>Ga0265298_10000879_pt1 | contig 44691 bp, 30 predicted proteins | sample AusTroGonzalo_MG_3_FD_193486 | JGI IMG/M metagenome (GOLD analysis project Ga0265298, IMG submission 193486) | Bovine rumen microbial communities from tropical cattle in Woodstock, Queensland, Australia - Gonzalo_01 | ecosystem: Host-associated > Mammals > Digestive system > Stomach > Rumen ... | reverse complement strand
GAAACTGATGGAACAGGAAATTCCCCGCGCTCAGATCCTTGACCGGGTGCTGAACAATCCGCCGGATATTCTGATCACTTCTGCCGCGGCGGAACTCTCCCCGGTCCCCGATCCGGAACGCATGCGTCATTCCGAGCTGACGATCCGGACCGGCATGACCCTGGCGCCGGAGAAACTGGCCGAACTGCTGACCCGGATGGATTATGATGACGAGCCGGAAGTCGTGCAGAAAGGCGAATTTGCCCGCCGCGGCGGCCTGACCGATGTCTTTTCTCCCGCGGCCGATGCCCCGGCCCGGATCGAATTTTTCGGTGATACCGTCGAATCCATCCGGCTCTTTTCGGCCACCACCCAGCTCTCCACCGGAGAAGTCGGAGAATATAAAGTGATCATGCGTTCCGGCGCCGGCGAACCGGACGGTTCCGATACCGATTTCAGCAGCTACGTCCGACTCTATTCGCCCCGGATCGTGACGCTTTTTCCCTCCGAATGTGAAGGGGTGCTGAAACGTTTCGCTTCGGAAGCCATGCAGAAAAACTGGCAGAAACTGCGGCGGGATCCGCTGTGGTCAAAAGCCTTCCGGCTGCTGGATGAACTGGAAAGCGCGCAGGTCCCGGCGGTCCGGAAAGTGATTTCGCCGGTGTTCCCCTCCGCCCGCCATATTCTGGAAATGATCCCGGAAGGCGCCGAAGAAAATGTGGCGGAACTGGTGCGGCAGATCAGCGCCAGCCTGATCCGGCAGCTGAGCGAGGAACATTACAGCATCCGGATAACCGGCCGGACCGAAGGGGATCTGACTGCCTTGCGGGAATGGCTGCATGACGAAGGGCTGGAGGATCTGCCCGGAATCGAATGTCTGCAGCTGCCGATCCCGAAAGGGATCTTCCTGCCGCAGGAGAAAATTGCGGCCTTTTCGGAATATGAGCTGTATTCCTCGCCCCGCCGTCTGGCCTCCGGCCGGAAAGATGTTTCCCCGCCCGCGGAAACCGATTTCCGGAAAATCAACATCCGCGATGCGATCGATGAAACGATCTCCTCCGATCTGGAAGAAGGAGATCACGCGGTCCATCTGAATTACGGGATCTGCATCTACCACGGACTGAAGATCATCACGGACAAGCAGTGCACGTATGAAGCGATCGAGCTGGAGTTCGACGATGACCGGACGATGTATGTGCCGATCTGGCAGGCGCAGTGCGTCTCACGTTACATGGGGTCACAGAAAGGCGCGGTGAAACTGAGCAAGATCGGAACCGCCCGCTGGAACAAGGTCAAAAGCGAAGCCGCCGATTCCGTGCGGACCCTGGCGCTGGACATGCTCAAGATGCATGCGATCCGGTGCAAGGCCGACGGCACGGCTTTTCCGAACGACGACCTGGCGCAGCATCTTTTCGAAAAGTCATTTCCCTACACCGAAACCGCCGATCAGCTCCGTGCAGCGGAGGAGATCAAAAAGGATATGGAATCGCCGCGGCCGATGGACCGTCTGCTCTGCGGCGACGTCGGCTACGGCAAAACCGAAGTCGCCATGCGGGCGGTCTTCAAATGCGTGATGGCCGGCAGGCAGGCCGCCATCCTGGTCCCGACCACCGTCCTGGCACAGCAGCATTATTACAATTTTCTCGAACGTTTTGCCGAGTATCCGGTCATCATCGAAACGTTGAGCCGGTTCCGGAGCAAATCGGAACAGCGGGAGATCATTGCGAAACTGAAAGCCGGATCGGTCGATGTCGTGATCGGCACGCACCGGCTGCTCCAGCAGGATGTGGATTTCCATAACCTGGGGCTGATCGTGGTGGACGAAGAGCAGCGTTTCGGCGTGGCCCATAAGGAAAAACTCAAACGACTGCGCGCCACAGTGGATGTGCTGACCATGACCGCAACCCCCATCCCGCGGACCCTCTATTTTTCGATGTCCGGAATGCGGGACCTGAGCACCATCATGAGCGCTCCTGTCCAGCGTCTGCCGGTCCAGACCATCGTTTCGCAATATGATGAACAGCTGATCTACGGCGCCGTCTCGAGGGAACTGCAGCGCGGCGGCCAGGTCTATTTTCTGCACAACCGGGTGCAGACCATCGACGAGACGGCGGACCGGCTCCGGGCGATGTTCCCGGATGCCCGCATCGCAGTGGGACACGGCCAGATGGAAGAAGATGAACTGGAAAAAGTGATGGGCGCTTTCATCGAAGGGAAAACCGACATCCTGGTCTGCACCACCATCATCGAGTCGGGACTGGACATTCCCAATGCCAACACGATCCTGATCGAACGGGCGGACCGGTTCGGACTGGCGGAACTGTATCAGCTCCGCGGCCGGGTGGGACGGTGGCGGCGGCAGGCGTATGCATATCTGCTGCTGCCCCAGCACGGCATCCTGTCCGGCGATGTCCGTAAACGCATCTCCGCCATGCGGAAATATACGCATCTCGGAGCCGGGTTCAAGCTGGCGCTGCGCGACCTGGAGATCCGCGGGGCCGGCAATATCCTGGGGGCGGAACAGAGCGGCCATATCAACGCGATCGGTTTTTCGCTCTACTGCGACCTGCTCCGCACCGTGACCGCCCAGCTGAAAGGCGAGGACACCACCTTGAAACGGGAATGCAATGTCTATCTGGAATTTGTGGAATACGCGCTGAAAGCCTCGCCGGGCAAGGCGCCGGCCGCGTTTCCTCCGGACTACATCAACAACGACCGGATCCGGCTGGACGCCTACCGCCGGATGAATCAGCTGACCACTCCGGAACAGCTGGAAGAACTGCGCAAAGAGATCATCGACCGGTTCGGGCGGCTGGTGCCGGAAGCGGAAAATCTGTTCCTCTGCGCCGCCATCCGGGTGATCGGGATGAGCGCCCTGCTCAGCTCCATCACCTGTTCCGGCGGGCGGATCCTGATGTCGCGGGGGCAGGAACTGATCAAGATCAACGGCAAGATACCGGTCCTGCCGAATCTGGGGACTCCGGAAGCGAAACTGCGGATGCTGAAAGGCATGCTGGAAAAATTTTTTCCAAAAAAAGAAAACGGGATTTGAAATTCCGGAAAAACAGGTTAAATTATAAGATAAATTTTTTGAAAAAACAGAAAAAACAAATCAGGCATGTTCTGGATGAGTAAATCATACAGAAATGGCAAAGGAGAAAAAAAATGACGAAAAGAGATCTGGTCGTGAAAATCGCCGCGGATACCAATCTGATCCAGAGCGACGTGGCAGTTGTGGTGCAGAAAACGCTGGATTACATTGCCGATGAGCTGGTGGCCGGCCGCAACATCGAACTGCGCAATTTCGGCGTGTTCGAGATCAAAGTGCGCAAAAGCCGCAAGGGCCGCAACCCGAACAAGCCGAAAATCGAAGTCACCATTCCGGAACGCGCGGTGGTCAAATTCCGTGCCGGCAAGGAACTCAGAGAACGCATCTCCAAACTTGCGACCAAGTAATTTTTGAGCGTGGAAGCAGTTTCCCGGTCTGCATGTTCCGCGTAAAAAGTCGATCACGCCGCGCCGGTTTCGTGCATGCGGCGTGTTTTTTTTACAGCGGTCATACAGTCACCGGTTTTGACAAGGACGGATTACAGACATGGCAGCAAATTCTCAGCCCCCTCCCGGAACGGGCGATATCTTTCCGGCGGAAGCAGCAGTCTGGCGCAGCATCGAAAACGCCGCTGCCCGCATTTTCAATTTATATGGTTACGGAGAGATCCGCACCCCGATTTTCGAATTCACCGAGGTGTTCCAGCGCGGTCTGGGCAATGAAACCGAAGTGGTCCAGAAGGAAATGTATACCTTCGAAGACCGCGGCGGCCGCTCGCTGACCCTGCGTCCCGAAGGCACGGCCGGCGTCATGCGCGCATTGTCCGGCACCGACGCCATGAACGGCGTTGAAAACCGCGTCTATTACATCGGACCCATGTTCCGCGGGGAACGTCCCTCGGCCGGACGGCGCCGCCAGTTCCATCAGATCGGCGTGGAGAACGTCGGACGCGTGGCCCCTGCCCTGGATGCCGAATCCATCGCCATGCTCTGCCATTTTCTCAATGAGATCGGTGCTGGCGGGTTCAAGCTGCTGCTGAACACCCGCGGGGTCCCGGCCGACCGCAAGCCGGCGGAAGATGCGCTGCGCGAACACTTTGCGCCGCGGATCGGTTCCATGTGCGAAGATTGCCGCAACCGGCTCGAACGCAATGTCTGGCGGATCCTGGACTGCAAGCAGCCGCAATGTCAGGAACACATTGCCGCCGCGCCCGATGCCGCCTCGCTGTTCGGTCCGGATTCACGAAACTATTTCGACCAGGTCTGCCAGATCCTCTCCGACTGGAATATCGATTTCACCGTCGAACCCCGGCTGGTCCGCGGTCTGGATTATTATGTTCATACGGTCTTCGAGCTCACCCACACGGGACTGGGCGGCCAGAACGCGATCGCAGGCGGCGGCCGGTATGAACTGAATCTGCCCGGCATGAACCGGCCGGTCTGCGGCGTCGGATTCGCCGCCGGCATCGAACGGCTGCTCATGGTCCGCGAGGCCATGAAAGTGCCGCAGACCGAAGTCCCGGGACCGGATGTCTATCTGGTGTCCCTGGGCGGCGCCGCGCTGGCGAAGAACCGGAAAATCGCCGCCCGGCTCCGGCAGAGCGGGATATCCGTCATGCTCGAACCGGAAGAAAAAAGCATGAAATCGCAGATGCGTTCCGCCGACCGGCTGAAAGCCCGCCATGTCTTCATTCTCGGAGAATCGGAACTGGCGTCCGGTCAGGCAGTACTCAAGAAGATGGCCGACGGTTCCCAGCAGACGATCCCGATCGATTCTTTGAAGGAAATGTTGTCAAAATGAGCAGCAAAGTCAACAACCTGAACATCGCCAACCAGTATCCGCTTCCGACTCCGCAGGAGATCCTGGAAGAACTGCCGACCACATTCGTATCCGAGGATACCGTTTACCGATTCCGTCAGGATGTTGAAAATATCATTCAGCGGCGCGATCCCCGTATCCTGGTCATCACCGGTCCGTGTTCGATCGACAGTCTGCCGGCCGCGCTCGAATATGCTTCCGCACTGCGGAACCTGCAGGACAAGGTGTCGTCCAAAATGATGCTGGTCATGCGGACTTATTTTGAAAAGCCGCGCACCACTATCGGCTGGAAAGGGATGATCTACGATCCCGATCTGAACCAGTCCTTCAATATTGAAAAAGGCGTCCGGATGGCACGGAAACTCCTGTTGGAAATCACCCGGATGGAACTGCCGGCCGCCACGGAATTTCTGGAGCCGATCATCCCGCAGTATTATGCGGATCTGATCTCCTGGGCGGCGATCGGAGCGCGGACCGTGGAATCGCAGACGCACCGTCAGCTGGCCAGCGGTCTGTCGATGCCGGTCGGGTTCAAGAATGCCACCGACGGTTCGATCAACGTTGCCGTCGAGGCCATCCAGACGGCACGGGCGCAGCATTCGTTCCTGGGTGTGATCAATGACGGTCGCACCGGGGTATTCCAGACCCGCGGCAACCGCAACTGCCATGTCATCCTCCGCGGCGGTCAGCATCTGCCGAATTACAGTTCCGAACACGTCGCGTATACGGTCGAACTGATGAAACGGCTGAACCTGGTCCCGTCGGTCATGATCGACTGCAGCCACGCCAACTCGATGCGCGATCCGCTCAAGCAGCCGAAGATCCTGGAGAACGTGGTAGCCCAGATCCGCAGCGGACAGACCGCCATTTGCGGCGTCATGCTGGAAAGCTATCTCAAAACCGGCAAGCAGGATATCGCCGCCAAAGGCAAGATCTTCCCCGGCATTTCCGTCACGGATGCCTGCCTGGGCTGGCAGGAAACCGAAGAAGCGATACTGGCGGCCTTCGAACAGCTGCCTTGAACCAGGAGTTTCTGATTATGATCCCTCAGGAAATAAAAAAGATCCAGCAGGCCACCTGCAAAAGGACGTTTTTTTCCCTGCCCACGCTGGATTTTTACGTTCTCCGGGAGTTTATGATCCCCTTCTCCGTTCTGATGTTCGCTTTTACACTCCTCTTTCTGATCGGCGACATCTTCAACGACCTGAGCGATTTTCTGGAATATAAGGCATCATTTCAGGTGACCGCCCGCTATTTCATAGCCAAAATGCCGGGCAATATCCGTTTCGTCCTCCCGATCTCCGTCCTGCTGGCCTGCATGTATACCCTGGCCAATTTCGGACGCAACAAGGAGATCACCGCCATGCGCTCCTCCGGATTGTCGCTGATCCGCTGCGGCCTGGCGATTTTCTTCGTCGGGTTCGTGGTCATGCTGGTCAACTTCTGGTTCAACGAACTGCTGGTTCCGCAGACGGAGCAGGAAGCCGTACTGATCCGCGAAAAACTCAGCAATCCGAAATATGAGGAGACCATGTACCGGATGCTCCAGTACCGCAGTGCGGACAAGCTCCGCGACTGGCTGTTCCAGAATTTCGACCAGAACGGCGTCCAGCACAATGTCATCCTGAAAAAATATTACTTTGCGGCAGAGAACGACAAAGTTCTGGAATGGGACCTCCGCGCCGCGCAGGCGAAATTCGATCCGAAAACCGGCTGGCATTTTTATCATGCCGTCCGGACCATGTATCACCGGACCCTGCACCTGCCGGGCAATCCGGAAAAGATTCCCGAGCTGGTGATCCCGACCAAAGAGATGCCCGAACAGCCGGAGGATATCGTCAATGCAGTCAAGCCGCCGGAGGAACTGCCCTCCTGGATCATTTACAACCTGCTTCATGACAATGCGTCCATGGTGCCGACTTTGCGCGGAATGTATGAGACGATCCTCTATTACCGGCTGGCATTCCCGACCGTCTGTTTTCTGTGCGTGTTCCTGGGTCTGCCGCTGGCGGCGAAAAATGAACGTGCCGGCATTTTCCTTTCCATCATCACGGCAGTCGGTGTCATTGTGGTTTATCAGCTGCTCACCGAAATCTTCCTGGTGCTGGGAAAACAGGGATTTGTGCCGCCCATCGTCGGCGGGTTGACCCCCACGATCGTTTTTCTGTTTTACGGCTGGTTCTTCGTAGTCCGCAAGGCCGGCTGACCGCGTCTGCCGTGCGGAAGACCGCTTGAAAATATTCCGATCCGGCTCAGCCGGATATCGCGGATGGGCGACAAAATGGACGTGATCGAAACGCTGAAACAGGTCATGAATGAACAATTCGTTTTCTGTATTCCCCCGCTTTCCGGCGGGAGGAAAACGGAAAAACCGGAAACGCCGCTGCATAAACACCCCTACCGGGAGATCGTGCTGGCGCTGGAAGGGGAAAACGAATTTTATCTGCAGGACCGGAACTGGCACATGCGGCCGGGCTCGGTCGTGCTGATCGATTCCTGGGAACCGCACAGTTTCGGTTACCGGAATCAGGATCACGATCTGCTTCATCTGTGGATCTACTTTACGGGCAACCGGATCCGAACCAGTTTCTGCCAGGTGGGGATGCAGGGGCATTACAACACGCTGACAGGCGGAGCCCAGCTGGCGCCTTACTATTATCCGCTGATCAATTCCCGCTGGAATGAGTTCAGGAAACAGGAAGAACGCACTCCGGAACTGGCCGGACAATATCTGCTTTCGCCGCTGCATTGCCTGCTGGAGGACCTTCTGCTGCTGAATTGCCGGAACAATCCCGCCGAACCGGAACGGTCCGACCTGATCTTTGCGGTGAAACTCTACATCGAAACCCAGAATGCGCGGGATTGTTCGCTGGAGGACCTGGAAAAGAAATTCGGTTACAGCCGCTATTATATCGCGCACAAATTCCGGGAGAGCCAGGGAATGCCGCTGGGAGACTACATCAACACCGTGCGGCTGGCGTTTACCGAAGACGCGCTGATGAAGGGACTCAAACAGAAAGAGATCGCTTACGAACTGGGCTTTTCCTCATCCTCGGCGTTCTGGAAATGGTTCCGGAACAACCGGAAATGATCAAAAGCGCAAGATCGGAAAACTTTTGGCAAGAATGGAATATTTACTTTTGCTTCATTCAAGCTTATAATATGTATACAGTCATGAACCTTCAACCCAAAACAAAGGATCGCAAAAATGGCAAATCTGGCAATTCTCGGAGGAACGCGGGTCGTTCCTGAAAATCAACCGCTTTACGTCCGGCCCTGGCCGCCGCGTGATGAAGCGACAGCGGAGAAACTCAAAGAACTCTATATGAGCGGCCAATGGTCGTTCAACAGCCCGATGGAACAGGAATTCGAAAATGAATTTGCCAAATATCACGGCACGAAATACGCGATTTTCATGGCTAACGGAACCACCACGCTGGAATGTTCGCTGGCGGCGCTGGGAGTCGGCCCGGGCGATGAAGTCATCGTGCCGGCCCTGACCTGGATGGCGACCGCGCTGTCCGCGTTTTATGTGGGCGCCAATCCGGTGATCGTGGATATCGATCCGAAAACGCTCTGCATGGATCCGGCTGCGATGGAAGCGGCGATCACGCCCAGAACCAAAGCCATCATCCCGGTGCATGTCTACGGTTCCACCGCCGACCTGGAAAAAATCCTGGCGATCGCCGACAAGCACGGCATTCCGGTGGTCGAAGACTGCGCACACATGCAGGGCGGTTTCTGGAACGGACGCGGCGTCGGCAGCTGGGGCAAAGTCGGCTCGTTCAGCTTCCAGCAGTCCAAGACCATGGCCTCCGGCGAAGGCGGCATCTGCATCACCAGCGATCCCGAACTGGCGGAGAAAATCTATCTGCTGAAACATATCGGCTACTCCCGCGGCGTCAAGCAGGGACAGGCCAGACACGCTCCGGAAGGGCTGATCTGCCACAACTACCGCGCCACCGCCTTCCAGGCCCTGATCCTGCTCGAACAGCTCAAAGGACTGCATGACCTCATCGAGACCTACGGAAAACATGCCCGTCTGCTGACCGACCTGACCAAAGACATTCCCGGACTCCGGATCCAGGAACCCGGCCGGCTCGCCAATCCGCAGGGTTATTATTCGTTCCATTTCATTTTCGACGGCGAACAGTACAATGGCATCGATGTGAAAACCATCAATGCCGCCTGCACCGCGGAAGGCCTCGGCATCCCGAACGGCACGCACGGCCCGGTCTACAAACATCCGCTGTTCAATCTGAAGCCCGGTCAGTTCCGGTTCGGCACCGGAAACAATTGTCCGGTCTGCGAAAAAATCTTCCCGAGAACGCTTGGTATTTCGCATCAGGTGCTGACCGATGAAAACACCATGATCAAGCTCGCCGAGATCCTGCACAAAGTCACCTCCAATCTGGATGAACTGCGTCAGTATCAGGCTTCCCAGAACAAATAAGCAGGGGCTCAAATGAAGGAAATTCAATTAACGCACTTTTATCCCTGGAAGCCCGTTCCGGATCTGATGGTGCCGCTGATCATGCAGGAATTCGCCGACAACGGCGCGAAGAACCTGGTCCTGATCGAGGCATGGATGGAACGGCTGATCAATGAACCGGGGTTCTGCGGCAAGCTGAAAGGCTGGCTCCGCGCCTCCGGCATGAATATTTTCGAATGTCACGGCGCCTGGGGCTTGGGATATGACCTGAACATCACCGAACTGCCCCGCCGCAAAGGCATGATCGAAGATCACAAGCTGAGCATGGAATACGCAGCCTTTTTCGGCTGCAAAACGTATACCGTGCATATCGGTCCCTATTACGAAGGCATGGAAAAACCCGTTTTCGAGGCACTGGAACAGCTGATCCCGGCCGCGGAGAAAGCCGGGATCATCCTCGCCATCGAAAACGGTTTCGATCCGGGCAATTCGCCCGATGCGCTGCTCCAATATTTAAAGAAGTTCCCGTCGAATTACTTCGGCTGCTGTCTGGACACCGGCCATGCCAACGTCATGCGCCCTGCCCCGGGCAAGAAGATGGAACTTTATGGTGCCTCCTACCGGAACCTTTGGAACAATGACATGCGGCATGAACCGGATCCGATCGGCAAGCTTGCCGATTATCTGGTCACCGCGCACGTGCATGACAACGATGGATATTCCGATGCGCACATGCTGCCCGGCATGGGCACCCTCCCCTCGGAAAAATGGATCCCGGCGCTGAAAAAATGTCCGCGTCTGGTCAGTCTGCAGAATGAGACCGGCGCACTGGGACACCGGATCTCGGTCCGGAAACTGTGCGAGACTTTCGACAAACTGATGAAACTCCAGTAATGATCAGGAGAAACGAATAATGAAAGATATCATGTTTTTTGATGCCAACTGTCGGCTCGGCTGTTATTTTAACGGCGGGCCCTGCGCGGAAAATGCCGCCGCGCTGCTCAAGGAAATGGATTATTACGGCGTGGACAAGGCCCTGGTCCGTCACCGCAATCTGGACAAAGGCCCCCTGGCCACCAATCAGAGTCTGGCCAACATGCTGAAGGAAGCTGCCGAGCAGCGTCTGACCGGAGTCTGGTGCATCCTGCCGTCCCAGTGCGATGAGATCCCCGAACCGGATGTATTCTTCCGTCAGATGAAGGAAAACCGGATCGGAGCCATCACGCTTTCACCGTTCGAACACCGCTATCAGCCCTGCCGGCTGACCATCGGCAAGATCATGGACGCCGCGGCGGAACGCCGCATTCCGGTCCTGCTCAATGCGTTCGCCTCCAAATGGCCGGATCTGTTCCGTTTCGTCGAGGAATTCCAGCGCAACGTCCTGATTTATCAGGAATCCTGCGGCAAATGGGGCAGCGACCGCAATATCCGTCCTCTGCTGGAAAATTATGAGAATTTCTATTTCGAGACGGCCGGCTACTGGGTGCCGGAAGGCATCTATGACCTGGCCGAACGCTACGGCGCCAAACGCATCCTTTACGGCAGCGGCTTCCCGACCTACAATCATGGGTCCGGCATGCTCCAGCTGAAGCAGTCCGGACTGGCGCTTTCCGATGTGGAACTCATCGCCGGAAAAAATCTCGAAAGAATTCTGAAAGGAGCTGAATTATGAGCTGTTCGATCTGGGAAAAAAGCGGCAGCATTGCCGAACAGTTCTGGAAAAACGGACGCGCCGATTTTCCGATCTATGACATGCACGGTCACATGGGCGAACATTATGCCATCTATTTCAAGCGCTGCGAAGCGCCGGAAATGGCGAAACATCTGCGCCGGATCGGCGTCAGACGGCTGGTCTTCTCCCACCACCTCGTTCTGTGGGGCGAAATGCGCAATGCCGAAGTGATCGAAATGATCAAACCCTACGACGGTCTTTTCCGGGTCTATGTGGGGATCAATCCGCATTTTCAGGAAAATATCAAGGAAGACCTGGCGCTCTTCGATTCCTGGGCGCCGCATGCGGTCGGTCTGAAATTCCTGGCCGGATATCACGGCGTCAAGGTTTCCGACAAGCGTTACGAATATGCGCTTGCCTTTGCCAATGAACGGCATCTGCCGGTGCTGAACCACACCTGGGGGACCTGCACCTGCGGCAACGGCCCCATCATGCTGGAAGTCGCGCAGAAATATCCGAATGTCACGTTCCTGATGGGACACAGCATTTTCGGAGACTGGGAATATGCACGGCGCGTGGTCAAGGAAACTCCCGGCAACACCTATCTGGAACTCACCGCGATCCCCGGCGAAAACGGCCGGATCGAGCAGCTGGTCGAAGATGTCGGCAGCGACCGGATCGTCTACGGCACCGATATGCCCTGGTTCGACGAATATCAGGCGGTCGGCGGCGTCCTTTCCGCCAAAATCACCGAAGACGACATGCGGAACATCCTCTACCGCAACGCGCAGAAGATCCTGAAAGAAGATTGACGGTCTGAACCGCATTTCCAACAGGCGGAGCCGGGATCGATTTCCGGCTCCGCCTTTTTTGTTTATCCGGTTTGCACGATCAACGGACTGAACAGACAAAACGGACCGGACGGACACTATGCGGAACCCAGACAGTATCGCAATTATACAGGAAAGCGTGAAATATCTCCTGGCGTCACTCTTTTCTCTCGGGTCATGCCTTCTGTTTTCACGCCATCGTCCGTCCCGTCCGTAAGGTCCGTCACGTCTGTAAATCGCGGAATCCGAGTTGGTCTTGTCTCCCAGGCCGACCGACCGATCCCCTCTGTTTTCATATTTTTTCGTTATTTTTCCATTGCAGCTATTGACAAATCCGGTTTTATAGTTATAATAGATAGCGTAAAAAAAGTTTGTGATGTAACAGAATAACAACAGAAAAGGGTAAGACAATGAAAAAACGGGCTGGTTTCACCTTGATAGAGCTCCTCGTCGTGATCGCGATCATCGCCATTTTGGCCGGCATGCTGCTGCCGGCGCTGAACAGTGCCAGGGACCGGGCCAAAACCTCATCCTGTCTGGCCAATCTCAAACAGCACGGGCTGATGCACCTCGGCTATGCCATTGATTTCAACGGCTGGGCTCAGGTTCCATATGGAAAAAGTGACACGGCTCAGTCTTATTTTTATTTCAAGCAGCTGATCGATTCCAAAGCTCTGACCGGATATTCCTCCATTGGCGAACTGAACACCAACAAGCGCCAGAAACCGAAGGGACTGCTGGCCTGTCCCAGCAGAACTACCTGGTATCATTCCACGTTTGTGATGGATTACGGAGTCAATATCCATCTCGGCAACAGCAGTTCCAGCTACCCCAGCCCCTACGGTACCTGGCAAAGGTCGAAATTCGGAAGCTCGACTTACGGCGGATATTTCAGACCGGAATCCGTCAAACAGAGCTCCAAATATATCTTCTATGCTGATATCGCCCGCGGTATTGCGGTCATTTTTTCCAATGGATTCAACGGCTGGGACTATTACAGTTCCACCAATTCTGCTGTCACAAGCCAGGAAAAAGGACCGCCGCATGACAGACGGAAATCACTCAATGCCCTTTATGTCGATGGTCATGTCGGAAACAAAAAGGAAGCGGCTTTCACCAAGCAGCTGAAAGCCTGCTCTTTCCAGTACAATACCGTTGCCTACAACACCCCCATCGACTGATTCATAACCGAAAAGGAAAAAAATGTTTCTCAAAGAAAGCAGCAGTCTTTTCTCCACCTCATCTCTCATACCTCCTCTCTCATACCTGAAGCGTAAAACGGCAAGCCGTTTTACGCTGATAGAGCTCCTGGTCGTGATCGCGATCATCGCCATTCTGGCAGGCATGCTGCTGCCGGCCCTGAACCGGGCACGGGAAAAAGCACGGGGGATCTCCTGCGCCAACCGGATCAAACAGCTGGGATTCGCGTTCATCCAATACACCAACGACCAGCAGGGCTGGAGCGTGACCTTTTACAGCAACGGGGTCGGGTCAGCCGCCGAACCGACCATCAGCTACCGGGTGATCAAGTATTTCAAGCAGTCAAAATATCTGGGGGAATTTTCCCTGACTCCGTTCGAAACCACTGCAAAATCCGAAACCTACCGGCCTGCTGCGCAGTTCTCCTGTCCGTCACGGGAGTATATTCCCGCCGTTCAGATCAAAAGCGCATTCGGGACCAATACCAATCTGACCGCCCTCGGCCGTTATGCTCCCTGGGTCAGAAGCGCTCCGCCCGGCAGCACGGGCGGTTATAATCACGGAACCGCATTCCATTTCAAACCGGATTCCGTCAAGCAGCCCTCCAAAATCATTCATGTCTCGGAGATCCCCTCGGGCTACGTTTATTTCGGAACGATCAACTGGAGATACCACGATCCGGCCAACTCCATCAATTCTTCCGTATATAAATTCCCCGCCCATGCGGGACAAAGCAACAGCACTATGGTGGACGGACATGTCCAGATGCTGCATCAGAATAAGGTCGTCAAAAAAATCGCGGCCCATGCCTATTACAACAGCGCGACCGATTTCAAGGCCGATCCGGATTAATCATATCAAATAAGGAAAAATGATCATGAAAAAGTGTTTCATCCCCCTCATGCTGGCCGCTTCATTCGGAATCACCGCCGCCGAAGTCAAAGACGGATTCGACAAAATGACTTGGGGTCAATGGTACTCCAAAGGCGGCAAAGGGTCTTGCCGGTTCAATGCTAGGGAAGGACTGACCGCACCGGGTTCCGTGGACATGGTCTTTGCCTCCACACACAAGAAAGGCGCCAATGCCATGATCATGAAAAAACTGCCGGTGGAGCCGGGCAAGACCTACCGGGTGAAATGCATGGTCCGCAACAAGACGCCCGACCTGAAAAGCTTCGCCAACATCGGCGTCCAGGCGTTCAGAAAGGGCAAGTTCCATTCGACCCTCATCGGATCCTCCAGACTGCCGGTCGAAAAAGACTGGATCATGGTCGCCTGTGAATTTTCCGTTCCGAACGGGATCGACCAGGTCCAGATCCTGGCCGCAGGCTACGCGGATGCCGGCACCATTCTGCAGTTCGACGATTTTGCCATGACCGAAGTCGATATGACCGCGGAATACAAGGACACATTCGATTACGACGCCTGGGGATTCTGGAAATCGGCCGGCACCAAGGTCACCAAAAACCTTGACCGGAAAGAAGGCAATAAAGCTCCCGGCGCGGCCCTGATCATCGTCGAGGAAGGCAACCCGAAGAACAAAGGCGGCAGCCTCACCAAACATTTCCCGGTCAAACCCGGCAAGGAATACACTTTCGTGGTCTTCGTCAAGAGTCAGGGCCTTTCCCCGGAAACCGCGATCGGCATGAGCATTCAGGGTCAGGACGCCAAAAAGAGATTTCTCGGCTCCGGCGTCCAGGGCACCAAGATCAAAGCCGAAGACTGCCGCGAATGGAAACGCATGGTCTTCACTTATCAGATCCCGGATACCGGCAAGTGGAAAAATGCCTGCTTCCTGCTGATGACCCTCGGGACCGGCGGCAGCACCCCCGGCTGCGTCTGGTTCGACGACTTCGAATTTTTCTGCAACTCCGAGGAATAAATCATGAAAAAACTGTTTCTGATCCCGGCCGTGATGCTGCTGGCCGGCAGCGTTTTCGGCCAGGCGAAATTTCTGGCGAAAGACATCCCGGAAAAATGCAAGGCGAAAGACCTGATGTTCCTGGTCACGTTCGACAAGCACAGCGTCAACGCCGACTTTGCCAAAGGCGACAAATATTCGACCACCATGCGGGACACCAATCTGGGCTTGCGCGGGGTGATCGGGTTTGACGGCAAGCCGGCGTTTCAGGCGGAATCCGGCGAGGCGCTGCGTTTCTCCGTTGAGAAGAACGTCGATCCGCATAAAGGCACGCTGATTCTGTGGACTGCCGGTATGGATTATTCCCCCGGCGAAGCTGAAACCAACGGCAAAAAACGCGGCAACATTGCCCTGGCACACATCGTGGTCCAGAACGGCAGCCGTTTCATCGAATATCAGCTTTACGAATACGGTGACAACGTCTATTTCGACTGGCGCAGTTCGGACGGGCCCCAGGGCTGGGGTTCATACGGACGGGTCGCCATCCCCCGCAAAAAAATCCGCAAAGGCGAGTGGCATCAGATCGCCGCCACCTGGAACGACAAGCGGCTCAATATCTATCTCAACGGCGAAAAGGTCAAAGACACCGCGCTTCCTTCCAAAGTCACCATGACTGCGGACATCAAGGCGGTCAACAACAAAAAGTCTTTCATCGGCATCAAGAGTCCTTTCTATGAGGACAAGCACACCTGGGGCACCGCCATCGACGATTTCGCCATTTACAGCCGTCCGCTGACCGACCTGGAGATCCGCAACCAGTATCTGAGTTTGCTCAAGGACCGCTCGGGCGCCAGGCCGCAGGCCTTTTCCGTGACTCTGAACGGGGTGGACACCGGTCACAAGGAAAAGAAACTGGACAAGATCGACCGGCTCGAAGCCGAATTCGATTTTGCCGCCTTGTCCGATGCGGACCAGAAAAAGCTCAGCTCCGGCAAGCTCAAGGTCGATTACACGCTCACCACGCCGGACGGTAAGAAAAAGACCGGCAGCTGGACCTTCTCCAAGCCGATGGAAACGCGTCTGCTTTCCGGCATCAATCAGGTCGGCAAATACACGCTCGAATCCCGGATCGGCAAGGAAAAAGTCTCCGTCTCCATCGACCGTCCAGATTTCTCCTGGGTCGGCAACGGATACGGCGATGAAGATGAAGTGCCCGCCCTCTGGAAAAAGGATTTCAAACTCGATGGCCGGACCATCACGGTCTGGAACCGCACCTATCACTTCGGCGAAGGCCCCCTGCCCGAAAAGATCCTCGCTTACGGCAAGCCGCTGCTCAAGGAACGCGTCAAGCTGCTGATCGACGGCGAAGAACCGGTCTGGGCCGCCGGCAAGACCTCCCGGACCAACCGCACGGTCACCTTCACCGGCACCGGCAAAATCGGTCAGGCGGAGATCAGATATGCCACCACGGTGGAATTCGACGGTCTGATCAAATTCGAATGGACGGTCAACGGTCAGCCGGAGATCGGCCGCATGGAACTGGCCTGGTGCGTTTCCCCGGAAAACAAACAGTTCCTCATGACTCCGCGCGTGGATGAGACCAAGGCCATGCAGAAAGCCTATCTTTATCCGAAAACCGCCGGCAATCCGAAACTGCTCTGGTTCGTGACCGAAAAGAAAGGCGGTTTCGCCTACACCATGCTGCACGACGCCAACTGGGTCTATGATCCGAACAAGCCCGTGCTGTTCGCCGACAAGGCCACCGGTGAATGCCGCGTGGAAATGATCAATAAGAAAGTGAAGCTGCCCGCGGCGACGCCTTACACGGCGCTGTTCATCGCCACCCCGACCCGTCCCCTGCCGGAACTCAACCGGGTGATCCAGTACGGCGACTCCCGCGGCGGACACAAGCACATGACCAACGGCGGCGGCAGCGGCGGCTTCAATGAGATCTTCACGCATGAACCCCATCCGTATGATTTCGAATACCGGCACAAAAACGGCATCGATAATACCCGTTCCGTGTATGGCGCATCCAGTGCGCTGACCACCTATTCTCCGGTCGGCCGCTATCTGCGCAAATACTGGGAAGTCCCCGGCGCTTACAGCTACAATATGCCGTATTCCCGTCCGGTCGGCCTGGGAAAATATGTTCATGAACATTATTTCTCCCTGTCCGCCTGCAACAGCTGCTCGATCAACGATTACCTGCTCTACGGACAGCACAAGCTCTACACGCACAAGCTGGCGAGCAAGATCTGGCAGGTCTATTACGATCTCTGCGGCGATGGTCTCTGCAGTAATCCGCTGCACGGCTGCGGCTTCAAGGACAAGTTCGGACGCGACATCAAGACGTTCAACGTGCTGAACAAGCGCGACCTGATCCGCCGCACCGTGTCCTATGCCCACCGGTTCGGCAAAACCGTGATGATCCACGCCCAGCGCGACTATATCCCGATGATGACCGGGCTGGCCGATTATTACTTCCCGGGCGAGCAGTATGGTTCGCTCCTGCAGCGAAATCCCTACGGCTACACCGACGAGGTGTCCGATGCGATCTACCGCAGCGAATTCAACCGCAATGTGCTGGGGATCGGCGTGATCCACCTGCCCGCGCTCGGACAGGCCAACCGCGCCTATTTCCGCGAACCCGCCTACAAATACACGGAAGCGATGATCTGCATGCTCCAGAGCCATGACATCGACACCTCCCAGGACTGGGCCGCAGGCAAACCGCTGCAGAAAGTCTGGGACATCCTGGCCCGCTACGGTGTCCAGCATAAGGACACGGTCTGCCGCCTTTACCACGAACAGAAGGAAGTCACCAGTTCCGAACCGGAAGTCCGCGTGACCTATTACCGCTGTCCGGGAAAACGCTATGTGCTGTTCCTCGCCAACAAGGATATCCGGCCTTACAACACCGAAATCGACGTGAGCCAAATTGCCTCGGGCGATTTCAAGGCCATGGAAGAATACAAGGGCAAAACGGTCGCGGTCAAGGACGGCAAGTTCAAGATCCGCGTTCCCGCCCGGTCGTTCCGGATCGTGGCATTCCCGCCCCTGTCCGGCTTCCCGATCAAGGACCCGATGCGCAAGGTCTGGAAAGGGTATTCCGGCAAAAACAAAACCGTCCGGTTCATGCTCAGTCCGGACGGCGGGATCAACGGCAGTTCCTGTCTGCTCCAGAAAAACACCGATCAGTCCGGCGGCTGTTTCACCCGGACGCTCACGGTCGAACCGGGCAAGACTTACGTCTTCAAAATCCAGGCCAGGCAGAGCGATCCCTCTGACAAAAACAAGCTCATCCTGACGATCCAGTTCCGTCAGGGCGCCAAGTTCATCGGAATGAACCCCAAATCGGTCCGGAAAAAGGCCTCGAAAGAGTGGCAGCAGCTCGTGCTGAAATGCAAGATCCCGGAAAACTGGAAAGGCAAGAAATGCGACAATGTGCTGCTGACCCTGGCCGGCTCCGGCACCAATACTTCCACCTTCTTCGATGATTTCGAAATGGACGAACTGCCTTCGGAAACGAATGACAAGTAATTGACCGTTTTTCATCCCCGCAACTGTTTTCCGGCCGCGGGGATTTTTTTGCGTTGCAACAGAAAATCCTTTTTTTTCGGAAATTTCCTTGACAATTTCAAAAACCGTGATAATTTACTGAAAACAGATGATACAACGTTGGACTTGAATATGAGTGTTACGCTGAAAGATATTGCGCAACGGGCCGGGGTGGACCCGACCGTGGTCTCGGCTGTCCTGCGCGGCAGCGGACGGGTGCGCTGTTCCCAAAAGACGAAAGAAAGGATTCTGTCTCTGGTCGAGGAAATGGGATACTGCCGGAACTCCGTCGCCAGTGCCTTGCGGAGCGGGAAGACCCGTCTGATCGGCGTTGCCATGCCATCGCCCATGCTTCCGTTCTTTGCCGGCATGATGACATCGATCCAGGCCCATCTTTACAAAGCCGGATATACGGCGGTTTTCGGGTTGTGGGGTATAGAACATTCCATAAAAGAGATATTCTCCTCCCTGCTGTCTCTGAAGGTGGACGGGATCATCACCTGGGAACTGCCGGACCATCCCGAAAAACTGAATATTCCTGCGGTGCATTTCAGCAACCGCAGGACGTCGGAACTGCTGGATACGGTAATGATCGATGCGGGAAACACTGCGGCCCGCGCCGTGGCGTTCCTGAAGGCACGGCATTTCCGGAAAGTCGGTATCATTGCCAATCTCAAAGATCTCCGTTCTGTTGCGCTGAAGGAACAATGCGGGAACTGCGGGATTCAGATCCGCCCGGAATGGATGTTTCAATGCCTTGACGTCGATGCGGACACGGCAGAACAAATATCGAAAGTCTTTTGGGATTTGAAGGAAAAACCGGAACTGCTGGTTTTCACTGACGACAAGGTCTGTGCCGATCTGGCCTGTGTGCTGAAACGGCATGGCGTGCTTCCTGAATTGCTTTGTTTCAGGAACAGTTATCTGCTGCCGCTCATCGGGAAAAAGATGGCTGCCTTCGACATGCATGAAGAAACTATTGCCGCCGCGCTGGTGGAACTGCTGCTTTCCAGATTGAATGATCCCTCCATTCCGGCTCGATGCCGGAAGATCGAGGCAGAATTGATAAGCATTTCATAAAAAACACCAGAGAAAGGAATGGATCATGACAAAAGTATGTGTTTCAACGGGAAAAAGGAAACAACAATTCACACTGATCGAACTTCTGGTCGTCATAGCGATCATCGCGATTCTGGCGGCCATGCTGCTGCCCGCTTTGAGCAAGGCAAGGGACCGTGCCAAATACATCAGCTGCATGGGCAACATGAAGCAGATCAGCACGGCGTTCAATTGCTACGCCGTGGATTACAGCGGCTGGATTTCCGGAACTTACGGTTCCTATGAGCTGAACGCCCGCAAAAGTTACATAGCGCGGCTTTCCGACTATCTGGGCGGCCCCTCATACTTCACACTTTTGTCGAGCTCGAGCGAGCGTAATGACAAACGGCTGCCGAAAACTCTCTTCTGTCCCTCCTATGTCCGGAAACCGAATACGAAAGAATGGACTTATACTTACTCCATTTCCGGCAATGCCACCAATAACCTCAACGGACTGACCGGCTGGGATGAAGGGGTTCCGATGTTCCGTAATTACACTTATCTGAACAGTTCGGACAAGCTCAGTCCTTTCAACGGAAAAAAAGACAAGATCATCTTCTTTTCCGATGCCTATAGCCCAAACTCGGAAAAGAACAAAATGACTTCCAACGGTCTCGTCGTTATCAAGACGGCAGCGGGACAGACCACCAGCGAATATTCGACGATACAGACCCGTCACAGCGGCTACGCCAATTCCCTCGCGCTGGATGGCAGTGTCCAGAAACTGGGCCGCTCCAATATCAGAGAATATCGGCTGCTGAAGGATATGCGCGTCGTTGAGTTCGTCGGCTATATTTTTCTTCAGGACGGAACTTTTATAAAATAACAGGAAATCGACAATGAAAAAAATCATTATATTGCTGCTGTTTCTCACCTCGGCGGCCATGCTTTCCGCCGCTGAAAAACCGCTCATTGCCAACGGTAAAAGCGAGGGAGAAATTGTGATCCCCGCCAACCCGAATCCGGTCGAACAGTTTGCCGCCCAGGAACTGCAGACTTATCTCCGCAAAATCACGGGCGTTATGCTCCCCGTGGTAAAAGGCAAAACCACAGCCCGGACCGGCTTCAAGCTGGGCCGTGCATCCGGAATCACCTTCGGCAAAGACGCTCAGCCGGATTCCTGGCGCAGCCGGCTCAAAGACGGCTTCCTTGAAATCGCCGGAGCGGACGGACCGGGCAAGGAAACCGATACCCGCAACCCGGCGGGCACGCTCTTCGGCGTTTATTCCTATCTCCAGAACAGCCTCGGCGTCCGCTGGCTGTGGCCGGGTGAAGACGGTGAATACATTCCGCGCAAGACGGAACTTTCCCTCGCGGCAATGAACCCGTCGGAATTCCGTCACCGGCTGAAAGCGGCGTGTCCCAACCGGGCGGGAAATCCGGAATTGTTCCGCTGGTACCGCCGTGCGATGCATTACCGGGAAAATCTAAGAGAGATTCATGCCGGAAATCTTCAGGGACACGCGTTCCTCTTCTGGCCTGCGAAATACGGCAAAACCCATCCGGAGTGGTTCGCGCTCATCAACGGCAAGCGGAACACCGCCAAGCGCACGACCATGTGTGTCAGCAATCCAGAACTGCAGGATGAGATCGTCCGCTGCTGGTATGAGATCCAGTCGAAAAGCGACCGCCCCCTGGCCGTGAACATCAAGGAAAACGACCATCAGATGCGCTGCGAATGCGAAACGTGCCGCAGCTGGGACGGCCCCGACAATCGTGGTCCGACCGGACGTTATTTCCGCTATAAAAACGTCTCCGAACGCTATTGCCGTTTTGCGATGGAAGTGTGGAAACGCGCTTCGAAACTTCGTCCGGACGCTCAAGTCTCATTCTTCGGCTACCACGGCAATGTCTATGCCCCGCGAAAGGTGAAACTCAACGAGCATTGCCTGGTCGCACTCGTGCCGGACCTGCCCTTCCCCCGCATCCCGGAACATACGAAATTCCTGCGGCAGGAATACGACATGTGGAAAGCATCCGGCGCTCAGCTGATCCTGCGGCCCAACTATTTTCTCGGCGGGTATGTGATGCCCGAAATCTGGTATGACGAATATGCCGACGAATTCCAGTATCTTTGCAAGCTCGGGATCACGGGACTCCGCATCGACGGCGGCAGCGGCAATTTTGCCGCCAACGGGCTCAACCGCTATGTAATGGCGAGGCTGGCGCAGGATCCGGCCCTGAATGCGGAAGCACTCAAGGAAGAGTATGTGGCCTGTTTCGGTCCTGCAGCTCCGGCGGTTCGGGATTACCTCGATTTCTGGCATAAATACACCAAAGGCAATGCACGGCGGATCAACGACCTCTGGCTGCATACTCCGTCGCAATGGTATTTCCACGGCTGGCTCTATGCGGTCTGGTGTTACAAGATTTTCCCGGAAATGGTTTTGATCCAAGGCAGAGCAATGCTCGACAAGGCGGCTCAGCTCGCTGCAGGCGACCAAGCAGCGGCAAAGAAAATCGCTTTCCTGCGGAGCGGCCTGGAACACGCGATCATCACCTCGCACACGTCGGCCATGTTTGCCGATCCCAAGGCGACAAAAGAGGAAAAATGGGATGCCCTGAAAAAACTGCGCATCTTCCGTTCCAAGCTGCCTCCGTTTGCTTACGATTTCTACCAATGCTGGGCGGCCGAAAAACGCTGGAAGATCGATGGCGTCCGCCTGGAGCAGATGCGCAATGTTCCCGTAAATCCGCATGTAAAAACCTATGATGAAGCGGAATGACCTGATCAGGAGACAGGGGATATGATCAGGCGATTTGCTTTCATCATCGCGTTCTTCACCTTGTGCGGCACTCTCTGCGCCGGACTGCCGGAACAATGGCAGGGTTATTTCTTCAACCATGACAATGCAGTCAAGCGCGGGAAGCATGTCCCGGTCATCGTTCAAAACGGAGTCGTGCCGCTGAAAGACAGGATCATCAAACCGATTTCGATCCAGTCCCAAGACGGGGTTTTTGATTTGGACAAGCTCAGCGGAAAAAAAGCCAACAGCGCGGTTCTGGTTTGCAGCATTTCTTCAAAGACGGACCATCAGACCTGGCTGGGTGTCGGCTGCCGGATATTTGCGGTCCGGGTCAACGGACAGAAGGTTTATGATTTTACCGGCAAGGGACTCGGCAACGATTACGATCCGGTCACGTTCACCGATCATATTTTCCCTGTTACCCTGAAAAAAGGGAATAACGAGATCCAAATCGAAACCTGCCGCACCAGCTGGAAACTGGATTATTGTTACGGAAAAAAACGCAGGATCGAATGGCGTCTGACCGTGCGTGAACTGCCGGACTATCAGCCGGTCAAAGCCGCATTGGCGCATCCGGAATTCTTCTCCCGTCCCGACCTTGGCTCGGTCATGATCACGTTCATGACGCGCCAGCCGGTCCCGGCCGGAGTGGACTACCGTCTGCGCGGGACTTCCGAATGGCAGCGGGAATGGGACTTGGCCGGAGACTGCGTCCTGCGCGAAAAATCGCGGATCCACCGCATCCGCCTGACAGACCTGAAACCGGATTCCGAATATGAATACCGGCTGATCCTGCTGGAACCGCCCGCGGGAATGGCCGGATTCAAACGGGCACTGTGGTCGAAACGTCCTTACCGTGAAGTTCTGCTTCCGAACAAACATTTCCGTTCATTCGGCATGAAACCGGACTTTAATTTCTTTGTGCTGGGCGACACCCAGATTTCCCTTTCGGAAGGCTGCAAGACTGTGGCACAGCGGTCGGAATTCATGCGCAGGATGCAGGCGATGCCGGAATTCCGGAAGGCGGATTTCGTGGTCCATGCCGGAGATGTGGACAGCTATGAACACGATCTTGAAAAATCCTATTTCACCAACTTTTTCGATCAATTTTCCCAACCGGATTCCAGGAGTCCGCTGCAATGGGTATACGTGCGAGGCAATCACGAATTCTGCGGCATCGGCGCGGAAGACTGGTCCGATGTTTTCCTGATGCCTGGTGAACATGCCTATTATGCGTTCCGGCGCGGCGAAGTGCTGTTCATCGTGCTGGATTGCGGCGATTTTGTCAAGGCGGAAAACGAAGCGTTCAACGGCCCGATCCTGAATCTGGATCCGCTTTACGAACGTCAGACCCGCTGGCTGGAAGCCTTGCGCCGAACGCCGGAATTCCGGTCCGCCAAATTCCGCGTGGTGCTGGCGCATGTCGAACCTCAAATCGAAAAAGACATCATGTCGGAAAAGACGCGGAAAATGATGGCGCCGCTGCTGGCCGACCAATCGACGGAAGGCCGGATCCAGCTCTGGATCTGCGGACATGTGCATAAATACTGGCGCGTCAACCGCGGCTCTTCCGATTTCATTTCCCGCCGTCCGATCCGGAAATGGGCGCTGGACAAAGCGCCGGTAACCTGGGTCTCCGTGGACGCTCCGAAAGGCAATTCCTCCAAGCCCGACTTCAGTTACCTTTCCGTCTCCGCTTCAAAAGACAAAATCACGGTCAGCGCATTAGATGAAAACGGAAAAGAATTCGACCGTTTTTCGATCGATCCGCAGGGGAAAGTGACGGAACTCTTTCAGAGTCCCGAATTGAAACATTTCAGTCTGATCCGGAAATAAAAAGGCGGATCAGTCGCCGAGGAAACGGCCTCGCGAAATGTAGTTGCAGATGTAATCGTGGACCGTGTCTTCCAGCGGGGTCACCACCGCGGAATAACCGGCGGCCCGGAGCTTGGAAATGTCCGCGCAGGTATAATACTGATATTTGCCGCGCAGCTGCTCGGGCATGTCGATATATTCGATATTGACCGGCTTGCCCATGGCCTTGAAAACCGCCGTCGCCAATGAATTCCAGGTTTCCGCCCGTCCGCTGCCGATGTTGTAGATGCCGTGGCATTTTTTATTCAGCAGGAAGATCACCATCTCGACCGCGTCTTTCACGTAAATGAAATCGCGTTTCTGTTCGCCGTCCGCATATTCGGGCAGGTAAGATTTGAAGAGACGGACCTTGCCGGTGTCGCGGATCTGTTCGTAGGCACGGCAGACCACGCTGCGCATCTCGCCTTTGTGCAGTTCGTTCGGTCCGAAACAGTTGGTATATTTGACACCGATGATTTTGGAAAGCAGTCCCTGACGCCGGGCCCAGAGGTCGAACATCTGCTTGGAATAGCCGTACATGTTGAGCGGACGCAGTTCGGCGATACGGGCCTCGTCGTCCACGTAACCGTGCTCACCGGCGCCGTAAGTGGCGGCGCTGGAGGCATACAGGAACTGGATCCCCCGCGTGGCGGCATAGAGTGCGAGCTTGCGGGTGTAGTCGAAATTGTTGCCGATCAGATAGGTGGCATCTTTTTCCGTGGTGGAGGAACAGGCGCCCATGTGAAGGATAACCTCGGTGTCACGCGGCAGCGCGCCGTTGGTCAGCCGTTCCATGAACACATCTTTTTCCATGTAATCGGCATAAGCCAGCGCACGGAGGTTCTTCCATTTTTCCGAAGTTCCGAGATGGTCGACGGCCAGGATGTCGTCGATCCCAAGCTGGTTGAGTTTCCAGATCAAAGCACTGCCGATCAGTCCGGCGGCGCCGGTAACGATGTATTTCATCTTGTTTCTCCTCGCAGGTTAAAAGCTGAATAAAGAATTGTCCGGCTGGCGGCTGGATTCATGAAGCCGTTCACTGCGCGACTCGTAATGTTTTCCATGCCAGGGCATGACTTTGAAATGATCCTGATCCATCGGACGGCGGACATCCCGGAATTCCCGTTCATGTTCCTTACGGCGTTCGCGTTCGCTGGCGAAAAAACCTTTGGAAGAAGCATCGGCCTGCTGTTGCTTCGGCTGTTCATTCTCCATGAATTTTCCGGAAGAAGCCGAAGATTTCTGTTTTTTGCCGGAACTGCAGCCGGCGGTCAGCAGGACCGCGGACAAGATGACCGGAACCAGAAAAAAAACATGAAAAAACCGCATGATCATTCCTTTCAGATATGGTTGATGAGGACGATGGTCTGATCGTCTTCCTGACCTTCGCCGCCCGGCGTCTTCGCGAAGTCGTCCACGGCGTTGAACGTCTTGCGGATAAAGGTTTCCGGATCCTCCTTGGCAAGGCTGGAAGCCAGATAAAGCTCCTTGAGGCGCGGCACGCCGAAATATTCCCCGGTCCGGGGCGCGACTGCTTCGTTGATGCCGTCGGTGAACATCAGGACGGACATTTCCGGCGTGAATTCGATGCAGAGGGTATCGAATTCCACTGCCTCGCTGGGAAGCAGGCCGATCCCGGCGCCGTCCGGATAAATGGTGCGGATATGTTCGCGGATATAGACCAGCAGTTCGGTATGGCCGCCGCGGACGTATTCCAAGGTGGAATCGCGCCGGTTGAGTATGCAGCATCCGAGCGTGATATAACGGCCGGCGCCCGCATCTCGGTTCAGATTGGTGTTCAATTCCAGCATCAGGTTCATCAGGGAGGAACAGCGGTCCACATTGGCGCGGATGAAACTCCTCGTCATGGCGGTGATCATGCAGGCGGGGATCCCCTTGCCGCAGGCATCGCCGATCACGACCAGCAGCCGGTCCTCGTCGATCTGGACGAAATCATAAAAGTCGCCTGACACCTCTTTGGAAGCCCGGGTGTAGGCATGAATGGAAAACTGACCCCAGACCGGCATGGTGTCAGGCAGCAGGGAACGCTGGAGGTTGCGGGCGAATTCCAGTTCCTGGTTCAGCCGCTGCTGCTGGCTGAGTTTGGAATACGCATCGATGATCCGCCGCGCGATCTCCACCTGTCCGGCAATGAAACGGAATCGGCCGAACTGTTCGGAAGAAAAATATTTGTGTCCTTCTTCCTGCATGTTGTTGACCGCGCAGATCACGCCGGTCACATCGCCGCTGCTGATCAGCGGCAGGGCCATGATACATTCGATCGGAACCAGCGGATCGGTAACATAGAGCCGGGAACGGTCCAGGTCCTTGCCGCCGAGAATGATCTCGCGCTTGAATTTCGCCGCTTCGCCGACGATCCCCTGCCCGATCTCGATCCGCTCGCTCTTCAGCTGTTCGAGCAGATATTTGGGTTTGGTCATCACGTAATCGGACGAGGATTTGTGGAACAGCGGGAACGGACCGGAAACGCCGACTGGCCGCAGCATGTTGTTTTCGAGCGTGAACACGCAAACGCTCTGCGCTTCGACCAGCTCCATGATGTACCGGGCGGTCACGTTCATCCAGTTCTGCATATCGGCCTCGCTTTTCATGTTCTGCGTGAAAAGGGCCAGGAAATTGCTGAGTTCAACGCTGTTGTGCATGGCGGAACGGAGTCTTTTCCGGGAAATCAGCAGGCGGGCACGGGTCACCACCAGACCCGCGACCAGAAAGACGATCAGCCCGGCTCCGATCAGCAGCAAAAAAATCGGAATTTTCATAAAAAAATACCAGCATCCTGTTTGATTTTTCTTATATTACTGCTAACTTTATTCCAAATTTGTGATTTTTCAAATTTTTTTCCGAAAAAAATGAGAGGATTTAGCAGGTTTTATGAAAAAAAAGCGCGCAGACAAGCTGTTATACGAGCACGGACACTGTGAAAGCACGGCGGACGCGGCTTTGCTGATCCTCGAAGGACGGGTCCGGAGCAAGCCCGATGCACTGGTCCACAAAGCCTCGGAAATGTTCCCCGCCGATACGGTCCTGCTGGTCGATTCCGGCACCGGATTCGTCAGCCGCGGTGCGCTCAAGCTGCAGAAAGCCCTGGAAAAATTCGCGTCCGACCTCCGCGGCCGCACCGCGGTCGATATCGGCGCGTCCACCGGCGGGTTCACCGATCTCATGCTGCAGCACGGCGCGGACAAAGTCTATGCGGTCGATGTCGGCCGCGGTCTGCTCCACTGGAAACTGCGCACCGATCCGCGCGTGGTCTGTCTGGAAGGGATCAATGCGCGCGAACTGCCGCCGGACTCCGTTCCGGGCGGCGCGGATCTGCTCAGCATGGATGTCTCGTTCATCTCGGCGACGAAGATCCTGCCGGCCGCGCATGCGGTGCTCAAGGCAGGCGCCCTGGCGTTCATCCTGGTCAAACCGCAGTTCGAAGCGCCGCGGCAGGATGTTCCGCCCGGTGGCGTGGTCACGGATCCGGCGGTGCGTCAGGCGGCACTGGACAAAGTCTGCGCCGCGGCCGCCGGACTCGGCTGGGAACTGATCGAAGCCGCGGATTCGCCGCTGCGCGGACCCCGCGGCAATCTGGAATATGTCGCCGTTTTCCGGCTTCCGGGAAACCAGCACAACGAAAGGAACCAATCATGAAAAAAATCCTGTCCCTCCTCTTCCTGAGCTGCATTCTTCTGCCGTTCAGCCTCACCGCCCAATATAACAAAGCGGCCCGGCGGGGCACTGCGAAAGCGGCCTCGGAACTCTCCTCGATGGCCCGCGAGGTCCGGGTCTCCCGCCAGATCCGCGAACGGATGGAAGATTATGCCGTCATCATCGACTACGCCGTCAAGCACGAACAGCTCAATGCGTCCGAACAGCGCAAGATCCAGGGCATCCTGAACCGGGTCGAAAAAATGCTCGAAAAAAGCAAAAAAAGCGGGCAGATGAGTGTCGATGAGGCCAAGACCATGAACCGGGAACTGTCCAAAGCCTACCGCACCCTCTGGTTCCTCCGCCGCAACAAGCTGGGCAAAAACCAGAAAATCGTTTTCCTCGGACGGAATATCGTGCTGCGCGAGGAATACCGCGCCAAATTCGATCGGGGATCGCTGAACCAGAAAGAAATGCAGGATATCATGCATGCCTACTATTCCGCCTGGCGGGTGCGTGAACAGCTCCGGACCGACAATCTGAATCCCAAACAGCGGCTCCGGTTGGAACGCGAATGTTTTGAGATCCTTTCCGAATACTTTACGCTGGATCAGCCGGCCGCCGCCCAGTCGAAACCGCAGAAACAGTGATCCGCGGGTGCCCGGACACGGCCGCCGGCTCGACGGAGATGGCCGGTTTATGCATAAAAGGAATTTTATAACCGTCCGGATATAAATCATTTAGTATTTAACTAAAATAAAACATGCATAAAATTTGTTTTCCTGAATTTCTCTGTATATATTATCTAGAAAGGGAGATCTGCGATGGGAAAAAAAGTTACGAGTTCGGATATTGCGAAGCTGGCGCATGTCAGTCAATCGACGGTGTCCCGTGCATTGAATCCCGACCATGCATGGCAGATTTCGCCGAAGAAAAGGATGGAGATCCTTTCTCTCTGCCGGCAGCACGGATATATCGGCGGGCGGAGCAGCTCGCCCAGAACCTTCAAAGTGGGGCTGCTGATGGGCAGGATGGAGGCCGATCTTTCCGATTCCCGTTTCATGATCCATCAGCTGTGCGACAAACTGCAGGCGAACGGTTATACGCTGACGCTGATCCGGGTGGATTTTTCTTCCCGCACTCTGGCACGGGACGTCCGGCGCATCCTCAAATCGAGCATAGCGGACATCTATGTGATCGGGGCCGTGCTGCTGTCCGGACAGACGGTCGAGCTGCTGCACCGCATCAGTCACCGGGTGATCTGCCTCAATACCACTTCCTATTTCAGCGGGAGCCAGAAACTTCCGCCGTGGCTTTCCACCCTCCGCTATGGTTTTGAAAAATCTTTTTCCGAGGCGGTCGGGCAGCTCCCGTCCGATCTGCTGGAAAACATGGTGTTCTTCGGCAGGAAAACCCAGACGGCGCAGGAACGGCTGCGTCTGCTTCAAAAATGTCTGACTGCCAGAAATCCGGCCTTCGGCAGTATCCCGCATGTCCTGTATGGAACAAACACCCGGTTATCCGGTCTTGACGGCTACCGGATCACGGCGGGGTTCGTGCGGGAAAACCTCGGTCGGCTGAAAAACCGGAAGCTCTACTGGACCGACGGACGGGTTTTCGCTGCCGCGCTGAAAGATGAACTGGAACGGGCCGGACAGGTTTGCGGGCGCGATTTCGAGGTCGTTTCATTCCGAAGCCAGACGGTTCTGCTGCAGCATTATGAAAGGCTGGAAGACGATTTCTGTTATCTGGTGCTGGATGCGGACCGGTTCGCGGACAGCCTGTGCGAACTGATCCTGTCCCTGATCGACGATCCGACCGCCCGCCATGAGGTGGTGCCGATGCCATTCATGCTGTCCCGTTCCCTGAAAAAACGTCGAGAAACAACTGTTGACAGCTATATGAAAGGATAATCCATGCAGAACGTAAGAGATTTCGGAGCGGTCGGCGACGGAAAAACGTCCGACACGCAGGCCATCCAGCGGGCGGTCGACGCCGGCGGGGAAGTCGTTTTTCCGCCGGGCGTCTACAAAAGCGGCACGATCTATCTTCACAGCCATACCGGTCTGAGGCTGGAACCGGGGGCGATCCTGCTTTCCGGCGGGGAAGAAGAAACCTGGAACGCCCCGGATTTCTGTCCCCAGAACCGCACCAGTGAAAAGGAAATGAACAACGGACGGCACCTGATCGTTGCCTGCCAATGCGAGGACATTTCCATTCAGGGCGGCATCATCGACGGCTGCTTTTCCAATTGGCTCAAAGAGAAGAATCCGGAGAATCTTTTTCTGAAACTGCATCCCCGGAACGGACAGCTGATCTTCTTCTGCGAATGCCGGGACATCCGGGTGCGGGACTGCACTCTGCGCAACGGTTCCTACTGGCACTGTTTTCTGCACGGCTGCGAGAACATCACCATCTCCGGGCTGCACATCTACGGGGATCCGCGCGTCCTCTGCAACGACGGGATCGACCTGGACTGCTGCCGTTTCGCCACAGTTTCCGACTGCGTCATCCAGACTGCCGACGATGCCATCGCCATCCGCGCCAACAGCAAAGCGCTCGGCGACACGCTGCGCCCGACCGAGTATATCACGGTCACCAACTGCGTTTTGTCCTCGTCCTTCGCCAACGCGGTCCGGCTGGGCGTCGGCAACGGACTGATCCGGGAATGCATTTTTTCCAATCTGGTGATCTACCGTTCCGGTTTTGGCATCGGCAAGGGGCTCGAGGTCACCTCCAGTTACAGCACATCGAAATCCGGGGTGGACATCGAGAAAATCATTTTTGAAAATATCCGAATGGACGTTAGCCGCCCGTTCAAGATCAGTCTCTCCTCGCTGCTCGTGCTGCAGAACGGCGGTGCAGATATAGGGAACCGGATCCGCGACATTGATTTCCGGCATATCCGGGGCAAAGCGGAACTTACCAGCGAGATCCTGGGCAACGACTGCGGAGAGATCTCCGGCTTGCGGTTCACCGATATCCGTCTGGATTATTATGGACAAGGGCCCGCGCCGTATCTGGATAAAAACCGGAACTGGGGAATGCAATCCTCCGATTCGGCGTTCCATTTCCGGAAGGTCAGGAGTGCGGCATTCGAACGTCTGAAGATCAACTGGTGTGCCGAACCGGACCTGTGGCGGCATGAAGCGGAAATAGAAGATTCACAGGTGGAATTCCGCGACTGCACACTGGAAAAAGGCACCGTCATCAACGGAACGGGATCTGCGGGAAAATAACAATCAGGCAACACAACATAAAAAGAAAACAACAGGAAAGGAACAGCGCATGAAAAAAACATCATCTTTCACCATCTTGGCCTCCATGGCTCGAAGAGCGGATGAGGACCGTCCCTCATCGTTGGAGCAAAAACGGTATTTCACCCTCATAGAGCTCCTGGTCGTGGTCGCCATCATCGCCATTCTGGCGGGGATGCTGCTGCCGGCGCTGTCCAAAGCGAAGAAACGTGCGATGGCCATATCCTGCGCCGGCAATCTCAAACAGATCGGCACGGATATTGCAGGCTATGAAGGCGACTACAAATGCCTGCCGCCGACCTGTATGCCGGCCCTCGGAATGCCAAAAGACAAAACCGACTGGATCCAGCTGTTTTATTCCAAAGTGGTGGATGGCAACTACAAGCCGAAAAAGCCGGGCAGCTGGAATGTGCAGCTTTGTCCGGCCGATACCATCCGGAGTCCGGCAATGCTGAAGGAATATTCCCGTTCCGTCTGGCGTTCCTATTCGCCCAACAGTATCGCAATGCCGTATTTGAAAGACGAGGATGGCGAAATAAAGCTGCAGTGGACCTCCAACTCGGCCCTGATCCCCACCGGCGGACTGGAAAGGAATCTGCGCAAGCCGCCGTCCCGCATGGTCACGCTCTGGGAACATATCTATGACGGTTACCGTGCGGCCGGACTCCAGGCGGTGAACAACGTCAACTATGTCGAATATGCGTTCAAACTCAGCCGGGCGGGATGGAATGATCCGAAGAATCCGAATATGCGCCACCGGACCGGCGGCAATTATCTGTTCTGGGATGGGCATGTGCAATTCATGGATGGATTCAAGATCCCGAATTTTCAGGCCACTTATTTTCGGAATCCCAAAAAATAACCGCTGCATACACTTGTATTTGATTCGAAAGGAGTTCATATCATGAAAAATTTTCTGCTGCTGACCGGAATGCTGTTCTCAACTGTTCTCGCCGCTGCGGTGCCGGAATTCCTGGTCACAGGAGAAAAACCGGTCAGACTGGAAAACATGGCGGAAAAGGAACTCTGCCTCTTTTACAAAGAAATCTACGGAAAAAACCTGAAAAAAATCACAGAAGAGGAAGCCGCCGGTAAATCGGTGATCTTCCTCGGAAATACCGGTTTCGCCCGGAAGAACGGCATTGATCCCGATACGGCGGGCAAAGAGGAATGGATCCTGAAAACAGTCGGCGACGACCTGATCATTTCCGGCGGACGTCCGGCCGGAACGCTGTATGGTGTCTATGAACTGCTGGAAAAACTGGGCGTGGTTTTTGCCGCGCCCGATGAGACCGGGCTGCCCTCGGGCAAACCGGATTTTCCGAAATTCGACGTGAAGACGCAGCCGGCATTTTCAGGACGCCACATCTATGACGGCATTTCGGTCAAAATGATGAGGAGCGAAGCGGACGAGGCGGCCTGCGAGAAGTATCGGTTGTGGGCTCTCCGGAATCGGATCAACGGTAAATCGTATCCCAAATGGAAGGCATATTATCTGGGCGACTACTTTAATCTTTCCACGATCCCCTACCATAACCTGGGTTTTTATGTCGATCCGCGCAAATATTTCAAAACCCATCCGGAATACTTCCAGATGGATCCCGCAGGTCGGCGGATCAAACCGAAAAGCAGGGACAAGTGCGGCAGTCTGTGCATGATGAATCCGGACGTGAAGCGGATCACGCTGGAAACCCTGCGCGGTTTCATCAAACGCGACCGAAGCATCTTGCCGAAAGAGGAATGGCCGATCATCTACGACATTTCCGAACTGGATGCGACCGACTACATCTGCCGCTGTCCCGAATGCAAAAAGGTCATTGAGGAAGACGGTTCGGAAACGGGACTGCTGCTCCAATACATCAACTATATTGCGCGGGAGATCCGCAAGGAATATCCGGATATCATTATCCGGACCTCCACCAACGGGCGGATGCCGGGCAAGATGATGCCGGAAAAGAACACGCTGATCCGGGTCGCCACCAAATTCACGGTGATCAGTCCGTTTGTGCCGCTGAATCTGGACGATTATCCCCAATACAAAAAATATTTCCAGGCATGGGTCGAAAGAGTGCCGAGACTGCAGATGTGGTGCTATGGAAATCTCGGCGGGCGCAGTTATTTTACTCCGCCCCGGGTGGAAACCACCTTCGATTCGATCCAAGGGACGCTGAAAGTGTTTCTCGCCAATAAAATCGTCAGCATGTTCATCGAACACTGGGTGGACGCGGTTTCGCCGCAGAATTTCATACAGCTCAATTACTATGTCACCAACCATCTGATGGTGGACCCGGACGCGGATCCGGAAAAATTGAAGGACGAATTCTTCCGGGTTTATTACGGACCCGCGGCGCCGGTCATGTTGTCCTGCTTTGAACGCATCCGGAAAGGCGTCCGCGATTACCCGCAGAAAAACGCATCCTCCATGTCTGCCGGACACTGGGGGTATCTTACTCCGGAGTTTATGCTCCAACTTTATCAGGACCTGCACAAGGCGGAAAAAGCTCTGCCGGAGGGAAGCCGTTACGCAGCCCGGATCCGGCATGAACTCATCACCCCCGTCTGGTACACGCTGGCGAACTGGCAAAGTTATAAGCAGACCTTCGAAAAAGCCGGTCTGACCAAGGATATGCTGATCACAGAGTGCCGCCGGAATTCCCGTGAATTCGTCCGGCGTTATCCCTCCAAACATCCCGAACGAGTGGAAAAGCATGACGGTTATGAAGATCGTTTCGAAGCGGCGATCGCCAATTATCCCCGGCCGGAAAAATTCAAAGCCGTTCCGGAGCAGGATTTCCGTATGATCACAGGGAAGAACTTCCGCGGCGTTCCCCAGCTCGGGTCCAAACGGGTGAACGATCCCGAATCTCCCGTCGGCGTGGCGCTGAAATCCGCCAATCCGAAGCCGGAATACCACGGGGTGGACAAACTGCTCCCCGGCAAGCATGGTTTCCGGACCACGGAATTTGTTTTCAACACGAATCCCGGATCGGCCCGCACCGTTCTGCATCAGGTGTATCAGGATGAGAAATATCACTGGTACCGGATCCCCGGTTCGGTCGTGCTGAGCGACAAGAACACCTTCTGGGGGCATGGCTGGGCGGTCCAGGCGCGCGCCAACAACTGGTATACGCTGACCAACGGCGATCCACGGGACAACACCTGGGACCAGATCTGGTTCTCCGCCAAGTTCACCGGTCCGGCTTACGTGCCGGGTTCCACGAAAGAAAACGCCATTTACGTCGATATGGTCATCGGGGTGCGGAATCAGCCCGATCCGGCTTTCAAACTGCTGGAAGACTATACGCTGAAGAAAACCGATGTATTGAAGGACTGGAAAGCCAGTAAGACATGCAGTGTGAAACTGATTCGCAAGGATGGCCGAAATGCGCTGGAAGTCTCCGGCAGCGGTAAAAAAGCCATTGTGACCGGACCGTTTGCTCCCTGCGGACCCGACGATGTGATCATCGTCCGGGTGCGGCCGCGCGGGACAGGGGGAAAAGTCACTTGCAGGCTGTATGATGCCGCGGGCAAGAGTACAGGTTGGAAAACATTCCCGGCACTGGACTCCGGACTGCAGAACGATTTCGTGATCTCCCTGCCGGATGTGAAGAAGCGCGGCAACGTTGCGAAATTCCAAGTGGAGATGTCCGCTCCCGCCGGCGGGAAAGTCGTTTACGATCAGCTGGAGGTCAAAATCGCGCCGAAACTGAATCTGCCGAAAGAAAAGTAGCATGCGCTGAAAATGATAAATCGGAAGTTACACTATAGATAAAGGAAAAACGAAATGATCACCAAATTGAAAAATGCCCTGCTGGCCGCTCTGCTGGGGGGATCGGGCGTGCTCGCCGCCGCAGTGCCGGAATTCCTGGTCACCGGAGAAAAACCGGTCAGACTGGAAACCATGGCGGAAAAGGAGCTCTGTCTTTTTTACCAGAAGATTTACGGCAAAGAGCTGAAAAAAATCACGGAAAAGGAAGCTGCCGGCAAGTCGGTGATCTTCCTCGGGAATACCGGTTTTGCCCGGAAGAACGGCGTCGATCCCGACACTGCGGGAAAAGAGGAATGGATCCTGAAAACGGTCGGCGATGACCTGATCATTTCCGGCGGGCGTCCGGTCGGTGCGCTGTATGGCGTGTATGATCTGCTGGAAAAACTGGGCGTGGTGTTTGCCGCGCCCGATGAGACCGGACTGCCCTCGGGCAAACCGGATTTTCCGAAATTCGACGTGAAGGCCAAGCCTGCCTTCCCCGGACGCCAGATTTATGACGGCATTGCGTCGACCATGATGAGGAGCGATGCGGACGAGGCTGTCCGCGAGCAGTATCGGATGTGGGCTCTGCGGAACCGGATCAACGGCGAAGTGACCAGCAAATGGAAAGCCCATTATCTGGGCGACTACTACAATCTTTCCACCTATCCCTACCACAATCTGGGCTATTACGTCGATCCGAAAAAATATTTCAAGACCCATCCGGAATATTTCCAGATGGACCCCTCGGGCCAGCGGATCAGGCCGAAAAGCCGGGTCCAGTACGGCAGTCTGTGCATGACGAATCCGGACGTGAAGCGGATCACGCTGGAAACCCTGCGCAGCTTCATCAAACGCGACCGGAGCTCGCGTCCGAAAGAGGAATGGCCGGTCATCTACGACATTTCCGAGCTGGACGCGACCAGTTACATCTGCCGCTGCCCGGAATGTAAAAAGGTCATCGAGGAGGACGGATCGGAAACCGGTCTGCTGCTCCATTATATCAACTACATAGCGCGTGAGATCCGCAAGGAATATCCGGACATCATTATCCGGACCTCCACCCGCGGGCGGATGCCGGGCAAGACGCCGCCGGAAAAGAACACGCTGCTCCGGATCGGCACCAAATTCACGGTGATCAATCCGTTCGAGCCGCTGGATCTGGATAAATATCCCGATTACAAAAAATATTTCCAGGCCTGGGTCGAAAAAGTGCCGAGACTGCAGATCTGGACCTACGGCAACCTCGGCGGACGCAATTATTTCAACCCGCCCCGGGTGGAAACCATTTTCGACGCGATCCAGTCCAACCTGAAACTGTTTCATGCCAACAAGATCGTCTGCATATTCTTAGAGCATGGGATGGATGCGGTCTCCCCGCAGAATTTCATCATGCCGGTCTATTATGTCATCAATCACCTGATGGTGAATCCTGATGCGGATCCGGAAAAACTGGCGGACGATTTCTTCCGGGTCTATTACGGACCCGCGGCTCCGGTCATGAAGTCCTGTTTCGACCGGATCCGGAAGGGAGTCCGCGATTTTCCGCAGGAAAAAGCCTCATCCGCGGGCGCCGGACACTGGAAATACCTGACTCCGGAATTCATGCTCAAACTTTATCAGGACATGCACAGGGCGGAAAAAGCGCTGCCGAAAGACAGCCGTTACGCCCGGCGGATCCGGCATGAACTCATCACGCCGGTCTGGTACACGCTGGCGAACTGGTCCAGTTACCAGCAGACATTCGAAAAAGCCGGTCTGACCAAAAAGATGCTGATCGACGAATGCCGCCGGAATTCCCGTGAATTCGTGCGGCGCTATCCTTCGAAACATCCCGAACGGGTGGATGTCAAAGCCGGTTTCGAAGACCGGTTCGAATCGGCGGTCGCCAATTACCCGCGGCCGGCAAAATTCAAAGCGGTCCCGGAACAGGATTTCCGCATGATCACCGGCAAAGCTTTCCGCGGCGTTCCCCAGCTCACTTCCACGCGGGTGAAAGATCCCGATTCCCTCGTCGGCATTGCGATCAGATCCGCCCATCCGAAGCCGGAACACCACGGAGTGGACAAGCTGATCCCCGGCAAGCATGGTTTCCGGACCACGGAATTCGCTCTCAACACGCATCCCGGCAAAGTCGAAACTTATCTGAAACAGATTTACCTGGATGAGAAATATCACTGGTACCGGATCCCGGGTTCGGCCGTGTTCAGCGACAAGAACACCTTCTGGGGCCATGGCTGGGGAGTCCAGGCGCGCGTCAATAACTGGTATACGCTGACCAACGGCAATCCGCGGGACAATACATGGGACCAGACCTGGTCCTCCGCCAAGTTCACCGGTCCGGCATATGTGCCGGGTTCCACGAAGGATAACGCGATTTACGTGGATATGGTCGTGGCGGTCCGCAACCAGCCCGATCCCGATTTCCGGCTGCTGAAAGATTATACGCTGGCCGATCCGAAACAGTGGAAAAAATACGGCAGCTGCCAGATGAAATGGACCACCGAGGACGGCAAGAACGCCCTGGAATTCTCCGCCCCCTCCAAAAACGGACGGGTGGCCGGTCCGTCTATGTCCTGCGGACCCGACGATGTGATCATCGTCCGGATACGGGCCCGCGGTGCCGCGGCAAAAGTCGGCTGTGTCCTGTATGACGCCAACGGCAAAAAAGCGGGACAGGAATCATTCCCGACGCTGGACACCGGACTGCAGAACGAATTCGTGTTCGCTCTGCCGAGAATGAAAAAGCGCGGAGACGCTGCGAAATTCCGCGTGGTGCTGACCGCTCCGGCAAACGGAAAGACCATTTACGACCAGCTGGAAGTCAAGATCGCACCGAAACTGAATCTGCCGAAAGAAAAGTAAAATTATCAGGAAGGGATAAGGAAAATGAAAAAATGGCTCCTGGCAGCCGGATTGCTGGCAGCTGCGGTCGTCAATGCAGCACAGTTTCATTTCGCCGCGAACGGAAAAACCACTTATTCGATCGTGGTGCCGGATCAGCCCAAGGGGTTCGATCAGCAGGCCGCGGACGACCTGAAAAATTATCTGGGGAAGATGACCGGAGCGGAATTCCGGATCGTCCCGGAATCCAAAGCATCCGGCGGGAACCTGATCTATGTGGGTCAGACCGCTTTTGCCCAAAAACAGGACATCGATTTTGCCAAGCTCCGTGCCGAAGAATGGGTGATCCGTCCGGTCGGGAAAAACCTGGTGCTGTCCGGCGGCTATCCCATCGGCAGTTTTTATGCGGTCTGGAACGTGCTGAACCGGCTCGGATGCTATTCGCTGACCTGGGATCAGGATGCCGTGCCATCGTATAAAGACCTGACGGCGGAGATCCCGGCGGAACAGAAGAGGCCCGTGTTCGACGGCCGGATGATCTGGGACAGCTTTCCCGGACAACTGCGGAAAGCCGCGGCCGATCCGTCCGTTCTGGCGGCTTACAAACTCTACAAATTGCGGAACGGCATCAACGGTCGGGCGCACCGGGATGACAGCCTGTGGCTCTACAGCGCGCACAATATTTCGCATATCCCGCAGTATCATTCGCTGAGCCATTACGTGCCGCTGAAACTGTTCAAGACCCATCCGGAATATTTTTCCATGGACCCGCAGGGCAAACGGTTCCGTCCGCGTTCGTTCGCCCGGGAGGGAAGTCTGTGCATGTCCAACCCGGAAGTGGCGAAAGTTGCGCTGGAATCCCTGCGCAAAATGATCAGGAAGGACCGGGAGACGCTGCCGCGCGACAGATGGCCGCATGTCTATGACATTTCCACGCTGGACAATTCACCCTACATCTGCAAATGTCCCGAGTGTTCCGCGATCACGAAGGAAGAGGGCTCCGAAACCGGTCTGCTGCTGCGGTTCATCAATAAAATCGCCACGGAAATCCGCAAGGAATACCCGGAGATCATCATCCGGACCTTCGGTTACAGCTCCACCGTGAATCCGCCGACCAAGACCATGCCGGCGGACAACGTGCTGATCCAGCTGGCAGACAAGTTCACCGTGAGCGACCCGTTCCGTCCGCTGACCGATCCGATCAATGCCGACCGTATCCCGTATTTCCGCGAATGGCGCAAAGGGGCGAAGCGCCTGATGGTCTGGGACTACTGGAATCTGGGATATAAAGGTTATTACAAGCCGCCGCGGCCGGATACCGTGTTCAACGCCATTCAGAGTGACTTGCGCTTTTTCCGCGACCTGGGTGTGACCGATCTGTTTATCGAGGCCGGTGCAAATGCCTTCGCTCCCCAGAGCTTCATCCTGTTTTCCTATTTTACCGGCGCCCAGTTGATGCTCGATCCCGAAAAGGATACGAAAAGGCTGGCGGACATCTATTTCAAATACTACTACGGACCCGCTGCGCCCCGGATGCAGAAGCTTTTCAACGATATCTGCGCCGGCATGAAAATACAGAAAAACCGCCAGAGCAGCGCTGTGGTTTCCCACTGGAGCTATGTGACGCCCGAATTCATGTACCAGACCTATTCCGACCTGAAAAAACTTTCGGGATCCCTGCCGGAGAAAAGCGTCTGGCGGCAACGGGTGGACGCCGAGCGGATCGTGTTCATCTGGTATGCGACCGCGAAACGGGATTCCTACCGGAAGATCTTCCAGCAGAACGGGGTGAACATCGACGATCTGATTCCCGAATGCCGCACGCTGGTGAAAGCGTATATCCGGCGCTATCCGTGCGGCAAACCTGAAGCGCTAGACAAGGAGTTCGAAGACCTGTTCAAGGCTGCGGTGCTGAATCTGCCCCGCCCGGAAAAATTCAAGAACGTGCCGGCGGAAAACTTCCGCATGATCGCCTATCCGCATTTCCGCGGGGTTGCCAAACTCGGCTCGAAAGTGGTCAACGATCCGGATTCCGTGATGGGCAAGGCGCTGAAATCCGCCAATCCCAATCCCATTTATCACGGGGTGAACAAACTGCTGCCCGGCAAAAACAAATTCCGCACCACCCAGTTCAAATGGGGGAATCACAAGGCTTCCGGCAAGGTCGCCCTGGTGCTCAAACAAGTGCCGCAGGACGAGAAATACCACTGGTTCCGGATTCCCGGCAAGCTGGAATTGAAACCGGTCTCCTATTTTGTGGGACAGGGCTGGGCGATCCAGGCGAACACTTCCCAGCTTTTCACGCTCACGGACGGCAACCCGTTGGACAACACCTGGGACGAGGTCTGGTTCTCCGCCAAGTTCACCGGACCCGCTTATGTGAAGGGATCCACGAAGGAAAACGCCATCTATGTCGATATGGCAGTCCTGGTCCGGGGGAAATACTGAAAACCGCAGTCAAAGACAGCCGCGGCACGTGGAAAGTTTTTTTTGACTATTCAGCGTTTGCGGTGAATTTGATTTTTAAATTTCTGACCTCGATTGCCGTATCCCGCCAATTCGAACGCCGGAAAGCGGACAGGTAACAGTAATACTTGTTCCGCGGATTCGTGTATCCCGTTACGCGGTCACCATACAAAGTGATCGCAGTATCAGCGCTTATCGCGGAAACATATTGTTTGCTTTGCAGAATTCCCTGTTTGTTCACGGATCGCGAAGGATTGTCCGCGGCAAACCGGTCCCACGGATTGTTTTTCCAGCCGGGCATGAGCACATGCACTTCTTTCCACAGGATCCCTTGCGGATTGCTGATCCGGACATCGACTTCGATGCCGTCGGGCCGGCATTTGTACCGGTAAACAGCCTGCACTTTCCCGGGGATGGAAACATCATCGTCCAGACAATAGGTTCCGGACATTTCTACGCAGAATTCCCGATCGGTGCTGGTCACGATCCTTCTTTCCGCAAAACGGTCAATGTTCAGATAATACTGTTTCCCGTCCATACCGACGATGCGGTCCAGCCAGACCGGTTCGGGCAGGGTCCTGCCGCCGGTTTTCAACCGGAACGGGAACATGCAACCGGGGAAGAATGACAGTTCGTAACTGCCGGTTTTCACTTCAATGATGCCGTTGCCGTGAACCGTGGCAAGATCGGGCGCTGCCATGCAGGCGGCGGTCAGCAGGCCAATAAGCAATATTGCGACTGTTTTTGAAAGTTTCATTTTCCCATTTCCTGCAAAACCAGCCTGGCAAGCAATCCGAATCCGCGCGGGGAAAGATGCACATTGTCGGGACGGAAGTAACTCGACTTATTGTCCAGATGTTCAGTCGGTGTATACATGTCCAGCAGCGGCAATTTATGTTCTGCGGCAACTTCCGCCAGTACTTTGCGGAACGCCGCAACTTTGTCCGGATCGCCATAGCGGAATATGAGCTTTCTTCCTGCCTTGCGCATCTCTTCGCAGCGCTTGAGAATCCCTTCATAATTCACCGCCAGCGGGGTAAGCAGGATGACCTTGCTCTTCGGATACGTTTCCCTGAGCGCCGCCAGCAATTCCCCGTATTTTGCTTTCTGGACATCCGGAGTGACCTTGGGCGAGGCAAAATTGTCGCGCGAATTGGCCGCGGTGTCATTGTGTCCCAGCATGATCATGATCAGATCAGGATTTTCGTTTTTCAGGTCCCGATAACGGGTTTTGCCGTGATCGACCGCGGCGAAATCGCCTTTGAAACGTGCGGTCATCTTGTCGATCCGGTCGCCGTGCACCGCGTAATTGACTATTTTGATATTGCCGCCCTGGGCTTTCCGCAAAAATAAATTCATCCGGTCGGCGGCGTTGGTGCCGCGGTCCAGGTCCCAGATGCTGTCCGCCAGAATGAGGATCGTCCTGGCATTGCCCAGTTTGGCCTTCTTTGCCGCCTGCAGGGTGGCATCATATTCTTTGGCCGGGATCCTGGTGATCACGACGGACCCGACCGTCGGATTTTTATCCAAGGCGATGTCGCAGAACCGGCACCCGGTCGTCCCGGGCTGCTCGAACATCGCATTGCCGTCCAGTACCAGAGAGAGTTCCTGCACGGTCTGGTTCTTGCGAAGCGATTTTCCGGGAATGGTCACAACGCCTTTCCCATCCGCAGCGGCCGTGCCTCCGGGGAGGACCTGATAGTTTCCCGGTACCGAGGTGAAGAAGCGAAATGTCTTGCCCGGACGGTTGGTCTGGAATTTGACCTCCGGCATGGGGTCGGTATCTTTGACCATGACCGGAGCCGGCGGCCGGATCACGCACCCGGTATCGCCAGATGCGGTCACGGTCATGGAATCGATCACCGCTTCTCCGTCTTTCCCCTGGATCTCGAACATGAAATTCACATTGCCCAGCGGCTGATTGCCGAACGCAATTTCGAATTCGTAATCTTTATAATCGCTTCCCAGCTCCATGAGTTCGCTCCAGAAGGAATCGGATTTCTCCGGAATCTTCTGCCCGACCCGGTAACGGACCGCGCCGAAACGGATCTTCCCGGAGCCTTTGACCCGGTATCCGAGTTTGATCCTGCAGCCGGTCAGATTGCCGTAGCGGAAAGGACAAAGCATCCGTCCCCAATCCTTGCCTTTGGCAGGCATCGCCTTGAGTTTGAGTGTGCCTTTCTCACGGGAGAGTTCCCCCGGGCAGTAGCTCAGCAGCGCCCAGCCATCGACTATTTTGGTTTTTCGTATGGTATAGCCGCTGAAATCTTTTTTCAGGATGACCTGTTCGCCTCCAACGGCAACGACAGACAGCAGTATCAATGCTGCTGACAGCAGCATCAATTTCTTCAAGGACATTTTTACCTCCTCTCGAAACTTCTTATTTTTTTGAACAAATCTTCCAAACGTTTCCTTTCAGGTGCAAATCCTTCATTTCCGCCCGTCAGGATCAGAGCGATGTCGCCAGCCGGCATTTTCATGGAAAAACGGCCTTTCTCAAATTTGCATTGCGCTTCGGCGGCAATGCTCATGAATGCCCACCGGGCATCGGGTTTCCAGTCCAGGTTGAACGAATGCTCTTTTTCGTCCTGGTTGACGATCAACAGCACCTTGAGGTCCTTCAGCTGCCATGCGACAGCCGCGATATCCGGCGTGGAAACGAACTTGTCCGCACAAGACCCCCACTGCAGATAGCGCCATTTCAGCGGGCTGATCGACGGCGGCCGCATCAATTCGCCCTTCTGGAAATAATCGAGCAGCCCCAGCCGAAGGTGCATGGCGCGTTTGACCAGCAGGCGGAACTCGGCTTGGTTCTTCTTACTGATGAAATCGACGCTGCACCATCCCATCTGTTCTCCCTGAAGCAGCTGCTGTAATATCTTCACGCGGCGAGTAACCGGGGTATCACTGCCGAAAGCTCGGCCGACCATCTCGGTCCGGCCGCTATACAGCAGGACGTAAAGCGGTACATTGCCGTCGACCAGCCAGCGCCAGGAGAGCATTCCGTGCATGAGCCCGACATACGGTTCGGAGTTGTCCTCCGTCGTCCAGACCGCCTGCGGATGAAGCTTGTGCAGGTCCAGCAGCAGTTTCCTGTTACCCTTCATATACCAGCTGTCCGGATCATGGGCCGGATGGGGATGGTTCGGGTCAAAACAGAGCCGGGGACGCGCGGCGCCAATCTGGTCCATGTACATTCCGTCCACGTTCAGGCCTATCACTCGTCCTGCCAGGGCTTTCAATTCGTTCCGCCAGTTTTCACAGGCGGGGCACATGACACCAAAGGTGGCCCCATGATATTTTTCGGTCACCACGCTGCCGTCGGCAAGCTTCACGGCATCGGGGATCCCGTGCGTGGTGTACCGGTAATCGGTATCCCGGCGGTCGAGTATCTCCCAGAGACGGCCGTTGGTATAGGGGACGACGTTGATGCCCATTTTTTTGATGTCCTGCATCCATAAATAGTGCTGCGGATTGGCATGGTGATGCGGGTAGTCCCGATCGAATTTGCCGAACCAGTTGGCGTATTCGACGGCGAAGGGCAGTTCGAAGTATTCCCGCAGTTCAGCAAGTTTTCGGGCGGAATCCTCCTTGTGGACCAATAACAGCCAAAGGGTGTTGGTCCTGAACCATTCGGGATAGTCGGCGACCGGCTTGGCGGACCGGTACCAGACTGCCGAACGCCGGAGAAAATCCTTGTAAAGCAGTCCGGCATCATACCAATCCCCCGTAAATGAACTCAAAACCGCATCGCATTGCGGAGCAAACACCGATTTTTTATTATTGTCTGTCGGATAAGCCACCGGCCAGCGGTAAACGATTTCCACCCCGTTTTTACCGGCACGGAACAGCAATGACTTGGCCTGGGCCCGTCCGTCTTCGACCGTGAAATAGACACCGCTCCGGCGGTCGTAATAGGCGCCCAGCTGCATGGAAACGTGACCGGACGGATAATCTCCCGAATAACTGATCTTGTTGGCGGCCGCATTGCGTTTGACTGCGCCGGACATGCGCGGGATCAGCAGATCGCCGTCTTTCTGAGCTTCCAGTTTTACATACGGGAAAACGGCCTCATGAAGTCTGATCCCAGGGGATGCTTCGATCTTCAGACGGTAACGCAGGGAATCGCCTGCAAAAGAATAGTCGATCCGGGCGGTAAAATCCCGGTGACGGTAACGACTGCTCCAGCGGTATGTGCCGTCGTTCAATGCGACTTTGGCTGCCGCCGACAATTTCACTTCCGGCGAGACGCCGGAAACCTTCTGCTGTTTCCCCTCGCGGAAATACACGGCCTGGAACCAGGGAGAATTCCCTGCCAGCAGCAGATTTTTGTCATGGGTCAGATCATACCACGCCAGAATCCGATTGTCGGAACGGGACAGGATCAGAACCGTCCGGCTGCCGCGAAGCGCCTGCCATTCTTGACAAACGGAAAACTTGTCGGCATCGAAATTCTTTTCCAGCGAAGTGAGTGTTTTGAAAAATGCGCGTTCGCCGCAAACCTGCGCCCAGGTTTCAAGCGCAGTCGTGACCGCATTGGCAAACGCCCGGTCATTGTCTTTACGCCCGGCGGTGAACTTTTTCCGGAAGGCGTCAATGCTTTGCCGGATTTTTTCGGGAA
>Ga0265298_10000877_pt1 | contig 44773 bp, 35 predicted proteins | sample AusTroGonzalo_MG_3_FD_193486 | JGI IMG/M metagenome (GOLD analysis project Ga0265298, IMG submission 193486) | Bovine rumen microbial communities from tropical cattle in Woodstock, Queensland, Australia - Gonzalo_01 | ecosystem: Host-associated > Mammals > Digestive system > Stomach > Rumen ... | reverse complement strand
GTCTTTCTTATCACAGATACCGCAAGAATAAGGCAGATATCGGACATCGGGCCCCACCCCGATTACACCACTCACTGATTTCATGGGCAGCATCAGGCAAGAGTCCGTGAGTTCAATGCCGCAGGGTTTGGGTTCACCGAACAGGCTGAACAGTGCCGGTTGGGCCGATACGTGCCAGCCGCAATAACCGGGGCTGAAACGGTTGCTGCGCTTGAATCCTGACGGGTCTATCTCTTTCTGGAGCACGGTCTCCATGTAATCGGCCACGCTCTCAACTATCTGGCTGCCTACACAGTCCATTGCGTAGGTCTGGAACATGTCGTCACGACGCTTTACGGCATCGGACCACTGGAAATAGCCGTTTCCGACGGTTGCCACGAATACGGCAAACTTCTGGGCTCCGCGCAGCTGACGGCAGATTATCTTGCCTGCATCAAACGTTACGGAGCCCTGTGGTCCCTGCAACGTGAGCTGTGTCATATCCTCAGATAGGCTGCCGTCAAGCAGGATATACTTGAACTGTGGGCGCAGGAACTGATATGACTCGCGCAGCAGGAATTCAACGGCACGACGGGTCTCAGCGTCAGCCTCGCTGTCCTTGTACCCCATAAAGGAATAGACCTCCTTCAAGGGTATCTCCAGACGGTTCATGCTGAGCTGCTCCCAGGCCATTGTTTACTTTGATTCGTTAAACAGGAAGTTGCGGAAATCAGCGTAGTCCTTGCTAAGCTCCACGCTCTGCTTGGTGCCCTTCATAAAGGCCTGCAGGCGGGCGGGAATCTCAACGTCACCGCCGGTGATGGCATCAACCTTCTCCTTGAACTTGGCGGGGTGTGCGGTCTCCAGGAACACACCGTACTCACCGGGCTGGAGCTGCTCCTTGAGTGCGCGGTAGCCGCAGGTTCCGTGCGGGTCAAGCAGGTAACCGGTTCGATTGTAGCACTCCTTAAGGGTCTCCTTGATCTGCTCATCAGTATAGGTTGCACCGCCTATGTGGCCTGCAATATCCTTGTGAGAGCCTCCGTAAAGGGCAAGCACACGCGCAAAGTTGCTGGGATCACCTACATCCATAGCATTGGCCAGAGTCTGAACCGATGGCTTGGGGCTATAGACGCCGCTCTTAAGGTAGTTGTAGAATATGTCATTGGCGTTGTTGGCGGCAATGAAACGCTTTACGGGCAGTCCCATGAACCAACCGAACAGGCCGGCTGTGATGTTACCAAAGTTTCCGCTGGGCACGCAGATGACCAGGTTATCGGCCTTACCCAGACGTTTCATCTGTGCGTAGGCGTTGAAGTAGTAGAATGCCTGCGGCAGGAATCGGGCCACGTTGATTGAGTTGGCCGATGTCAGTTTCATGCGCTGGTTGAGTTCTGCATCCATAAAGGCGTTCTTGACCAGAGCCTGGCAGTCATCGAACACACCGTCTATCTCAACGGCGGTGATGTTGCGGCCCAGAGTGGTGAACTGGCACTCCTGGATGGGGCTCACCTTGCCTTTGGGATAGAGCACATACACGTGTACGCCCTCTACGCCCAGGAATCCGTTGGCAACGGCGCTGCCGGTATCGCCCGATGTGGCCACCAGCACATTGACCAACTGTTTCTCCTCCTTGTTGAAGTATCCCAGCAGGCGGGCCATAAAGCGTGCGCCTACATCCTTGAATGCAAGTGTGGGACCGTGGAACAACTCCAGTGAGTAGATGTTATCCTCAACCTTGACTACAGGAGTCTCAAAAGCCAGTGTGTCATAGACAATGCGCTTAAGGTCATCGGCGGGGATATCCTCAGCAAAGAATGCCTTGGCAACCTCAAATGACATCTCCTGGAATGTCATCTTGTCTATATTCTCAAAGAACTCCTTAGGCAACTTGTTCAGGCGCTCAGGCATGTAGAGACCGCGGTCAGGAGCAAGTCCGCGAACCACTGCGTCACGCAGGGTCACGTCATCGGACTTATGGTTTGTGCTGTAGTATCTCATTGTAGAATCTGTTTAAGTTTGTTTCTATAAATTTCTTATCACCTCTTTTTTCCTCTGTTTTCATCGTTCCTCAGTCAAAATGGACCTCCATTATTCCCTCAAAACGATAAAACCAGAGGGAAAAATAGTTAATAATCTTCTTCATAGAACAAATTTAAACAGATTCTAGTGATAGGAATATCTTGGTGAATTCTGTGCCCTCAATGTTGCCGTAGCCGCCCTGCTTGCAAGACTCCTCGTCAAAGGCGGTAACGCTGTCAGCATCCATTCCCGGGGCATAGATAAGGAACGGAATGGGGTCCGATGTGTGCGTGCGATGTGCGCAAGGCGTGGGATGGTCAGGCAGCACTGCAATGGCTACCGGCTCGTCCCACTTGCTTACCTCCTCATAGATGGGACCTATAAGGCGGCTGTCCAGATCCTCGACGGTGCGGTTCTTAAGGGTAAAGTTACCCTCGTGACCGGCCTCATCAGGGGCCTCAACGTGCACATATACAAAGTCATCGGTCTTAAGGGCATCAATGGCAGCCTGTGCCTTGCCCTCATAGTTGGTATCAAACAGGCCTGTTGCGCCCTCCACATCAATAACCTTCATACCTGCGTAGTGACCTATTCCCTTGATAAGGTCTACGGCCGATATCACCGAACTCCTACGTACATTGGGATAGAGCTCACTGATGGGCTGCATTGACGGACGGTAACCGGGTGACCAGGGCCAGATGCTGTTGGCGGGGTCCTTACCCTCTGCTACACGCTTCAGGTTTACGGGATGCTTGGACAGTATCTCCTGTGAACGCAGTATCAGGTCATTCAGAAGGTCTGCTGTAGGCTGTGCATCGGGGGTGGCAGCCTTGATCATAAGGTCGCGGAACGGCTGTCCCGGGACATCATGAGGCGGAGTGCAGATAAGCTCCTTGCGGCCTCCGTCTATAACCAGCAGATGGCGGTACTGGATTCCGGTATGGAAATGAACGCGGTCTGAACCAAGTTCTTTGTCTAACGCTTTGATAAGTTCATCGGCCTCAGGGGTTGTAATGTGACCGGCTGAGTGGTTCTTGATAATACCGTCCTGGATGCAGATGATGTTGCAGCGCATACCCATCTGTCCGGGTTTTATGTCAACGCCTATATTGGCGGCCTCAAGCACGCCACGGCCCTCGAATGACTTGGTAACATCATAGCCCATGACGGTCATGTTGGCCACCTCACTGCCGGGGTGGAAACCATCGGGCACGGTTTTGAGCATACCTGTGCGGCCTTTGCGCGCAAGCATGTCCATATAGGGTTTGCGGGCATTCTGGAGTATGGTCTTTCCGCCAAACTCCTTGACTGGCCAATCTGCCATGCCATCTCCCAAGATTATGATATACTTCATTGTTTAGATATTAGCAATACTCATGATATCGGCAAATACACCTGCTGCGGTAACGGCGGCGCCTGCACCGTATCCCTGAATCATCATGGGATACTCTTTGTAACGCTCCGTGGTGAGCAGTATAATGTTGTTGCTGCCCTGCAGGTTGTAGAACGGGTGGTACTTGTCAACCTCGGCCAGTGAGATGCTGGCCTTGCCGTTCTCAAGCTTGGCAACAAAACGCATGCGCTTGCCATCCTTCTCCACGCGGCTGCGGCGTGCCTCAAACTCGGCATCCAGCTGCGGCAACTTGGCCCAGAACTCATCAATGGTGCCGTCAAACAGATCCTGCGGTATGAAGAGTGAGCTCTCAACATCCTTCTGCTCAATGGCGTAACCGCTCTCACGGGCCAGGATAACCAGCTTGCGCAGCACGTCCTTGCCGCACAGGTCAATGCGCGGATCGGGCTCGCTGTAACCCTTCTCCTTGGCCAGACGGATGGTCTCGCTAAGCGGGCAGTCAGCACTCAGGGTGCTGAATATGAAGTTGAGCGTACCGCTCACCACAGCCTCGATCTTGAGGATATGGTCACCGCTGTTGATCAGGTCATTGATAGTGTTGATGATAGGCAGGCCTGCACCTACGTTGGTCTCAAACAGGTATTTCACACCACGGCGGCGGGCAGTCTGCTTGAGAGCCAGGTAGTTCTCATACTCTGATGATGCGGCAATCTTATTGGCTGCCACAACTGATATGTTATGATCCAGGAAATCCTGATAGAGTCCGGCCACATCGGCACTGGCAGTGCAATCCACAAACACAGAGTTGAATATGTTCATGCCGATGACCTCATCATGCAGCTTCTGTATGTTGCTTGCGGGAGCCTTGTCCAGCTGCTCGCGGTAGTTGTCCAGGCTGATGCCCTCACGGCAGAACAGCGCCTTGCTTCCACGTGCAATACCTACCACGTTCAGTTTGAGGCCGCGCTCCTGCATCAGCTTCTCACGCTGGCCGCGTATCTGCTCCAGCAGGCTGTTGCCCACGGTACCCACACCGCATATGAACAGGTTGAGCACCTGATACTCTGACAGGAAGAATGAGTCATGGATTACGTTGAGTGACTTGCGCAGTGAGCTCTTCTGTACCACGAATGATATGTTGGTCTCCGATGCACCCTGAGCGCAGGCAATAACGTTGATACCGTTGCGGCCCAGAACGCTGAACAGCTTACCGGCAATACCGGGGCTGCGTTTCATGTTCTCACCCACAATGGCTATGGTTGCCAGGTCCATCTCGGCCGATATGGGGAAGATGGCACCCAGGGCAATCTCCTTGCTGAACTCCTGGTTCAGGAGCTCGCAGGCGGGTGCGGCGTCCTCATTGCGTACACCGATTGACGTACTGTTCTCAGACGATGCCTGTGACACCAGGAACACGCTGATACCGTTCTCAGCCAGTGTCTTGAATATGCGGTAGTTCACGCCTATGACGCCTACCATACCAAGACCGCGCATGGTTATGAGTGCGGTGTCGCTTATGCTTGATATACCCTTGATGGCCTTGGTTCCGGCGGGGAGCTCTTTCACGATCTCTGTGCCGCGGGCCGTGGGGTTGAATGTATTCTTGATCAGTATGGGTATGTTTTTCTGGCACACCGGATAGATGGTGGGCGGATAGACCACCTTGGCGCCGAAGTTACAGAGCTCCATGGCCTCCACGTAGCTCAGCTCATCAATGGTGTAGGCGGTGGAGATCACGCGGGGATCGGCCGTCATGAATCCGTCCACATCAGTCCATATCTCAAGCACGCTGGCATCGAGTGCAGCGGCCAGGAGTGATGCGGTGTAGTCCGAGCCGCCGCGGCCCAGGTTGGTTATCTCGGCAGTCTGGGCATCGGATGATATGAATCCGGGAGCCAGGGCCTTATGAGGCATATCCTTGAAGGTCTCGCGGATAAGGCTGTAGGTAAGGTCGCTGTCTATAGTGTGGGTTGTGCTCTTGTGCTCAGTCTTGATGAACTGGCGTGAGTCATACAACTTGATGTCATCAATGAGCTGAGCCACAATCTGCGATGACAGACGCTCGCCGTAGCTCACAATGATATCCATGGTCTTCTCTGACAGGTCATGCAACAGGAACAAACCCTGCATGATCTCCTTGAGTTCACCAAACAGGGTGTGGACACCGTCAAGCGCTTTCTGCTGGCGGGCAGGCACAATCACGTCACTGATCATCTGCTCGTGACGCTTGAGCATAGCCTCGGTCTCAGCTTCATACTGACGGTCACCGCCGGCAGCCATACGGGCTGTGGCAATGAGCTTGTCAGTGATTCCGCCCAGAGCCGAAACCACTACTATCACATCATCCTGCTGTGACTCTACAATCTCCTTAAGGTTGGTGATGCTCTCCTTGGATCCAACGGATGAGCCACCGAATTTCAGTACCTTCACAGTAACAACTATTTTTCCGACTGCGAAATTACTCCTTTTTCGGCAAACTACACAATCAGCACACCTGTTTGTTCCTTAAACAAAAAATATACTACCTTTGTGTACTCAAACTTAAGTATAGATGACTAAGGATAAAAAGCGCGCTTTGGGTTGGATACTGCTCCACGTTCTTATCATGATTGCAGCGGCTACACTGCTCATTGTCATAACATTCCGATGGATGCAGTCATATACCCGCCACGGACAGTACATAACCGTACCCGATGTATCAGGCATGTATGAGGAGGAGGCCGGAAATGCCCTGGCCGCTGCCGGACTGAGGTATGAGGTATCGGACTACAAGTTTGACAAGAGCATGGTTGAGGGCGGAGTCATAGAGCAGAACCCTAAAGCAGGAGCATTCGTAAAGCAGGAACGCAAGATATATCTTACACTTAACTCAGGCAAGGAGCCCGTAAAGGCTGTTCCTGACCTGGCCGATAACAGTTCACTGCGTGCCGCCGAGTCCCAGCTGCGTGCCGCCGGATTCAAACTGTCACCCACCGTCTATGTGAACGGTGACCTGGACTGGGTGTATGAGATACGCTACAGAGGTGAAAAGATCGATGCCGGCACAGAGATACCTGAGGGCTCTGTTCTCACTATAGTAGCCGGTAACGGTAACCCCGTTGAGATAATTGAGGAGGTTGACTCAACAACAATAGTAGACTCTGACTTTTTTGAATGATGCTGGACCTGGAGGACGAGATTGAGGAGTCACTTGATGACCTGGAACCTACGCCCGATGCGGTAGAGCTGTTTGAGCATTTCCGCGTTGTAGCCGATAAGGGACAGTCACTGCTCCGTGTAGACAAGTTCCTGTTTGACCATCTGGAGCATTCGTCACGCAACCGCATACAGAAGGCTGCCGATGCCGGCATGGTGATGGCGAACGGCCGTCCCGTAAAGAGCAACTACAAGGTAAAGCCGCTGGATGTGATAACGGTCATGATGGACCGCCCGCGTTACAGCAGTGACATAGAGCCCGAGGATATACCCCTGGACATAGTATATGAGGATGAGTGCCTGATGGTGGTGAACAAGCCGGCCGGACTGGTGGTACACCCCGGATGCGGTAACTTTCACGGTACACTGGTAAACGCCGTGGCATGGCATCTGCGTGATAACCCCGACTATGACCCCAACAGCCCGCAGGTGGGTCTGGTACACCGTATTGACAAGGACACCAGCGGCCTGCTGGTGATAGCCAAGACCCCCGACGCCAAGACATGCCTGGGCCGTCAGTTCTTTAACAAGACCACCAAACGTGCCTACCAGGCGCTGGTATGGGGTGTCCCTGAACCGGCCGAGGGCACGGTAGAGAGCCAGATAACGCGTAACCCCAAGGACCGTCTGCAGATGGCGGTATCTTTTGACCCACAGGTGGGCAAGCATGCTGTGACCCACTACACCGTACTGGAGAGGTTTGGTTACACATCACTGGTGGAGTGCCGTCTGGAGACCGGACGTACGCACCAGATAAGGGTGCATATGAAGCACCTGGGGCATCCGCTCTTTAGCGACGAGCGTTACGGAGGTGACCAGATACTCAAGGGCACCACCTACAGCCGCTACCGCCAGTTTGTACAGAACTGCTTTGAGACATGCCCGCGCCAGGCGCTGCATGCCAAGACGCTTGGTTTTGTGCACCCCACAACGGGAAAGGAGATGTTCTTCAACTCAGAGCTGCCCAATGACATGGCCACCCTGATTGAGAGATGGAGGGCATATGTAAGTTCAAGAGACTTTGAAAAATAACACATACAGATGAAACGCATAATAGCAATAGTAGCAGGCGGTGACTCCAGCGAGAACCCTGTATCTCTGCGCAGCGCCGCAACAATCCTTGAGTACATGGACAAGGATAAGTACGAACCCTATATCCTGGAGATTGAAGGAAAGAAATGGCAGGTTCACGTAAAGGAGGGCGTTACCGCTCCCGTAGACCTGAATGATTTCAGTTTCACGTTCCATGACAAGAAGACGGTATTTGACTACGCATACATAATCATCCACGGCACACCCGGCGAGAACGGCGTGCTGGAGGGTTACCTGCGCCTTATGCGCATACCCTTCTCCACATGTGACGTATTGCCGTCGGCCCTTACGTTCAACAAGTTCGTGCTCAACAAGACCATGAAGAGCTGCAAGGTGAACGTATCGGACTCAGTTCGTCTGCGTAAAGGCGATGAGATTGATACCGACAAGATTGTACGCAAGGTGGGACTCCCCTGCTTTATTAAGCCCACTGACGGAGGTTCCAGTTTCGGCACCACCAAGGTAAAGAGCGTAGAGCAGATCATCCCCGCCATAAACGACGCATTCAAGGAGAACAGCGAGATCATGATTGAGTCATTCATGCAGGGCATAGAGGTTACCAACGGCTATTTCAAGACCCGCAAGCGTGAGGTCAAGCTGCCTGTGACCGAGGTGGTTCCCAAGACTGATTTCTTTGACTATGACGCCAAGTACAACGGCAAGGTTGAGGAGATTACCCCCGCCCGCATTCCCGATGAACTGCGTGACCGCATCCAGGACCTCACAGCCAGGATCTATGACCTGCTGGGTTGCCACGGAATAATACGTAACGACTACATAATCACTGACGGTGACAAGATAAACCTGCTGGAGGTGAACACCACCCCCGGTATGACAGCCACCAGTTTCATACCGCAGCAGATCCGTGCCGCCGGTCTGAACCTGACCGATGTACTGACAGAGATTATTGAGGACAGTTTTTAAACCGAAAGGACTATGATCATACCTGCTGAATTTGAAAAGATGCGCTCCTTTGAGGACAATGAGGTGCGCGGTGCCATACTCTCTCTTTTGGATGACCCCTCATTCAGGAGGATAGCAAAGGCCAATGTCAAGTTTGTGCCTATCTGGCTGCTCAAGCTCTATACCAGGCGGTTCAAGACCGTGAACGGTTTCCAGCTGGGTATGATCTACCCTATCCTTAAGAGGATACTCAAGAAGGGATGCACCGGATACTCGGCCGACTTTACGGCCATGCCTGAGGGACGCGAGGATTTTATTTACCTGTCCAACCACAGGGATATAGTGCTGGACTCCGCTTTCCTGGACTACCACCTGCTGCTGTCGGGCAAGAAATCTGTAGAGATAGGTATTGGAAACAACCTGCTTATCTACCCCTGGATTGAGACCATAGTACGTCTTAACCGCAGTTTCGTGGTTAACCGTTCAGCCACAGCCGCCGAGCTTCTGGAGTCATCACAGCAGCTGTCACGTTACATACGTTTTGTAATTGAACAGAAAAAGGCTCCCGTATGGCTGGCGCAGCGTGAGGGACGTGCCAAGGACTCGGATGACCGCACACAGAAGAGCGTGCTCAAGATGCTGGCTATGTCAGGTCCCGATGACATGCCGCTTGCAGAGCGTCTAAGCTCACTGCACATTGCACCGCTCACCATATGCTATGAATATGACCCCTGTGACTATCTCAAGGCCGAGGAGTTCCAGCTTAAGCGTGACAATCCGGGCTACCGCAAGACCAAGAAGTCTGACCTGGATAACATGAAGACCGGCATATGGGGATACAAGGGACGCATGCATTATCAGGCATCGGCCCCCATAGACGATGAGATAAGGGCATTGGACAGCTCCGTGCCGCGTAACCAGTTCCTGGACCAGGTGGCTCAGATAATAGACCGTCATATCTTTGAGGGATACCGCATATATCCCTGCAACCGCATAGCACTTGACATGCTCAGGGGCGATAATGCCGAATCAGCCAACTACACTCCGGATCAGAAGAGGGAGTTTGAGAACTATCTGGAGGGTCAGCTCAAGAAAATCAGGATACCCAATCCTGACTGGGATTTCCTTAAGGAGCGCATACTCACCATGTATGCCAACCCGCTTATCAACCAGAAAAGCGTGATGCAATAATGAGAAGACCCCCTATCCTGCTCTCCGTCATTCTGTCATGTCTCATGGTGGGTGCCGTATCGTGCGATAAGGCCGATGAAGAGTATGTTCCGGCCACAGTAAACGGTTTCTTTACCGCTCATGCCGGCAGTGACGGCATAATTGATTACATGACCGATGATTTTGGCCAGCAGTATGCCATTACAGGCAGCAAGCATCTTGCCCCCAACACCACCGCAAGAGCTGTCGGCACAATTGAGTTGACCGACAAGGATTCTCATGGTAACCCCTGCGGCAAGATAAGGAGTTTGACCTATCCCATGTCATATGAGGCTCCCACTAACCTGCAGATTCATGACTCGCTTAAGGTCAAGGACCCCTTAAAGGTCGTGTCGTCATACATAGGCGGCGGATATCTTAACGTACATCTTGAGGTAATGGTATCAAAGGAGGAGGCATATCATTCCGTCATCTACTGCAGGCACTTGGGATATCCCAACCCCACGTTCAAGATCTACCATAACGCGCGCGGTGACGCTCCCGTATATTCCCAGAAGGCCTATCTCTCCATTCCGCTCACATCATGCTCCAAGAATGACACCATCAGCCTGATGACCTACACTTTTGACGGCAAGTATGAGATAAAGCATGTATACAAATAAATAGCCAGCCGTTCTCACAGCTGGCTATCCGTATAATCAGTATTGACGCTTACTTAAGGCCCTCAAGAATCTTCTTGAGTACTACGGTTGCCGATATCTCACGGTTGGCAGCCTCGGGGATGACCAGAGAGCGCGGGCCCTCAATCACATCATCAGTCACGATCATGTTGCGGCGTACCGGCAGGCAGTGCATAAAGAACGCATTGTCCGTAACGGCCATCTGACGGTCACTGATAGTCCAGCTGCGGTCCTTGCTCAGGATCTCACCGTAATGCTCGGGGCTGGCGCATGACCAGTTCTTTCCGTATACGAAGTGGGCACCCTCAAAGGCTTTCATCTGGTCATACTCAATTGTGGCACCTGCGGTGAACTTGGGGTCAAGCTCATAACCGTGCGGGTGTGTGATCACAACCTCATAACCTGCGGCAACCATCCACTGTGCGAATGAGTTTGGAACTGCCTGCGGCAGAGCCTTGGGATGCGGAGCCCAGCTCATTACCACCTTGGGACGCTCAACGGTCTTGTGCTCCTCAATGGTGATCCAGTCAGCAAAACTCTGCAGCGGATGACCGGTGGCAGCCTCCATGGAGAATACGGGGCGTCCTGAGTACTTGATGAACTGGTTGAGTATCTTCTCCTCATAATCGTCCTCACGGCTCTCAAAACGGGCAAATGAACGGACGCCGATAACATCGCAGTAGCAACCCATAACCGGGATAGCCTCAAGCAGATGCTCAGACTTGTCACCGTCCATGATAACGCCACGCTCTGTCTCCAGTTTCCAGGCACCCTGGTTCACATCCAGTACAATCACGTTCATGCCCAGGTTAAGACCTGCCTTCTGTGTGCTCAGGCGCGTTCTCAGACTGGAGTTGAAGAACACCATGAGCAGGGTCTTGTTACGGCCCAGCTCAACGTATTTAAAACGGTCACGCTTTATCTCAAGGGCCTCCTGCAATGCCTCATGCAGGTCACCCAGATCCTTTACACTTGTAAAATGTCTCATATATAGTTTCTGTTAACTTCTTGTCTGGCCATCACCGTTGATAAGCCATTTATATGTGGTTATCTCCTCCAGCGCCATAGGGCCACGGGCATGCATCTTCTGGGTGCTGATACCTATCTCGGCTCCCAGACCGAACTGACCTCCGTCCGTGAATGCAGTGGATACGTTAACATAGACGCATGCGGCATCTATGTACTGCTGGAACATACGGCCATGGTCTGCGTTCTCAGTCACGATGCACTCACTGTGATGTGAAGTGTAGTTACGGATATGCATCAGCGCCTCATCAAATGAGGGCACGGTCTTGATTGACATGCGGTATGCAAGGAACTCCTTACCAAAGCTCTCGGCTGTGGCATGTTCCAGGAGTTCTGCGGGATACTTACCCTCAAGGGCTGCATATGACTGCTCATCGGCCTCAATCACAACATTCTTGGTAGCCAGACGGCTGCAGAGCTCAGGCAGGTCCTTGAGACGGTCTGCATGAAGCACTAGAGAGTCAAGGGTGTTGCACACGCTGGGGCGACGGGTCTTGGAGTTGAATATTATGTCGGCGCCCTTCTTAAGGTCACCCTCCTTGTCAAAATATGTATGGCATACGCCGGCTCCGGTCTCAATTACAGGAACCTGAGCCTGCTCACGGACCGACTTGATAAGACGTGCACTGCCTCGGGGGATAAGCAGGTCAACCTTGCCCACAGCCTTCATGAGCTCTGCGGCTGCCTCATGACCGGCAGGCAGCAGTTCCACTACCGACGGATTGACACCGTTCTGCTCAAGGACACGGTGTATCAGGGCAACGATAGCCTTGTTTGAGTCATCGGCATCACTTCCGCCCTTGAGAGCGCAGGTGTTGCGTGACTTGAAACAGAGTGAGAACACGTCAAAACTTACGTTAGGACGGGCCTCATAGATGACGCCAATCACACCGAACGGGACACGTACACGGGTAATTTTCATTCCGTTGGGACGTACACGCTCATCAATGACCTTGCCTACAGGGCTCTCCAGATCGGCAACATTGCGCATATCATCGGCAATACCCTTAAGGCGGCCAGAAGTAAGCATAAGACGGTCATACATGGGGTTTGACTTGTCCATGCGGGCAAGGTCCAGAGCATTGGCGCTCAACAGTGATTCCGTCTCTTTCTCAATGGCATCAGCAACGCCGTTAAGCACATCCTTTATCTTGCTCTCATCAAGGAAAGCGAGGGAGTACGATGCGTCTCTGAGCTTGTCAAGTATATTGTTTATCATCATTTCTGTTGTTTAGCGTGGAAACGGGTGCAGCGGGCATTCTCAGGATCAGAGAGTACATCCAGCAGCACATCCTGACGGCGACCGTTGGCAATGCGGACCTCAATGCCGTCGGCAGCTACGCCCAGAGCGGTCTTCATCTTGGTCATCATGCCACCGCGTCCGAACTTGGATTTGGTAACGCTCACGTAACCGGAGTAGTCATCATCCGGATATACGTCATGTATGAGTTCTGATCCGGGTTCATCGGGGTTACCGGTAAATACGCCGTCCACATTGCTCAGTATTACGAGCAGTTCAGCATTCATCATACGGGCCACAAGACCGGAGAGCTCATCATTATCGGTAAACATAAGCTCCTCTACCGATACGGTGTCATTCTCATTGATTACCGGAACAACGCCGTTGTCAAGCATTGCAGTCATACAACGCATCTGGTTGGCGTGCAGTGTCTCATTCACAAAGTTTTCCTTTGTGGTGAGTATCTGACCTACCGTTATGCCATACTCCTGGAACAGGTCATAGTAGTGCTCTATGAGCTTGGCCTGGCCCACAGCTGCAAAAAGCTGGCGTCCGGTAACACTCTCATCCTTGAGGTTTGGCAGTGCACCGCGGCCCGATGCCACCGCACCGGATGATATGAGAAGGACCTCAATCCCTCTGTGGCGCAACTCGGCAATCTGGTCAACCAGAGCTGCCATACGTGATATGTCCAGACGGCCGTCCGGACGGGTAAGTACATTGCTGCCTACCTTGACAGCTATACGTTTGGGCTGTTTCATCATTCGTTAAGCAATTGTAGGGCACGTTCCTTGTCCTGCGGGTTCACAAGCACGCTCACGGGACCTGCCGTAATGGTATAAGTTGAGAATATGGCACTCATGGAGTTGTTCATTATCATAGCCGGGATACCCTCTGATTCCAGACGTCCGCGTACTACCTCCGCCTCAAAGGGTTGGCCTTTGAAAACGCTTACCAGATCCTGTTTTTCATTCATAGCAGTCCGTTTAACTATTGTGAACCTGCAAAGTTAATGATTTTTCCATACCTTTACACCGATATGTCATTCAAACACGCAGTTATACTCTCAATATTGTCCGTGTGCACCACCCTTCTGCATGCCGCGACAGTCACTTCCGATGCCCCGGCCGATACCATCCGTTTTGATGACGGATCCTGGTATACAGGCGGTATTGCCGACTCCCTGTTCAACGGTTACGGCAAGATGGTATATGCTGACAGCACCATCTATGAGGGAGATTGGAGAGACGGAATGTGGAACGGAAAGGGCTGGCTCTCATACCCTGACGGAGACAGTTATGACGGTCAGTTCCTGGACCATGAGTTCTGCGGATACGGCATATACATCTACTCTGACGGGGCCAGGTATGAGGGATACTGGCAACAGGGTATGTTCAACGGCGCCGGCACGATGGAATATGCCGACGGCAGCACCTATGCCGGAAACTGGAAGGATGACATGAAAGACGGCATGGGAGTCTTTTACGACGCATCTACCGGCACTCTCATGAAAGGCTATTTTGTCAATGATGAGTTCAGTCACTCCGTGAGCAGTCAGGAGCAGGAGACAGAACCTGAGACCTCATATTCCCCTGTATTCCCAATCTGGTCCCCGGCCAACAAAGAGAGAATTAATTTCCATTACAGGGATGATTTCCATGCTGGAGTCACTTACGGAAGCAGACAGATATTCTCAATATACGGAGACTATTACCTTACCGACAGGTTCTTTGCGGGCGCGACGTTAGGATTCAATGTTATCGACTACCGGGTAGGCAAGCCGTCCGAGAGCACCGATGACGAGACCGGTGAGCGTATAACCCTGGTGGGATGGGATGACTATCCGGACGAGATAATGACAGAGACTGAGTACTCCATGTTCAGGCTGGCAGCAGAGTGCGGTTACAGCTGGCGCTGGTTCTCTGTAGGTACAGCCGTGGGATTTGGTCTGCGCAACACCGTACGCAACTGCCGCAGTCTGGAACACAATGACAGTTTCTTTGCGCCAGGCACACTTTACTTCCGTGAAAAGTCGTCAAGCGTAATATTCAACTATGATTTCTTTGCGGATTTTGTAATGAACCGCACCATACCGTTCTTCTACTCATGCTCGCTGCGCGCCGGCTGGGGTAAGATGAACGGATTATTCATGGGACTGAGCGTCGCATTCTAAAAAAAACGGCCCAAGGCAATCGCCCCGGGCCGTCTTTAGTATTGCGGTTATCAGATTAAACCAGATGCTTTACCAGGTCATCCCTGTCACCGTACAGGTAGTCGATTACAGGAATCTCAATCATGGTGTAGCAACCAGGCTTCTGGAGCACTGATGCACGTGCTGCGCAAACCAGGATCTGACCGGTAAGTGCCGGGTTGTTGATCTTCATGTCAAACTCAAAGAGCTGGTTCTGTGTCTTGCCCGATACACCCTTGCGTGTCAGGTTAACGCCATGACCCATATCCTTGAGAGCATCTACTGACTCAACCTGCATTACGTGGGTCTCATCATTTACAAAGTAGGGATCGGCCTTGATGGCAGCAGCCACATCCTCAAACTTGTAACCGTCAAGAATCTCAACATATACCATACGGCGGTGTATGCCTGTACCAACGGGGATGGTCATTGAAAGAGCTGCCTTGACACCAGGAACAGCCTTTACTGCAACTGAGTGTCCCATTGACATGCCGGGGCCGAAATTGGTGTAGCTTACACCCTTGGGAGCCATAGCCTGCATGAGGGCGCGAACGATAGAATCTGTACCCGGATCCCAACCTGCAGATATGATAGCCACCTTTCCGGCCTTTGCAGCAACCTGCTGCAGACGCTTGCGGGTCTCAGGGATGAGTGTATGTATATCAAAACTGTCAACTGTATTGATGCCAAGCGGGAGAATCTCATTGGCATACTCCTCGGTCTTGCGTGAAGGAACGCAAAGGATAGCTACATCAGGCTTGGGGAGCTCTGAAATATTCTTTACAATCTTATAGCCGTTAAGTTCCTTGGGGCAGTCTGCACTGCCGTTGCGGCGAACTATTCCGGTCACCTCAAAATCAGGCGCTGTCTCAAGTGCTTCAAGTACGTACTTGCCGATGTTTCCATAGCCTACGATAGCTGCTTTAATCTTTTCCATAAGGTTCATTTTTTTGTTCCGGCTGCGAAATTATTAAAAAATCCGCTCCTATGTACACGCGCATGTGCAATAATAACGGGCAACCGCCGTTATTTCTTAGCAACACAAATTGAATGCAATGATTGAATTCATCCAAGGAAAGATTGAGGAGCTTACTCCCACCCAGGCTGTCCTGCTTACACAGGGCGGCGTAGCATATGACCTGAACATATCAGTATACACATACTCTGCCATCCAGGGCAAGGATGACGCACGTCTCTATGTCTATGAGGCCATCCGCGAGGATGCCTACATACTTTACGGATTCAGCGGCAAGCAGGAACGTGAGTTGTTCCTCATGCTCATATCCGTTCCGGGCATAGGCGGTGCATCGGCACGTATGATACTGTCGTCATTCTCGCCATCGGAACTGATAGGAATAATCAGCTCCGGCAATGACGCCCTGCTCAAGAAGGTCAAGGGTATCGGTGCCAAAACCGCCCAGCGCATAATCGTAGACCTGCATGACAAGATAGGGGTTACACAATCCGATGAGACTCCTCTCAACCTGCAGGCAGGCCCAATGACCGGACAGGTGGCAACCGAGGCCGTTACCGCCATGGTTACGCTGGGATTCCCCCAGGCTGCATCCCAGAAGGTGGTGCAGGCCATACTCAAGGAGCAGGATGGTCTTACCGTTGAGGCAGTAATACGTGAAGCACTGAAACGCATCTGAACACACCATCCTCTTTAGCTTGATGATTAAGGGAAGAAACCTTGCCGCAGCACTGCTGCTTATAGGCTCCTGCATTTGCGGGGGCCCTTGCCGCCTTTATGCGCAGGGCGTAAGGACTCTCCCCTATCCTGAGAACATTACGGAGGATATCAGCTACGATGAGGATGACGAGACATTCAGTCTGGGATACAAGCTGGGTGACAGCTATCTCGAGGTACCCGACGTCCTTACTCCCGATGAGTACAACCGCCTGATGATGCAGCGCTCCATGCGCTCTTTCTACCATGACAAGTATGACGAGGAGGTAAAGGCCCTGGGCGACAACAAGTTTGACTTTACAGACATGAAGTTTGACCTGGGACCTGCCGAGAAGATATTCGGACCGGGCGGAGTCCAGGTAAGGACCAGCGGATCAGCCGCCGTAAAGTTCGGATACAACCGCAACAAGGTGGACAACCCGTCACTCTCAGTGCAGAACCGCACTACAGGCGGATTTGACTTTGACGAGCAGATAAACCTGAATATCAATGCCCGCGTGGGCGACAAGGTCAACATGAACCTCAATTACAACACCGAGGCCACGTTTGATGTTGACGCCAAGATGATAAAGATGCGTTATGAGGGTAAGGAGGATGAGATTATCCGCCTGCTTGAGGCCGGTAACATAAGTTTCCCCACCAACTCGTCACTGATACAGGGTGCCACATCACTCTTTGGTGTAAGGTCAGACCTGCAGTTCGGCAAGCTCAAGCTGCAGATGGTGCTGTCACAGAAAGAGTCCACATCTACATCGGTCAATTCACAGGGCGGTCAGCAGATTACCGACTTTGAGATTGACGCCAGCAGTTATGATGAGAACCGCCACTTCTTCCTGGCACATTTCTTCCGTGACAACTATGACGCCAACATGGCTATGCTGCCCAGCATAGTATCAGGGGTGCAGATAACCAGAATCGAGGTCTGGGTAACCAACAAGCGCAGCAACTATGACAACCCGCGCAATATCGTGGCATTCACTGACCTGGGTGAGACACAGCACATAAGCAACCCCATTTGGTACGTACAGGGTGGCCCGGCACCTGCCAACTCCGCCAACAACCTGTACAGCCACATCTTAAGCAACTACCCCGCAGCACGTGACATAGAGCAGGTGGCCACATCCATAGGAACCCTTCTTGAGGGCAGCACCGATTATGAGAAGATATCAAACGCCCGCAAGTTGAGCACATCGGACTACACCCTTAACAGCGAATTGGGTTACATATCACTCAAGAGCGCACTGTCATCGGACGAGGTGCTGGCAGTGGCGTTTGAGTACACCTACGGCGGACAGAGCTATCAGGTGGGTGAGTTCTCATCCGATAACACCGATGCCGGCCAGGCGCTGTTCGTAAAACTGCTCAAATCCAACTCCAACTCACCTGGCAGCGGCACCTGGGATTTGATGATGAAGAACATCTACTCTATCAACCAGGGTTCCATACAGCGCGCACAGTTCAAGCTGGGCATCTATTACAGCAGTGACAGCACCGGCAGCCGCATCACATACCTGCCGGAGTCAACACTCAAGAGCACCCCGCTCATACGCATGATGAACCTGGACCGTCTGGATGACAAGAACAACCCCCACCCCAACGGTCAGTTTGATTTCCTGGACGGATACACGGTGCTGGCATCATCCGGAAAGATCATATTCCCGGTAGTGGAGCCGTTCGGCAGTCATCTGCGCAAGGTGATTGACAATGACGCCATTGCCGATAAATACGTATTCCAGGAGCTCTATGACTCAACCCGTGTGGTTGCCAAGCGCATAGCCGACAAGGACAAGTTCATGCTTATGGGACAGTTCTCGGGCTCCAGCAGCAATGTGATACAGCTGGGATCTATCAATATCCCGCGAGGATCAGTTGTGGTGACTGCCGGTGGCGTGACACTCAAGGAGAACAGCGACTACACCGTTGATTACAGCAACGGTACGGTCACCATCATAAACCAGAGCATAATCGATGCCGGCACCAGCGTAAACGTCCAGCTGGAGAGCAACACCGAGTACAGCATGCAGCGCAAGACCATGGCCGGACTCAACTGGATGTATGATTTCAGTCCCAACCTGCAACTGGGCGGTACATTCATGCACCTGAACGAGAAGCCGCTTACCAGCAAGGTGACCATGGGTGACGAGCCGCTGGTGAATACCATGTACGGACTCAACATAAACTGGAAACATGAGAGCCAGGCCCTGACCAAACTGATAGATAAGATCCCGTTCGTGAATGCCACCAAGCCGTCAAGCATCAACTTCAAGGCCGAGATGGCGGCACTGCAGTCATCGGTATCGGACAAGGTACAGGGACAGGCGTCATACATAGATGACTTTGAGGCCGCCGAGAACGGCATCTCCATAGCACAGCCGTCGGCATGGTCGCTGTCGGCCGTACCTAAGGGCATGCAGGGATACGGCAAGTCCGGCCAGGTGGAGTCAGGATTCAACCGGGCGCTCCTGAACTGGTTCACCATCGACCCCCTCTTTACACGACGCAACTCACCGCTTACACCGTCACATATCAAGACTGACCTGGACCAGCTGTCCAACCACTACGTACGTGAGATCTATGAGCGTGAGCTCTACCCCAACAAGGAGTCCACATCAAGTGAGTCATCAACCCTGCAGGTGCTGAACCTGGCATACTATCCCCGTGAGCGCGGTCCGTACAACCTGAATCCGGCCCTTGATGCGGACGGCCATCTGAGCAACCCGCAGGATAACTGGGGAGGTATAATGCGCCGTCTTACCACCACCGACTTTGAGGCTGCCAACATTGAGTACATAGAGTTCTGGATGCTTGACCCGTTCATCTACAACCCCGCTGCAGCCGGCGGTGACCTGTACCTGAACCTGGGTGAGGTATCCGAGGATGTGCTGCTGGACGGTAAGAAGTTCTTTGAGAACGGCCTGCCCGTGGACGGCGACTCAGCCAAATGGGCTGCATCCGTTTGGGGTAAGGTACCCACCGGCAAGAGCCTGGTATACGCATTTGACAACAACAACGCCGACAGCCGCGAGCTCCAGGATGTGGGACTGAACGGTCTGTCATCGGACGAGGAGAGAACCTGGCCCGCATATGCCACTTACCTGAGCCAGATACGCGGCATAGTAAAACCTGAGGTCTATAGCGCCATATATGATGATCCTGCAGCCGACAGCTACCACTACTACCGCGGATCGGACTATGATGACGCGCAGATGTCGGTGCTGGACCGTTACCGCAAGTACAACGGCACTGAGGGCAACTCACCCAACTCGGCCAACAGCGGCACCAATTATGACCAGTCATCACGCACCACCCCTGATGTGGAGGATGCCAACGGTGACTACACCATGGATGAGTATGAGAAATACTTCCAGTACCGCATATCACTCCGTCCGGCCGACCTGGAGATAGGACGCAACTACATATCCGATAAGCGTGAGGTCAAGGTAAAGCTGCGTAACGGCAATACCGAGACCGTAAACTGGTACTGTTTCCGCGTACCTATTACAGAATATGAGAAAGTTGAGGGCGGCATACGTGATTTCAGTTCAATAAGGTTCATGCGCATGTACCTGACCGGATTCTCGGATGAGGTTCACGTACGTTTCGGATCACTTGAGCTGATGACCAGCCAGTGGCGTAACTACGAGCAGCCTATATACAGCGCCACCAACCGCACCCCCACCATATCGGGCAAGTTCTCGGCCACATCGGTCAATATTGAGGAGAACGGTGACCGCCAGCCCGTGAACTATGTGGTACCGCCCGGCGTGACCCGTATACTTGACCCCACACAGGTTCAGCTGGTTCAGGATAACGAGCAGGCCATGAGCCTCAAGGTGACCGGACTGGGTGCCGGCGAGGCCCGCGGTATCTACAAGAAGAGCTCACTTGACCTGCGCAAGTACAAGCGCATACAGATGTTCAGCCATGCCGAGGCCGTGGTTACTGATGAGGGTATGCTGCATGACGGTGACATATCGGTATTCATTCGTCTGGGATCCGACTACTCGGGTAACTACTACGAGTATGAGATTCCGCTGGTTCTCACTCCGGCCGGCCATTACAGCGGCAGCAGCGAGACGGACCGCCGTATGGTATGGCCCGACAGGAACATGCTGGACATAGACTTTGACATACTTACCCAAGTCAAGAACAACCGCAACGTACAGAAGAATCTGGGTAACATCAGCAGCTCATCGGTCTACAGTGAGTATGACCCCAATAACCCCGAGAACCGCATAAGCGTTGTAGGTAACCCGTCGATAGGCAATGTACGTGCCATAATGATAGGTGTGCGCAACAACTCCATGAGTACACGCAGCGCCGAGGTATGGGTAAATGAGCTGCGTCTGGTAGGTTATGAGAGCAAGGGTGGCGTGGCAGCACACAGCACCCTGGGCCTGAGACTGTCTGACCTGGTATCGGTTGACCTCTCCGGACAGATGAGTACTGCCGGTTACGGAGGTCTGGAGCAGAGCATCAAGGACCGCAAGACCGATGACTATTACAAGTACTCCATCACCACAAGCACCAACGTAGGACGTTTCCTGCCCGAGAACTCACACATATCCATACCCGTCTACTACTCATACACCAGGGAGCAGACATCGCCCAAGTACAGTCCTTATGATACGGACCTGCTGCTGGATGATGTGATAGAGTCATACCCCGAGGGACATGCACGCGACTCGATTAAGAGCATATCGCAGGATATCAGGGAGAGCCATAATTTCAGCATATCCAACGCCAAGGTCAACATAAGCAGTGAGAAGCCCATGCCGTATGACCCCGCCAACTTCTCATTCAGTTACTCCGAGAGCGTGAGTGACCGCAGCAACAGCACCATAGAGTATGAGCATGACCTTAACTGGAGGGCAGCAATGGATTACAGCTACTCACCAGGACTTAAGGGATGGGCGCCGTTCTCAGAGATTGGATATGACGCAAAATGGTTCAGTATAGTAAAGGATACCAGGATCAATTTCCTGCCGCAGAGCTTCTCATTCAACACCGGACTGCAGCGCAGCTACCATGAGCTGCAGGAGCGCGACCTGGAGGGTGAGGAAGGCATACCTGTTACATTCTCACAGCAGTTCTACTGGAACCGCGACCTCTCCGTACGCTGGGATCCGCTCCAGCTCATAAAGCTCTCATTCAGTGCCAGGACAAGGGCCGAGATTGAGGAGCCGTACATGGTAGTGAACAAGGACCTCTACCCTGACCAGTATCAGCTGTGGAAAGACTCTGTCAAGATAAGCCTGATGAATCTGGGACGTCCGCTTGACTACAGCCAGACGTTCAACGCATCATACAACATACCGCTCAACAAGATCCCGCTGTTTGACTGGATGACCGCCGATGCAGGATTCAACTCCAGCTACTCATGGAACCGCGGTACCACCTATGCAAACGGTGCTAACTACGGAAACATCATAACCAACCGCCGTTCAATAAGCCTGAATGGTAGGTTCAACCTGCTCAACCTCTACAACAAGTCAAAGAAGCTGCAGCGCATAAACAACCTCTACGCAAACAGCACCAACTCCAATATCAACCAGCTTACGGCCAGCCGTAACAAGAGGTTCCAGCAGGAGGTTACGCTTACACCCGGCAAGCGCAACGTGATAGTTCATTCCCTGGGTACACGTAACACCCTGTTCACAGCCACCACAAAGGACGGCAAGAACGTAAAGCTCAAATACCGCAAGCTCAGTGCCGACAGCATATCAATCAAGGTACGTGACACCCTTAACGTGGTGATAAAGATGACCCAGGATCCCGATATGCCCGCCCGCAGAAAGAAATTCAACTTCAAGGAGGGAACGGATGTGGCACTCAGAATGCTCATGATGGTACGTAACGTATCACTGTCATACCGCAATGACTACTCCATGACACTGCCCGGATTCATGCCCAACTCACGTATGTTCGGACAGAACAACACGGGCGGAATCATGGCTCCGGGACTGGATTTCGCGTTTGGACTTACTGATGATTCATACCTGTACAAGGCCATGGATAACGGATGGCTGCTGTCAGGTGACAGCATAGCCCACACCGCCGCATCCACAGCAACTGAGGACCTGCAGGTTAAACTGACCGTAGAGCCGTTCCGTGACATCAAGATTGACATGAATGCCAGCTGGAACAAGTCAGGTTCCAACCGCATTCAATATATGTATACCGGCATGCCGACCACCCGCGGCGGCAGTTTCAATATGACAACCATCACGATAGGCAGCGCATTTGAGAGTCACTCATCGGCCAATAACTACCGCTCACGCAGCTTTGAACGTTTCATAAACAGCCTTCCCACCTTCCGTGACCGCATAGAGAGACAGTATGAGGGTGCCCGCTACCCGCAGGGTACCGCTCTGGCCGGACAACCCTACAACAGCGCCAACGGTGGCGTGGACATGTACTCATCGGATGTGCTCATACCTGCGTTCCTGGCTGCTTACACCGGACGTGACGCCCACAAGGCCACACTTGACCTGATACCGGGCATGCTCAGTATGCTTCCCAACTGGTCATTCACCTACAACGGTCTGGCCAGGCTGCCGTTCTTTAAGAAGTACTTCAAGAGCTTCAACCTGACCCACGCCTATAAGAGCGTCTATGCTGTGGGCAGTTTCAACACCATAAACAGCTACGTGGAGTACATGAACGGACGCGGATTCATTGAGGATGTAACCAGCGGCAACCCCGTGCCCAGCACCATGTATAACATAAGCGCCGTATCCATAAACGAGTCATTCGCACCTCTGTGCGGTGTGAACATGACATTCCACAATGACATATCGGCCCGTCTGGAGTTCCGCAAGACCCGCGTGCTCACGCTGAGCACCACCGCTGTCCAGGTTGTGGAGACCACATCCGATGACATAACCGCAGGTGCCAGCTATAAGGTCAAAGCACTCAAGCTGTTTGGCGCAAGACCCGGCACCGGACGTACTGCCATTAGCAATGACCTGAACCTGAGTGCCGACTTCTCATACCGCAACCAGAACGCCCTGTGCCGCAACCTGCGTGAAGAGACCACACAGGCCACCAGCGGCAACCGCGCATTCAAGTTCTCATTCCAGGCCGATTACGCCTACAGCCGCATGCTCACCATGAATTTCTATTATGATTACCAGAGCAACTTCCCGCTGGTATCTACTTCTTCATATCCGACATCTACTCATGATGCTGGCTTTAGCTTGAAGTTCACCTTGTCAAGGTAAACTTCAGGCTAAAGCCTAGGACATTTTTTTAGTTTGCTACGCAAACGGGCCGGCCTCCGGCCGGGTAAGAAAAATGGCTCCGTTTCCGGAGCCATTTTTCTTACTTGGGGCCAGAGGGGACAGTTCCGTTTGGATTCCTCATTCTTCAGCACTCGCCTCCATCTTGGAGCGGATGAACTTGAGGTGGCGGTCTGCCTCATCACGGGCGGCTTTGTGCTCGTTGAGGGAGAGCAGTACCAGTGACAGGTCATAGAGCTTGGCTATGGCGTAGCGGTCATCCTTGTTGAGTTTGAGGTTGCGGTATACGGGACGGCTGCTGTCAGGGCCTGTCTTACGATATAAGGTGTATGTGATGTTGGCGTCCTTGTTGGCGCTTATGAAAGCGGCAGCGCCACCGTCATTGCCGTTTATGAAGCTGAGCCACTCATAATAGACGCCCAGGTCCGTGAATTCATGACGGTCCTTGCTTTCAGGTGTATCTACATAGAGATCACCCACGCTAAGCTTAAGCCAGTCATGATGGATATATGAACTGCCGCGGTAGCTGGATATCAGAGTCATATGGCCCAGTTCGTCAACCTGAGCACGTATGTATGTGCGGTCAGTGTTGCGTTGGGGAGCCTGGCTTTTGATGGTATAGAGACCTATGTCCTGATACTGCTCATCTTTCTCAAATGCATAATCGGCCTTGATCCTGTCAAATGCGGCCTGGCTGACGGCAATCATGCTGTCCTCATACTGGATGGCGCGAAGTTGCTCTGTCTCCTCAATCTTCTGCATGAGTTTTATTCCCTGACGGCGCGTCTCAAATGCCTTGGGGTAGAGAATCTTTATGCTGTCAATCTCCTGCTTGGCGATATTGTAGTTGCCCAGGCTGAATGCCTCCTTGGCATTATCCAGATGGCGTCCTGCCAGTTTCTCCACATTCTCTGCGCAACCTCCCAGAACGGTGCATACGGCGAGTATGACAAATATCCTTTTCATCATGACTGTTTTTATTTATTTAATTGCTGCAAAAGTACTCTTTTTACTAATCTCCTATACCCGAATTTGGTTACTTTTGTACGCTGATACTCAGATATGAAGATATACAGTGACGATGAATTGGCCAAGCTGCTTGACCGTAAGGAGTTCAGGCTGCTGTCTCAGACTGCCGACAGTCTGGGATTGGAGTGCTATGTAGTGGGTGGATATGTACGTGACCTGTTCCTGGAGCGTCCCAGCAAGGATATCGATGTGGTGGTTGTGGGCAGTGGTCTGGAGATGGCCAAGGCCTACGGCAAGGCATTGGGCAGGGGGGCACATGTTAGCCTGTTCAAGAACTTTGGTACCGCACAGGTCAAGAAGGGAGACCTGGAGGTGGAGTTTGTAGGCGCGCGCAAGGAGTCTTATCACCGTGAATCACGCAATCCCATTGTTGAGGACGGAACACTTGAGGATGACCAGAATCGTCGTGACTTTACAATCAACGCCATGGCAATATGCCTCAACGCAGAGCGTTTTGGTGAGCTGGTTGATCCGTTTGGAGGTATTGATGACCTGCAGGCCCGCATTATACGTACTCCGCTTGATCCGGAGATTACGTTCAGTGACGATCCCCTGCGCATGATGCGCTGCATAAGGTTTGCCACACAGCTCAATTTCTATATAGAGGACAAGACGTTCAGCTCACTTGAGAAAAACCGTGAACGTATCAAGATAATATCCCGTGAGCGTATAGCCGATGAACTCAACAAGATTCTGCTGGCACCCATACCCTCCAAGGGATTCATTGACCTGGACCGCTGCGGCCTGCTGGAGCTTATATTCCCGGAGTTGACCGCACTTCAGGGCGTGGAGACGGTGAACGGCCGAGGGCACAAGGACGTATTCCTGCATACCCTTGAGGTATTGGATAACGTAGCCCGTAACAGTAATGACCTGTGGCTGCGCTGGGCTGCATTGCTTCATGACATAGGCAAACCGCGCACCAAAAAATGGGAGGCTGCTCATGGCTGGACATTCTACAACCACAATTATGTGGGCATGAAGATGATACCCGGCATTTTTGAGCGCATGAAACTGCCCAAGAATGAGAAGATGAAATATGTGCAGAAGATGGTTGAACTGCATATGCGCCCCATTGCTATAGTAGATGATGAGGTGACAGACTCTGCAGTACGCCGTCTGCTGTTTGATGCCGGTGATGACATTGATGACCTGATGACCCTCTGTGAGGCCGATATAACCTCTAAGAACGAGCAGAAGAAACAGCGTCACCTGGAGAACTTCAAGCTGGTACGCCGCAAGATGGTGGACCTGGAGGAGCGTGACCGCATACGTAATTTCCAGCCCCCGGTAGACGGTCTGGAGATTATGCGTACCTTTGGGCTTGAGCCGACGGCGATAGTGGGAGAACTCAAGGCTGCCATAAAGGATGCCATACTTGACGGGGTGATACCCAATGAGCATGATGCGGCTTACGGTTTCCTGCTTGAAGAGGCTCGCAAACGTGGTCTGGAACCAAAATAAGATTTACTTGATAATTACTAACTAGTTTATGAAAAAGAGATTTCTTCCAGTTGTCTGTGCTGCAATAGCAGCTTTAACAGTAGTATCATGCAACCGTACCCCTGAGTTCGGCAAATCACCGGTAAGGAAAGTGGTTGCCGCCATGACTCTTGATGAGAAGGTCAACCTTCTGGTGGGCGTGGGTGCCTGGAATGGCAATGACATTGCCCAGGAGATAAAGGATGCCAAGAACCTTATTCCCGGCTGTGCAGGACAGACCTATCCGATACCCCGTCTGGGTATCCCCTCTGTGATGCTTCCCGATGGCCCCGGCGGTCTGCGTATCAACCCCACACGTCAGGGTGATGAGAATACATATTACTGCACATCATTCCCGGTAGCAACCATACTTGCACAGAGCTGGAACCAGCAGCTTGTTGAGGAGGTAGGTGCCGCCATAGGTGATGAGGTTAAGCGCTACGGTGCTGACTGTCTGCTTGCGCCTGCTTTGAACATACACCGCAATCCGCTGCTGGGCCGAAACTTTGAGTATTACTCAGAGGATCCCGTCATATCAGGTAAGACAGCAGCCGCAATGGTACGTGGCGTGCAGTCAAACGGTGTCGGTGCCACCATCAAGCATTACGCACTTAACAACCAGGAGACCAACCGCATGGCCAATGATGCCAGGGTTGACCAGCAGACAGCACGTGAGATCTATCTCAAGGGCTTTGAGATAGCAGTACGTGAGTCACAGCCCTGGGCTGTCATGACATCATACAATAAGATCAACGGCACATATGCACCTGAGAACGCCACTCTTATAGACAGCATACTGCGTACAGAGTGGGGATTTGAGGGTATGGTAATGACTGACTGGGGAGGCGGCCGTGATGCCATCGCCACCGTTCAGGCCGGCAATGACCTGCTTATGCCGGGTAATGCCAACCAGATAAAGGCTATCATCGAGGCTGTTGAGAACGGCACTCTTGATGAGAAGGTCATTGACCGTAATGTAACCAAGATACTCAATTTCATTGCCCGCTCACCCAAGATGCAGGGTTATGAGTTCCTCAATGACCCGGACCTGGATGCCCATGCACAGGTATCACGTTCCAGCGCCACCGAGGGTATGGTACTGCTCAAGAACAACGGTGCCCTGCCTCTTGCCAAGGGCTGCAAGATGATTGCCCTTTACGGAACCAGTTCATATGACATGTATGTGGTAGGTACCGGTAGCGGTAGCGTAAACTACAAGCATGCCGCAGGTCTTGATGAGGGCCTTAAGGCTGCCGGTTATGATCTGGAGCCGTCGGTATCATCGGCCTACAGCAAGTATGTTCAGGAGCATAACACACGTATGGGCGCCAACCAGTTCATGCGTACCAACCTGACCAATCACGTAATACCCCAGTCTCTGGTTCGCAAACCCCACCAGTACCGTGCCGATGCCATATCAAGTGACATCGCTATCATCACCATAGGCCGCAGCTGCGGTGAGTCTGCCGACCGTGGCTATGAGGGTGATTATACCCTTACCGACATTGAGCAGGGTATCATCAAGGATGTATGTGAAGCTTTCCACTCAAAGAACAAGAAGGTTGTAGTGATACTTAATATCGGCGCTCCCATTGAGACTGCCAGCTGGAAGTCACGTCCTGATGCCATACTGCTTGCCGGACTTCCCGGACAGGAGGCCGGTTATGCCGTTACTGATATCCTTACCGGCCAGGTCAATCCGTCAGGTAAGCTTGTCGATACATATGTGATTGACTACAATGATATACCTTCAACCGCCAATTATCCCGTCAATGCCCGTGAGCTTCAGTCCAAGGTTCGTGCCAACCGCGGCAATCCTGACGCAAAGCCTGTCGCCAACTATGACTATACAGAGTACAAGGAGCGTCTTAATATAGGTTATCGCTATTTTGATGCTTACTCTGAGGAGGTATCCTATCCGTTCGGATTCGGACTGAGCTACACTACATTTGCATACAGCGAGCCTCAGGCTAAGATCGTGGATGGTAATGTGACTCTCTCTGTTAAGGTTACCAATACGGGTTCCGTTGCCGGAAAGGAGGCCGTTCAGGTATATGTCGAGGCTCCCAAAGGCGGACTGAACAACCTGACCAAGGAACTCAAGACCTACGGCAAGACCAATCTGCTGCAGCCGGGTGAGAGCCAGACCTTGGAGTTCACGCTGTCTGAGTATGATCTGGCCGGTTTCAACGCATCCGCATCAAACTGGCAGACCGTAAAGGGTGACTATAAGGCAGACTTTGCCGCATCATCACAGGATATCCGCTGCCAGGCTCAGTTTAACATCGCTGCTACCAGCAGCTATCCTGCTTTCGGCAAGCTTTGAGAGGGCCAAAGGGGACGGTTCCGTTTGGCCCCCTCATCAGCTGAGGATGCAGTTGATGAAGATAAGTGAGATGGCAAGCGGTGCTACCAGCTTGAGCAGGTAGTAGATGGTGAGGCTGAGCCAGCGCGGAATATTGAGATTGCCGCTGTTGGTCAGCTCATCCAGATAGTTGGCACGTTTAAGCCTCCAGCCGGCAAATACGGCAAGCAGCAGGCCGCCCGCAGGCAGCATGATATTGGAGGTTATGTAATCAAAGAAATCAAATACGCTCAGACCAAACAGCTTGAACCCCTCAAGCGGTCCGAATGAGAGTGAACAGAACACACCCACTCCACCGCACAGAAGGAAACAGGTCACCACGGCACGAACACGTGAACGGCGCAACTCCTCAATGATGAACGCCACCACAACCTCCATCAGTGATATGGCCGATGTTATGGCAGCCAGCAGCAGTGCCAGAAAAAAGAGCAGTGCGACTGCCCCACCCAGAGGCATGGCCTTGAAGACACCCGGCAAGGTGATGAATACCAGTCCGGGGCCGGCGCTGACATTGGGATCCACACCGTTCATCAGGGCGATGGCATAAACGGCCGGAATTATGGCCAGACCGGCTACAATGGCAAATGTAGTGTCAAAGAATGCTATCCAGGCCGATGAGGCCGCTATATTCTCCTTCTTGTCCACGTAAGACGCATAGGTAAGTATGCAGCCGCATCCTATACTGAGTGAGAAGAATGCCTGACCCATCGCGGCGATGCATGTATCGGCCGTTACCTTGCTGAAATCCGGCACGAACATATATCGTACGCCCTCCATTGCACCGGGCAGTGTAAGCGAACGTATTACAACCAGCACGATTATCAGGAACAGCACCTTGATCATGAGCTTTGACATGCGCTCAATACCCTTGCGCACTCCGAGCGCTATGATAAGACCGGTAATTCCAAGAAACACAAGCGTGTAGAACAGCGGTTTCCACGGATTGCTTATGAATGAGCCGAAAAGGTCTGAGTAATCACCGTCAAATGACATTAGCACACCCGAGCAGGCATCGGCCAGATACTTGACAGACCAACCGCCCACAACGCAGTAGAATGACAATATGCAGGCCGATGACAGGACTGCCATAAAGCCTATCCAGCGCCATTTGGTGCCGGGAGCCAGTATGTCAAACGTGCGGAAAGGGTTGGAGCCGCCACGACGGCCTATCAGGTACTCCGATATCATTACCGGTAGGCAGATGAGCACCAGCATCAGAACGTAAAGCAGCAGGAACGCCGCACCGCCGTTCTGTCCCAACGTGTACGGGAAACGCCATATGTTACCCAGGCCGATGGCCGAACCAGCCATAGCCAGAAGCATGCCCATACGGCTGCCGAATGTCTCACGTGATTTGGGTGCCATCAGAACAGTAAGCGGATTATATCATTTAAATTGGCAAATATCAGCAATCCGAACAGGATCACCATACCTATGGTGTTTGCTATCTCCAGGAACTTGTCACCCGGTTTCTTGCCGGATATTACCTCAACCAGCAGGAACAGCACATAACCGCCGTCCAAGGCAGGTATGGGCAGTATGTTCATGAATGCCAGGATGATGGAGAGGAATGCAGTCATGAGCCAGAATGCATGCCAGTTCCACTGTGAAGGGAATATGCTTCCAATCGTGCCGAATCCGCCCAGGCTCTTGGCACCCTCCTTGGTAAATACGTAACGGAAATCACTTACGTAACCTTTCAGGGTATTCCAGGCGTAACCTATACCGGCAGGGATGGATGCCCAGAAACCATAATCCACATGAACAGGTTCATAAGCATCACTGCTACGCTGTACGCCCAGATAGAAGCCCTCATTAGCATGAACGGTGAGTGTATCTCGGCCAACATCGGGGCGACCTATGACAACCTGCAGATTACGGTCCACATATGTATTTTCAGCATTCTTACGCATATCACTCAGGATAACGTCAAGATACGTCCAGTTTGACGCATCCATTCCATTGACAGAAATAATAGTGTCGCCTATCATCATACCTGCCAATGCGGCACCTGACTGGTACTCATCGGGAGAGAATCCGTCAACCACCATGGGGATGAGGATATCCACAAAAGGTACGGAACGGCCAAAATCAAACAGTGACAGGTCATCGGGCATATCAAGTGTAACCTCACTGCCGTCACGCAAAACGGTAACCTGCTTGGCCTTTGCTATATCACGGAACAGGTCTCCGTCAAAGGCTACGGTAGGCACACCGTCAGTGGCTGTGATGATATCACCGTTGCGGAATCCCAATGACTGTGCATGCTCATTGAAAACAAGTCCGTATTTGAGGTCCTGGGCAGGTTTATAGCTGTCTCCCCAAGTAAAGAGTACCATGGAGTAAACAAAGAATGCCAGGATAAGGTTGAACAGCACACCGCCCACCATGATAAGCAGACGCTGCCAGGCCGGCTTGGTACGGAACTCCCAGGGTTTGGGCTCCTGCTGCATGGCTGCCAGGTCCATGGACTCATCAATCATACCTGCTATCTTGCAGTAACCGCCGAACGGAACCCAGCCCACACCGAACTCGGTGCTGTCAGGTGAACGGCGCCAGTCGCCCTCAGGAAGCGTATCCAGGTCTATGGGCTTGTATTTGATCTCCTCTTTGCCCTCAAAATTGAAGTGTTTCTCCTCCTCATAGCTGTCGGGGACATTGGGGCTGAAGAACTTGACTCTGATCTTACCGTCTACCCTCTTGATCCTTACAAGTGAGAAACGGGGATTAAAGAACGCGTAAAACTTCTCTACCCTTACGCCGAAAAGACGTGAGAACAGAAAGTGTCCGAACTCATGGAATACAACAAGGATTGTAAGTGAAAGGATAAGTTGGATTGTTTTGATCCAGAAAGTTGACATAATATTTGGTTTTTCAGTTTTTAATCAGTGATGCGGCCACACGGCGTGATTCGGCATCGGTCTCTATATACTCACTAAGTGTTGACTTGGCACGGAACGGCACGCGCTCCATGGTCTCGGCTATCACATCACTCATCTCAAGGAATCCTATGCGGTCCTTAAGGAATGCAGCCACACAGACCTCATTGGCGGCGTTCAGTATGCAGGGCATGTTACCGCCGCGCTCAATGGCCTGATATGCAAGTGCCAGGTTACGGAAACGCTCCGTGTCAGGCTCCTCGAATGATAGCATATGCATGGTAGTGAAGTCCACACGCGGAAAATCGGCCTTGAGACGGCGCGGATACGAGAACGCGTACTGTATGGGCAGACGCATATCGGGGGCACCCAGTTGAGCCTTGATGGCACCGTCGGCAAACTGTACCATGGAGTGGATCACGGACTGCGGATGTACCACAACCTGAATCTTGTCATACGGTACGCCAAAGAGCCACTTGGCCTCAATCACCTCAAATCCCTTGTTCATCATGGATGCGGAGTCTATGGTGATCTTGGCACCCATATCCCAGTTGGGATGCTTGAGCGCCTGCGCCTTGTTTACGATGGCAAGCTGGTCCTTACCCAAGGTGCGGAACGGGCCGCCGCTGGCTGTAAGCAGTATCTTCTCTACAGGGTTGTCCATCTCACCGCTCAGACACTGGAATATGGCCGAGTGCTCCGAGTCAACCGGCAGAATGGGAGTCTTGTACTGGAGCGCAAGTGACGTGACAAGCTCACCTGCCACAACCATGGTCTCCTTATTGGCCAATGCAATCACCTTACCCGCCTTGATGGCCTCAATCGTAGGGCAGAGTCCTGCAAATCCCACCATTGATGCCAGCACTATATCTATGGGCTGCGCCGTGACAATCTGGTTGATTGCATCGGCACCGGCATAGACCTTTACGGGCTGACCTGAGAGGGCTTCCTTAAGTTTGGGGTAATGCTGCTCATTGGCTATCACCACCGCCTCGGGTTTGAACCGCAGTGCCTGCTCGATAAGCAGGTCCACGCTGTTATTGGCGGTAAGTGCATATACTTCATATTCGTCAGGATGGGAAGCAATGACGTCAAGCGCCTGCTTTCCAATAGAACCTGTCGAACCCAATATTGCTATCTGTTTCACTGAAATAGGATATATTTTTCGGGATCAAGGGGCTGGCCCTGATACCACAGTTCAAAATGAAGGTGTGAGCTATGATTGGTGTTACCCTCGCCACGGCCCACCAGAGCCACCACATCGCCCTGTTTTACTCGGTCACCCGCCTTCTTAAGCAGTGACTCGCAGTGTTTGTAGACCGATATCAGCTCACCCGGATGTACTATGCATATGGTATAACCCATATCCGATGTATAGTTAGCCATGAGTACCGTACCGTCCAGCACAGACACCACGCTCTGGTTGGGACTAGCCACGATATCCACTCCCAGATGTGACTCCATCGGGTTATAGCTGCCGGATACGATACCTGCAGTAGGACGGAACATGCTGATGGTAAGCACATCATTCACGGGTTGTGACTGTGACGTGATGTTGTAACGCTCATTCTCCTCATACTGGCGCATGAAATTCTCCTCACGCTCGGTACGCTCCATAAGGAGTTCACTGCGCTGGCGGGCCAGCGTATCAACGGAGTAAACGGTATCTATCTTAACGGTTCCGGCTATGATATCCTGCAGGTTGGTTATGTAACGGTTCTGCATCTCAAAGACCTGCTCCAAGGAGTCTATACGCAGTGCCTCATTCACTATGGCCTGACGTATCCTGTAATCCTCAAGGGCCTCATCCTTCTGCTTGGGAGAGTGTATGTAAGCCTCTATTCCGCCCCATGCGCCAAGTACGGCAATTACCAGAACCGTCAGTGTCAGGATAAAATGTGATATCCTCATCCTGAATACACGACGCTGTTCATCTTCATTGACCACTGTAAGGCGGTACAGATAGACAAACCTGCGGAAGAGGCTCTTGCGGCCTATGGCCTTGCGTTTCTGACGGATACTCTTCATATTACAGTTCTGCTAACCCCTCGGGGAGATTATACTTAAGGGTGCGCATCTTGCGGTCCACACCGGTAATCCACTCTTCATTGGCGGGTATGATACGCTCACGCTCACCGTCACGTACCAGGAACAGGATGTTGGGCGTGCTGTCATCCACAGCATGTATGGTGCCCAGCTTTCCGGCCTTTGCATCCACCACGTTCCAGTCCAGGAACAGTCCCCACTCCAGATCCTCATCCTCACTCTGGGCTACGAAACGGAGCGGCATATATACCGTAACCCCCATGAAACGCGAGGTCTGCTCCACCGTATCCACATCCTCAAACTTTACGAGCAGTGTGGTACGGCTCTTCTCACGCAATGACTCCACCCAGAAAGGCACCAGTATGCCGTCCATGGAGCATACCAGGCAGTCCAGGTCATCGGTCCAGTCAAGAGCGGCAGGTACGCTCACAGCCATCTCACCGCCTACTCCGTGCGGCTTGACGATCGTGCCTATTCTCTGTACCTCACTCTGCTCTATCATATCACTCCACTCTGGTTATCCTGGCACCAAGTGCATTCAGGCGGCCGTCTATATCCTGATATCCGCGGTCTATCTGGCCGATGTTATCTATGCGGCTGGTGCCGTTGGCACTCATGGCTGCAATGAGCAGGGCTATACCTGCACGTATATCGGGCGATGACATACGGCGTGCCTGCAACGGGAACTGGCGGTCATGTCCTATAACCACCACGCGGTGCGGGTCACACAGAATGACCTGAGCGCCCATGTCAATCAGGTTATCCACAAAGAAGAGGCGGCTCTCAAACATCTTCTGGTGAATGAGAACGCTGCCCTTGGCCTGCGTGGCGGTAACCAGCAGCACGCTCAGAAGGTCCGGAGTAAGTCCGGGCCATGGTGCATCGGCCAGTGTCATTATGGAACCGTCTATGAATGAATCTATCTGGTAATGCTCCTGTGCGGGGATGAAGATGTCATCAGCACGCTGCTCCATCTTTATTCCCAGACGGGCAAAGCTGTCAGGTATGATACCCAGATTCTGATATGATACGTCCTTGATGGTTATCTCGCTGCCTGTCATGGCGGCCATTCCTATGAAACTGCCCACCTCAATCATATCGGGCAGCACCTTGTGGCTGGTGCCGTGCAGTTCCTTTACGCCATGTATGGTAAGGCGGTTACTCCCGATACCCTCAATGCGTGCGCCCATGCGTACCAGCATGCGGCACAGCTGCTGCACGTAAGGCTCACAGGCGGCGTTATAGATGACTGTATCACCCTGGGCCATCACTGCCGCCATGATGATGTTGGCAGTACCTGTTACCGATGCCTCGTCAAGCAGCATGTATGTTCCGCGTAACTGACGGGCCTTGAGCTCGTAGTATCCGCGCTCCTCATTCAGGCAGAATATGGCACCCAAGGCTTGGAAGCCCTTGATGTGGGTATCCACACGACGGCGACCTATCTTGTCACCTCCGGGTTTGCTTACCGTGGCATGTCCCAGTCGGGCAAGCAGCGGTCCAAGCAACATGACAGATCCGCGCAGGCCGGCGCTTCGGGTTACAAAGTCCATACTCTCGGCATAGTTGCGGTCAATGTTATCGGCCTGGAAACTCCAGCATCCGGGGGCGGTGTTCTTAACCTTGACACCCAGCTGGGCCAGCATATCTATCAGGTTCCTTACATCAAGTATGTCCGGAACATTGCATACCGTCACCTCATCGGAGGTAAGCAGTACGGCACAAAGTATCTGCAGGACCTCATTCTTGGCCCCCTGCGGACATATGGTTCCTTTCAGTCTGTGACCTCCCTCTATAAGAAATGACGGCATAGCTATCAGTATCTGCGTTTGTTCTTTTTCTTTCCGTGCTGCTGAGAGCGCTGCTGGGGCGGTGCCTGTGCAAACTGCACGTTAAGGTCACCCTCCTGCAGGTTCAGGCGGCCATGTGAGAAATAGGCCAGGTCATCGGCAATACGCTCGTCACTTACCATCTCCTTGTTCCAGGTCATGAGGTCCTTCTTCATCTGCACAGCAAGCAGGCGTACCAGCTGGCTGCGCTCGGGGCCCTCGGGCATATCAACGGCCACTTTGACAAGTGACGGCAGGATATGTCCGTAATGGCGGTAACGGATATCGCCGGCCGGATAGTCTATATGGTCAGGAACCTGCTTGGATTTCTCCAGACGGGTTATCTCACACGGATAGTCTATATCAAGTTTGTAGTCTGACATGAATGCCAGATGATCCCACAGCTTACCCTGGAAATCAGGCACGTCACGCAGTGTGGGGAACATGCTGCCCATGATGTTTATGATTGTGTTGGCGCAATGCTGACGCTCGGCGCGGTCAGGTATTGTCACTGCGTACTCAACCATCTCCTGTACGGCACGTCCGTACTCGGGCATTGGCATTTTCTCACGTTGGGTATTATAGTTCATCAAACCAGTTTTTTAGGTTTAACAGCAATAAAATCCTTCAGGTAGTAGGGCTCAAAATAGGCCACGTCACGGAACTCCTCATGGTTAAACGCCTGCTCGGCAAGCGGGAACATCCATCGGGCCTCCGGATTTATGTCATCCAGAAAATGGGCGTTGGGATGGTTGATGGTCTCGCGGCACTTGGCGGCGCCGTTACCCATGAACCACACCGGGTGGCTGTCCAGGAACTCGCGGTATGTATCGGGCGTTACTATATCGGCCTGAATCTTACGGACCTCATTCAGGGCACGGTCATATACGGCGCTGTACACCTCCATACGGCGGGCATCGATCATGGGACAGAGCAGAGCGTCATCGGGCAGGTCAAGTGACAGCAGCGGCTGCACGCAGAGCAGCTTTAGCGTTGAGACCGATATCAGCTTGAGCCCACGGCCGTAGCATATGCCCTTGGCCATGGATACGCCTATACGCAGGCCGGTGTATGAACCCGGACCCTCACTCACTGCCACGGCATCCAGCTTGAGGCCACGGCTGTCAACCAGCGCCAGAGCCTCATCAACCAGCACTCCCAATGATACGGCATTGTTATGCCCCTCACGGTCAGCCTTTTCAAACACAAGCTGGCCCTCATCACTTACTGCCACTGAGCAACCGTCAGTGGCCGATTCTATATGCAGAATGACACTCATTCCTACTAATCTTCCTATTAAATTGCAAAAGTAACGAATTCTTTCAACAAGAAAAAGCCGTATCGGGGTCTAATTTCCACCCCGATACGGCCTTTAGTCTGATTTAACGCAGACAGTGCCGTTTATTTGCCGAAATAGCGCTTGTAGAGAGCCTCGAATCCCTTGCCGTGGCGGGCCTCATCCTTGGCCATCTCATGAACGGTGTCATGTATGGCATCCCAGTTCTGGGCCTTGGCGGTCTTGGCAATCTCCAGCTTGCCGGCACAAGCTCCGTGCTCCGCTTTCATACGTTTCTCAACGTTGGTCTTGGTATCCCATACAACCTCACCCAGCAGCTCGGCGAACCTGGCGGCATGATCGGCCTCCTCAAAGGCGTAACGCCTGAAAGCCTCGGCAATCTCGGGATAGCCCTCACGGTCGGCCTGACGGCTCATGGCCAGATACATGCCCACCTCACTGCATTCGCCGGTGAATTGCATGCGCAGGTCATTTATCATTGCCTCTGTAGTACTCTTGGCGGTGCCAAGCTCATGCTCACAGGCAAACTGCAGTGACTCTCCGTCATCTACTACCTCCTTGAATCTCTCTCTGGGTGCTTTACACTGTGGGCAACGCTCGGGTGCCTCGTCTCCTTCATGTACATATCCGCATACGGTGCAGATGAACTTCTTTTTCATAATCCTTTTGTATTAATTGGTTTGTAAATGGTCTTTTGCAAATATAGTAATTATTTTCATCTAGAAAGAAATGGATAGAAGTTCTTCACCTAACCTATGTAACGCTGATTCTATTCTGTGGACTTGTTCCTTACGCGGCTTACGTCCGCCCGATGCATAATGCCACAACTGTTTCTGGTTGATACCCGTCAGTCTTTCCAAACCGGACTTGCTGAATACGTCCTTGTAAAAGTCCAGAAAAGACTCTACGTCCATATGAAAATCCAGATTATATGGTTCCAACAACAACTCAGGAACAGGTATATTTGATTCCTTACAAACAGATATTGTTTCTTCTATGGCCGATTTCAGATTACTTTTGATCTCATCAACAGTGTTACCTGAAACCATTATACTGTCCAGGCCATCTATCATTGCACAATAGTTATTGCCAGTGTGCGCTATAGTTACGTTCAGTGTTCTCATTTCTTCTTTTCAATCTTATTAAAATCTTCCATTGTAAGTCCAGCCTCTTTCAGAAGCCTTCTTAAAAAAGGATTGTAAATGTCATCGTTTCCTCTTCCCGGTACAGTAATACATCTTTTAGCCTCAGGATTGACAAATACATGATGATCACCTCTGGTCCTGGAATATGTCCAGCCATTAGCCTCTAATAAGGCAATAAAGTCTTTTACCTTTTTGTTCATGGCAAAAATAACTAAAATTCTACTATTATCAATTATTGGTCACTATTTTTCTACTTTTTAACGCAAACAATGGTTATAACCCGGTGTTAGACCACGGCATCACAAATATAAAGAAAAATGACTAATTTTGCGCATCAAAATAATTGCACATTATGATTCAGTCAATGACAGGTTACGGCAAGGCTACTGCTGAGGTCGGAAACCGTAAGGTGATAGTTGAAATAAAGTCGCTCAACAGCAAGGCTATGGATATATCTACCAAGATTATCCAGGCCTACCGCGACAAGGAACTTGATATCCGTTCACGTATAACTGCAGCACTGGAGCGTGGCAAGGTGGATTTCTCACTCTATATTGATGCTGCCGCTGCCACAGGTGCGCAGACCATCAACACAGCCATATTCAACAACTACCTGCAGCAGATTGAATCAATTGCAGCCCAGACTGAGTATAAGGTTCCTGAGGATATCATCACAACCGTTCTGCGCATGCCCGATGTAATAAGCAGCAACCAGCAGGATGAGGTGAGCGATGAGGAGTGGGCAGCTGTATCAAAGGCCGTTGACCAGGCTATCAATGCACTTGTTGATTACCGCAAGGCTGAGGGCGTGGCACTTGAAAAGAAGTTCCGTGAGAAGATTGCCAACATATCGGCCCTGCTGGCATCGGTTGAGCCGTATGAGAAAGAGCGTGTAGCCAAGATCAAGGAGCGTATGCGCGCCAACATGATTGATGCAGTGGGCAAGAACTATGACGAGAACCGCTTTGAGCAGGAGATGATATTCTACATTGAGAAGCTGGATATAAGTGAGGAGAAACAGCGTCTGAGCAACCATCTGGACTACTTCATCAAGACACTTGAGGAGGGCCACGGACAGGGCAAGAAGCTGGGATTCATTGCTCAGGAGATGGGACGTGAGATCAACACCCTGGGCAGCAAGAGCAACCAGGCCGAGATGCAGAACATCGTGGTCCGTATGAAAGATGAGCTGGAGCAGATAAAGGAACAGGTACTGAACGTAATGTGATTCATATGCGCGGAAAATGTCTTATATTCTCAGCCCCGTCAGGCTCCGGTAAGTCAACTATCGTTCAGTGGTTGCTAAAGCATCCTGAGCTAAAGATGGTATTCTCCATATCGGCCACCAGCCGTGCCCCGCGTGGTACCGAGCAGAACGGTGTGGAGTATTTTTTCCTTACAGCCGATGAGTTCCGCGCCCGCATAGCCAAGAATGATTTCCTGGAGTATGAGGAGGTTTATCCCGGCTGCTTTTACGGCACCCTTAAGGACCAGGTTGAGAAACGTCTGGATGAGGGTATGAACGTGGTGTTTGATGTTGATGTAGCCGGTGGCTGCAACATCAAGGAGTATTACGGTGACCAAGCCCTGAGCATGTTCATCCAGCCCCCATCGGTAGAGGAGTTGGAGCGCCGCCTAAAGCTGCGCGGCACTGACAGCGAAGAGATGATTGCCAAGCGCGTGGCAAAAGCCAGCTATGAGCTCACCTTCAGCCCCAGATTTGATGTCGTGATCGTGAACGACAACCTTGAGGAGGCACAGCAGAAGGCTTTATCTACAATCAAGTCTTTCCTTAATGTCTGAGCGTATCAGGACAGCCTTGCTGGGAGGAACATTCAACCCTCTCCACAATGGGCACCTGACCATTGCACAGAGTGTATTGGACCAGCATCTGGCCGATGAGGTGTGGATGCTCATAACCCCCTGCAATCCCTGGAAAACCGGACAGGATCTGCTGGACGACCGCATCCGTTACGATATGGTGGCAAGCGCTGTCAAGGATATCCCGGGCATACAGGCATCAGATTTTGAATTCAGCCTGCCCAAGCCCTCATACACCGCCAACACGCTGCGCAGCCTAAGTGCCAGCTACCCCGACCGGGAGTTCATCCTCACCATCGGCGCCGACAACTGGGTCAAGTTCGATGCATGGAGGGAGTACGATTTCATCCTCCGCAACTACAGCATCATCGTCTACCCCCGCCAGGACTGTGCTCCCTCTACCCTTCCCGCCGGCGTCACCCTCCTGAACTGTCCCTTAGTAAACATCTCATCCACCCGGATCCGCCAGCTGGTCCACCAGGGCCAACCCATAGACAAATTTGTCCCGGCATCTGTTGCCAGGACAATTGCAGACCTTCAGCTCTACCGTTGATGACCCAATAGGGACAGTCCCCCTGTGCCATGCAAGATGGCACAGGGGGACTGTCCCTATTGGGTCATTGCTTCTCGATGAGAGCGACGGCGTGAGCGGAGATGCCCTCCTCGCGGCCGGTAAAGCCCAGTTTCTCAGTTGTGGTGGCCTTAATTGAGACCTGGTCAGGGTCAACCCCCATGACCTGAGCCATCACCTGCTGCATCTCCGGGATATGCGGATTGAGCTTGGGCCGCTCGGCGCAGACGGTGGCATCAACATTAACCACCTGCCACCCCTTTGACGCAAGCAAATCAACAGTACGTTTAAGCAGTATCTTGCTGTCAATATTCTTGTACTGCATATCGGTATCAGGGAAGTTATAGCCGATGTCACGCAGTGTGGCGGCGCCCAGCAGAGCATCGCATATGGCATGTATCAGCACATCGGCATCAGAGTGTCCCAGCAGGCCCAGGGTATGCTCTATCTTGATACCACCTATCCACAGCTCACGGCCCTCAACCAGGCGGTGAACATCAAATCCGTATCCTACGCGTATGTTTGTCATCGGCCGAAAATCTGTTTAATACCGTCCATATCAAATGAAAGGGTGAAACGCAGCGTCTGGTCCAGAGGATTGCTCTGGGCGGTAGAAATAAGGTAGGCGGCATCAAGTGAAAAAACATTCATCTTGAAACCGGCACCTACGGTGAAATACTTGCGGTTACCCTTGTACTCGTTCTCGTAATGGTAGCCTCCACGAAGGAAGAACTGGTCATTGTAGTTGTACTCGGCACCTACGCCCCAGTAGATCTCACGGAGCTCCTCCTCCATTCCACCCGGAGCGTCGCTGAATGACTTGAATATACCTGATATAGGAGACATCTCATTGTAACCGGTTCCTGCCAGCCACTGGGCATACTCCGATGTGTACTGCAGGTCCTTGGGGTCCTCACCTGCATGCTCCTCCTCCATGAACTGCTGGTAGGTAGGACGTGTGGGAACCATCAGCTTGTTGGCATCGGCCGATATGGCAAATGAGTTGTACTCATCAATAGGCACGGTGAGCGATACGCCCAGACGCAGGTTGGTGGGTATAAACTCATTGGTCTGACCGCCGTCATATGATATCTTGCTACCGATGTTTGAGGCATTGAGACCCAGACCCAGCAGACAGTCGCGGCGTCCTACACCGATGTAGTTCTGGTAGAACATGGAGATATCGGCCGAGAAGGCCTTGCCCGGGAACACGTCATCATTGTAGTTATACTGCAGGTCCGAGTAGATGAACCTGAGACCTACGGCCGCCGAGAAGTTCTCAGAGAGCTTACGGGAGTAGTCAAAATCCAGGGCCATCTCATAGGGACGGATAATGATGTTGCTTGATGTCGCGGCTCCTGAGCTGCCGTTTATCACATATACATCACCCAGTGAGAAATATGTGAGAGATCCGCTCAGTGCGGAGTAATCATCCAGCTTGTAATATCCGGTAAGATTGGCCAGGTCTATGTCATCGACCAGCTTACGCAGCCACGGCGTATAGCAGAGTGACACACCTGCCTGACTCTTGGTAAACGGATACTTGGAGGGGTTCCAGTACTGGTTGTTGTTATCCATGTAAGGGTCTGTGGCACAACCCACGTCACCCATGGCACCTGCACGTGAATCAGGAGCGATGGACAGCGATGTCACACCCGTGTAGACCGGGTTGAATATATTCTTGGCCTCGTTCTGCGCATATAGAGCTGTAACAGAGAGGAGCATCCCCGCCGTCATCAGAACTTTTGCTATAATGTTTTTCTTTATCATACAATCTAATAACTACATGAATAAGGTTTTATTATGTCACCGGCCCACAATCACAAGTTTACACGATGCCTGTGACGACTCTCCGCCGCTGCCCACCGTGGCTCTGATCAGATAGAGTCCCGGTTGCATCCTATGACCGGAATTGCCATGCAGGTTCCACTGTATGAGAGTGACTCCGGTGTTGCTGTTGTCAGTCTCAGAGTGTGTCCACTGCAGGGTGCCGTTCATATCGGCCACCTGGATATTTATGCTTGCATCCTGGCCCGGACGGTCATGAGTGATGACGAATGTGGTGCTTTCACGGGCAGGACTCTCAGTGACATCGATCGTGAACTTGGGTTCCAGGTCACTTACCACCTTGAATCCCAGATATACGGTCTGTGAGTTGTTCATCATATCCCACGCACGCAGCATAAGGGTATGCTTGCCCTCGGGCAGTTCCGGCATGGGGAACGTAACCGTACCGCTGGTATAGTCACCCGGAGTCTGCCTAAAATAGCTGTTGAGCACCCATGTCCAGTTAGGGTTGTTATCCACCACCACAAGCAGGTCATGACCCAGTCCGTTACCCGATGTGTTGATACCTGAGCTGTCCTGCAGCTCCACAACCAGCAGAGGCGTGCTGTTTACGTTGGCTCCGTATTGGAATGACGGGGTATTAAGGTATAGGCCGATTGACGGTCCTACGCTATCGGCTGCCAGACCTGCTGCTGTACCTCCAACCGTGAAGTTATCAAAATAGCCGTGAGCCGTATAACCACTGTCGCTGATGGCGTAGAGCATTATCTGACCCTTGTCATCGGAGTAGTTTATATCCATCGGGACGGGGAATGTGAGAGTGAATTCACCTCCACGTACTGAGTCCGATCCCGCATAGAGCACACGGTCACGGTACTTGAACCGGAACGGCTCGTCGGCAACCTTGAGATTGTCAAAGCAGGTGATCATGCGCTCGCTGTCATACACGGTGGCCGACAGCATGCCTCTATAACTGTCCATTTTCTCTCCGCCGCACTCCACATGGCCGCGTACGGTCACTACAGCACCTGCTGCCACAGTCCCCAGGGCCGATGCCTCCACGCCGTCGATCGAGTCAACCACAACCGCCAGCTGCGGGGCAGCCAGACGCAATGCGGGATCACCCAACAGCACATAGTGGATCTTGTTCTCGGACATGTCAGTTTCACCCTTTCCGGCAGTGACCAACTCATTCTTGGCCAGACGCAGGGCATCACCAAGCGCGTAGGGCTCTCCGTCATCACCATATGCCAGGACATAGCGGTTAAAACTCAGGTTCATGTACCTGTTAAGGGATGCGTATACTGTCCTGGTGGTTGACAGCATACCTATTGCGCCACCGGTCTCATTACCTATCAGATTCAGGCCCAGACTCTCCAACGGGGAGTCAAACGGAGCCACATCACAAGATGCGGTAATCCAGAACGGCAGACGCGGAGACTTGAGCTGGCGCACATCATTCTTGCTTATAACAAGCTCATGTGACAGGACCTCGGTACTGCCATGGCCGGAATAATTGACTATCAGCACACCGTTATCAAGTTCCTCAAGCAGCTGCTTGCGTACACCCGGGTATCCGTTATATGAGGCCGATACCTCCATCTTATATGAGTCCCACATCATCTTGCGGACGTCCATATCGGGATAGAGATTTGAATAGAGCTTTGCAACTTCATCGGCATCCCTCATATGGGTGTTGTTATCGCCGTCATCACCCAGCACCAGTATCCTGTTGGTCCAGGAACCGGCATAACGGCCTTTCATATAGTCTATCAGCTGGTCCACCTCACTCTTGGCCTGTGCGGTTGTCATGACAGGTATACGGCCCACACCCAGGTCAACCTTCTCGGATAGCAGGTTCACACCCTCACTGTCATCCAGCAGGCCGAAATAATCCTCCATCACATATGATGCGGTATGGCTCAATGACTCATAAGACTCATAACAGAGCAGGTAATCATCTGGGTTCTGGCCTGCCCAGTCCGATACATGCATACGGTTGTCCCATGCACCCTGCCCCATAAGCAGCAGATAACGCGGTGCAGCGGCTCCATCACGGTCATAGAGCATCTTCATGAAACGGCGCACTGCCGTTGCATCGGGGGTACCGGACGAGAACTCGTTGTATATCATATCGGCCCTTACGACCGCTACGCTCAGACTGTCAATGGTCCTGTGAGCCTGTGCCAGACGCTCAGCCTGCGCCGTGATCCGCCCTGATGCCGGCACTACAATCACCATATCCAGTGAGTCCAGCCCATGTAGGTTCTGGTTAGCCACACGACCCATGCTCTTGGGTTCCGGGAACTTGCCGTCAGGGTTCACTGCAATCAGTATGTCCGTATTACTGTAATCGGCCCTTAAGGTATAGGTCTTGCCGTCAGAATACTCAGTGGGGATTACCTGGGCAGTTCCGTCATCCTTTATCCTCCATACCATAACGCCGGGGGCGGAGTTGGAGATGCAGAAACTGGCGTCATTCAGGTTCTTTGCGGTCCTGAACACAGTGCTGGAGCCGTACATGGCCAGGCTGCGATTATAGTTAAGACGTATATAATCCAGATGTCCGTTTGAGCCAGATGCGGCATCAAACGTAAGGCGAATATCGGATGCGTCACGGAACTGTCCGCGGCTTATGAAACTCCTCTCCCTTACCACGGCGATTTCCTGTCCGCCCAAAGTTCCCAGATTCATGACGCCGGCCTCAGAGCCGTTTACTGACACCGTAAGAGATCGGA
>Ga0265298_10000876_pt1 | contig 44777 bp, 53 predicted proteins | sample AusTroGonzalo_MG_3_FD_193486 | JGI IMG/M metagenome (GOLD analysis project Ga0265298, IMG submission 193486) | Bovine rumen microbial communities from tropical cattle in Woodstock, Queensland, Australia - Gonzalo_01 | ecosystem: Host-associated > Mammals > Digestive system > Stomach > Rumen ... | reverse complement strand
TGGAACTGGACGGCTACAAGCGCGAGGCTGACAACCTCCGGGCGCAGCTCTCTGACGCGAAGATCGCGGCCTCCCAGGCCAGCCAGAACGCCTTTATCCAGAAGGGCTTCAGCGACGAGGTGGATGCTCTTTACAACCGCCTGAGCAACTGCCCCGTGCCCAGCACTCCCGTCTATGGCCGCACGCCCATCTTCCAGTGCAATAACGGCGGCTGCGGCTGCGCTGCGTAAGGAGGGCTGAAACGTGGCAGAATATCTGGCCAATGCGGTGCAGCTCATTCCCGCGAATGAGCCCGCGATCTTCACGGCCTCCATCCCGTGCCGTGCCGGGTATGTGTACCATGAGGACGAGACCGGGATCTTTATTCTGCGCGGCGCGGTAAACTGCCCGACGAGCTGCTTTGCCAGGTATCGGGTGACATTCAACGGCAATATCGCCGTGCCTGCCGGCGGGACCGTGGCGCCCATCGCCGTGGCGCTCTCCGTCAACGGGGAGCCGCGCCCGACGAGCAGGGCCATCGTGACCCCCGCAGCGGCGGAAGATTACTTCAACGTCACCTGCACCGCGCTGATCGACGTTCCCAGGGGCTGCTGCTTCACCATCGCCCTGCGGAATGTGGCGGCGGAAGTGGACACTCCGCCGGAGACGATCAGCCTGCAAAACGCAAATCTGGTCATTGACCGCGTAGCCTGACGGGAAGGAGGAAGGAACCATGGAAAAGAAACTGGAAATGCTCTACGGTCTTTGCGAGATCGTCACCAAGCGCCTTGAGGAGTGCTGGCGGACCTTGGAGGGCACCGAGGAAATGACCGTCCTGGACATCGACCTGGTGGACAAGCTGACCCATGCACTGAAATGCATCAAGACCTGCATCGCTATGATCGAGGAGGAGGACGAGGACGAGGGCGGAGCCTCCCGCCGGTCCTATGCGCGGGAAGGCAGCTATCGCGGCTCTGCCTACGACGGAGGATCCATGCGCAGCTATGACGGCTACTCCGGCAGGCGTGGCCGCAGCCCGCGAACCGGGCGCTATGTCTCCCGCGAGGGCGGCTACTCAGGGCGCGAAGGCATCGAGGATATCCTGATGGACGTTCGGGAAATGCCGGAAAGCGAGCGGCGGAAGCTGATGGCCAAGCTGGAGAAAATGTAAAACACGCAGGAAAGGGGACCGGGAAACCGGCCCCCTTTTACTAGCATTTTCATTAGCAAATTGTGAGAAAAACAGCTTTCGGGAACGCTAAATAATTTTCAAAAAGGAAAATATATTTTCAAGGAGAAAATGGCGCAGATGCTTGGAATATAAGGGAAACCGCCGAGTTTCAAGGCTCGGCGGTTTCCTCTGTCTTGGTGCGCGAGGGGGGACTTGAACCCCCGCGGGAGGCTCGAAGGTGCCTTATTTATAAGGGCTTCCCGGATTTGCTTAGCAAATTAGTTAGCGTTTTCTTTTTTGGGGGTAAAGAACTGCTCCAGCTTGGCTATTTGCTGGCCCACGTGGACCTTGTCCAGATGGGTGTAGATGTCGGAGACGACCTTCTCATTTTTCCAGCCGCCCAGCTTCATAGTGATCCGGAGCGGGACCTCCAGAGAATAGCAGAGAGAGGCGAAGGAATGGCGGAGGCCGTGCTGGCCGACTTCCGGAAAACCGAGGCGGCGGCAGACGACATTTGCCTGGTGGTAGACGGAATTGGGATTATAAGGGACCACGCGGCCCGTCTTGTCCTCCACGGCCTCCAGGGCCTCCTTCAGCTCCGGAATGAAGATGGGGATAAACCTGTCCGATTCCTCGGTCTTCGTCCGGTCCTTGGTGACGCGCTTCCCGTCCTTGCCCCGCACCATCGTCTGGGTGATGTGGATGCGGTTGTTCTTCAGATCCACATTGTCCCAGGTGAGGCCCTGGACCTCCGAGGAGCGGCAGGAATGGAGCAGCAGGAGGAGGGCGATTTCCTGGGGACCGCCGTGGATCTCCGCGATGAAGGCCTTGATCTGGTCCGGGTCAAGGAACGCATGCTCCGTGCGGTCCCGGACCAGAGGGGTGATCTCCGGCAGCTCCAGGCCCAGCTCCACGCGGCAGGCGGTGCGGATGAAGCCCCAGGTATTCATCATGGTCTTGGGCTTCAGGGTCGCGGCGTCGGCGTCGTAGGCCTTCTGCCAGTCGATCTTGGAGCTGACCGGCTGATCCATGACGGCCTGGAAGCGGTTGCGAAGGATCACGTCATAACCGCGGATGGTTTCCGGGGAGGCGCCGGCTTTTTCTTTCCGGGAAATATACTTCTGGCAGACTTCCCGGAGGGTGAGCTCCGAGCGGGTCTGCCGCCGGCGCCCGGCCATATGCTCCGCCTTGATCAGCGCGGCCTGGCGTTTGCACTCCTTGGCCGTGGCGGCGGAAACGGGGATGCTGACGCCCCCCAGCCGAAGCTGGAGAAACCAGGTGCCGGAGGAGAGCTTGCGGGGTTCGGGGACTTTCATCCCAGCAACTTGTCCATGAGGCGCTGGATCAGCTCGTCCTTCTTGTTGATCTGTTCCACCAGGAAGCTCACGCGTTCCTCCAGATGCTCCACCATCTTGTAGAGGCGGACAAGCTCCTCATTCTGGGTGTGGATCACGGCCTTGAAGTTCTCCAGCTCCTTGGCGTAGGGGTTGGATTCCGGCTCCGGGATATCGTCGGCCAAAAGAATGGCCTCCAGCGGGGCGATGGTGGTTTGATAGTTGAAGCTGTCGTTGACCTCGCTGCCCTCGGCAAAGACGCGGCGGAGGGTGGTGAGGCCCAGGGGCGTCCCGTTGGCCTCCAGCATGTCCAGCAGACGGGGATAAGTGATCTCCTTCTCCTTTTTGGCGCTTTTAAGTTCCTGGATGATCTTCGGAATGTCTTTTTGCGGCATTTCGGATTCTCCTGTCTGTTCAAAGATGTGTTGGTTCCTGTCCATAACAAATTACCTCCTGGAATGACGGTAGTATTTGTGTAGCGCGGTGAAGCGGGGTACAATCAGACCATCCCAGGCGGGTGGGGGAGCGGATCAGAGCTTGGCGGCGCGACCGCTCCCTCTCTTATTAAATTTACGGGGGGCTGCATGTGACAAGACTGGGGATACTGACGGACGCCACAGCGGCGATGCTGGGTGAATACGACAATTACGGGAACGGGAAAAGCCTGGAGTACACTTACGGATACTTCGACGCCGTGGGCGTGGTGCGGGAAATGATAAGAAATGATAATGTCCGATTCGACTATACCAAATCCGGAGGCGGGGCGCAAGACAAATCCGCAGAAAACAGGCGAAAGCTGGAGGCAGGGATCATCCGGCAGCTGCACAAGGCAGAGGAGCGGGTGCTGGAAATGGTGTACTACATACTGGTCGGGTGACCTCTCCGCCGCTGCGCGGTCCCCCTCCCCTGAAGGGGAGGCACAAAAGGAAAGGCCCGGAGCCAATCAAGGCTCCGGGTATTTTTTCGTTTTCATTTTTTTCGGAGTTTTTGAAGTGCGTCCAATTCCCGCTTGTTCCTGGCATGACTGGCAGAGAGACGTTTCATGGCCGCCTTTGCTTCGGTCATATCAACAGAAAGCAGCAAGCCGAGCTCCAAGGCCAAAAGATACATGTGCTTGCAGGGCTGCTTGTTATTCTCAAAATCCTTGCAAGTGCAGCTGTCAAGGGTCACGGTGTAAGGCTCGGCGGCGCTTCCTTGGACGAGAGTGGAGATCAGCACGGGAGGAATTATCTCGGCGTCATCCCGAAGCGCCTGCATCAGCCTCCCGTTGTTTTCATATAAGGGTTTAGTATTGAAATCAAAGGAAACGAATGATCCACGGAAAAAGCCGCGCTGCAGCACGGAATCAACGGAGGCACGATATTTTTCCATCACCCGCCGGTCGATTTCTTTATCGGGATATTGCGTTTTATAATCATCCACCTGGGAGGAAAGAACAGCAATCTTTTTCTGTAGCTCCCGGATATCCTTGTCCTTTGCTTCTGCGAGGAAGAAATCAGAGGAAGGCTTCTCATACCGGATCGGCGTAATGCCGTATTCATGGAGTACCGTTGAAATGCGAAGATAACGCCCAAACCAGGCCAAATCAGGAAGGATGGGGTTACATTTGGAGCAGGGGGACAGCTGGGAATTATACACCGTCCAAGCGTTTACCGGAAAAAGACCGTAGGGGCTCGCCTTGCATCTTGCAACATGATAGGAATGACCCGTAAAGGATTCATAAAAAGTATATTTATCGCCCCACTGTTTTGCGCCGACTTCTTTGGGGAGGTTATCCGGGCCGATCACCGTATCGCCGGGCATCCCGGCCAGTTCTTCGGGGCTGCGTTCTACCAGTCGCTCCACGATCCTTTGGGCCTGCTGCCGGACGGAGGCTTCCTTTTCCGCCTTCTGCCGGGCCAGCTTCTGATCGCGCAGGCGGGAAATGAGGGAGAGGATCGCGACAGCTAGGACAAACAGGACGATCAAGCACCAGAAAACAGCAGATGCAGACATGAAATCACCAGCACAGAAAGAAAATTTGAGAGTGCTAACAAAAATTCTACTATTTTCTTATAAGAAAAGCAAGGCCCGGAGCCATTACGGCTCCGGGTCTTTTTTTGTTTCCGGGTCTTTTTCGGTTTCCGCCAGGAGCTCCTCGCAGAACTGGCGGAGGCGGCGCAGCTCCGGGCCATCGGGGTCCAGGCGAAGGAGCAGCTTCACCAAGGCGGCCTGGAAGGTATCGGAAGCATCGATCAGGCGGGTCTTAATCAGCTCGCCAAGCTCCTGAGCGTCGGTACGGGGGCGCTTCATCTCGCCGGCGCCGGTGCGCAGCCAGGTCTCGGACACGCCGTATTCCCGGCAGATGCTCTTGATGATGGCGTCGGAGGGGACGCGGGTGCCAAGTTCGTAGCAGGAAATGGTGCTAGTAGCAATGCCCAGCTTTTCAGCGAATTCCGTCTGATTCAGGCCCAAAGATTTGCGAAGTTCTTTGATTCGGTTCTGCATGTCGGCCTCCTTTCGCGGACACTATAACACGTCTGCGGGAAAAATGCAAGAAAATATTTTACTCAGCAAAATTTATGCTTGACAAAGATTTTACTGAGCGTTATTATGATGTTGCCAGGTAAAATTCCAAGCGGAAAAGGAGGAGGGACGAAGCGTCCTAAAGGGACGGGAAGGGGGACGCTCCCGCCGGGGGAGCGAAAAAACACAACCGCCCCCGCGGCTTCGGGGACGGATGTGCCGCCAGCATTTTTACCATAAGCGCCGCTGAACCGCACAGGCGCACGCGGACGGCATAAGCCGCTGCCGCTTCTGTGAGCGGCGGGCGCTGCTTGGCCGGGCTGGCGGAAACCGGCTTGCTGAGGGGAAATCGCCCTGTGCCAGTATGGCGCAAAGGGCGAGTTAAAAGAGCGCTGAAGCCATGGCTTCATAGGGCACCCCCTCCTTCCCGCCCCTTTAGGGCACTTCGACAGTAACAGAAACGGAAAAGAAAGGCATGAGTGAAAAGGAGGACGCAATGAGCGAGGAGAAAAAGAGCTGCAAGGAGCAGGCGAACGAGGTGCTGCTGCGGGCGCTGAAAAACCATGCTTTTGCCTGCGAGCATGAACGCCTGAACAAAAAGGACGCGGAGATCATGGCGATCCTGGCGGGGGCGATCACGGACCCGGCGATGGACTTTGCCGGGCTGATGGCGGCTCTGACGGCGAAGGGACGCCGGGAGCCGGAGGAACCGGACCGGGAAGCCATCCGGGCGCAGGCGGAGGAATACGAGAAGCAGGAGCGGGAACGCCGGAGGGTATGGGCGGAGGAGCTTCGCCAGGCGGAGGAACGCTTCCGGGCGCAGGAGGAGGCCAAGACCCCGGAGGAGCGGGAAGCAGAGGAAAAGCTCTGGCGGGAACGGTTCAGGGAGACGGAGGAAACGGATTGCCACGGGGCTGCGCCCCTCGCAATGACGAAGGACGGAAAGGAGAACGCATGAGCAAAGAAATGGCGGAACTGGTAGACAAGATAGCTGAGTTATCACCGGAGAAGAGACGGGAGTTCCTGATCTTCGGGCACGGGTTCGTCGCCGGAGTGGAGCTGGCGGCGGCGGAGAAGTCAGAGACGGGGGACGACCTCTCCACCGCTTCGCGGTCCCCCTCCCCTGAAGGGGAGGCAGAGGACGGAGGAGCGGCATGAGCAACTTCATCCTGGTGACGCAGCTGGTCCGGCAGGGGTACGCCGCGGCGAAGAAGCCCTGCCGGGTGAACGCGGAGAAGATCCTGGCCATGGAGCCGTTGGAGGACAAGCCGGAGGGGACGAAGATCTTCCTGGAAGGGATGGTCCTCCGGGTAGAGGAGGACATCAACTCGATCCTGTTCCGGATCACGCAGGGGGAGAAGCAATGAAGGCAGACATCCTGAGCAAGAAGCTGAGCCTGGTGCAGGAGGCGCTGAAGGCGGCGCCGGGGGAATGGGAAATCCTCAACGTGATCGCGCTGCGGACGGGGGACGACCGGCCGACGCAGCTGCGGATCATCGCCAACGGACCCCGGAGCGAGGCCGCCCTGAAGGAGCGGCTGGGGCCGGAATGGACCTGGAAGACGGAGAAACACCCGGAGGAACACGGGACGCTGACCAAATGGACGGCGGCCCACGGCAACGGGACGGAGCTGGCCGGGGACTTCTGGACGGAATGACGAAAGGAGAGCGCCATGCCGTACATCAAACCGAAGGAGACGCCGTTTGCAAAGATGGGACGCCTGCTGCGGGGCTACGGCCTGAGCGGGCAGAAGCTGGCGGAGGTGCTGGAATGCAGCGCCCCCACGGCGCGGGCCAGGCTGGCGGAGCCGGAAACGCTGACGCTGCGGGACCTGGACCGGATCAGCCGCCGGGCGCACATCCCCATGGAGGAGATCCGGGAGGCGATTTCGAGGTGAGGTATCAACCGATGAGAGGGCGCACCTGCTGGCTCTGTGGGAGGAACGGGAACGGGGATCCGCTGGACAAGCATCACATTTTCGGCGGGGCCAATCGGAAACTGAGCGAAGAATACGGGCTGTGGGTGCCGCTGTGCCACCACCGCTGCCATCAGTTCGGGCCGGAGGCCGTTCACAGGAACGCGGAGAACATGCAGAAGCTCCACGAATACGGGCAGCAGGTGGCCATGGAACGCTTCGGCTGGAGCGTCGAGGAATTCCGGGCGGTGTTCGGAAGAAATTATCTGACCGGGGACTGGCAGCCGGAGGAAGAGGAAGAAGGATTCTTCCTCCTGGACGACGAGGAGGACATCGCATGAAAACGAGAGACGGGAGACCCCTCATCCGCCGCTGCGCGGCACCTTCCCCCAGGGGAAGGCAGAGGACGAAGAGGAGGATCTGCGCCGGCGTCGGGCTGGCGTGCCTCTTTCTGATGATCTGCCTGGTAGGCGGTACCGAGCGGGGCTGGGCCCCCATCAATGCTCTGTGGTGGGCGGCGGCCTGCGAGGCCGTGGGGACCGCGGCGCTGTGGAAGGCGGGGTGGATCAGGATATGGCGCTGATCGAAAAGGAGAAGGCGCTGCGGATTATCTTCGACAGCGTGGGGCAACCGGCGACGGAGATCTACCAGAAGGTGCGGGAACTGCCGGAGGCGGAAGCCTGGCATCCGGCGGAGGAGCTGCCCCCGGTGGATCGGAAGGAGAGCGACGAGGACGGACGGGCACAGATCAGCATCCCTGTTTTGTCTTGCCTGCGGGACGGAGGACGCCGGATCGTGCGGCGGATCGACGAGGATGCGGCGGAGCCGGGAGGCTACGAGTGGCACGGATGGGTCAGGGAGCCGGACGACGGCTGCGCGGAGGACGTGACCCACTGGATGCTGCTGCCGGAGGGACCGAAGGGGGACGCATGACGACGAAGATCCAGATGGAGATCCGCATGGAGGGGGACACCCAGGCTTGCAAGGAAATCGTGGCGGTGGAGCTGGAGCGGTACCTGCGGGAGATCGGCCCGGCCAGGGTGCGGTGCCTGTGGGCGACGGTGGAGCCGGACGAGCAGCTGCGGATGCAGTGAAGGGAGGAAGCATGAGCGGGCCGACGATCTACGAGCGGCAGATCCTGACGAACCAGGCGGTCATTATGGGCGCGCTGGCGGAGCTGATGCCCAACGAGGGGGCGGATCAGCTGCTGGAGAATATGTATGTCAGTGCGATGCAGACCATGAAAATTCTGGACGAGGCAGACAAGGAGAAGGAAGCATGACAAGGATCATCCGCATCATGGCGGCGCTGGCGCTGGTGTGCGGGTTCTCCATGACGCCGATTCTGCCGGAGCCGCTTCCCGCGGCCATGACGGCGGGGGCGGTGCTGGAACCGGATGCGGAGCTGGTGGAGAAGCTGGCCTGCGCGATCTACAGCGAGGCGGGCGGGGACGAATGCAGCGACGAGTGCCGGATCAACGTGGGGGACGAGATCCTCAACAGGGTGAAGGACCCGCGCTTCCCCAACACCATCGAGGGCGTGCTGACGGCGCCGCGGCAATACGGGACCTTTTCACAGACCGGGGTGGTCTGGCCAGCGAGGGCCAGTAATCCGGGAGAAAAGCACGCGGTGGAGCGGGCCTACGATATCGCCCGGCAGCTGCTGAGCGGGCACCACGGGGAGCTGTGGGGGAAGGGCTACGTCTGGCAGGCGGAATTCGAGCAGGGAAGCGAGGGCTTCTGGCTGGACGGACTGTATTTCGGGAGGTAACTCACGGCCCTGACGGGTGGAGCAGCCCCAGGGGCCTCTCATCGACCTCCTTGACATGCCTGAGGAAGGCGCGCATGGAACGCCTGTACCAGGGAAAGGACGCAAGACGCCTGGTATCGTCCGGTGCATGTCCCGGACAAAATGCGCTGGCAGCCGGGAAAGACCGGCCTTATGGACACGCAAAATCGGGGAATCCGGAGGCGGATATCAGCCGATGGAATCCAGGCAGTGTGATTCCGCCCGTGTCCACCAGCCGAATCCCAGGAGGGCGCGGGTTCGATTCCCGCATTTGGCGAGGGCTGGGCAGCTCCCATCCGTGAAAGCCGGACGTCGCGGGACGCCGCGTGGCTGTACGATAACCAGCCATAAGCCGGGGTAGCTCAACGGGGAGAGCAGCTGACACGGCGTAGGCCGACGATAAGCAGCAGGACGCGGGTTCGAGGCCCGCTACCGGCAGGCAGCACGGAAAGACGGCAAAAGACGACCAAGGCGAGTGGCTCGCCGGAGGGGTGCGGGACGGGTTCGATTCCCGCCTGTCAACGGGTTCGATTCCCGCTGGCGCCTGGTGGCAATATCCCCTCCCGTCTATCAACGCGGTGTAGCTCAGAGGGCAGAGCGGGCGATCTATAATCGCCGGGGCGCAGGTTCGAGGCCTGCCGCCGCGACCAGCCGAAAGGCAGAAATCAGAAAATGACCTCTCCGGCCCTGCGGGGCCACCTCCCCTGAAGGGGAGGCAGGGGAGGGAAAAAGGAGAGACGGGAATGGACAAGGCCATCAAGGCCATCGAGGAGCAGCAGGGCAAGGTAAAAGCCCGGTCCGCGCCCTGGATGGTGGGCGAGCAGCTGAAGGACATGGTCCGGCGGGAGCCTGGGATCGGGGAACTGATCGCCCAGGACCTGACCGCCGGGGGCATGAGCCTGACGAAAGCGGAGGCGCAGATCAAGGCCTTCGCGGACAGCCACAAGACCGGAAACTTCGCCTGCGTCACGCCGGTGGAGGCGGAGGGCATCCTGCGGGAATATTTCGGTTTGCCGAAGGCGGGGGAGGACCTCTCCACCGCTTCGCGGTCCCCCTCCCCTGAAGGGGAGGCAGGAGCGGGGGTGATCGACCTTGCCGACTTCTTCTGAGCGGGTGCGGAACTACGCCGGGGATCTGCCCAGAACCACGCCGGACTACCTGCGGGCATGGGCGGAGGCGCGGACATGGACGGAGAACGTCCTGCTTTTCAAATGCGACTGGCTGACGGACCCAATGACGGAATTGCGGAGCAAGGCGGCCCGGTGCCGCTGCACCGCCTGCGGGGAGAGCTTCTGGCTGGACTGGATCAGCGGGGGCTTTTGCCGATACGGAAGCGCCGGAGGGATCCGCCTCTATGAGGAGGGGAAGCCGAAGGAAGTGACGGACTGGAGCAGCTGCCGCTGCCCGGAATGCGGCGCGGAGGTAAAGGCAAGGCACATCCGCAGCGGGAGCGTATACGGGAGCGATTTTGCCTACCCGATCACGCTGCACCGCATCCCGGAAGAGGGAAAGAAGGACCGGCTGGCCCTGGTGGAATGGCAGGTGCGCAAAAACTTCGACGGAGCGGGCGTCCGCCATTTTGAGTATCTCCCATATGAGGCCATCGTGGCGGAGGAAACAGCGCTGCGGCGGATATCCTTCAAGGGCGGAGGCTTCGGCGGCGCCTATTGGATCGGCCCGCACCAGACACGCAGCCTGCAGGACATGATGCAGGATATCACGGAGATCGTCTGCCCGGAGGGGATCGCGGCGGCCACGGAGGGGACCACCTGCGAAAACGCCAAGCTGGAGATCTACCTGGAGGCCGGGAGGGTGAACTTCCCGGCGGCGTGGGTGCGGCTCTGGCAGAAGCGGGGCGGGAAGGCCGAGAGCCTGCTGACCTGCGGCGCAGGGGGAATCGTGAGCAATCTGATCGGGCAGGAGAAGCTGAACACGCGGACGACCAACTACTACACCGCGAGGACTGTGTATAACACTGCGTTTCCCCAGCTGAAGGCCCTGGACTGGAAGGCCCGGAGGCCATGGGAGATCCTGCGGATGCACGGGAAGGACGAGCTGCGGGAGGCGATCGCCATGCAGGAGCGGGCCAACCTGGGCGGGAAGACCTGGGCGCTGTGGCTGGAGGGGCGGAAGGTCGGGAAGGAATGGAGCCTTGCAGACGCGGAGGCGCTGGAGGGATTCAAGTACCCGGAGCGGATCGCGGAGACGGAGATCAGCCCGGCCAAGGCCGCCCGGTATCTGGCCGGGCAAAAGCGACGCTGGCCTCAGGACGACGCCAACGAAATCATGCTGACGGACTACTGGAGCATGATGATCGAAGGCTATGACCTCCTCTGGGATCCGGAGCGCATGTGGCCGGAACGACTGAAACGGGAGCATGACCGGGCCATGGGGCGAAGGAAGAAGGAAGCCAACGCCGCGAAGGACCGGAAGATCGCCGCCGTGGCGGAGAAGCTGGAGAAATACAGCCTCGCCCTGGACGGGATCACCATCCGCCCGGCCCGGAGCGCCGGGGAGCTGGAGGCGGAGGGAAAGAGCCTGCATCACTGCGTGGGCAGCTACGCGGAGCGGGTGGCCGCCGGGGAGACCTTCATCTTCTTCATCCGCCGGGAGGAGGAGCCGGACATGAGCTGGTACACCCTCAACCTGGGGAAGGACCTGCGGACCGTCATACAGAACCGGGGAATGCGGAACTGCGACCGGACGCCGGAGATCGAGGCCTTTGAAAAAGCCTGGCTGGGCTGGGTGCTGGCCGGGGCGCAGCGGGACAAGACCGGGGAGCCAATCATTCCCGGAAGAATCAGACAGGAGGTAAATGCGGCGTGAACGAGGAAATCATGGCGGCGGGAGCGGCAAAGCCCGCACGGACGCTGGATATGGTGACGGCGGAGATCAAGTTCCTGGACGCCCAAGCGGGGCGGCTGGTGATGGGACACGCCCTGGAGATCGGGCGGCGGCTGCGGGAGGCGAAGGCCCTTGTCCCCTACGGAGAATGGGGGGAATACCTGGAAAAGCAGCTGGGGTACACGCAGACCACGGCCAACAAGCTGATGAAGGTTTTCGACGAATACGGCGCGTCGCAAATGGGACTTTTCGGGCCAGAGGTAGAATCGGAAACGTTTACGAATCTTACATATTCCAAGGCGCTGGCGCTGCTTTCCGTGCCCCGCGAGGAGCGGGAACAGTTCGCCCAGGAGGTGGACGCGGAGCATTTATCCACCAGGGAACTGCAGGCCGCCATCCGGGAGCGGGACGAAGCGCGGAAGGCGCTGGAGGACACGAAAGAGGAGCTTCACGAGACCGCCGAAATGCTGGACAAGACCCTGGAGGAACGAAACGCCCGGGGCGTTATCATCCGGGAGCATGAAGAATCCCTGGCGGCCATGGAAAAGGAGCTGGCGGAGCTGAAGGCGAAGCCCATCGACGTGGCGGTGCAGGAGCCGGACCCGGCGGAAATCGAAAAACGGGCCCAGGAGATCGCCGCCGGGGAGGCGGAGAAATTCGCCGCCCATGAGAAGCAGCTGAAAGCGGACGCCGCAGCGGCAAAGACCGCCCTGGAGGAAAAGCTGAAAAACGCCAGGGCGCAGGCCAAGGCCGAGCGGGAGAAGCTGGAAGCGCAGCTGAAGGAGGCGGAGAGGAAGATCGCCGCCGCCGGGGAGGCGGACAAGGCCGAGGCGGAAAAGCTCCGGGCCGAGGCGGAGGCGCTGAAGAAGCAGATCGCCATGAGCGGGCAGGCCACGGTGGTCTTCAAGCTCCGGTTTATGGCCTGGCAGCAGGCCCACCAGCAGATGTCGGAGGCCTTCACCGCCCTGGACGAGGAGACCAAGGAAAAAATGCGGGCCGCCATCCGGGCGCAGGTTAAACAGTGGGGGTGGACCGATGAATAGGAAGCAGTGGTGCGACGCCTGGCGGCTGCTGGGGTACATCGAGGGAGCGAATGATGCGGACGCAGACGACACCTCCCACGACATCATTCAGGAGGCCGTGACCGCCCTGGCGGAAATCCTACAAGAGATCGTGCCGGAGGAGAAGAAAAAGTGACCGTGAATAAGACGGAGGCGGAGAAGCACCGGGAGGTGCAGGACAGGCCCAGCTACCGGCGGCTGTGCTCCATCTGCGTGCGGGAGTTCTATGACAGCCTGGTGGGGCCGTGCCCGGAGCGGGACGGGCGGCAGGTGTGCATGTACTGCTGCCGGATGTGCCCGGAGCATTACACGCTGCCGGGGCAGATCGGGCAGAGGTGCCGGGCCAAGGACCGGGCGCGGGAAGGCGGGAAGAAGGAGGAGAAGACGGCATGAACAGGATCGAGCTGTGGATGCTGCGGCGGTTTGTGAAGAAGTGCCGGGACCGGACGGGGCCCTGCAGTGAAAAGTGCCCGTATTTCCTGCCGGGGAAGGTGCGGCTGACGCCCTGCCGGATCGGGATGCCATGGAACTGGCAGCTGGAGGAGCGGAAATGAGCGTATGCGATTACACCTGCAGGCAATGCATCTATTTCAGCCAGGCGGGGAGTTTTCCGTGCTGCAACTACCTCCTGGTGGCCGGACACCGGCGGGGCTGTCCCGCCGGGAAGGGCTGCGAGCGGAGGATCAGGGGAAAACGGGTGCCCAGCATCGACGCCCTGACCTTCCGGGCGCCGCCGAACATGGAGAAGCCCAAGGCGGAGCCGAAGAAGCCGGAAGGCCCGAAGCTGTCGCCCAGGGAGCAGAAGCGGCAATACATGGAAAATTGGATGAAGACCTGCAACGGACGGCAGCGGGCGGCGATCCTGGCCTATAAGGACGCGCACAGGCTGACCACCAAGATACTGGCATATCAGATCGGCGTGAGCAAGTTCACGGTCTCCGGATGGATTCAGGAAACAAGGCCGGCAGATTGGGAGAAGCTGGGCAAGCTGGGGATCAGGAGGCCCGAAGGATTATGACAGAGAGCGAGAAGGCGATCATCGCCATCAACGCGGCGGCCAGGGAAAAGGGCATGAGCTACGGCCATTTTGTGGTGATCAGCACGGCGGCGGAGCTGCAGGAGATCGTGGGCCGGTTCCGGGGGCCGGAGAAGAAAAAGCGGAAGAAATGACACGGGCCTGGGGCGGGGCGGCGCCTCGCTCCAGGGCTTTGATTCCCGCCCCGGCAGGCCGGGGCGGGAATGAGAGCGGAGGAGGGCCGGGGATGGACGGACAGACAGCGCTTTACAACGTAGAGGCAGAGAACTACGCCGCCTTTGAGGAGAAGTTCAAGCCGAAGCTGACGACGGACGACTGTTACACGCCGGAGCCGGTCTATGAGGCCGTGGCGGCGTGGGTCACGAAGGAATATGAGCTGCGGCGGGAGCGCATCGTGCGCCCATTCTGGCCCGGCAAGGACTATCAGGCCGTGGAATACGGCTATGAGGACGTGGTGGTGGACAATCCGCCATTCTCCATCGTCGCCCAGATCGTCCGTTTTTACTGCGCGGCGGGGGTGCGCTTCTTTATATTCGCCCCGGCGCTGACGCTGTTCACGGCCACGGAATGCCAGGTGTGCTATCTGCCCTGCGGCGTCAGTATTACCTATGCCAACGGGGCCAATGTCGCCACCAGCTTTATCACCAACCTGGACGCGGCGCAGGTACGCTGTGCGCCGGATCTGTACCGGGCCGTGGAGGCGGCAAACAAGGCTGTGCAGGCCGCCATGGTGAAGACGGTGCCGAAGTACAGCTATCCGCCGGAGGTAATCACGGCGGCGCTGTGTCAGAAATGGGCGCAGTATGGCGTGGACTTCACCGTCATGCCGGAGGAGTGCATCTTTGTGGGCGCTTTGGACGCCCAGCGGGAAGCCCGCAAGAAGATTTTCGGCGGAGGGTATCTCCTGAGACCCGCCGCTGCCGCTGCCGCTGCCGCTGCCGCTGCCGCTGCCGCTGATCGCGGAGAGGTGTGGGAACTGAGCGAGCGGGAGAAGGAGCTGCTGGGGATGGAGACCGGGGACCCGGAGCAGATCAAGCTATTCTGAGCGGGGACCTCTCCACCGTTACGCGGTCCCCCTCCCCTTTCAGGGGAGGCAATACATATATATAATCGCGTGCGCGTGCGCGCGATTTCGGGCTTGGTAAGAGCCTAAGTTTTCGGGCATGGAGGGAAAACCGGTGAAGGAAGGCTACTGGGTGGTGCGGACTTACTCCGCCGGGACCGTGGGAGAGAAAACGAAGTTTTGGGTCCAGGGGGCCCGGCCCTCCGCCCGGAACCGCCGGAAGGAGAAAAGCGAGATCCACAAGCAGGAGCAGAACGAGGCCAGCGCGGTGAAGGCGGCGGCCAGAGTGCTGAATCTGAACTTTCGGGCAGGGGACCTGCTGCTGGGGCTGGACTATTCCGGGGAGGGGCTCCGGAAGCTGCTGGAAGCTCTGCCGGACGAACTGAGCGAGGAAGAACGGCAGGACCGCATCCGCGAGCTGGCGGCCAGGGAACTGAGGAACTGTCTGGATAGGGTCAAGCGGGCTATGGACAAAGAGGGAGCCGAGCTGCGCTATCACCTGGGGATCACGTCGGACATGGACGGGGACACGGGGGAGCTGGTGCGGGTCCACCATCACATCATCGTCAATCGGGAGGCAAAGGAGACCTTCCGGAAGAAGTGGACGCTGGGGGGCGTGGACTGGAGCCCTCTCAGCGAGCAGGCGGACTATACGCCGATCGCGGAATATCTGCTGAAGCAGGTGCGGCGGATCAAGGACAAGAAGAAATACACCTCAAGCCGGAACCTGGTCAGACCGCAGCCCAAGGACCGGATCGCCGTCAGCGACGCGGAGCTGAGGCCGCCGAAGGGGGCGCTGCTGATGGTGCGCAGCGAATATAGGCCGGGGAGGCCGCAGTACATCCGCTACATACTCCCGGAGGGGCAGCGGACAAGAACACACAAGCAGGAGGACACAGGCGGGACATAAAGGGGGAATTGGCGCATGGGATTCCGAGTGAAAAAGAGCATCCCCCTGTCGGCGGACCGGCAGGGCTACGTCTACTTCCGCAGCCGCATGTATCGGGAGCTGGGGGAGCGGCGGCAGTCGGTCATCCGGGCGCTTTGCAGGGACGCGGGGGGAGAATATGCCACCGCGGTGCTGGAATTCGTCACCTCCGACGCGGGGGCGACGGCCATCTGCCTGCGGCATCACCTGAGCCGGGAGACCCTGGATCGGGCGGTGCGGAAATATTATCTCAATTTCCCCAAAAACCTGTGAAAGCCGCGGTAAAGTTGATAGCAAGCGAAGTATAAGCTCTCCGCCTTTGAGATACAAGGGCAGAGGGCTTGTTTACATAAGCCGAAAAGATGACGATACAACGCACGGGGCCTGGGGTAAGATGGATGCGAGGCGAGGGGACGGAGGGACGGATTGCCACGGGGCCAAAGGCCCCTCGCAATGACGGGAAGGAGGAGGCGGAAACGTGGCCAGGAAGGAACCGGAGCTGAACGAGCGACAGAAGCGGTTCGTGCTGGAATACCTGAGAAACGGAGGAAACGGCACGGAGGCCGCGATCGCTGCCGGGTACGCGCCGAAGGCGGCGGCGGTGCAGGCGAGCCGGATGCTAAACGACGATAAGATCCTCGCCTACAAGCGGGCGCAGGCGCGACAGGTATATAAAGCGCTGGGGCTCACGCCGGATCAGATCGGGCTGGAGGCCTGGGGCATCTTCAAGAAGTGCATGGCGGCAGAGCCGCACCTGAGCTGGAACAGCGAGACCCACGCCTGGGAGCCGGACGGGACCTTCCAATTCGACAGCAGGGGGGCGCTGAAGGCCCTGGAGCTGCTGGGGAAGATGGAGGGCGTATTCCGGGAGAAGGTGGAGATCAGCGGAAGCATCGAGGACTTCCTGCGATCCCAGGCGGAAAAAGGGGAGGAGAAGGGCTTTTGAACCTCCTGAACGCCGGGGAATACATCGAGAACTTCCTGAAGATCCGGGACAAGAGCGGGAAGATCGTGCCGCTGAAGCTGAACCCGCCGCAGCAGCGGCTTTACAGCACCATCCGGGAGCAGTGGAAGGCCAGGAAGCCGGTGCGGATCATCATCCTGAAAGCCAGGCAGATGGGCTTCAGCACGCTGACGGAGGCGATCATCTTCTGGTACACGGTGACCAGCGAACAGTCGGAGAGCCTGATCGTCGCCCACCAGGAGGAAAGCACGGGGAACCTGTTCCGCATGAGCAAGCGGTTCCTGGACGAGCTGCCGGGGCCGCTGAAGCCCATGACCAGGGCCTCTAACGGCCAGGAGCTGAACTTCGACCGGCCCAGCCAGAGCAGGAGCCAGAAGAAGGGGCTGGGGAGCCGGATCCGCTGCGCCACGGCAGGCGGCCGGGGGATCGGACGAAGCTACACCCTGAGCTGCCTGCACCTGAGCGAATTCGCCTTCTGGCCGGGAGACAAGCAGGAGACGCTGACGGGCCTCATGCAGGCCGTGCCGGACAAGGCGGGGACCATCGTGATCATGGAGAGCACGGCCAACGGATACGACGCCTTCAAGGACATCTGGGACCGGGCGGTGGAGCGGCAGCGGACGGGAGAGGACGGATTCATTCCGGTGTTTTTCCCCTGGTACGAAATGCCGGAATACGAGCGGGAAGTGCCGCCGGGCTTCCGGAGGACGCCGGAGGAAGCGCAGCTGGCGGAGGCCTACGGGCTGAGCGACCGGCAGCTGAGCTGGCGGCGGTGGTGCATCGAGAACAACTGCAACGGGGACCTGAACCTTTTCAAGCAGGAATACCCGGCGACGCCGGACGAAGCCTTCATAGCCACGGGCGCCTGCGTATTTGACAAGGAGGCCGTGGTGCTGCGGCGGGAGCAGGTGCGGAAGGACGCCTGGGAGACCGGGGAATTCAAGGTCGAGCGGGCCGGAGGCCGGATCAAAAAATGGGAATGGCAGCCGGACGAGCGGGGGCCCATCCGGATCCGGAAGAAGCCGGAGGCGGGCAGGCCCTACGTGATCGGCGGGGACACCGCCGGGGAGGGCTCGGACTGGTTCGTGGGGCAGGTGCTGGACAACGTGACCGGAGAGCAGGTGGCGGTGCTGCGGCACCAATACGGCGAGCGGGAATACGCGGAGCAGATGTACTGCCTGGGATGGTATTACAACGAGGCCCTGGTGGGGATCGAGATCAACTACTCCACCTACCCGCAGAAGAAGCTGGAGGAGCTGGGCTACACGCGCTTCTACGTGCGGGACCGGGTGGACAGCTTCACGGGGAAGCCCATGGACGCCTTCGGATTTCAGACGACGGCGAAGACGCGGCCCCTGGCCGTGGACGGCCTCCGGGACGTGGCGGCCCACGAGATCGGGCTGATCACGGACTACGAGACGCTGGGGGAAATGCTCACCTTCGTTTACGACGAGCGGCGCCGCCCCCAGGCGGAGGAGGGGGCCCACGACGACTGCGTGATGGCGCTGGCCATTGCCTGGTACATCAGGCCGCAGCAGAGAATGAACGTGGAGGAGCCGGAGGCGGAGGGCAAAGCCAAATGGACCGCGGACATGTGGGACGATTTCTGGGGCGCCGATGAAGAAGGGCAGAAGTATCTGATCGAGAAATGGGGAGAGCCGAAGTGATAAGCAATAAGCTGCAAGAATGGCAGGAAAGGCTGGGGCTGCAGGAGTGGCGTATCAGCCTGAATGACTGCATGAGCCAGAAGGAAATGACGGAGGAAAACGCTTCCGGCTTCACGGAGTTCCAGGAGGTCAACAAGACCGCCAGAATCGAGATCATGGACCCGGACGAATACGGAGAGCGGGTGATCCCCTTCGATTATGAGCGCATCCTTGTGCATGAGCTGCTGCACCTGAAGCTCTGCCTGATCTCCGAGACCTTCGGGGAGGACACTTTGCAGGAGCGGGTGGCGCATCAGTTGATCGACGATATGGCGCGGGCGCTCGTAGACGCAAAGTACAGTGGGGTGGAATATGAGTAACCGAGAAAAACTAGATTACTGGAAGGATTGGCTGGGGAGGAACGAGAGCGCCCTGGGGGATCTGACGCGCCGGATGGACGAGCGGGAGGCCCTTTACAGGGGAGAGACGCGGGAGATCCGGCCGCTGACCGACAGGGACACGCGGAAAAGCGGGAAGCTCCGGCGGACGAGCCACCTGCGGAACATCATCGCGGAGAACATCGAGAGCGAGGTAAGCGCCAACATCCCCCAGCCGAAGGTGACGGCCCGACGGCAATCTGACGAATGGCGGGCAAAGATCCTGGAGGACATGCTGAGAAACGAGCTGGACCGCCTGCCCATGGAGACGCTGAACGACCAGATGGAGCGGACGGTGCCCATCCAGGGCGGGGCCTACTGGCTGGTGGAATGGGACAACTCCAAGAAGACGCACAGCACCGTGGGGGACGTGAGCGTGAGCTTCCTGCACCCGAAGCAGGTGATCCCCCAGGACGGGGTTTTCGGCGCCGTGGAGGACATGGACGCGGTGGTTATCAAGCTCCCGCAGACCAGGGCCTACATCAAGCGCGTGTACGGCAAGGACGTGGAGGAGAGCGAGGAGGAGCCGGAAGCCCGGACGCTGGACAACGACGCGGACCAGGCGGAGGACATGGTGACGCAGTACGTCGCCTACTACCGCAACGACAAGGGCGGGATCGGCAAATTCTCCTGGGTGAACGACACGGTCCTGGAGGATATGGAGGACTTCGAGGCCCGGCGGCTGCGGAAATGCAGCCAATGCGGGGAAATCCTCCAGCCGGACACGGAGACCTGCCCGGTGTGCGGCTCCGACCAGGCCCAGGAGGGCGAGGAGGAAAGCGAGAAGCTGTTCAGCCCCATGAAGACCGCCAACGGGACGGAGATCCCCGGCGCGGCGAAGAGCGTGGACGAGCTGGGGCTGCCCATGATGCAGCCGACGGTGCTGCCCTACTACAAGCCGGACCGCTTCCCAATCTTCCTGCAGAAGAACGTGAGCGTATTCGGCCAACTGCTGGGGGAGAGCGACGTGGACAACATTGCCGACCAGCAGAACACCATGAATCGCCTGGAGCAGAAGATCATCGACCGATTCGTGAAGGCGGGCACGAGGATCACGCTGCCGCCGAAGGCAAATATCAACATGGACACGGACGACGGCGAGACCATCCACCTGAAGAACGCGGCGGACGCGGCCATGATCGGCATCTATCAGTTCTCCGGAGACCTGAGCCAGGAAATGAACTACAAGGACCAGGTCTACGAGGAATCCCGGCAGCGGCTGGGGATCACGGACAGTTACCAGGGACGGAACGACGACACGGCGCAGTCCGGCGTGGCCAAGCAGTTTGCGGCCCAGCAGAGCGCCGGCAGGCTGGAATCGAAGCGGATCATGAAGGAGGCGGCCTACGCCGAAATCTTCCGGCGGATCGTGATGCTGAAGGTCGCCTACGCGGACGAGCCGCGGAGCGTGGTGGCCACGGACGACCGGGGGCAGGCCAAATACGAGGAGTTCAACCGCTACGATTTTTACGAGCGGGACGAGCGGGGCGAATGGCACTGCATCCTGGACGACGACCGCTTCCTGTTCTCCTGTGATACCTCCGCGCCGCTGGCCAACAACCGGCAGCAGCTGTGGCAGGACACAACGCAGATGTTCCAGATGGGCGCCTTCGGGGAACTCACCAGCGTGGACACGCTGCTGCTTTACTGGACAAAGATGGAGCTGCTGCACTATCCGGGGGCCAGCGACACGAAGGAATACCTGACGAAGCTCAAAGAAGAGCAGATGCAGATGCAGCAGCAGCAAATGCAGATGCAGCTGCAGCTTCAGCAGCAGCAGATGTACATGCAGGCCCAGGCCCAGCAGGCCCAGGCGCAGCAGGCCATGGCAGCGGCGGCGCTGGAGCGGGACCGCTTCCGGGCGGAGCGGGACGACAAGCGGCAGGACCGGCAGGCGGCGGAGCAGCAGATGATGATCGACGCCGACAACCGGGCCAGGGAAGACGCCAGGCGGGACGCCATGGCCATGCGGGGAAGGCCGCAGAGACCGATGTGATTTTCACCGCCGGACGCGGCGGATGAAATATACGCTTTGCCAGCGGGAAAAGGCCATTCGCAGGAATGCGGGAAAATCCGGAATCCGGAGAAAGGAGGGAAACGGGATGGCTGAGAAAGGCTACATCGGCAAGATCAAGAACAGCGGTTCGCAGGTAGTCAAGGCGCCCAACCAGAGCAAGGGCAAGAGCGGCACCGGCAAGGTGATCCGCGGCACCGATCTCCGGACGGGCAAGGGCGGAAAGTAAGACCGCCCTGCGGGGGACGACCTCTCCGGCCCTGCGGGGCCACCTCCCCTGAAGGGGAGGCAAGGACGGGGCCCCCTCATCCGGCGCTGCGCGCCACCTTCCCCCAGGGGAAGGCAAGGACGGGGGAGACGAGAGGCGCGGAGGCGCTTCATATTCGCATTGAACGCGGGAAAAAATCTATTCGCAGGCCCGGCGGACAGGGCAGAAGGAGAAACCATGGACGAGAATCTGGAAAGTTTGTTTGAGGACGTGTTTTCCGACACTCCGGCGGAGGAGCCTGCGGCGAAGGCCCAGGAGACGCCTGCCGACGATAAAAGCCAGCAGGAAGGAAACGATACCTCCGGAAAAGACGAAGCCAAGAAGGAGCCCATGCCGCCCGACGAGCGGGCACGGCAGGCCCACGGACGGCGGATGCGGGAGGCGGAACAGAAGGGATATCAGCAGGCCAGGAAGGACCTGGACACCACCATCCGGGAGCTGGGGATCGAAAAGCCCGACGGGAGCAGGATCAGCACCGTGGACGAGCTGGAAGCCTTTGCGAAGGCCCAGAGAAATGACCGGCTCAGCAAAGGGACCCCCACGGAAGCGGACATCCAGGCCGTGGTGATGGAGACGATCCAGGCGCAGCAGGCGCCGCGGAGGCAGCAGGAAGCGCAGCTCAGCGCGGAAGAGCGGGCCGCGGTGGACCGGCAGCTGGCGGAGATCCGCCAGGAGGATCCGGAAATGAAGGACCTGGACGCGATCCTGAACAGCGCGGCGGGGCCGAAGTTCCGGGAGCTTGTGGGAAAGGGCCTGGACTTCAAGGACGCCTACGAGCTGGCGGCGAAGGAGCGGCTGGCGGGCATCCGGGCCAACCGGGCCGGGACGAAGGGGGCCGGAAAGGACCACCTGAACGCCACCCGGCAGCAGGGGGCCGGGGCGCTGGACGTGCCCAGGGAGGACATGGCCTATTTCCGAGCGCTGAATCCCGAAGCGTCCGACGACGAAATCCGGAAATACTATAACGCCGACCGGAAGCGGTTCGGCTGACAAGGCCCCGGCCTGGGGCCGGAAAGGAATGAGAAAACATGAGAGGTTTCATCCCTCACAGCAACGAGGACGGGCGCGTCCCGCCCTGGGAATATCTCCCTTGCAGCGCCATCACGCCCAAGCAGGGCATGGCGCTGGTGCAGAGCAGCGGCAATCTGGCCGTTGCCACCGGCACCACGAAGCCCACCTACATCTCCATGGTGGAGGAAGGCGCTGCCGTCACTGCGGGCGACCTGATCCCCGTTATCCGGGTGCAGCCCGACCAGGTGTTTGAATGCACCAACAGCGCCAGCCTGAGCGGCGTCAATATCGGCCAGAAGGTCACGCTCCATGCGTCCAACGGCCTTCAGATCACCGGCACTACGTCCAGCGGCGTGGCCGAGCTGGTCTACAAGGAAGCCGACGCCGCCGGGTCCCGCTGCCTGGTCCGGTTTCCCTGATAACTGAGAAAGGAGGACAAACGAAATGGCCAATATCACTTTTTCCGAAAACAGCAACGTCAACAACAGCATCTACGGCAAGAGCCAGGCTCCGATCCGCATGATGATCGAGAAGCGGGGCGAAGCCTTTGAGGCGGAGAGCATCGCAAAGCAGGTGTTCAAGACCGAAAAGAGCACCCACTGGGCGGAGAAATTCACCAGCATGACCGCCATGGACGGCTTCGAGCCCGTGGGCGAGAACGGGGCGTACCCCACCGACGGCCAGGAGGAAGGGCCCAGCAAGGTCCTGGAACATATGACCTGGAAGGACAGCTTCAGCCTCAGCCGGGAGATCATCGACGACGCGAAGATGATGGACCTGCGGAAGAAGCCCGCTGCTTTCGTCACCGGCTACTACCGGACGAGGGAGAAGTTCGCGGCCGCCATGCTGGGCGGGGCGATCAGCGGCAACGGCAACGTGAGTTTCCGGGGACGGAAGTTCGACGCCAAGGCCGCCGACGGTCAGAACCTGTTCTACGCCTCCCATCCGGCGAAGATCAAGGGCGCGACGCAGAGCAATCTGTTCAGCGACGCCTTCGACGAGGACACCCTGGGCATGCTGGAGACCCGGATGCAGAACTTCCACGGCGAAAACGGGGAAATCCTGGACGTCGCTCCGGACACCATTCTGATCCCCAACGTTCACAGCCTGAAAAAGGCCGTCTTCAGCGCCATCGGCGCGGACAAGGATCCGGCCACCGCCAACAACGGCTTCAACTATCAGTTTGGCCGCTGGAACATCATCGTATGGCCCTATCTGAATCAGTACGTAACCCTGACGGGCACCGCCATCCCCTGGGTGCTGCTGGACAGCCGGTACAACAAGGAGTACGGCACCCTTGTCTGGCTTGACCGCGTGGCCCTGGACGTGCGCAGCACCCTGGACGAGAACACCGACGCCAACGTGTGGCGCGGCTACGCCCGCTTCACTGCCGGTTTCAACGACTGGCGCGGCATCGCCGTCGCCGGTGTGGACGGGGCCAGCAGCATGTCGGCCTGATCGGAGGGCGCTATGGATTATACGAGATTCACGAACGTGGAGATCACCGGCGAGCTGAAGGCTGCTTCCGTGGACCTGCCTGCCGCCAGCGCGACGGCTGCGGGCGTCGTCAAGCAGGGCGTGGCCGTGGCCGACGCGGCCAGCACCGCGCCGACGGCTGCGGAGTTCAAAGCGCTGCTGGATTCTCTGCGGGACGCGGGGATCATCGCAAAAAGCACCTGACGGGACAGAGGGATGGGGCGGAGAGAATCCGCCCCTCTCTCGGAAGGGAGAAATAACTATGGCAATTACTTTTCTCGGATATCTGGACGAGCCGGAGGAAATGATCTCCCCGAAGCGGCGTATGCTGCTGGGCTGCGACTCCTCCAGCGACGTCTCCGACCTGCCCACGGACAGCGCCTACAACGGGCATGGAGTCCCTGCGCCGTGGAGCATCGCCCTGGTGCGCGGCGGCGACACACAGATCCTTGGAGCTGACGAGACATGGTCAAGCCTGTGAACAAGACGCTGCAAATCGCAGCAATGAGCGGAGGCGTGGAGCTGGGGCATGTATCCGGCCCCATTGCCTCCTTCCGCTCAAACGGTGACCCCCTCCGCTCCCTCCTCGTCAACATCGACCCGGTGCAGGAAGGGAGTGGTGACCCCAGCCCTGATAATGTTCGCCCCATCAGCGGCTGGGACGGGATGACGGTGTATCACAGCGGAGCAGACACCTCAGACCCAACGACCTACCCCATCACATGGCAATCCGCGGGCACGGTGTATGGCGGGACGTATGACCCGCTGACGGGGAAGCTGAGGGTGACGCACCAACAAATCATTGCGGGGGACTACAAATGGAATAAATCTGGGAGTGTGTACTACTACCATCCGTATAATTTGTATACCGAAGTTATCCCGGAAACGCCTACGGGGAGAAAGCCGATAGTGTGTAGTCATTTGGGGTATAACGATTCTTCCGCTGCGACACCCGCAACTATTGGATATGGAGGCATAAACAACAACGGGAATCTCACTATTCTAGAATCGACCTATTTGGAGCTTGACCTCAGCGAGGTGCAAATCGTCTACCCTCTCGCCACCCCCATCGAATACACCCTCACTCCCCAGCAAATCAGCTCCCTCGTTGGAGAGAACAATGTGTGGGCAGATACCGGGGATGTGGACGTGACGTACGTTGCCGTGGGCGGAGAAGGCGGGAAGCTGGCGCTGCTGCTGCGGAAGCGGAAGGAACTGCTGATTGCCCTGCGGAAGGGGCTGACGCCTGCGGACGCTGGTCTGCTGTCCTCTACGCTGTCTACTCCGCCGAGCCTTGGAAACGTACTGTCACCGGGGGCGTTCAAGCCTGGACTTACTCCGGACATTGATAAAGAGGAGGATGATCTGTGGTGAAAGACTTCATCAAGGCCGCTGCCATAAGAGCGGTTAGGACTATTGCCCAGACCGCCGTGGCCATGATTGGCACAAGCCTGGTCATGAGCGACGTGAACTGGGCGGCTGTCGCTTCTGCGTCCATCCTGGCTGGCATCCTGAGTGTTCTTACCAGCGTTGCCACCGGCCTGCCGGAAGCGCCAAGGGAGGGCGACAAATGAACTGGATCGCTGATATCATCATCGGTATTCTGGCCATGATCGGCACCCTGGGCGGGGCCTATTTCGCAAACAAGAAAAGCACCGCCCTGATCGCCTACCGGCTGGAACAGCTGGAGAAGAAACAGGACAAGCACAATCAGCTGATCGAGCGCACATACGCGCTGGAAGAGAAAACAGGCCTGCTGGAAGAGCGGGTAAAGGTCGCCAATCACAGGATCGACGACCTGGAAAAGAAGGGATGAGGGAGGGCGCATAACCCTCCCTCGCGCCAAATGAGGTGGAAATATGACCGTATCTGACTGCATCCAGATCGTAGACAGCTACGAGCCGAATGCTTATGACCTGGAAAACAAATGCCGCTGGGTCCGCGAGTGCGAGGGGAAGGTCTATTCCGAGATCTTCCTTCAGCAGCCCATCGGGTTTCACGCCGGGCCGCTGGCGATGATCCTCGGATACGAGCTGGCGATCCCGGCCCCGTACAACAAGATCTATCCGCGCTATCTCCAGGCGATGATCCACTACGCCAACGGGGAATACGACCGCTACGCCAACAGCATGCAGATGTTCAACGACGCCTGGGCGGACTTGAACATCTGGTTCGGGCAGGACTACGACATCACAGACCGGGCGCGGAACCGGCGCGTCACCGTGCGCATCGCGCCCATGGAGGCGGACGACGAAAACCCGGCTGCCAACTACCAGACCCTCATGACCGTGCCGGAGCGCTGCGCCCTCGTGGCGGGGCGCATCGTTATCAAGAAGCCCTTCCGCCCTGCGGACGCCGCGCCGGACGAGACCGTGACCAACTACGGCAAGGTGTGGTTCGGAAATCCCAAGGACTACGTCTCCGCCCAGAAGATCGACTTCGCTTCTCCCGGGAGCAGCGGCGTGAAGATGCTCATCGGGGACGTGGGCGGCACGGACCTGGGGATCAAGCTGACGGAGCCTGCGGACGGCGAGGGCTACTTCACCGCCGTCCTCTGTCAGCCGGAGGAGGAATTCTATCAGTGGCCGCAGATGTGGACCGTGGGCAGGCCCGCGTCTCCGCTGCCCGGACCTGAGGACGACTGATGCCGAAACTGCGAGTAATCATCAAGCCGCCCCCGGAGCCAACAGGCGACGCGGAGACGGACGTGGCGGCGCAGCGGGACTATCTCCTCCAGATGTCCGAGGAGCTGGCGTACGTACTGACCCATCTGGAAGCTGACAACATCAACGACAGCACCTTTGAACGCATCAGCGAGATGATCCCCAAGGCCAGCGTCATCGCGCCCCCGATGGACGGAGCAGGAAGCGCAGGCGGCAGCTCAACATGGGCCAGGGGCGACCATCAGCACCCAACAGATACCAGCAGGGCTTCCGACGCGGATCTGACGGCGCATACCGGGAATACGTCGAATCCTCACAGCGTCACCAAGGCGCAGGTGGGGCTTGGCAACGTCGCCGATGAGCGGCAGTATTCCGCGCAGAATCCTCCGCCTACGCCCTCTGCGGCGGACGTGGGGGCTATCCCAACCACGGCGAAGGGCACGGCAGGCGGTGTGGCGGAGCTGGATAGCAACGGCATGGTGCCGTCGGCGCAGCTGCCCAGCTATGTGGACGACGTGCTAGAATACGCCAGCCTGTCCGCGTTCCCGGTCACCGGCGAGAGCGGCAAGATATACGTCGCCCTGGACACCGGCAGGACATACCGCTGGAGCGGCAGCGCCTATGTCGAGATCAGCGAATCCCTGGCGCTTGGCGAAACATCCAGCACGGCGTACCGGGGCGACCGGGGCAAGACAGCATATGACCACAGCCAGGTCGTGAGCGGGAATCCCCACAACGTGACGGCAGCGGAAGCCGGGGCAGTACCTACCACCAGAGAGATCAACGGACACGCCTTGAGTGCGGACATCACTCTGACTGCTGCCGACGTGGGAGCCAGGGCGGATACCTGGATGCCGACGGCCACGGACGTGGGGGCGAGACCGGACACATGGACGCCTACCGCAGCGGATGTAGGGGCCGTGCCTACCACAAGAGAAGTCAATGGCCATGCGCTGTCTTCCGATATCACGCTGGACGCAACAGACGTGGGCGCAAGAGCGGACGATTGGGTGCCGGACGCGGAAGACATTCCTTACGACAACACCACGTCCGGTCTCATGGCGACGGACGTGCAGAACGCCATCGACGAGATCGCCCAGGGTGGCGGCGGAGGCGGCACAGCGGCCAGCGCCGTCAGCTACGACAACACAGGCAGCGGCCTGACTGCTACTAATGTGCAGGACGCTATCGACGAAGTTCTGGGTGATATCCCCACGCAGGCATCCGATATCAGCGCACAACCTTCCGTCACCGCATCCGGCATCCTAAAAGGTGACGGTGCTGGTGGTGTATCTGCGGCAGTATCAGGCACGGATTACCAAGCACCGTTGACGGCTGGTACGGACTATGCCACTCCTGCCCAGCTTGAAGCGAAAGCGAATCAATCACAGCTTGCCTATGTCGAAACCGGCACAACGGCAAGCAGAGCATATGCCGTGGGCAAGTATTTCTGCTGGAATGGATTGCTATGCCGAGCAAAGACGGCAATCTCCAGCGGGGCAAGCTTTACGATGGGGACGAACTGTGAAACAACTATGGTGGGGGATGAAATTCAGAAAAAAGCATTTTTCGACACTACTTCGGCAAGCTCCAAAACACTTACCTTTGGAGCGAATACTCGTGCCATGATTTTTGCGTCATCGACAAACACCAACGGCATGGGTATATATGCAGTATCATCAGCATCAAACTACTCCACCTATGTGAAAGCATTGGTATCCGGTAGTGCAATCACCATGACAGCAAGCGGAAGTGCAATAACAGTATCATCCAGTACAAACGTAGTATATGAAATCATGATGCTGGCTGGAGATTTGCCAACGATAACATAAGGAGGACTACACCATGAAATATTCCATCATCAAGTGCATCAACACCAACTACAGCATCCACGGCGAATACCCCACCATCAATGCCGCCAAGATTGCTTTCCATCAATTTTGTGCGGCCTTGTGGAATGACCCCAGCACCCAGACCGCTATGGTGAAAATTATGGACGAGAATTTGAATTGTGCAGAGGGGTACATGGAGTTCATCCACCACGAGCAGGAGCAGACCAATGAGCCTGAGTAAAGTCATAGAAACCGCCCGTGCAGACCTTGGCTACACCGAGAACCCTCCCGGCAGTAACAGGGTGAAATACTGGGATGCCTATGACCCCAAGATGCAGGGCCAACCGTGGTGTGTATCCTGCCAATGGGATTGGTTCAACCGGGCTGGGGAACGCATGGCATTCTTCGGCGGGGGCAAGACCGCAAGCTGTTCTGTGCTGTTGAGGTGGTATGGTGAGCAAGGTCTGACCGTGCCTGTGAGTGAGGTACAGAAGGGGGATATAGTCCTGCTCAATTTTAATGGCAAAGGTACTCCTGACCATTGTGGACTGGTGGAGTTTGTACTTCCCGGAGGCTGGGCTGTTGGTATTCGCACAATCGAGGGTAATACCTCTCCTTCCGATGGTTCACAGAGCAACGGGGGGATGGTGTGCGAAAAGACCCGCTACCCCTCCCAGATCGTTGCCGTCTGCCGTCCGCAGTATTCCCCTGACCCCCAGCCTGTGGACGATATCACCGAGCGCTGGAGCGAAGCGGACATCCGCTGGTGCATCAAGAACGGCCTGATGGAAGGCTACCCAGATGGAAGCTGGAAGCCCAAGCAGGCGGTCACGCGGGAGGAACTGGCGGTGATTCTGCGCCGGTTCCACAGATTCATGGAGGATGACGGAAAATGAGCCTTCCGTATATGAGCGACAAATCTATCATGCGGCCTACCGTGCGGACGCAGTTCGGCGGGCTGAACAACAACCTGGCGGCGCGGGATGGGGAGATCGTCTGGATGGAGAATATGTCCTCCAGGGAATATCCCCTGCTGACGCCCAGGAAGCCCAGGGCTTGGGTGCGGAGCATCAGCAAGCCCTACGGCCTGGGTGCGCGGGATGCGCTGTATTGGGTCTCCGGCACGGGATTCTATTACAACGGCGTTCTCAAGGGCAGCGTAACCGAAGGGGATAAGCAGTTTGCTGCCATGGGGCAGATGATCTGCATCTTCCCGGACAAAAAGTATTACGACATCGACGGCAACACCTTCGGGAACCTAGCTGTGGAAGTGGCGGGACTGACGGGCGTACAGTTCCAAAACGGGACTTACGCCGGTGTTCCCGCAACCGCGAATACCATCTATAAAGCCGGGGCTGCGTGGGCATTCAAGGCCGGGGACGCGCTGACAATTTCAGGCTGCACCACGCACCCGGAGAACAACAAGACCGCAATCGTCCGAGAGGTGGACGGGGATTACCTCCGGTTCTATGAGAATACGTTCACGGTAAGGGAAAGACCGATGTATACCGTAGGAACAGACGGGCTTGCGATCGACACTTATTATAAGCTGGTATCTGATCCTGAATCGTCTACAGTGATTTATGCGCAGTTCACGACTGACGAAGCCATGAGCCTGGGGGACACAATCACATGGAATATTGACCTAATGAAAATGGTCGCAAATATCAGTGGCGAGGAAAAACAGTATTCTATATCGTTGGTAGAGACTGCCGAAGTACCAGAAACGCTTCTGGTATTTGCAGATGTGGCATTCGACGATTACACAGAAGCCGGAACGCTGACCATCGGAAGAGAAGTCCCAGACATGGACTACATCTGCGTCAACGAGAACCGGCTGTGGGGCTGCAAAGGGGATGTCATCTACGCTTCGGCGTTGGGCGATCCCTTCAACTTCAATGTGTTCGACGGGCTTTCCACGGATTCCTGGCAGAGCGCCGTTCCTGACGAGGGGGACTTCACCGCCTGCGTCAGCTACGGGGGATATCCCATTTTCTTTAAGGAAGACAGCATCTGCAAGGTGCAGGGGGACAAGCCGAGCAATTTCCAATGGACACTCAGCAGCCGCTTCGGGGTAAAGGATGGATCTTCCCATAGCCTTGCCGTGGCCGGTGAGACGCTTTTCTATCTCAGCAGGGCCGGGATATGCGCCTATCAGGGCGGAGCGCCCCGCGTGATCTCCGACGCGCTGGGAGCAAATACCCGATGGGCGGAAGCCTCCGGCGGCAGCGACGGAATCCGGTACTACGTCAGTCTGACGGATTACGACGAAAGCGATGTCAGCGGCCTCTATGTGTTCGACACCCGGTACGGCGTGTGGCACCGGGAGGACGAAATAAACGGGGCCTTCGCCTTCTGCGAGGAATCCCTTTACATGGTGGATATGGACACCGGGAAGCTGTGGCGGATGGATGGGGACACCTATTACGGCAGCGCCGAGGGGACCATCGAATGGCAGGTGAAGTTCGCGGACAGCGACAACTTCTATGAAACGACGGACACGGCCAGCCAGAACAAGAAAGGCCCTCTGCGCATCCTGATCCGGGCGACGCTGGCAAACGAGAGCACCATCGCGGTAAAGATCAAATACGACGACGGGACGACGCAGCTCGTCGGGACGCTGACCGGCACGTCCAGCGAGAAGAAAAAGTCTTACATCCTTCCGCTGATCCTGCGGCGCTGCGACCACTACCGGCTGAGCCTGGACGGGGAAGGCGACGCGGTGGTCTACAGCGTCAGCATTGAGAAGTACAGCGGCAGTCAGTTCCAGGGGAGCAGTAGCGTGACGCTGCCCAACAGCAGCAATTAAAGGGGGAAAGAACATGGCGAGCATATATCAGACCGCGCTGGCAAATGCAGTGAAGAAAAAAATGACCCTTCCGGATGGAGTTCAGCCGCCGGACGGGACGACGCCCGGACAGCAGCAGGCGCAGGCCACGGCGGCGCAGGCCACGGGCGCGGCGCAGATGAACCCTTATCAGGCGACGATGGCGGCGGCGACGCCCACGGCGGGAGCGACGACTCAGAGCGCATTCACCGATACGTCGATCCCCAGCGGGAACACTTCGACGGGAGCGCAGCAGGACTATCTCGTTTTCGGGCGGTCCGATCCCAACTTCAAGGTGGGGATGAGCGACAGTGACCGGGGCATGTGGGAAGCGGCAGGGTCGAAATACGCTGCCGGTGACGACAGCTGGAACCGGGACACCAACATCTTCCGGGAGAACGGGAACTGGAGCGGGTACTACGACGACAACGGCGGCTATAACGGATGGCTCCGCGCCGTCAACGGCGTCGGCGGCTACGCCCCTGCATTCGGGGGGAAGATCGGCGAGACCGGGTATGATCCAGGAACTGTGTTCTATGGCCCCGACGGCACGGCATGGACCATGGGTGCGGACGGAAGCCTGACCAAGAGCGGCACGGTGACAACGATGCCCTATGGATCTTCCATCGGCGTCAAGGCAGGATATCAAGACAGCCCCTTCTGGGTGCTGGAAGACGGGCAGTATAAGAAGTACACCAACCAGACCGCACCGGATGAAGTGCTGGAGGCGCAGGGCTACTACCGGGACGCAAACGGGCTGGTCCTGCCGCAGGATCGTGAATACTATGCGGCGAAACTGATGGAATCCGGACAGCTCACACGGCAGGAATATAACGCCGCAATGGATGTCCGCAACGCGCTGAAGCGGCATATCCCCATCGGGGGTGTACCCAGCGATTCCGAGCCTATCGACTACCGGGCGGCGAATGCGGCCAGCAACGAGAAACTCAGAAATGTCGGGAACACGTCCGGCGGCGGAACGCCGACTCCTACGCCGACCACCACTACGCCGACGCCGACCACCACCACGCCGACCACGCCGACGAAGACTACGCCTACGGGAACGCCTACGGAGACTACGCCCACAGGGACTACTCCAGCGGGAACCACGCCCCCTGCAGCTGAAACTCCCTTCCAAGCCTATCTGGATCAGTGGGACTACGAACCCGCGCCGGAGTGGAACGGCACCGAATACGAGCAGAAGCGGGACGCCGCGCTGGAAGCCGCCGGTGAGAAGTGGCAGGGATCTGAGTACCAGCCCCTTCGTGACGCTGCGCTCAAGCGGGCAGAGGACATGCAGTGGAATTACGACGTGAACTCCGATCCTGTGTATCAGGCCTACCAGAAGCAGTACCGCCGGGAGGGCGACCGGGCTATGCAGGAAGCGCTGGCGCAGGCCTCCATGCGGACCGGAGGGCTGGCGAATTCCTACGCCGTCACCGCCGCAAGCCAGGCGGGGGACTACTACGCTTCGCAGCTCAGCGATAAGATCCCGCAGCTCTACCAGGACGCCTACCAGCGGTACCTCCAAGAGTTCCAGCGGCAGATGGGGATCAGCGACCAGTACCAGGGCTTCGACGACAGAGAGTATTCCAGGTGGGCGGACCAGCAGGGCCGGAATTTCGATTTGGCCGACCGGTACTACCAGTACGGCAATACCGAATACCAGCGCTACCTTGACCAGCTTGGGCAGTACAACACGGACCGGAACTTCAGCTATGGCAGGTATCGGGACGCCGTGGGCGATTACCGCTACGACGACGAGACCCAGTACAACCGCGCCTGGAACGAAGAGAACAGGGATTACACCCGCAACTACCAGGCCCAGCGTGACGCCATCGAGGACGCCCGGTACGATCAGGAGTGGGCGCAGAAACTCCGCGCCTACGCCGATGATCAGAACTGGAAGGCGAAGGAATGGCAGCAGTACCTCCGGGAGTACGGGGATCAGCTCAGCGAGAAAGAACGCCAGTGGGCCTATCAGATGGCGCGGGACGCTGTTTCGGACCAGCAGTACGCGGACCAGCAGGCCTGGAACCGCAGCACCTACGCCGACGAGCGGGAATACGAGCGGGAACAGGACGCCCTGGACAATCAGTACCGGAGCGACGTGTGGAACCAGAGCCTCCGGGAATACGACGACGAGCAGGAACGGGAGGCCTGGAACTATCTCCGCACCAACGGCATCGTGACCGGCAAATACGCGCAGATCCTGGGGGTGCCAGACGGCACCACCTACGAGCAGTATTACAGCCGGTATCTGGGCGGCGGAAACGGCGGGGCTTTCGAGGAATCGGAGGTGGCCAATCCGGATTACACGAAGAAGAGCACGCCTCCGGCATCGACGCCGCCGCCCACGGTAGTTCCTCGTGATGAAGAGGGGAACCTGAATCTCAGTGAAGAGGATGCTGACGCCGTGAGGGGAAGCGCAATTGAAACGGTTCCCGGCGTGGTGCATTCCATCAACGGACAGCCGATGACTACCGGGTTCCAGAAATGGTGGCCGACGATCCGGGACGCTTACGATCAAGGCGCTACGGCCAGCGAGATCATCCAGGCCATCAACAACCTGATCAAGCAGGGGGTCATCGCAGATTATGAGAAGGACGTCATTCTGAGCAAGCTCGGAATCTACGGGAACGGAGGAAGATAAATGGCAAGCGCACTTGACCGGCTGAGAAAACTGAACGAGGACAGCGAGGAAGAAGAACAGGGCGCTACCAAAAAAAGTTCGTCTGATACCCCCGCCAACGCGAAGAGCAAAGCGGCGTATAACGAACTTCTGATGACGGGCAAGACTACTTATGGTGGGAAGACCTATACCCTGCCGGAAGGGGAACTGAGCGTTTATCAGAAGTATCTGAACGACGCTACCGCCGGCGCCTCGCAGGACGTGGCCAGATGGGGAGCAGAACAGATGGCTGAAAGAAAGGCGGCGGAGCCGGAGCCCGTAAAGACCGGGCCGAAGGTATCCGCCTCCGATCCAACGCCCTGGAAGACCGTGACGGACTATTATCAGCCGGTGCTGGAAGAGAAAAAGGCGGAGGCGAACAAGCCCGTGCCCGCCGGATTCGCGAACGCGAAAAAGTATCTGGACAGCGCCTCCACACAGAACGTGAACCCTGCCCTGGCGGGAACGCTGGCGGCAGGGCTCCGCGCCGGCGGCCAGGAATGGAAACCAGGGGACTCGCGCCAAGGAGTATCCTCAAAGGAACTGTACACCAACGCAGATCTGATGACCCAGACCGCCAGAGCGGCGGGGATGCAGAGGGATGAGATGGCCCGGCAGCTGGTGCAGAATCCTTCCCTCATGTACGATGCGGACTTCGCCCAGGGGATGAACAGCCTGAACAGCTACGCGAATACGACCGCGAAGGCGGCGGACCGGCTGATGGGGGAATACAACCAGGTCGTGAACTACCGGAACGAGAAGGAAGAAAAGGAGAAGTTCGGGGACCTCTACAAGAACGAGGACTACATCAAGTACAACCGGGGAAACGCGGAGCTCGCCGCAAAAGGGGAGAGCGCCGTCGATCCCAAACTGAACCGGTACACAAACATCTACCGGCGGCAGGGGGAGCAGGACTGGAGAAAGAAGGGCGGGGACCCGACGCTGAGTGATCCGGAATCCTTCCTCACCGACCGGGAGGCCGGGAACTATTTCTACATCGCCGGGAAGCAGGGACTGGACGCCGCCAACGAATATTACAAGAACTATCTGAAGGCGGATGCGGAGGCCCGGAAAAACCAGGCGGTGATGGAGTATACACAGAAAAAGGTGGCGGAAGGGAACTACGCCACGAAGGCAGCCTACAGCGGGGCCAGCATCGTGATGAACAAGACCAGCGTCGCCGGCATGCTGGATCTTACCTTCCAGAATCTGCGGCAGCGCTTCGGCGACGCCAGCAAGCCAATCAACTACAACACCAAATGGCAGCTGGCCAGCAATCAGGCGGATGCCATCGTGAAGCAGGTATCCAATGATATCGCCAAGGACGTGGCGAAAGCGGCAGAAGGGACGAAGTGGGAGAAGCACACGGATCTTCTGGCAAACGCCGCGACCTTCTTCTATCAGACGGTGCTGAGCACGGTTGACAGCGGAACGTCCGCGCTGCTTGTCGGGCTGGGCCTTCCGGAGCAGATCACCCTGGGGCTGATGGCCGGGAACGCCGGCATGAGCGCCATCCGGGACGCGAAAGAACGTGGCGCGTCCGATGGGCAGGCGCTGGCCAGCGGATACGCTGCGGCGTTCGCCGAATACATGTTCGAGAAGGTCTCCCTGGATCAGCTGCTGGAAGCGAAAAACATCCAGAACTTCGGGCAGTTCGTAAAGGAATTCAATAAACAGGGATTCGTGGAAGGCTCCGAAGAATTCGCCACGGAGTGGGCCACGACGCTGACGGATCTTCTCATCAACGGGGACAAGAGCTCTATAGGCACCGACGTGCAGAGATATATGGCCAACGGCGTCAGCGAGAAGGAGGCCCGGAAGGCAGCCGCATGGAACTGGACGAAGAATATCGCCATGTCCTACCTAGGCGGGTATATCTCCGGCGGTCTTATGCAAGGCGGTAACGCTGCCGTAAACATCGCCACCGGCGGAAACAGCAGGCTCAACCTTGCGGCGCAGGTCCAGGTGCAGATGGCCGTCAACCAGGCGATCAACGATAACGGCAGGGTGGACCCGGACGCCGTGCGGATGATCGAGAACAACCCCGAAGCATTGAATATGCTGCGGGGCACCCAGGCCATGAAGAACGGATACCGGGGCGGGGCAACCGGAAAGCAGCAGATTCAGTCGGCGATCCGGGAGATCGCCAAACAGGAGCGGACCACCAGGACCGTCATGGACCACGCCCAGCAGGCGCGGCTCATGGGCGAATATACTCGCATGATGGTGGAGGCCGAGCAGCAGAACGAAGGGCGGACCGTACCTGCGCCTATGGAGGAAGAAAGAACACTTCCTGCGGAGGCCCCCTCATCCGCCGCACCGGCGGCACCTTCCCCCGAGGGAAGGCAGGGCCCGCCGGTGCCGCAGAACCTTCAGACGGCACAGGAGGAGCGGATCGCCGAGACGGAGGGGCGCAATGAAGCGCAGGAGCGTGCCACGCCGCCCCTGCCGCAGCAGGCGGGGCAGATTACACCGGAGAGTGTAACGACCCCTCCGCTGCCCGGAAACGCGCAGAGGGGCACAGAGAGGCAAAAAAACGACGTTCCCGCAGATATCAAGACCGGGGTGCCCGTCCAGGACGGGGTTACCGGTGCTGCGGAAACGTCCAGGGACAATGTAGCACAGCAGGGAGAGGCCGTCAAGGGGCCGCCGGTGCCGGGGCGGACAGAGAACGCCCCTCGTCAGTCACCTGCGGCGACAGTTTCCCCCAGGGGAAGCCAGGACGGGGGACTGCGGATTCCGGGGAGCCGGGCGGAAAGCAACGCCACGGTCAAGGCGCTGCAAACGGTGAGCCCGGAGCTGCTGGAGGCCTACATGACCGAAGGCACGGACGGGGATACGACGATCAGCGACGCCGTCGCCGCCGTGCAGAGGGAAGTGCAGAAGGGCACGATCTCCGCCAGGGCCGGAGCGGAATTCCTGGACATGATGTGGCAGGCGGGAAGCGACGCCGAATCCCGGAACGGCTTTCTCAAGAGCATTTACGACACCAACACCGGCGATCTAAGGCCGCAGGCTCTGAATGCGGTGCAGAGGATCGACGCCAGAAACAGAAACGGAGGGCTCAGGATTGGACAAGCTGAGAATCCCGCCGCTGCCGTCGGGCAGCAGGCAAGAACCGGGCAAGCTGAGGCTGCCACCGCTGCCGCAGCAGCAGAGGCAGGAAACGACCTGGCTGATGGAGGACGAGGACGGATTCCTGGCCAGCGTACCGGAGAGCAAAATGGACGCCTGGCAGAAGCGAAGCGAGCTGTCAGCCAGTACAATAAAGCAAGCGGCAGACGAGCTGACGCGAAGAATCTACGGGCCGAAGAGGTAGACGCCAGGGAGCGCATCCCGGCAGCCGCGAAGGGCAGCAAGATCACGCTTGCGCCGGAACAGATGGTGCAGCAGGACAAGGAACTGCGGACCGTCGCCCAAAGGCTGGAGCAGATCACCGGGAAGAAGGTATACTATACCATCGGCAACATCCAGCGGCAGGGGGCGGGCGGCAGAGTATCCCAGGCCAGAGGCGCCATCACCGCCGACGGGATCTATCTCCGCTGCGATCACAACGACCTGAGCGTGACGCAGCTGGCGGCCCATGAGCTGTATCACTATTACGAGCAGCTTTACCCCGGCCTGAGCGCCAGGATGAAGGAAAAGATCATCCAGACCTATTCCGAGGAGGAATTCAACAAGGTCGCCAAGGTATACGTGGAAAAGCTGGGAGCCATCAACGGCCTGACCGACAACCAGGACGCGGAGGCCAGAGAAGCCGCCCTTGCCAGGATCGAGAAGGAGATCTTCGCGGACGCCTTCGGAAGCATCAACTACGGCGGGGCGAAAGCGGACAGATTCAACGCCCTGGTGCGGCAGACCCTCAACGAGACCATGGGAGCCGAGACCGAAGCGGCGACGGCGCGGAAGACCGGGCCTCCGGAGACGCAGTTCAGCACACAGGAGGAATCCCTGCAGGAGCGCATTGACAGAGCAAAAGAAATGCTGGATAATGATGCTCCAACAAGTCAAATCTTCCGAGAGACCGGATTGGTAGCACTGACAAGCGGTAAGATCCAAGACGGAATCGGTGGGGAAATCGTAGGGAGGTATAACCGTGGCCGAAGTGACGAGAGAAGAATGGTTCCGGCTGGGACGGATGATGGAGCTGACGGACGAAAAGCTGGAAGAGGGCTGGAAGCAAGTCCTCAGAGAGCGGAAAGAAGAAGCCTTGAAGAATGGGAAACTCTACATTCCGGGGACAAGGGAAGAATTGCAAAAGCAGTAGAAAACAAAATGAAAAGCGCATCAAGAGAAGGGCGCGCTTTCTATAAACTGTTCGATAACTCCGAACAGTTTGCACAGCGATTTTATAACATGTTGCAACAAGACAGGATTGTTGCAGAACAATGGTCAAACATTATCCCGGATATAGATTCTCTGATGGACGAATTGGAGGAAATCGGGACAAAAAAAACCGATTTCTCCGCCGACGAGGAGGAAGAGATTCCTCAGAGCGCCGCGGAGTATGCCCGGATGAAGGAGCGGGACAAAAAACGGGAAGCGGAGCTGCTGCGGCTGGTGAAGAAAGGCGAGGCCACGGAGGCGCAGAAGCAGGAAGCCGCCGCGCTGAAAGAAAAGCTCAAAGGCCCGAAGGCCGCGGTGAAGAAGCAACAGGCGACCATCGCCAAGAAGCAGCTCCGGAACACCATCATTTCCGAATTCGGCATCCCCGACGGGCGCAAGGCGGAGATCGGCAAAATGATCGACGCCTACGCCGACCGGCTCATCAAGGAAAAAGAAATCTCCTGGAGCGACCGGCTGGCGTTCTTCAAAAAGCTCTATGACGAGGGCGTCATGACCGTGCCCGCAGACGATATGTACCAGGCGGCGCGGGAGATCGTCCGCGGCGGCAAGGTCTACGTCTCCGAGAAGATCAAACATGAATTCGGGGACGATTGGGCGAGTTTCCGCAGGCAGGCGTTCGCGGAGGGAATCTATCTGACCAACAATCCGGCAGACAAAAGCGCGGACAGCTGGAACGTCGAGCTTTCGTCGGAGTTTCCGGGCATGTTCCCGGAGGACAACTACGACCAGAAGGACATCCTGGAGCGGATCGTCAGCGCGGCGCAGGCCGGGCGGGACGAGCAGATGAGCCTGGCGGAATACGCGGCAAAGGTCGTGGGGCAGGAATACGTCAGCGAAGACGAGGCCATGGACAACATGGAACGGAGGCTGGACTGGGCCCTGCGGAGCTTCGCGGACAAGGCGGGGCTGGAAACCTGGCTGAAGGACAAGGCGGAGGAGAAGCTGGCCAAGCAGAGGGAGCAATTCGGCGAGCGGCTGGACGCCATCAGGGCCCAGGAGATCGCCCGGCAGGCCAAGGAGCGAGACAAGCGGAAGGAAGCGGCCAGGAAGCAGACGCTCAACCGGGAGCTGCGGGAAATGCAGCAGCGGACGCTGAAGCAGCTGCAATGGCTGAGCAAGAACCGGCAGAAGTTCTCCGGGAACATGCAGGACCAGCTGAATGAAATCCTTTCGGACATCGACGTTTACGCCATCAGCGCCGCCGACGAAGCCCATCTGGACAAGGCCAGCAACAAGACCTGGCGGGAGCTGGCGGACATCTACAAGGACGCCAAAGAAAACGACCCGAACTTCCTGCCCAGCAAGGACCTGGAGTGCATCGTCGCAAGGCTGGACAACCGGAAGATCGGGGACATGGACATTGACGCCGTGACCGACCTCTACAAGGCCGCGGTGGGCCTGCGGACGGAGCTTTACAACCGGAACAACGTCATCGGGAGCGAGCTGCATGAGACCTTCCAGGAAGTCTACGACCAGGTGAAGGACGAAATGCAGAGCGCAAAGGGCGGTTATAAGACCGGGGCCAAGGGACTTTCGCAGAAGTTCTTCTCCGATCTCCAGCTCACGCCCATGAATGTGCTGGAACGCATGGCCGGGTGGAACAAGGACAGCGCCTGGTATAAGATGGCCAAGCAGCTGGAGCAGGGCGAGCGGGCGCAGCGAAAATTCAAGACGGACAGCGCCCGGATGCTGGCCCCCTTCCTGGAAGAACACAAGGACTGGGTGAAGAAAGCCGACGGCCAGGGCAAGGACGCCATCTGGTACGAGGTCGAGGTGCCGGAGCTGCTGGAGCTGGGGATGGGAGACAAGCCCATCTTCGGGAACACGGTCAAGGTCTACATGACCCCGGCGCAGAAGGTGCACATGTACCTGGAAAGCCAGAACTACGACAACCTGCGGCACATGACCGGCGGGCGAACCTTCGCGGACAGGGAGCTTTACTCCAAGGGAAAGCGGGCGGAAGCCTTTGCCCAGGGCAAGACGATCCGCCTTGCGCCGGAGACGGTGAAGAACCTGGTGAAAGACCTGACGGCGGAGGAAAAGGCCCTGGCAGACGCGCTGCGGCCCTTCTACAACGATTTCTCCAAGAAGGAGATCAACCGGGTAAGCAATCTTCTCCTGGGGTACAACAAGGCCATGGAGGGCGATTACGCGCCCATCTACACGAACAAGAACTACACCCAAAGCGAGCCGGGAATCTTCGACACCACGGCGGAGGGCGTCGGCAATCTGAAATCCCGCGTGGTAAGCTCCAATCCCAGCCTGAACATCAGCGCCCTGGACGCTTTTGAAAAGAGCGTGGACAGGACCAGCCGCTACGTGGGCCTTGCGGTCCCCGTGCGGAACATGAACACACTGATGAACTGGCGGGAGAAGGGCAACAGCATGGCCGACGTGCTGACCCACAAATGGGGACAATGGGCGCTGGCTTATATTAACGGGGGAAGTTGGGAAGGCGAGAACGGCAAAAAACACAATGAAATTGGCCTCTTGAATGAACTGCAGGGAGGAAGACCTGACAGCGGAAGTAGCATTGAAGCCTTGACGGATGCGGCCCTGAGCAAGTATATTTCCGCCGTATTCGGGGCAAATCCAAGCATCGTGCTGAAGCAGTTTGCGTCCTATCCGCTGGCGGCGGCATACCTTGGGTGGGAAAACATGCCCGTGAACATCCCCAGGGCGGCGCAGGTGGATACGGATCTGATCGCCAAGTACACCGGCGAATACGATTACCGTCAGTTGGGCTATGCCATGCCGGAGACGGCGACGCTGAAAGATAATCCCGGCAAGCTCCAGGAGAAGGGACCGCTGAATTTCATCTTCGGCGGCGGCGCGATCACCTGGATGGACGGATTCACCGTGCGCACCCTTTGGAGCTGGGCCGAGAACAAGGTCAACAAGGAACAGCCGGGCCTTGAACGCGGAAGCCAAGCGCAGATCGACGCCGGGAATAGCGAGTATTACAAAGCGGTGGCCGCAGAATTCGAAGAAGCCCTGAGCCGCAGCCAGCCCATGTACGACACCATGCACCGGGCGAACATCATGAGGGAATCGAACCCCATCACGCGGGCATTTACCCTGTTCAAGACAGTCCCGATGCAGGAATACAACATGCTGCGGCAGGCCATCGGGGAAGCGCAGTACGCCAAGGAAGCGAACCTGGACAAGGAGACCCAGGCGGCGGCGCGGCAGAAGGCCGGGCGGGCCTTTGCGGGCATCCTGGCCGGGAACCTGATGATCGGCGCGATCACTGTTCTCAACGCCCTTTGGAAGAACCGAGGCAAAAAATACCGGGACGAGGACGGGAATATCAGCGCGGAGAAGCTGATCGCCGAAGCGGGCAAGCAGTATTTCAAGGACGCTGCGGGCCTGGTGATCGGCGGCGGCGAAGCGGCGGACCTGCTGAGTTCCATCCTGTTCGGGGACAAGTGGTACGGTCTGGAGACACCGGGCATGGAGCAGATCGAAAGCATCATGGAGCAGACCGTCAAAGCCGGACTGACCGTTGGCAAGCTGGTCCAGGACAGCATCGAGGTCCTGCGGAACGGCGGGAACTGGGCGCAGTACATGGCGGATCACAGCGACATTTACCTTTCCGCCGTGGACAGCGTGGCCAGGACGCTGGGAACTTACGCGACGGGGCTGCCCATCGACAACGTGAAAGCCTATCTGCTGGGCGCGGTCCAGTGGCTTAGCCCGGAGGTCAAAACGGCCTACGAGGACATCCTGGACAAGGCGGACCGCAGCGGACTGAAAGGGCTGAGCGGGGCCAGTCTGGAGATCCGGACGAAGCACATTATCCAGGAGCGGGCCGGGAGCGCCGACGACGAGACCGTGGAAGCCCTGGCCGGGCTTTACGCAGCCGGATACAAAGACGCGATCCCGGCGGCGCAGGTGACGAAGATCACCGTGGACGGCGAGGAGCGGCTGCTGAACCTTGCCCAGCAGCAGACATATAAACGGGCCTGGCAGGAGACCGTCGGCGGGAGCATCGACGAGCTTGTCAGCAGCAAGGATTTCCAGAACGCGGACGAAGCGACCCAGGCGAAGATGCTGAAAAAGCTCTACGATCTGGCGAACAAGAAGGCCGCAAGCGCACTGTTCGATGATTACGAGGATTCGGCCATCGAAAAGGCGGACGCCTATACCGAAGCCGGGGCCAGTCTGGCGGACTACGCCGCCATGAGCGGAGCCGTCAGCGGACAGAAACGGGCGGAAAGCTATGAGACCATCACCGAGAGCGCCATGAGCGACGAGGCCAAGCTGGCGGCCATCGGGAACATCATCGGGACAGATATGGTCACGGAGACCGGGAACCCGACGCAGTGGGCGCGGCTGAATACCGCCGTCAAGGACGGCCTCAGCGTGGACGATGCGGTGGAGCTGATGCAGGAAGGGCTGCTGGACGATTACGACAAGTGGCGCGGAAGCGACGCGAAAAAGGAAAAAATCGGCTGGGAAGTCTATCGGAAGTACAAGGCGGACACGAATGCCATGAGCGCCGACAAGGACGAGAACGGAAAGAGCATCAGCGGGACCAAAAAGACCAAGGTGCTGAACTATATCGACGGGCTCAACCTGACGGCAAAGCAGAAGGATACGCTGTATTACGACGCCGGATATGCGGAAAGCGGCCTCAGCGACACGCCCTGGCACAAGGGCGGCGGAAAAGGCAGCGGGAGCTATGCCATGGCCCGGACGCCTGCGCTGCGGATCCCGGAGGCGCCGAAGGCGGAGAAAATCCAAAGCGGCCTTCGGATCAGCACCGGCGAGCCGACACAGCGGCAGAGCAGCGGGCTCAGAATCAGAGGCACCCAGCCGGGGGAGGCCAGGCAGGGAAGCGGCCTGCGCATCAGGGACGCAGCCCCGGCAGCTCAGGCGCCCCGGAGCGGGCTGCGGATCAGGGCGAAATGATATCATGATATCAAATGGGCCCCTTCGGGGGCCCGACGGAGAAAGGAGTATCACATGAGGAAACAGACCACCAGCGCCGCCACCCGGCGGCGAGAATGAGGAAGTGGAAAGATAACAATTACTCCAATCACCGCGTTGTGGAAGTGATCGACGAGTATATTCACAACGCCAGAGACCGGGACATCCTGCGGGAGAAGCTGGTGGACGGCGTCACCTATGACGCCCTGGCGGGAAAGTACGACCTCACCTATGAGCGGGTGCGGGACATCGTACGCCAGGGGAAAAAGACCATCGAGACCTTCTACTGAAAACTACCCATAAGATACCCAAAAGACCCCCATCCGGTTCCTACCGGGTGAGGGTCTTTTTTGTTACCATTTTTGCAGGTGAGGAACATGTGGAAACGCTTTAATCCCAACCCTAAGGGGCTGATAGTGGGGGATTGCACCGTCCGGGCCATCTGCGCCGTCACCGGCAGGGATTGGTATTCCGTTCACGAGGAGCTGTGTGACCTGGCCAGAGACATGGCGGATATGCCGTCCTCTGACCGGGTATGGTGGGAGCTCCTGCGGCAGTACGGTTTCACCTGGAAGCGGCTGATCGACCAGTGCCCCCACTGCTACACCGTGGAGGACTTCGCTGCCGACCATCCGGATGGTATTTATGTCCTGGGGCCGCCGGAGCACGCCGTCGCCGTCATTGACGGGAGCTATTGGGACAGCTGGGACAGCGGAAACACAATACCGAGCTATTACCTGGCCCGGATTTAAGGAGGAAAAACCATGACGTATTATCCGAATTCGTACAGCTATCAGCAGCAGATGATGAGCCCACCCACCATCCGGGCGGAGATCGTCCAGGTGGAAAACGAGCAAGCCGCTGCGAATTATCCCGTGGGCACCGGCATGTCACAGATGATGATCGCCAGGGACGAAAGCGCCATCTTCGTAAAATCCGTCTCGGCCAATGGCGCGATGATGGACGTGTATATCCGCAGGCCGCCCGCGCCTCCGGAACCGAAGTTCGTGCCCGGGGATTATGTGCGGAAGGACGAGATCGCGGAGATCGTGGCCGCGATGCTGAAGAAGGAGGAGAACCATGAGCCTGTTTGAATCTCTCGGAAGATCTCAGCAAAGGCAACAGCCGATGAGCGCGCAGGACGCGATAAGGCAGCTCCAGCAGAACCCCCAGGCGACGCTCCAGCAATCCGGCATGAGTATTCCCGACGGCATGACCGACCCCCAGCAGATGGTAAACCACCTGATCCAGACCGGGCAGGTCCCGCAGAGCAGGGTCACGCGGGCAATGCAGATGCTCGGCATGAGAATCTGACACTTCCTCCGGCGGGTGCACACGACGGGGAGTGAATAAAAAACGAAAGGAAAAGACAAATGGCAATCGTGAACGACAACGGCGGAATGTATATGCCCGTTGCACCCGCTTATGGCGGAGGCGGCGGCTTCGGCGACTTCGGCGGCGGATGGTGGATCATCCTCCTGCTGCTGTGCGGCTGGGGCGGCATGGGCATGGGAGGCTGGGGCGGCATGGGCGGCATGGGCCTCGGCATCGACTTCCCCTGGCTGCTGAATGGCCAGAACAACATCAACGCCAACACCAACAGCGGCTTCCGGGATCAGATGCTTCATGACACCATTACCGGCGTGGGCGAGAAGGTGTCCTCCGGCTTCAACGGCCTGCAGGCCCAGCTCTACAATGGCCAGCTGGCCGATCTGGAGCGGAGCTTCAACGCCCAGACCGCCAACAGCCAGGGGCTGAACGCCCTCCAGGCGCAGCTGGCTCAGTGCTGCTGCGATAATCGGGCGGCCACCGCAGACCTGAAGTACACCGTGGCGACGGAGAACTGCGCGGACCGCACCGCCGCCTATCAGAACACCAGGGACATCATCGATGCTGTCCGTGGCGGCAATCAGGCCATCCTGGACAAGCTCTGCCAGCTGGAACTGGACGGCTACAAGCGCGAGGCTGACAACCTCCGGGCGCAGCTCTCTGACGCGAAGATCGCGGCCTCCCAGGCCAGCCAGAACGCCTTTATCCAGAAGGGCTTCAGCGACGAGGTGGATGC
>Ga0265298_10000873_pt1 | contig 44824 bp, 36 predicted proteins | sample AusTroGonzalo_MG_3_FD_193486 | JGI IMG/M metagenome (GOLD analysis project Ga0265298, IMG submission 193486) | Bovine rumen microbial communities from tropical cattle in Woodstock, Queensland, Australia - Gonzalo_01 | ecosystem: Host-associated > Mammals > Digestive system > Stomach > Rumen ... | reverse complement strand
GGTGTTTGGCCATAACGACCGTTCTGCCCTTGGAGCCCGTAAGGCTTTCCAGGAAAGAATGAAGACTTCTGCCCTTCCCTTGTTCTGCGGCATCGACGGTCTGCCAGGCGAGAATGGCGGCATCCGGCAGGTGCGTGATTCACTGCTCGATGCCTCTTACATCTACCCTACCCGTGGTGACCAGTTGCTGCAGTTGGCATTGAATATTCTCGACGGCAAGCCCTATGATAAGGAGACGATGCTCACCTCTGCCCTCGTCACGCCGGAGAATGCCGAAGTGCTTTTCCTCGAAAGCGACGAGGTGATGCGCCAAGCCCAGAATCTGGAGAAACTTCAGAAGCAGGCCAGCGGCTATCTCCAACAACTCTCCACCCAACGCACCATCACCCTGATGGCCCTTATACTCATCGCGTTGTTAGTGTTGGCGATGGTGCTCTTCTGGCTTTATCATCGCAGTAAGGTCTCCGCCCAGCACGAACGTGTGATTAACAATCTGTGGAATCTGGAGGTGCCAGAAGAAGTGAAAGGTGAAGAAGTGAAAGGTGAAGCAGAGGAATCTGCCCCTCAGGAAGAAGGGGGGGCAGTATCTTTGGAAGACGAAAAGGAGCCCCTCTTCATCGTTCACTTCAAGGATGTGGTCGAGGCGCGGTTAGGGGATAGCGACCTCAGTGTCGATGACTTGGCTGCCGCCATGAACCTCAGCCGTGTGCAGCTCTATCGTAAGGTGAAGGCCATCTCAGGTTCTTCTCCCGTCGAACTGCTCCGTACAGCCCGCCTCAATCGTGGCTATCAGCTTCTGCTCACTACGGGCAAGAATGTGTCCGAAGTCGCCTACGATGTCGGCTTCACGGCGCCCTCTTATTTCACCAAGTGTTTTAAGGACGAATTTGGTGTCAGTCCCTCCGACCTGCAGGCGAAATAACATTTCTCTCACCTCTTACCTCTCACCACTCACCTCTCTTCTAATAAAAATCGTTCATTTCATAGCAAATATGTTTCATTGAAACAAATTTTGCACGAGATGAACGATATTTTAACGCCCATTCCTATAATAGATAGTACTTTTGCAGCAGATTTAATTCACTAAAGTACTAATCAATTAAAAATTCAACTAATGGAACAACTAAAGAAAATGTTTCTGAGTTTAGCACTTCTGCTGGTAAGTACAATAATGTACGCGCAGAGTGAGATCAGTGGAACGGTGGTTGACGCCTCTGGCGAGACAGTCATCGGTGCCACGGTGATGGAGAAGGGAACCTCGAACGGTACTGTCACCGATTTCGACGGTAACTTCAAGCTTAAGGTCAACGAGGGTACAGTCCTCGTCTTCTCGTACATCGGCTACCTCACTCAGGAGTTGCCTGCTAAGGATGGTATGCAGGTGGTGATGAAAGACAACGCCAAGGAACTGGCTGAGGTTGTGGTGACAGGTTACACCACCCAGCGTAAGGCCGACCTGACGGGTGCCGTCGCCGTGATGGATATGAAAGGCGCCAAGAGTGAGGGTGATCCTAATATGCTGAACTCCATGCAGGGTAAGCTGCCTGGTGTTAACATCGTGACAGATGCTGCTCCTGGCGGCGGTAATGCTTCAATCCGTGTACGTGGTATGAGTACGGTGAACGGTGCTGCTCCGCTCTACGTGATCGACGGTGTGGCAACAACTGAGAATCTCAACTCGTTGAACTCTGCCGACATCGAGTCGATTCAGGTATTGAAAGATGCCTCTTCGGCTTCTATCTATGGTAGCCGTGCTGCTAATGGTGTGATCATCATCACGACGAAGAAGGGTAAAGGAGATAAGATAACCGTTAACGTGAACTACTCTGCTTCCCTGAATGTGATTGCCAAGCAGTATGAGGTGCTCGACGCACAGCAGTGGGGAGAGGCTTACTGGGCTGCCAACATCAATGCAGGTCTGAAACCATCACATCCCTTCTATGGCAGTGGTGATACTCCTCAGCTTGCTGCGTATCTGGATGCAGAGGGTAAGGTAAAGTCTTCCAATACAAACTGGCAGGATGAGGTTTTCTCTTCAGCTTGGACCAACAATGTCTCGGCATCAGTATCCAACAGTTCAGAGAAGGGTTCATTCATGCTCTCAGGTAACTACATCAATCAGAATGGTCTGATGGAACACACCTTCTATCGTCGTTATACAGCCCGTATCAATACGACCTATAATATAAGTAAGGTGTTCAGCGTGGGCGAGAACCTGATGATTGCCCAGTGGACTGACCGTGGTTATGGCACTGGCGACGACCGTGGTATTCCCTATACAGCCATGCGTCAACTGCCAGCTATCCCTGTCACTGATAGTGATGGTACATTCACCAACCCGATGGCGCTTTGCGGCTCTGATATTGCAAACCCCATGCATGAACTTTACAACGGTCGTGACAATACTAACGACTCTTGGCGTATCTTTGGCAATGCCTATATCGATATCAAACCCATCGACGGCCTGACGCTGAAGAGCAACCTCGGTATAGAGCACACCCAGTATTTCAGTAAGACTCTGGGACGCCGTATCCAGGCCAGTGATATGAACAGTGTAAGCCGTGCCTACGGACAGGGCAATACCTTTACATGGACCAATACGGCCAACTATCTGAAGACCTTTGCTGGTGTGCATCATATTAACGCACTCTTAGGTACAGAGTACATCAAATATGGTTTTGAGGATCTGAGCGGTGCCAACCGTGACTATGCCTTTGAAGACGCAGACTACATGCAGATCGGTTCAGGTGGCGGTGAGCAGACCATTGGTGGTGGAAAGGCCGAGTGGGCACTCTTCTCTCTCTTCGGAAAGATTGACTACAACTTTGCCGACCGCTACCTCGTCAGTGCCACGCTCCGTCGTGACCAGACCTCACGTCTGTACAAGGACAACAACTCTGGTGTGTTCCCTGCTTTCTCTGCAGCCTGGCGTGCCTCTGAGGAAAAGTTCTGGCCGAAGAACAATGTTGTCAGCGACCTGAAGGTTCGTGCAGCATGGGGTCAGAATGGTAACTCTGCCATCAGCGACAACTACGCTTACTATACACGTTATGCCTACAACCTCCGTCATGGTTCATACGACCTGAATGGCACTAACAACAGTGTGGTTCCTGGTATCGTGGCTACATCGTCGGGTAATAAGGACCTGAAGTGGGAGACCACCACACAGACCAACATCGGTTTTGATGCACAGATGTTCGAAGGAAAACTCTCACTCTCGTTCGACTACTACTGGAAGAACACCAAGGACATGCTGACCATTCCTCCAACACTTTCTGTTGAGGGTGAAGGCGCTGCCATGTGGATGAACACCGGTGAGATGAAGAACAACGGTTGGGAGCTGACAATGACCTATCGCTCACCCCAGTACGGTGATTTCTCATGGAACGGCACGTTTAACATCTCGCAGTATAAGAACGAACTGGTGAAGTTCAACGACGTGGTGACTTCTCAGGGTGGTGACTATCGTCTGATGGTAGGACAGCCGATGGGTGTTTACTACGGCTATGTCACCGATGGCATCTTCCAGAACGAGGATCAGGTGTCTAACCATGCCATACAGCAGGGTAAGGGCGTTGGCCGACTCATCTTCCGTGATATTGATGGCAACGGCGTTGTAGACGATAATGACCGTTGCATCATTGGTGACCCGAATCCTGATTTCGCACTTGGTCTGAACCTTGATTTCAACTACAAAGGTTTCACCCTCTCAGCTTTCTTCAGTGGTGAATTTGGTTTCGATATCTATAACACGACTCGCCGTCAGCTGGAATTCATGCACTACGGAGGTGGATCATCCACGAACCATGGTGTAGACATTCTCAATGCCTGGAGCCCCACAAACACAGATGCAACAATACCCGCCCTCACAATGGTGGATAACAACAACGAGACTCGTATGTCGAACTATTTCGTAGAAGATGGCTCTTACCTGAAGCTGAAGTATCTGAAGCTGAATTATCAGTTGCCTACGAACATTGCCAAGGCAATCTTCGCCTCAAACATCAATGTATTTGGTCAGGTTGAGAATATCTTTACGATTACCAAGTACAAGGGACTCGACCCAGAGGTTATCCTCGGTGGTTATGGTGCTCGTGTTGATAGCGGACTTTATCCCCGTGCCCGCACTTTCACACTCGGTCTTAACGTCACATTTTAATTGAAAATTGAGATTTGAAAATTATGATTACCAAAAATATAGAAAGGAGCAGCCTTATGAATAAATTGTGTTCTTATGTTCTTATGTCTAAGAAATATGCATGTTTGTCTGTTATTGTGTCTATTTTTGTTCTTCTGTCTGCATCCTGCTCCGACCAATTGGATCTAAAACCGCAGGGTGAGTTTACTGCCGAGCAGCTCAACGATGAGAGTATCGAGGGTCTTATGTCATCTGCCTATCAGGGGTTGGAGGCTCACTTCTTCGATGATAACAACGCTGCTTTCGCTGGCCCCATCACAAACTGGGTGTTCGACGTACGTTCTGATGATGCCTACAAAGGCGGTGAGGGTGTCTCGATGGAGGCAAATATCCACCAGCTGGAAATCCAGAACATCGCCAGTGACAATGCTACCTGTCTTAACAAGTGGGAAAACAACTATCTCGGCATTGCCCGTGTCCACAAGGCCATGCAGGCTATCAACGATGCCAGCAACGTTAACGAAAAGGAAGCACTGCTTGGTGAGCTGAAGACGCTCCGTGCATGGTACTATTTCGACTTGAACCGCATCTTCAAGAGTATTCCATATTTTACGGAGGACGATGATCCCAAGACCGTTCCCAACGGCAATAAGAGCCGCGAGGAGATCTATGCCGCCATCAAGGCCGACCTCGAAGAGGCATATGCTGTGATGAAGGAGTCGCAGGATCAGCCTGGCCGCTTCAATAAGTACGTTGCAGCAGCATTGTTGACAAAGGTTAATGCCCAGACATCCACATGGGCAGAGGTGCAGAAGTGGGCTGATATCGTCATCAATAGTGGCAAATACAGTCTCTATGACAACTTCGCCGACATGTCGAAACTTGAATTCAATAACAAGAAGGAGAGTATCATGGCCATACAGTTCTCTACGGCCAATGACAATATCCACATTAATTTCTGCAATCTGCTGAATACCACCCGTAGTGATGGCAATGTCTTCGGTTCTGGTGACGATTTCTTCCTTGGCTCGCAGAATCTGGTAAATGCCTTCCGTACTGACGACAATGGCCTGCCATATCTCGACGGCACCTTCAACAAAGTAAATGTAACCACTGACTATGCCGGCAACGTTGACCCGCGTCTCGACCTGACCGTAGGACGAATCGGAATGCCTTTCCGTGGTCATCTCTATACAGAAGGATGGTGCCGCGACTATAGTACATACGGTGAGCATTCTGGTAAGAAGGGACTAATTGACCCGTCCAGCCCAGACATGGTACAGGGATTCCCCTGGGGTGCTTCTGGTCTGAACTTCTGCCTGATCCGCTATGCAGATATCCTGCTCCTGAAGGCTGAGGCACTTATCGAACTGGCTACAGGCAGCAATGCAGCCGAGGATGAGAAACTCGTAGAGGCACGTAACCTTGTGAACCAGATTCGTCAGAAGGCTGCCAACAGCATCGACGGCAACTATACACCAGTAGATCTCGATCCCTTTACTGCTAATTACAACGTAGGTCTCTATCCCACAAGCGGGGACGGCAATCTGTACTGGACTCGTGAGCGTGCCCGTATGGCTGTCAGGTTCGAGCGTCGTCTGGAACTCGCGATGGAGGGTCACCGTTGGTTCGACCTCGTACGCTGGGGTACTGCTATTGAGACTATCAATAAGTATATGGAGGAGGAATCAGCCCTGCGTCCCTATTATGTTGGTGCCAGTCTGACTGAGGATGAGATTTACCTGCCCATTCCTATCTCACAGATTGAGAATTCTAACGGTCTTTACACGCAATAATATGTAAAGGTGAAGAAGTGAAATAGTATAATAATAAAAAGAGAAAGAGTTATGAATACGAATAAAATATGTTCTTTTGTTCTTATGTCTAAGAATAAAATATGTATGTCTGTTATTATGTCTTTATCTGTTCTTCTGTCTGTGTCTTGCTCCGACGTAGAGTACGAGGCCACAAGATATAGCGAGGCAGTAACAGACCTTGTTGCTGACTATACTCAGGGAAGTCGTGAGGTAACACTCCGATGGACTAACCCCACCATGCAGGGACAGTCTGGTATCCAGATTATCCAGAACGACAAGGATGTCACCAACATCGATCAGGTTGTCAACAGCTACTTCATTAAGAAGGCTCCAACGAATGTTGACGTGTCCTATACCGTTAAAGCCCGTTACAGCGATGGTCGTGTGTCTGAAGGCCAGACCGTTCGTTTCAACATCGCCTACGAAGCCCAGAAAGGCGGCAATATGATAGCCATGCTCGTGCCTGACGACTATACCGCCAGCGATGATGAGAAAGACGCTGTGGCTTGGTTCCAGAAGAACTACGTCAATACCAACAAGGGTGTGCTTCTCACCCCTGCTACTGTCGATGACCTCGATATCGAACAGCAGACAGCATGCTGGGTGATGTGCGACCGTATCGGCATTGAGAAGGGTTGGCAGAATCTGCCTGGCAACTTAGCTTCCAATGAAGTGGTCAATGCCCTGAAGGCCTTTGCTGCCGATGGCGGTAATCTCTTGCTCACCAACCATGCCACACAGCTCACCGCAGCCGTCGGTCGTATTGATGAGGCATACGCTCCTGGGCTCTTTGGTAGTGGCGAGGGTGGACAGAATAACGATGTCTGGGGCTCACAGCCTATCATCGGCAATGCCGAGGGACAGATCTACGACCACTCTGGTCACGAAATCTATCGTGGTATGAAATTTGTCAGCGGACTCTACGAGCGCAGTATCTATACCTTCGAGGGTGCAGGTTTCAAGGGAGACCACAACTGTATGTGGGACCTCAACGCCTATGGCCTTGCTGCGAATCCCAATGTCGTCAAGACCTGGGAGGATCTGACCAATAGCCACGTGCTGGGTACTTGGAACCATGTGGTGGACTACTGCTGTGCTGGTATCGTCGACTTCGATCCGACGACGACTTATCCTGGCCGCATCCTCGCTGTTGGTCTTGCAGCTTACGAGTGGAACATCGGCGGCACCAACGACTATCAGGATCAGCTTGAGAAGTTCACTGCCAACTGTCTGGCTTATGTAGGCACTCCCGTTGACCAGAAGGTCGCTATGCTCGTGGCTGACGACTACACCGCCAGCGACGATGAAAAAGACGCAGTGGCTTGGTTCAAGAAGAATTATGTAGATACAGGCAAGGGCGTTATTCTGACTGCATCTGAAGTTGACAATCTCGACATCGAGAACAACCCGATGTGCTGGGTGATGTGCGACCGCATTGGTATAGAAAAAGGTTGGCAGAACCTGCCAGGTAACTTGGTTTCCAACGAGGTTGTCAATGCCCTGAAGGCTTTCACCGCTGACGGTGGTAACCTGCTGCTCACCAATCATGCCACACAGCTCACCGCAGCTGTAGGCCGTATCGATGAGTCATACGCTCCTGGCCTCTTCGGTAATGGTGAAGGTGGACAGAATAACGACATCTGGGGTTCACAGCCCATCATCGGCAATGCTGAGGGACAGATCTACGACCACTCCGGCCACGACATCTACTGGGGCATGGACTTCGTCAGCGGTCTCTATGAGCGTAGCATCTACTGCTTTGAGGGTGCAGGTGTCAAGGGTGATCACAACTGCATGTGGGATCTCAATGCCTACGGTCTCGCTGCCAATCCTAATGTGGTGAAGGCTTGGGAAGACTTGACCAACTCTACTGTCCTTGGTACATGGAACCACGTGGTTGACTACTGCTGTGCTGGTATCGTCGACTTCGCACCCACCACTACTTTCGCAGGCCGTATCCTCGCCGTGGGTCTGGCTGCTTATGAGTGGAACCTCGGAGGTGGTGCCAACGACAAGCAGGATCAGCTGGAGCGCTTCACAGCCAACTGTATTGGATATCTGAAATAAAACAGATATAGTTAGTAGTAGTATTTTTCTTGATAGGGGGGCAACGGCTCCCCTTTTTTCTTGTAAGAATGTTACAATGAACGATATTTTGCATCATTTGAAACAATATTTAAAGGGATAAACGCTAAATAGTCGTAACTTTGCACCAGAAATCAAACAAATAATAAGAAAATGAAACTAAAGACTTTACTCACAACAGTATTTATGGCATCGCTGGGAATCATAGCAGAGGCTCAGCCAGTAGCCCACTTCGACATGTCACTCACCAACGATGGTAAGATTACCGAGTCCGTCTCTCAGACATCCTATGCTGTCGCTTCCCAACTGCCAGCTTGTACGGTGGCAGGTATCGACGGTGAGGCATTGCGCTTCGACGGTTATTCTAATTATGTACGTGCGGGGCTGCCCGTCAGTTCGCTGAGCGACGATGCACTGACAGTCACTGTTACCCTTGCTGCCGAAACCTACCCTATGATGAAGGTTGATGTGGCAGAAGACGTACCGACCTATGCGACCATCTGTGGCAATCTCGACGAGGCAAACAAGAAAGGATTCGCACTTGAACTGTCATCGCAGGGAGATTTGCGTGTGCGTCTGTACGTAAACTATAGTGGCGGATATGCCGTTACGGTCGATGGTTCCAAGAAACTTCCACGTGGACAATGGAACATGCTGACGATGACCTTCGATAAGAATGGAAATGCCATCAGCCTCTATCTGAATGGTGAACAGATTGGTTCGAAAAAGTCGAACCAGTGTGGCCTGATACACAGCACTACTGACTTTATGATTGGCAAGGATGCCACAGATTCCATGTTCGGCCCCTTCCTGATTAACACCTTCTGTGGCGCTATCGACGATTTAGTGATCTATAATGAGGTGGCGGCTCCGGCATCATTTACCCAGCAGGGAGTCGATTTCAATTATCCCGCAGAGCGATACGAGGGGAGCCTCTGGCGTCCGCAGTTCCACGGAATGCCATCGGGTTCTTGGACGAACGAGACCCACGGCATGATCTATAGCGACGGCAAGTATCATGTGTTCTTCCAGAAGAATGCCAACGGCCCCTATATGTCACGCCTGCACTGGGGGCATATCTCCAGCGAGAACCTCTACGACTGGACAGAAGAGCCTATCGCCATCTATCCTGGTGAAAGTTACGATATCAAGGGCTGCTGGAGCGGCTGTGTCTATGAGGACGGCGGCGACACCTATATATTATATACGGCTGTAGATAATGCCAAAGCCCGCATTGCTCAGGCCAAGGCCAAAGATGCAAGCCTCATCGAATGGGAAAAGACGGGTGTGATCATCGACGGCAGACCCTCTGGACTCTCCGACGACTTCCGCGATCCCTTCTTCTTCACTGCTAACGGTCAGAAATACATCATAGTAGGTACAAGTAAGAACAATATCGGAGCCTGCACACTCCACAAATACGAGAATGGTACTTGGACCAACGATGGTGCTATCTTCTTCCAGGGCGGTAACGCCAACCAGCACGGTACTTTCTGGGAGATGCCGAATGTCACGCCGATGGGCGACGGAAAGTATCTCTTCACCTGTACCCCGCAGAACACAGGCGTTGGTGTCCGTATCCTCTGCTGGGTAGGCACCATCGGCACCGATGGAACCTTTACTCCAGAAGGTGAGGTACAGTATCTTGAGATGGGTGGTATCAGCCGTGATGGCTATGGCTTGCTCTCGCCGACCATTTACCAGAAGGACGGAAAGACGCTCCTGTTGGGTATTGTTCCTGACAAACTCGCTACGGAGGAGAACTACAAGATGGGCTGGGCACACAACTATTCCCTGCCTCGCGAACTGAGTCTTGCAGCCGATGGCAGTCTGGTTCAGAAGCCCTACAGCGGACTTGAGGCGATGCGCTCTGAGACCACCTTTGCCCAGAGTCTTGCCCTCAATGGCATCCAGTCGCTGGCTCCTGTCAGTGGCCGACAGATAGAACTCCTTGGTGAGTTTATAGTAGCCTCTGGCAACTGTGGCTTCAACTTCCTGAAGTCTGGTGGCCAGCAAGCCTCTCTGACCTACGATACTGACAAGGGACAGCTCACGCTCGATCTGACCTCGCTGGACCGTACTGTCAACGATGGTGTCTACGGGGGTATCTACACCGCCACTCTGCCCAAGAAACCCGCAGCAGGCGAGAAGCTGACGCTTCACGTTTTCCTTGACGGGTCGATAGCCGACATCTTCGTCAATGATACTTGGGCCTATAGTGTGCGCATCTTCCCCAACGATGCCAATGCCGTTGAAGCTGAAGCCTTTGCCACAGCGGAGATGCAGGCTGATGTCAAGGCCTGGACACTCAATGCCAGTCAGTCTGGTGGGACAGACATAGCCCAAATCGTCAATCGTCAATCTGTAAATAACAATTGTTTTGACCTTAGGGGTTGCAGACTAGACAGCGCTCCCCGTAAAGGCTTTTACATCAAAGAAGGTAAAAAGTATGTTGCTCGTTGATACACTTGTCGTTATAGGTCTTGCTACCGTCTCTCTTGGAACTATCCAAGAGGCTGACGGTGTGCAAGAGCGCACCTTCTGGCTTCGTAATGACGGCACAAAGGCTGTAGCCTTAGTACAAGGCTACACCTCCTGCGGTTGTACCACCATCGACTTTGCCAAAGACCAGCCTATTGCCGCTGGTGACTCCACAGCCGTCACCTTGCATTTCAATCCTCGTGGCAAGGGCGGCGAGTTTGAAGAGACAGGTACGATCGTCTATGGTCCTCATCGCAAGCGTGTCCAGATGTCAATGGTCGGCACTTGCATCACTTCAGAGGAAACGCTCTTGAAACAGTTCCCCGTCCGTATCAGCAATGATATCCGTCTCTCTGCCAACCGTTTCGATTTGGGCATTATGAAGGTGGGTGAGACCAAGGAACGCAACGTTATCGTCCTCCATAAAGACGAAGGGAACCGCCAGGAGCGCATCCCCATCGTGTTTTCTGTCGAAGCCTCCACACCTAAGGGCCTGCAGCACATTGACTATCCTGTCAAGACGATTGTCCACGGCAAGCAGCATATCCTCACTATTACTCTTGATGTGATGATAAAATGATAAACAATTAGGATGACTCTGATTTATGTATGAATCTTAAATCTGATGCAAGGACAGTGCAAACCGAATGCAGAGAGCTCGCTCTTTGCTGAGGTGCAGCCTGTTCTCGCTTATCGAAGGCAAAGTTACGGCGGTTTTCGTCTCATTCCAAATAATATCGCATTTTTCTCTCCTACTTGTAGCGACCGCTCGACCTATGGTCGCTTGCTACCAACGGGACGCAAGAACTTTCCCATCAGGCGACAAACCGCCCAAACCGCCTCAAAATGTGTCGCCTGATAATAAAATACTATAAATATTTGGCGCTTTCAAGAATTATCCTTACCTTTGCACCAAGAATCTTTTATAAACTTAAAAATAACATTATGAAGACAGAAGAAATCAAGGATCTATTCAACAAGTTTGAAAGTATCGTGTGTGACTACAATGGTGTGGAATGTTGGAGTGCTAGAGAGTTGTATAAGCTCCTCGGCTACGTACAATGGCGCAATTTCATTACCATAGTTGAAAAGGCCAAAATCGCTTGTGAAAATGCAGGAGAAAATATCAATTATCATTTTGCTGACGTCAGCAAAATGATCAGTCTTGGAAAGGGCGGCCAACGAGAAGTTGACAACATCCTGCTTACCCGTTACGCCTGCTATCTGATTGCCCAAAATGGCGACTCTCGCAAGCCAGAGATCGCATTCGCCCAAAACTATTTCGACCTGTACGGTTGAAAGTTTTCAAGATGGTAACACGCGAAAAGCAGTTTTTGAACGTGGGCAGTTAATCAGTGACATAACAGAAAAGACGCAGGCCAATAATGGTACATGTGTGATTTTTGAACCAGACAATCAGTTTTTCGGAAGTTATCGGTTTCATACTGAAATAGTTCTGAATATCCTACGTCACACTGCCTATATGAATGTTGGATTGAGTATCGACTTTATGGGACAACATATCTGTTCTAATCATGGAGTAAAAGATTTACTTGAGGCACGCTTGACAAGTGAAACACTTTATCCTATCATCCATCTACAAGGTAAAGATATAGAGATAGCATTTACTCATGTAGACGAATACGATGCTATTTACTACTCGTTTGTGAATGGGCACGAAACGCCATTAGGCGGTACACATCTTGAGGCATTCAAGTATTATCTCACACAAACCATACATTTCTTCTACGACAGATTTAAGCCTGCAGACATTCTTCCCGGTATCGTTGCCGTCGTATCGACTCAAGTACAAGATCCAGTGTTTGAAAGCCAAACAAAAACCAAGCTGGGATCATATTCAATGGTTCCTAATGGCATAAGCATAAAAAAGTATATAGGAGACTTCATCAAACAAGAAGTATATCATTACCTATACACTCACGCTGATATAGCAGAAGCTATTGATAGAAAGATGATAAAGAATAGACGTAAGCGCAAAGGGGTGTCGATTTTGCTCACAAAGTCTGACCCTATGAGCACTCTGTGAGGATAATAGCAACAGGGGGATGGTTCTTCTATGTTATAACAATATTTACTTGATACAGATGTATAGAACTTATCCCCTATCGAATATTAGAAACCGAGGAGGCACAAAGTCTCCTCATTTTTAATCTAAACAGCATGGAGTCATACGTACTATTCTTCGATATCGACTTCAACACCCACCAGATCCTCCCATCCACCATCCTGGCCCTGACGCAGGCCAAGGCGATTCTCGCAAAGTATTCATATAAGATTCTAAAGCTACCTAACCAGAAATACAACGTCAAGTTGAAACTCGTCGCAGACGCTTCAGGAATAAACAAGTCTGTATCAAGCCATGGCGGTCGCGGGACATAAGTCGCTTCCACGTTTATTTGCGTATATGAATTATTTGTCGTATATTTGCAGCGAAATTATGTGTAACTTTTAAAATAAGGAATTATGAAGAAATTATTATTGCTAATCGTAGCGTTGTCTTTGCGTCTTTCAGTCGGTGCGCAAGGTTTCAGTCTTAATGCGGTCTTTCCAATTGTAAACACATACTCAGAAGGACTACCAGAGTTTACTAAGGCAAGCATCGGTATAAGTTCTGAATACATGGGCAAGACGGTCTATGTCTCAAAAGTATTGGAATTGTGTTGTGGAAGTCAGTCCAAAGGAACTTTTTTCGATGACAGTTACATTTCCTTCAGTTATGTATCAAGAACCGTCGAAAAAGTCAATTCACAATGGTTCCATGGTAGCGCGTCAACACAGATGGCATTTCATCCGGGCGGTCAGGATGGCTTCAATTACAAGTCGTGGACTGCTGAGACTACGAGTTGGACTCCGCTCTATGCTTTCAGGCTTGGGGATAACGGGCTTGACCTCGTTAATCTGTGGGATGGAATCGTCGTAGCCCATATCTCTGACAGTCCTGACATAAAGAGTTATGCTTTTCTGACTGTTTTCGCAGGCAGTAGTTTTACGGATAAGGACATCATCGTAGTTGCTGGAGAAAATCATTGTAAGGTCTTTGAAACGATCCCAAACAGTATTGGAGTGAGGGAGGTTTCTGTTTCCGACACAGAATCATTTTTCGATATCAATGGGCAAAAATATGATTCTCTGCACAACGGATTGAATATCGTTGTTAATGGTAAGGAAACAAAGAAAGTCATTGTAAAGTGATAGAACCGACGCACATTGTAAGGTGTGCGTCGACTAACAAACCGTCGATTAACAAACAACTAAAAGATAGTCTTTTTTGTGAGAAAGGTTTGCCTATCTCAGAGAAAAGTCGTACCTTTGCATCTTGAAACGACAAAAAAACTGAAGATGGAAACAGAATTAGTATATATATCGAAGGACGGGCGAAAATTTGATGACCCGTTTAAGTGTGAGGAGTATGAGAGGTTTCTGGGTAAGGAACCCGGAAAGGTAGGGCATGCCAAAGAGGCATTACGTTCAATCGGTATGGGTCAGTACCTGAACGGCTACCTAGCCGTGCATCATGACGGGCAGAACTATTGGCGGCATTTCATCACAACATGCCTCGACGAATATCTTGAAAACTACGTGAACGTAAACGAACTGCTGGAAGAAAAAAGATGGATGACAGCCACCGTGGCCGACGCGGTGAGGATGCTGGAGGAGTTCGATGACAGCGACGAGTGCATATATCTGCTGACTTGCTGTAGGCAACGTGACTTCAAAGGTCCCTTTGGTGCTACGTCACAACAGAACAATAATTTCTGGGACAAAACGCAAAAGAAAAAAGAATCATCAACAGGCCATGAGGTAACATAGTCCCAGGCGTCCTGACCATTCAGAAGGTTCGTGAATGTCAGCAGCTGCTTCCGCTCTCTTCGGTCATTCAGACTGCGCGTCATAGTCTTCAATCAAATGGATAAACCTCTCTATCTCATCCGGCGTTTGCGTTTCCATCAGACGTTTCATAACGTCATCATTCATAAATGTTATTTATTTGTATTTTGTACTATTATTTTGTATTTGGTATTATTTCAACATAAATTGCGTTGAAAATGGAAGAGGGACAAAGAAAAGAAAGACTTGAAGAAGCTATTAAACACCTCATGTCTTTAGGTTTGATCGACGGCAGGGCTATTTCAAAAAGCATTGCCGAAAGTATGAATCGCAAAATAAATGGCATCAGTTCTGCACTTAATGGTGATAATAGATACCTTACTTGGAAATTTACAAAGGCTTTTTGTGCAGCTTTCTCAAATATAATTTCAGCAGATTGGATTTGGAATGGAACAGGAGAAATGTTTCAGACTGAGGATTACAAACCAAATACCAAAGAACTTCTTTCTGACATTCCTGTACGTTTATGCGACCATAATGTAGGCGTACCTTATTATAATGTTGACTTTGAACTTGGATTCGACATTCTGATCAACGACCAGACAACCAAGTGCGACTACATGATAAACTTCTACCCCTATAACAAGTGCAATGTCTGGTGCAACGCAAGAGGGAACTCTATGCACCCGACAATATCAAGCGGTGACATCATCGCTTTAAAATCTGTTGAAGACTTTCATTTCCTCATAAGCGGTGAGATCTATGCCATCGTCACTACCAACGGACTACGCACCATCAAGCGCATAAAGGACAATGGAACAACACTGATGCTTATTCCTGACAATAAGAAGTATCCAGAACAGACTATCGAAAAAAACGAGGTAGTAAAGGTTTATCAGGTCATGGGCAGCATGAAAATGTTTTAAAATGAAGAATCTTACAAAACTATTAGTCATCATCTGGCTCATTGCAATAATCGGATGCACAGCAACAGACGGTAATATCGTCGGTACATGGAAATGTGAACAGGACAAATCGGAAGGTTCTGTATCAATGTGGTCTATCATAAAGATACAGATTAACGGCGACGGAAGATACAACAGAACAACGAAACTCTATATCAGCGGCGAAATTCAAGAAATAAAAGAGAATGGATTATGGGAGAGAGACAGTGACGGAATCTCTTTCACGGAAACTTCAACGGAAAGCGGAAGCCCAAACGTTACATATTATATTATCAAGGAACTTTCTGAACAAACCTTAATTCTCTCTGCTTCTGAGAATGGTAAAGAATATAAATGGAAATATGAAAGAATCAAGTGATCCTAGAAATATTCGGTGGAAAAACTTTCACTACCTTCTCACATCAGACACTTCTTTTACGCATATTTTATGCACAGTATATTAATGGAGTCATACGCATTGTTCTTTGATATCGACGGTACGCTGGTGAGTTTCAACACCCATCAAATTCCCCCATCCACCATCCAGGCTCTGATACAGGCCAAGTCCAACGGCTGGTGTATAGCAACAGGGGGATTTGATTTTATGCATTCCGCTGATTATAAAGCCTTGTTGCTGTGATTATCAAGGCTTCGTGTTGGCGTTATGAAAGCTTCGTGTTGCGATCATCAAGGCTTCGTGTTCCTAACAACAAGCGTGGTTTTGCCAAACAGGTTACGGTTACAAGAGTAACTATGTGACTATTTTCTTGAAGTATGAGTTGAAATTCTCTTACAAAAGAAGAGAGTTTGGTGGAAACAATGACTTTAGATAGTCCAAACTGGGAGTTTGCAGTAACTAAACTCCCAGTTTACTTACTGCAAACTCTTGTTTTCCTTAGTTCAAAACAGGAGCTTTGCAACTGCTTGCATATCAGGCAGATACAAAAGCATCGAGTTGAAACGTCTTATTATGAATTTTATTGACAAAAGAATGTTGTCAAAAACATAAAAAATCAGGACCTGCTAGATCCTGATAAATGCGATGCAAACTGAAAAAGCATCAGACCTCCCCTCGCCTTTGAAAATGCCTGTGTTTATCGGGGTTCCAGCACGGGAGGTCTTGTTTGGAGACCTCCCTTAGACCTCCCATAGACCTCCCGTCTGACCTCCCTAGCCTCAGGCTGAATGAAGTGGAACAACCTTGTAGTAGGCCACATGCGAATGTTCCTTGTGCTCAAAGCCGAGCTCCTTCATCGCTGTGCCAATGCTGACCTTCGTACCATGAGTGTTCTTCACGGAAGGATATTCCTTCTGGATGATCTTCAGCATCTCCGTGCTGTTCATCGTCTTCACGACCTCGTCTTCCTTTGGCTTGCGGAAACAGGCCGTGATAATCTCCGCGATGTCCTTCTGCTCCATAAACTCCTGATTCAGCTGCTGGATGCGGATCACCTCTTCATTGTTGAACCAATAGGGTGCCTTCAGCTCCTGTAACTCATACACCACCTGGGCATACAGCTGACCATAGTCAATCTCACCCGTATTGTCAATCAGCTGACCGTCAGGAATCCTGATGCAGATGTAGCGACGGCTGCCTGTCGAATCCTGCAAGGGATGACGGTTGTTCGTCGTTGCCACGAAGGAGGCAAATCGAGGACGATCCTCCAGGGTGCGTCCGAAGATAGGGCGACTGTTCACCTTGTTTACTGACAGCGCCTGCTTCAACGATGCCTGCTGGGGGGGACGGATGGCATCCAGTTCATCGAGGTTGACGAGGAGGTTGTTCGTCAGAGCCATCTCCTTGTCGAACTTGTTCGCCAGGTTCAGGTGTCCGAGGAAGTACTCTCGCAGATGCGGAGGCAGCAGCCTTCTGACGAAGACGGTCTTTCCACAGCCCTGCGAACCAATCAGCGTCGGCACACACTCGTTTCCGTGCAGCATATCCATCTGCAGCCAATGGGCTACGGCTGAGCGAAGCCAGATGGTGAGATAGTTCAGCTGTTCGGAACTGATGCCTGGGATGCGACTGAACACACGGGCGATGTGGTTCTGACCGTCCCAGACAGGCAGACCGCCGAGGAACACCTGAATCGGATTGAACTCAGGCACCTCCTCAGATTCCACGTACTCCTTGATCTCCGATTTCGGACTGCCCTTCTCCAGCACCTCCTCGCGCTTGGCACGAATCACAATGCTGTTCAGAGCCGCTGGTGTCAGCGCCCTAAATTCCAAATCCGCCTCATTTGAGGCGCACGAGAGACTGTCGGAAGTTCCGGCAGTATTGCCTTCGGCTGTCTTGGCAGCCTTCGGCAGGATTGCAAACTCTACCTTCCCGTTGAGGATGTTTCTGCGGAAGCGGTAGTTCTCCATGAGGAACAGCTCGATGGCGAGCGTTCCCTGCTGCGAGGCTCCTGGAGTCTCGACAGCCATTAGTTCATTTTTCTCCATAGCGATATAGTATCAAAAACGTTAATCTCTGCTCCTTTGGGCAGTCATCTGTAGCAATATTACGCGCTTTTCACAGCGAGTTTTTCAGACTGCGAGCCGCTTTCTACGGCTTCGCACATTTCAGACCGCAAAGTTACAAAATTTTTCTTTGATTTGCAAATGTTTTCCTAATTATTTTACGTTTATCCTTAAACTTTTACGCGATTCCACATTATTCATAATAAGGTATGCAGCGAGCGGATCCTAAAGATACCAAGGGAGGTCTATAGGAGGTCTAAGGGAGGTCTCCAGACAAGACCTCCCGTGCAGAGACCCCGATAAACACAGGCCTTTTCAAAGGCGACGGGAGGTCTCGGCACAAAATCGGCTACAACTTAGTTTTTGATGCATCATAAAAGATAAAGGTATATCTTTAACGTTCATTCCGATGCCTTCCATGACAGTGAAAGATGCCTACTAACGGAGTAAGTAATGCTTAGTATACCCCCATAGAAGGCATCTCCAACACCGTGACTTGGCATCTTAATAACCCTTAGTTAGGCTTTGAAAAAATCAAATAGAACAATTTCGTCGATATCCTTTTTGTTGTTTGAGAATTTTTATGTATTTTTGCACCCAAACAAGCAACTAAAATGAAGAAGATATTATTATTGGTGGTGTTATGCTGCGGCTGTTTGACGATTGACGCAGTAGAAAATTATCCTTATCGTTCAGATTACTTGTGGCTGACGGTACCTGATCATGCCGACTGGCTGTATAAGGTGGGAGAGAAAGCAAAGGTAGAAGTAACGTTCTGTCTTTATGGTATGCCTCAGGACGTAGAGGTGAGTTATGAGATCGGGCCAGATATGATGCCTGCCACCAGCCAAGGCAAAGTGAAGCTGAAGAACGGCAGAGCAGTCATCGATATGGGTACGATGAAGAAGCCGGGATTCTTGGATTTGAGACTGACGGCAGAGCATGAAGGGAAGAACTACCAGCATCATGTGAAGGTTGGTTTCTCACCAGAGCAGCTGAAGCCTTATACCAAGAACCCTGCCGACTTCGATGCCTTCTGGAAAGCGAATCTCGAAGAAGCTCGCAAGGCACCGTTGCATGTGGATTGCAAGAAAGTAGACAGTTATTGCACGGATGAGACGGATATGTATCTGCTGAAGATCAAATATGACCAGCGTCATAGCATCTATGCTTATCTGTCGAAACCGAAGAAGGATGGGAAATATCCTGTGGTGCTCTGTCCTCCCGGAGCAGGCATCAAGACCATCAAGGAACCCATGAGAAATATCCATTATGCCAAAAACGGATTTATCCGCATGGAAATGGAAATCCACGGTCTGAATCCAGAGATGACAGATGAGCAATTCAAGGAAATAACCTCAGCATTCGATTATGAAAACGGATACTTGACGAACGGTCTTGACGATAAGGACAATTATTATATGAAGCATGTGTATGTGGCCTGTGTTCGTGCCATCGACTATCTCTGCTTGCTACCTGACTGGGATGGTAAGAATGTCTTCGTGCAGGGTGGCAGTCAGGGCGGCGCCCTCTCGCTCATTACGGCAGGTCTCGATTTTCGTGTGACGGCATGTGTGGCCAATCATCCTGCACTCTCGGATATGGCAGGCTATCTTGATAACCGTGCTGGTGGATATCCTCACTTCAACCGTCTAAATCACATGTTGACTCCCGAAAAAGTGGAGACGATGGCTTATTACGATGTAGTGAACTTCGCTCGTCGTATCACTTGTCCTGTCTATCTGACGTGGGGATACAACGATAATGTGTGCCCGCCTACCACGAGTTACATCGTATGGAACCTGATTACAGCGCCTAAGGAGAGCTTGATTACCCCTGTTAATGAACATTGGACAACAGCTGAAACCAATTACGGACAAATGTTATGGCTCAAAAAGCATATTCAATAATCGTTGTATTGCTGCTGTTAATGAGAAGAATGGATGCATTATAAAAGGCACACCCTAAAAATCGTTCATTGCTAACACTTTTGTTGCAATGAACGATTTTTGTTAGTCTTTGAAACAAATCTTATCGTACATATTATTAAATGGCCGTATCTTTGCACCAGATTTAAGATTCATACATTGGTTTTAATTAGGTAAATGTTAGTTAGTTGTTAGTAGTAATGAAATAGCGCGGCTCGTGATGAGTCGTGCTTTTTTCTTGTGTTTCCTTGTTACTTCCAAATTTATTTCGTATCTTTGCAGTCGATATAGACATAAAACGAAACAGATGAGACAGAGACGGACTTTGCTTTTGAGAGGATTATACACCTTATTATATATAATGGTGGTTGTTGGGTTGTTCACTTCTTGCACAGAGGAAAAAGTCTATAGGATCGGTGTGTCGCAATGCGGCCCAGGGCAATGGCGGGAGAAGGTGAACCACGAGATGCTGGCCGCTCAGCACCTTTACGAACAGGACGCAAAGGTTGTTATAGCCTGTGCATATGATGATACGGAACGTCAGATACAGCAGATTGACAGTCTGGTGGAGAGCGGAATCGACCTGTTGGTGGTTGCACCCAATGAGTCTGCACCGCTAACCGAGGCAATTAAGGAAGTACGGAGAAAAGGCATACCGGTAATTTTCTTTGATCGCAAGGCAGAGACCGATGACTATACAGCTTTTATCGGTGGTAGCAACATTAAAGCAGGTCGGACGGTAGGAGAATACGCCTTGGAACTGAGTAGGCAGATTACAAACCACACCCCCATTATACTAGAAATCACAGCAACGATGGGTACATCTCCAGCCAAAGAGCGGCATGAGGGATTCGCCGAGTCGATGAAAGGGCATAGCGAGGTAGACTATCAGTGTATATACAGTGATTGGAGTAGCGAAGAGGCCTACAGAATTGTGAAAGAACAACTGGAGCAGAGTAAACAGCCCGATATTGTATTCTGCCATAATGATGGAATGGCTACGGGAGCCCATAAAGCAGTAGAAGAAGCGGAATTGAAAGATAAAATAAAAATTCTAGGTATCGACGGTATGCCTGATGAAGGTATAAGATATGTACAAGAGGGAATACTGCAGGGTACTTACATATATCCAACACATGGTGAAGAGATAATAAAACTTTCACTCGACATATTGACAGGCAACAAATTCGCTCACGACAACTCGATGAGTAGTATGATGGTGACACCTGATAACGTGAATATCATCAATCTGAGCAGTAGGGAATTGATGAAGCAGAATAATGACCTAATTACGATACAGGACAAACTGGAAAACTCTCTCTCATTATACGATACACAGCACAAGGTATTGATTGGCAGTTTTGTGGCCATAGCCATATTGGTTATTGCCGTTGTGATGGCATGTCGCGCTTATATACAAACACGTAAAGCCATCAGGCAAAGACAGGCATTAAACGAAGAGGAGGTGCGGTTCTACACAGATGCCAGTAACCGTAAAATACATGAAATTTTTGTGAAGCCGACAGAAGAACTGCCTCCCCCACGTTCACAAGATATACTTTTTGCAGAGCAATTGAACGAAGCTATACGCAAAAACATGTCGAACCCTAATCTGAAGATGGATGACCTCGGTGAGGAGATGGGGCTAAGCCGCGTACAATTATATAGGAAGGTGAAAGCCATCACCGGATTGACACCCGTGGAACTGTTACGACAGATGAGACTCCAGCAAGCCTACGCTCTACTGACATCAACGACAAAAACCGTGGGCGAGATAGCCTATGAGGTGGGCTTTGGTACGCCTGGTTATTTCTCCACATGCTTCAAGAAGCAGTTTGGAAAGTATCCTACGGATCTGAGGGCAGAGTAATCTCTGCCCTTTCCTTTTCTACAAAGGGAAGTCCACAAATCTGACTTTATCGTCGAAATTTGTTTCATGTAACATTTTTGCGAGGTTCTGAACGAATTTTGCTATATCAGTATGTATTATTATAGTACTTTTGCAGCAAATTATTTAATTCACAAGAGTACTAACATTTTAAAAGATCAACAATGGAACAACTAAGAAAACTGTTTCTGAGTTTTGCACTCATTCTTACGAGTACAATAATGTACGCGCAAAGTGAGATCAGTGGTACGGTGGTCGACGCTCATGGCGAGACGGTCATCGGTGCGACGGTGATGGAGAAGGGTACGTCGAACGGTACGATTACCGATTTCGACGGTAACTTCACGATCAAGGTGAACGAGGGTGCTATCCTCGTGATTTCGTACATCGGCTATCAGACCCTGGAGGTGCCTGCCGCCAATGGCATGAAGGTGACACTGAAGGATGATGCCGAGGTGCTGCAGGAAGTGGTGGTGACGGGTTATACCACCCAGCGCAAGGCTGACCTGACTGGTGCCATCTCAACGGTCAGTGTTGACGAAATGGCTAAACAGAACGAGAACAACCCGATGAAGGCCTTGCAGGGTCGCGTGCCAGGCATGAACATCGCTGCCGATGGTAATCCTTCTGGCGCTGCAACGGTTCGCATCCGTGGTGTCGGAACCCTGAACGACAACGATCCGCTTTACATCATCGATGGGGTGCCCACCAAGGCCGGTATGCACGAACTGAACGGCAACGATATCGAGAGCATCCAGGTGCTGAAGGATGCCGCCTCTGCCTCTATCTATGGTTCGCGCGCTGCCAATGGTGTGATCATCATCACGACGAAGAAGGGTAAGGAAGGCAAGGTGAAGGTGAACTTCGACGGCTCGCTGGCCGCTTCTTTCTATACCAACAAGATTGAGACGATGAACGCCAGGGAATGGGGAAGTGCCTACTGGCAGGCCAGCGTGAACGACGGCCTCAACCCCAATAACAACAATCTGGGCTATAATTACGACTGGAGCTACGACAAGAACGGAACCCCTGTACTGAACGGACTAACGATGAATATGTTCCTCGACGAGAATGGTACGGTGCGTGCCGGAGATACAGACTGGTTCAATGAGATAACCCGTACTGGTATCGTACAGCAGTACAATGTCTCTGTCAGCAATGGCTCAGAGAAGGGCAACTCATTCTTCTCTTTCGGCTACTATGACAACAAGGGCACGATCAAGGACACGTGGTTCAGCCGTCTCTCGGCCCGTGCCAACAGCGACTACAAGCTTATCGACGATCTCGTGACTATCGGCGAGAACTTCACTATCAACCGCACGAAGGGTGTGGATGCTCCTGGTAGTGTGCTGGAGCACGCCTTGGAGTTCAACCCCAACTTCCCTATCTATGCTGAGAACGGCAAATATGCCCAGGCCCTCGGTGCCTACTCTGAGCGTGAGAACCCGCTGAGTATGATCGACAACGCCAAGGACAACGAATATACCCAGTGGCGTATGTTTGGTGATGTCCACCTCAGCATCACCCCATTCAAGAACTTCATGGTCCGCACCACTCTCGGTATGGACTATACCCAGAAGGAGCAGCGCTTCTTCACATACCCCATTGCCAACGGTAAGGTGATGCGCACCGACTCGGCTGTCGAAGACAAGCAGGAGCACACGATGCGCTGGATGTGGAACGCCATCGCCACCTATAATCTGGAGATCGGCAAGCATCGTGGCGACGCCATGATTGGTACGGAGGTGAACCGCATGGATTATAAGTGGAACAGCGCCAAGCGTTATGAATATGCTATTTTGAATACTGACTATATGTGGCCGTCGGCTGGTGCAGGCAAGCAGTTGGCAGAAGGTTCCGGCGAAGGATTCAGCCTCGTGTCATTCTTCGGTAAGGTGAACTACACCTATGACGACAAGTATCTGGCTTCGTTCACCATCCGTCGTGACGGTTCGAGCCGATTCGGTAGCCACAACCAATACGGTACGTTCCCCTCCGTCAGTGCAGGCTGGCGCATCTCTCAGGAGAAGTTCATGCAGAAACTTACTTGGCTCGACAACCTGAAGATTCGCTATTCTTGGGGACAGACCGGTAACCAAGAGATCTCGAACACCGCCCGCTATACCCTCTACAAATCAGTAGTGTCAACAGGTCTCTGGGGCAGTGGCCAGGCAGGTTCTTCATACGACATCGCCGGTAAGAACGGTGGCTATGACCTTGCCAACGGCTATGTGCGCAACCAGCGCGGCAACGACGACATCAAGTGGGAGACCACCACACAGCATAACATCGGTATCGACTTCGCCTTGTTGAGAAACGAAATCTACGGAAGCTTTGACTGGTACAACAAGAATACCACCGACATTCTGCTCTTCATGGAAGGCATTGCCGCCATGGGTGAGGGCAACGGCCAGTGGATCAATGCCGGTGAGGTGAAGAACAATGGTTGGGAATTCAGCCTGGGTTACCGCCACAGCCTTGAGAACGGATTCTCCTGGGACATCAACGGAAACATCAGTAAATATATAAACGAGATTACCAAGTTGCCTGAGACCGTGGCTGCCAATGGTAAATATGGTGGCAACGGTGTGAAGAGCGTCGTGGGTCACGCCATGTTCTCACAGGTGGGCTACATCTATGATGGCCTCTTCAAGAGCCAGGAGGAGATTGACAACCATGCTATTCAGGAGGGTGCAGGCCTGGGCCGTATCCGCTACAAGGACTTGAACGGCGACGGCATCATCACCGAGGCCGACCAGGACTGGATCTACGATCCGACACCAGCCTTTACCTGGGGTCTGAACATCTATCTGCAGTACAAGAACTGGGATTTGACCATGTTCTGGCAGGGCGTGCAGGGTGTAGACGTTGACTGCCGCGGCTATAAATCGCAGACCGACTTCTGGGCCAACTCTGCCATCAATGTACCTTATTTGAATAAAGGCAAGCGTGCGCTCGATGCCTGGAGTCCTGCCAATCCTGGCAGCAACATCCCGGCTCTGACGATGTCGGATACCAATAATGAGGGCCGTGTATCCTCTTATTACATCGAGAACGGTTCATACGCCAAGTTACGCACCATCCAGTTGGGTTATAATATCCCGAAGAGTGCCTCAGACAAACTGAAGATGGAACGCATCCGCATCTATGCTTCGGCTCAGAACCTGGTGACCATCAAGAGCAGTAACTTCAGTGGTGTCGATCCTGAGAACCCAGGCTTCGGCTATCCCATCCCCCTCAACCTTACTTTCGGAGTGAACGTAGGATTTTAATTAATTGATAATTGACAATTGAAAATTGAGAATTATGAAAACGACATATATTAAATACATCTGTGCAATCTGCGCAATCTGTGGTTTAATGAGTTGCTCTGATTTCTTGGAGGAACAGGTCCCGCAGGCTACGCTCACTCAAGATGAGGTGAAGAACCCTGAGTACATCGACAATGTGCTGATCTCTGCCTACGCCGGTTTGCTGTCCATCGAGGATATGAACGCCTCCTTCTCTCTCTGGAACTACGATACCCGTTCGGACGATGCCTACGTGGGCGGCTCCGATTTCTCTGACGGTGAACCCTTTCACAGACTGGAGAGGAGTGTTGGTGTGATGACCACTGACTGGCCCTTCAGCTCTATCTGGAACAGGTTCTACAGCTATCTCTCCCGCGTCAATCTGTCACTCGACATACTCGCAGAAGCTGATCAGGAGAACGCAACGATCCAACAGCGCACCGCAGAGATGAAGTTCTTGCGTGCCTACGGCCATTTCCAGTTGAAGCGCCTGTTCAAGAAGATCCCGTTTGTGAACAAGCCCAATATGACGGAAGAGGACTACAATAACCTCTCGAATACGGAATACACCAACGATGAGGGCTGGCAGCAGATTATCAACGATCTGGAGGATGCCTATGCCGTGCTGCCTGCGACTCAGGTGGAGAAGGGCCGTCCGACAAAGGCCGCTTGCGCTGCCTTCCTGGCTAAGGCTTATCTCTATAAGGCTTATCATCAGGACGATGCCAACACCAATCAGGTGACAGCCGTCAGCGAGGCTGACCTGCAGAAGGTGGTGGAGTACACCAACACCTCTCTCTACACACAGGCAGCCTACGGACTGGAATCCGACCTGCACAATAACTTCCGTCCGGAAGAGCAGTATGAGAACGGCAAGGAGAGCCTGTGGGCTATCCAGTACTCCAAGAACGACGGTACCGTCTATGGTAACCTGAACTTCTCGAACCGTCTGATTGTTCCCTGTATTCCTAAGGTACACGACTCTGGCTGTGACTTCTACAAGCCTTCTCACAACCTCGTGAATGCTTTCCGTACCAATAGTGACGGTCTGCCCTTCCTCGACAGCAATTCCGATGTAGACTATGTAGTAGGCTCTGCCCAGACTGTTGACCCCCGTCTGTTTGTCACTGTCGGTGTGGCTGGTACGCCGTATATGTTCAACCCCAGCTTTATGATGTCAGAGACCAATGCCTGGAGCCGTTCAGGTGGTACCTTCGGTTACTTCGTCTCGCTGAAGCAGAATGTAGACCCTGCCCTGACCGACATATATCTCTTCCTGTGCGACTCACAGTGGGCCAGTTCAATGAACCGTGTGGTATTCCGCTATGCTGATGTGCTGCTGATGCGTGCTGAGGCCCTGGCACAGTTAGGACAGGCCACTGAGGCCATTGCCTTGGTGAATCAGGTGCGCAGCCGTGCTGCCGATATGATAGGCAACAGCATCGTCTCGAACTATCCTAATAAGTATGGTGTACACTATGCTGTCGGTAAGTACAATGGTGCGTATTCCAAGGATGACGCCATGAAGATCATCAAGATGGAGCGCCGTTTGGAGCTGGCTATGGAGAGTGAGCGTTTCTTCGACCTCGTTCGCTGGGGTGACGCCGCTACCGTACTCAATAAGTTCTACAGCAGCGAGAGCGAAAAGATGAACTTCCTCACAGGAGCGTCGTTCACCGCCAATAAGAACGAATATCTGCCCATCCCTTGGGAGCAGATGTCTGCCTCTAACGGACACTATACGCAGAACTGCGGACAGTGGTAAACCTTGAATTAAGAGTTAAGAATTAAGAGTTATCGCTACGCGATTATAAATTAAAAATTATGAAAACAATATATAGCATTATCTGCGCAATCTGCGTAATCTGTGGTTTCACAGCCTGCAACGATGACAATACGGGCAGCATCGACGTCGGTGGCTCCTGCCTCGTTGAGAAGTTTGTGCTCAACGGCCAGTACGAAGGCACTATCAGCACCGAGAAGCGACTGGTGAAGGTGAAGGTGCCTGTGGACTTCGACCAGAAGAGCGATATGGAGATCACCAGTCTCATTGTTTCTCCTGGTGCAGAAACCAGCCTCAAGGTGGGCGACCATGTCAATTTTGATGCCGACCGCAACCTCCATGTCTCTAATGGCGACTTGGTGATGAACTATCAGATATCCGTCCGTAACGACGAAGCCCTGATGTCGCTTTTCATCCTGGAAGGTGTGAAGGGGGCCATTAACCAGCAGGACAAGACCATTACCGTCAGCGTGATGGCCAACAGCGGCATCGACCTCAGCAACGCCACCTTCGAGGTGGAGTGCTCGGAGGATGCCACCTGCAGCCCTGCCAGTGGAACAATGGGTAATTTCACCGAGCCGTTCCTGATTACACTGAACGACAATACGGCTACTACTACCTATACAGTATATGTCACACTGATTGAGGATCCCGTTGCTCTGTTTGTGGGTGAGGCCGAGAACATCGAACTGCTCAATGATGAGGAGAAGGCAGCCGCCAAGTGGCTGACAGGAAACATCGCCAGTGCTGCTTATGCTTCATGGAGCGATGTGGCCAGCGGTAATATCTCTTTGGAGAAATGCCGGCTCATCTTCTTCCACCGCCACTGCTCTTCATACGGCAACTACAACGGCTTCGTTGAGGCTGAGACAGGTGCGATGACGGCTCTGGCTCGTATGAAGGAATATTGGCAGAATGGTGGTGCATTCGTGCTGGGCCGCTCTGCAGTGAACTATGCCATTGCCCTGGGTGCCATGCCTGAGGATGCCTATCCCAACAATGTCTGGGGCGGCGGAGGCGGCGAAGGCTCTGACTTGATGGGTGAAGATCCTTGGCATACCTATGCCTATGACACGACTCATCCGCTGTGGAATGGATTGAAGACCTATCCCGGTGCTCCCGAAAATGCTGTCTATACACTTGACAATGGTTATACTATCTGCAATACCACATCGCAGTATGGATTCTGGGATACCTACGCTGACGGTAAAGACGCTGTGGAGGCTAAGACCGGTGGCCGTGCACTGACTGGTGACAACAGCGTCAATGCCTGGGAACTGAAGGCTGCCAACGGTGAGTTCGGTAAGGGTGGTATCATCTGTCTCGGTTCAGGTCTCTATGACTGGAATTCTCCCACGCCTTACGTGTCGAACTATCACGACAACATGGGTGCCATCCTGCTCAACGCCTTCGACTACCTCACGAAGTAAACAATGAATTAAAACGAATTTCACGAATTAAACGAATTGAAAGTTATGAAGACAATGGTATATAGCATGATCTGCGCAATCAGCATAATCTGTGGTTTCACATCGTGCAGCGACGAAGAGTTCAGCGGCGACCCTGCTAAGGACTGGAACGGCACAACCACCTTCTTCGTTCCCACTGACGCACAGTACTTCAATACATACTATAAGCCGGCAGTAGGCCGTGTAGGCGACCCGATGCCCTTCTACGATCAGAAGAGTGGTGACTTCAAGGTGCTCTATCTGCAGGAGTATGAAAACAATATGAGTCATCGTTTCCACCCCATCTGGGCTGTATCTACCACCGATGGTGCCAACTATGAGTCGCTGGGTGAGTTGCTTCCCTATGGCGACAACGACTTCCAGCAAGACGCTGCCCTCGGTACTGGCTGTGCCTACGAAAAGGATGGTACGTACTACATCTACTATACCGGCCATAACGGTAACTGTAAGAACCGCGAGGTGGTGATGCGTGCAACATCCACAGACTTCAAGAACTGGAAGAAGGACGAACTTTGGACGCTCAATGGTCCTGACTACGGCTACTCTGGCAATGACTTCCGCGATCCGCAGATCTTCATGGCCGACGACGGTCTCTTCCATATGGTCATCTCTACCTATCCCGCTGGTGGCGGCGATCCCTGTTTCGCTGAGTTCAAGTCTTCTGATATGATGAACTGGGAGCATGTCGGACGATTCAAGATGATCTGGGACCGTATGCTTGAGTGTCCTGACATCTTCAAGATGGGCAACTACTGGTACCTCGTCTACAGTGAGAGTTATCGCGCCAGCTGGAGCCGCAAGGTGAAGTATATGATGGCTACGAGCTATGAAGAGCTGAAGAATTGTTTCAACGACGGACCCAAGTGGCCTGGCGATGGTCACGAGGGTGTACTCGACAGCCGTGCCTTCTATGCTGCCAAGACTGCCTCTAACGGTACCGACCGTTACATCTGGGGCTGGTGTCCTTTCCGTTCGGGTGCCGACATCCACGAGAAGAACATCAACGTAGGTGCTGGCGACGGCAATGAGCCCAACTGGAGTGGAGCGTTGGTATGCCACAAGATCATCCAGCACGCCGACGGCACGCTGACTCTTGGTGCAGTGCCTGCATTAGCTGCCAAGTACAATCAACCAGTTAATGCTGCCGTGATGGCATCCAACGGTTACAACGGAGGTACACTCAGCGGCGACGGCGCTTATGTGCTCTTCAACCGCCTCAGCGTGGCCAACCACATCTCCTTCACCGTCAAGACTTCCAACAATTGGGATAAGTTCGGTATCTCTGTCGTCCGTGGCACGGATTCAGAGAAGTATTACACGATGGTTGTCAATCCTGAGGACGAGAACCACCGCAAGGTGAACTTCGAGCAGGAGGGCCCAGAGGGCAAGGGCTTCATCGAGGGTATCGACGGCTATTGGTTCGAGCGTCCATCAGATAACACCTACAACGTAGACATCTACACCGACAATTCCGTCCTGACGCTCTACATCAATGATGTCTGTGCCTATACCCAGCGCATCTACGGCATGCAGAAGAACTGCTGGAGTATCAACAACTATGGTGGTTCCATTACCGTCAGCGACGTAAAGGTTAGTCAGCAGTAAGTCCATTTGAAAAACCCTAAAAATCGTTCATTGCTAACACTTTTGTTGCAATGAACGATTTATGTTAGTCTTTGAAACATATCTTATCGTGGTCGAAGGGTTTTTATCGTAACTTTGCACCAGATTTAAGATTCATACATTTGGTTAGATAATTGTTAGTTAGTTGTTAGTGGTAATGAAATAGCGTGGCTCGTGATGAGTCGCGCTTTTTTCTGCTATTTCTCTTTGGATATCACACGAGAATCAAGGAACTGGCGGAAGGTCTGCAGATAGCCGTCTGGGATATGGATGATTTCCTTGCCGATATAGACACAGTCGTTGCGGTCCACTTTCTGAATCTTATCAACAGCAATGATATAGGAGCGATGGATACGCAGGAAACGGTCTTTGGGCAACATCTCCTCTACGGCCTTCATCGTCAGATGGGTGATCAGCGCCTTTGGTTCGTTGTCAAGATAGAACAGCACGTAGTCCTTCATGCCATTGACGTATGTAATCTGGTCGATGGGCACATTGCGCCATTCGCCGTCAACACGGATAAAGACGGTATTGGGCTGCTGAGGCTGTGGGACAGACGTCTGCTGATGTAGCTTCCTGGCTTTCTCGACAGCCGCAAGGAACTTATTATAGCGGACAGGCTTCAGCAGGAAGTCGAGGGCATTCACCTCATAGCTCTCAAAGGCATATTCCTTGAAGGCGGTGGTGAAGACGACACGCGTCTCTTCTGGTAGGCTATGGGCCAGCTCCATTCCGTCGATATTCGGCATCTGAATGTCGAGGAACAGCAAGTTGGGCTTCTGCGCCTTGATGGCGTTAATGGCAGTGATGGAGTCTGTGAACGATGCCATCAGTACTAAATCAGGTGTTTTCTCAACATAAGATTCGAGCAGGCGGACGGCCAGAGGCTCGTCATCGACAATGATACAGGAGAGTGAACTCATAGTTGCAGGGTGATTTTGACGTGATAGATATTCTCAGGCGTAATGGTCTGCTCCCATTGGTAGCGACCTGGGTAGAGGAGGTCGAGACGACGACGGGTGTTCTCCAGTCCGATACCAGAACCGCTACGGTCCTTGGTTGGCTTGGGATTGTTGGTGTTGTCGCAATTAAAGATGAGCGTATCGTCGTGCTGTGTCAGACTGATGTCGATGGTGGCAGGGGCGTTACTGTTGGCACCATGCTTAAAGGCATTCTCTACCAACGAGATAAATATAAGTGGAGCCACTAGCGCTTCACGATTCTCTATACTCGTTTCGAACCCCACCTTCGTCATCTCATTACTGCGCAGTTTCATCAGCTCTATATAGTTACGCATAAATTCCACTTCGCCATCCAGTGGCACTTTCGGTTTGTTAGTCTCATACATCGCATAGCGCAGCAGGTCGCTCAGTTGCATCACCGTGTCCTGGGCTTTGTCGGCATCAATCTGTGTCAGGCTGGAGATGTTGTTGAGGGTATTGAAGAGGAAATGCGGATTGATCTGATTTTTCAACCAAGCGAGTTCCGCCTCTACCTCCTTCTGTTTCTTCTCGCTCTGCCGCATCACGTAACGGATACTTATGGCGATGAAGACGGCCATCAGATTGACAAGAAACGAAATGATTAAAAACGAGGAATAGCCTGCTATGAAGTTTTCAGGCAGCGTATTGAAATCTTTGAGCACTATGTGACTATTGCTACCGATGATGAGAAATATGTTAGCCAACACAAATTGCCAGCGTCGATGGCGGAACCAGAGCAAAGGAACACATAAATAAAAATTGATAAGATAGATTACCACTGCAGGAGCCAGCCAATAAGCTGAAACCACAAGGGAGTCCCATACCACTTGAATGTCGTGAGTCGTCACATAACTGATGAGCCCTGGCGACATTATCACCAGCGACAACAGGAGCACCTGCGCCACAAACAACCACACATCTTTTATCTGTATTTTCTTCATCGTCGGCAAAGTTACGAAAAAGTGAGTAAAACACCAAATTATAAAAGAAAAAAGAGACTATGTCATAATAGAATGCCTGTTTTGACATAGCCTCATTCGAGCCCCAGGAGAGGGGGGCGGCTTACGCAGGGGGCGAGCCTGAATAGTGCCCTTATTTGCTGGCCATCTGCTGATCCTGAATGCGTTCGGCGGTGTTCTTGGCTGTCAGGTCGAGCATCGCAACATACTTGTTGTACTGCTTCTCGCTGAGAATATTCTTCATCGTCAGCTTGTGGCGGGCCTGAATCTTTTCCCAGGCCTCACTGCCTCTTGCTGCATCATGATTCTGGTAGAGGGCCTCCATCGAACTCTCAAACTGGGCCATTGCAGTCTTAACAGGTTCAATCTGATTAACCTTCAGTTCCAAGTAGCTTGCCAGACGGTCGAAAGTCAGCTTGCTGTTGTTGTCATTACTCTGAGCGTTAGCACTCATTGTCATCATCACCATTGCCACGAGGGCGAAAAACATTTTCTTCATACCTTTTACTATTTAAATTGTTAATACTAAGTTTCTGTCTTTTGAGCTTCGCTCGAAACCGCTTTCGCTCGAAATAGCTCGAATTGCATTCGGCTCTTTGCTCGCTTAATCGCGGTTTTGACAGTGCAAGGACAGTGCAAGCTGAATGCAATCGAGCTCGCTCGAGTTGCTGAGGCGCAGCCTGTTCTCGCTGATTTCATCGGCAAAGGTATGAAGAAATCTGTCTGCCTCAAAATCACCTTCGACGTTTACCCCCATGTCTTTCGACGTTTAATGGCAGACATCTTAAGAACCTTAATCATTAATAACTAAAAAACAGAAAAAGGGCAGTGATGTGTGATTGGGCAAAACGCATCTGCGAGACGGTAGAGAATTACTCTTCATACGTTCAGCAATTGGCTTGGAACGTATTGGCTGAAACTGAGAATGAGGCAACAGAACAAGATTTCAAGAATGGCATTGAGGCTCTGATGGCTCAATGTTCAGGACTTTTCCAGGAACAACTTCAGGGGCTGACCTCCTATCAACTAAATTTCCTGCGTGCCGTATGCAATGGAGTACATTCTGACTTCGGAAGCAAATCCGTCATGGAGGAATACAATCTAGGAAGTAAATCAAACATCGCTCGCATCAAGGAGGCTTTGCTTGACAGAGAACTGATAGAAACAAGTCAGGACGGTGTCTATCTAGAAGACCCTGTATTCAGGATGTGGTTCAATAAGAAATGAAGAAGATGAGGAAACGTCTGCAGATACTGCGTTTTTCTGTGACGGAACACCCTGATAACGCATATAGGACTCGCATCCCTGCGAGTCCCATATAGCATTAATCATTAATAACTAAAAACCAAAACCAATATGAAAAAGAAAACTATCTCTAACTAACTTATGTATGAATCTTAAATCAAAGGCAAAGTTACGGCGATTTCCATTTCATTCCAAACTTTCCCGCATTTTTCTCTCCATCTTATAGCGACAACTCTCCCGTCAGGCGACAAAACGCCCTAACCGCCTCAAAACTTGTCGCTTGATAAGAACATTCCATAATTATTTGGTTATTTCAAATATTGTCCTTACCTTTGCACCCGTTAACGTTATTTATTAACTTAAATTATTAAGCTATGAGAAAGAAAAAAGCCTCGCACACAGCGGGACTATCCCTCTTGTGAGATATTAAGGTGCGGAGGTTTGTACTCCGAACAACAAGCGTGGTTTTGCCAAACAGATTACGGTTACAAGTGTAACCATGTGACCATTTTCTTGGAGGTCGGTTTGAAATTATTTTACAAGTTAAGAAAGCAGGGAGAATGCAAGGACTTTAGATAGTCCAAACTGGGAGTTTGCAGTAACTAAACTCCTAGTTTGCTTACTGTAAAGTCCCGTTTTCCTTAGTTCAAAACCATAGCTTTACAACTGCCTGTGTTTCAAGCAGATACAAAAGCGTCGAATAGAAATACCTTATTATGAATTTTGTTGACAAAACCTTGCAGTTTCTTGCCCGTAGGTTACATGGTTAACTTGTAACCGTAACAATTTTAAGCTTGACGCAGAGGAGAAACAACTTATTATTTCGTCATCCCTCACATTTTTAAGCAAAAATCCTTTATTTAAAGGTGTTTCGAAAGATTCATCCCTCACCTCATCCCTCACATGCCGAATCTCCCTTGTACAAAGGCTTTTCCGAAGAAAATGTGAGGGATGAGACCGTTTTTCTGAAAAAAAAGCATTACCTTTGCAGCCGGAAATATAGAGTAGTTATAATAAACGAACTATGATAGGAACAATTGTCAATGCGACCACCATCATCGTTGGCAGCATCATCGGCAGCCTGCTGCATCGTGGTGTGAAGGAAAAATATAAAGAGGTACTCTATACGGGATTAGGACTGGCATCGCTGGCCATCGGTCTGAATGCCACCATCAGCCACTTCCCCCAGTCGCAGTATCCCGTGTTATTTATCATCTCGCTGGCTATCGGAGGCGTCATCGGTACGGCACTCGACATCGACGGTCGATTCAAGCGGCTCGTTGATAAATTGCAGCGCGGAAAGAAGAAAGACGGCAACCGACTCGCCGAAGGCCTTTCTACTGCCATCCTGCTCTATTGCATTGGTCCGTTATCGATGCTCGGACCAGTCATCTCAGCCTTGAAGGGCGACCACACCTTCCTCTTCACCAATGCCACGCTCGACTTCGTGTCGTCGATGGTGTTTGCCTCCACTTACGGCATCGGTATGGTCTTGGCAGCTCCTGTGCTGTTCTGCTGGCAGGGCATGTTCTGGCTCGTTGCCCATATCAGCAGCACCGCCATCAGTGATGCCCTTATGGCAGAGTTGCTGATTGTCGGCGGACTGCTCATTACGGGCAGCGGACTCTCGCTGTTAAACCTGAAAGACTGCAAGACGCTCAATCTCCTGCCCGCCCTTCTGGTGCCCGTTGTTTGGTTTCTGATACGTTCCTTCATATGAATAAGTAACCTTAGAGTTTCATTGTGTATTTGTCTTTGATGTCGGGGGCAATTCCCAATAAACTATAAATTACGAGCCAAAACAACCCTGCTTTCGCATATATTTCGTAAATTTGCCGAAGAGAATCAATCTGTTATGTGATATGTATCCAAACAAAAACAATGATATATGAAGAAACTATTTTTATCCATCAGCATTCTGGCAGCAGTCGTAGGCTGTAATCCGAAACAAGAGACTAAGCAAATGGCATTCGAGATGCCAGCAGTAGAAGACATCGCCATGTATCAGGTGAATCCCCGAGTGTTCGCTCCTGAGAACTCCCTCAACGCCGTAGCGGCTCGTATCGACTCTATCCGTGACTTGGGCGTGAACGTGATGTGGGTGATGCCCATTTATCCTATAGGCATTGAGAAAGGCAAGAATTCGCCTTATTGCATCAGCGACTACAAGGCCATCGCCCCAGAGTTTGGCACTATCGACGATTTCAAGCATCTGGCGCAGGTGTGCCATGAGCACGGTATGGGCATTATTCTCGACTGGGTGGCCAACCACACGGCGTGGGATCACCCTTGGGTGAAGGAACATCCGGATTGGTACACCCGCGACGAAAAGGCCGACACCATCATCTGCCCGCAGCCATGGAATTGGGAGGATGTAGCCGACTTGAACTATGATAATAAGGACATGCGCGAGGCGATGATCGATGCCATGAAGTTCTGGATTGTTGAAGTGGGTATCGACGGATTCCGTTGTGATGTAGCCGACGGCGTACCTGCCGACTTCTGGAAGGATGCCATCGAACAACTCCGTGCTGCCGCTGGCGACCGCAATATTGTGATGCTGGCCGAGGGAAAGAACGAGGATAACTTCACTGTTGGTGGCTTTGACATGAACTATGGATGGGATTATAAAGATGAGATTGTCAAGGTGTGGAAGGGCGCTCCTGCCTCCGACCTCATCAAGGCAGACAGTGCAGAGTATGCAAATCTGCCTGCCGGCAAAGTCAAGCTTCGCTTTACAACCAATCACGACCATTCTACTGAGGCCACGCCCTGTGTAGAGTTCACCAACGAGCGAGGTGCAATGGCAGCCTATGTGGCAAGCATCTTCCCTCATGGAGGTGCTCTTATCTACAGCTCGCAAGAGGTCAGCTATCCTGAACCTATCAATTTCTTTAAGTATGTACCCGTAGACTGGACAGCCAACTCGGCCATCTATCAGGAGTACAAGGAACTGATAGGACTTTATAACGAGCATCCTGCACTGCGCAATGGCAAGATGAGAGCATGGCCCGATGATGATGTATTGATCTTTGAAAAGGCGGACGCAGAGGAAAGTTTCCTGATTATCGTTAACGTGCGCAACGAGCCAAAGGCAGTTCAGATTCCGGAAAGCTGGGTAGGCCGCGAGACAAAGGATGAGGTCACAGACAATGACTTCAAACTCGAAACCACACTCACGCTGGAGCCTTTCCAATACCTGATTTTGAAATAGAGACTATTTGCACTAGATTTATGAAGAATTACATGAAGATTTCAGCCCTTGTGCTGACAGGTGCACTGCTTGCTGCCTGTGGAAATAAGCAGCAGACAGAGGCGACAACATCGAATAACCTCTTCTCTACACTGCTCGGCAAGAGCGAGGCAGAGGTTCAGGCTCGTATAGATAGCATTTGGACACATTTCTTCACACCAGGAGATATCAGCAAGTATGATGCCGATGGCGAGAAATGCGTGTATTACGAAGTGGGCGACTCGATGGGTATCATCGTTGACACAGGTAGCAACGACGTTCGCACCGAAGGCATGTCATACGGCATGATGATAAGCCTGCAGCTCGACAAACGCGAAGTGTTCGACAAGCTCTGGCGATGGGCAAAGACCTACATGGCCTATCCCGCTGACAGTCCTTGGGACGGCTATTTCTGCTGGCAATGCTCCCTTGACGGTAAACAGATCGGACAGAGCAATGCCTCCGACGGAGAGATCTACTTTGTCACCGCCCTCTTCCTTGCCGCTGAGAAATGGGGCGAGCCACAGTATGCTGCCGATGCCAATGAGATTCTTCACAAGGTGACATCAAAGGACGGCAAGGCATCGGGCATCTATAATCTCTTCGATGACTCGACGCGCCTGGTCACATTCGTACCTAATGAGGAAGTTCACTGGTACAGCGATCCGTCTTATTGTCTGCCAGCCTTCCTCGACCTCTGGGCAGAGAAGGCCGATGCGAAGAACGACTTCTGGCGCGAGGCTGCTGATAAAGCCCGCTGGCTGCTTGAGGCCTCACAGGATTCCGTGACCGGACTCTATCCCGACTACTGTCTCTTCGACGGGAAACCCTATCGCCGTCCTAACTTCGACTACAATACCGACCGCTATCAGTATGACGCCATCCGCTGTCCGATGAACGTCGGCATGGATTACTATCTCACGGGGAAGGGCCGAGATGCCCAGCGCACGATGATGCGCCGACTACTGACATTCTTCAAGAACGAGGGATTCAACGGCGGACAGTTCAACCTTGATGGTACAGAGCCTACAGGCAACTACACTGAGGGTATGGCAGGAGCCAATGCCGTGGGAGCCTTTGCGCTGGCTGACAGCGACAGCGAAGAGGATCGCGCCCTGGCTCGCGAATATGTGCAGCGGCTATGGGATGTCCAGCCACCCACGGGCAAATGGCGCTACTATGTCGGCATGGTCTATTTCCTCTCCATGCTCCATGTCTCTGGTCATTTTGGTTTATGACGTCTATCGTTTAAAACAAAAAACAAATACGATTATGAGTAAGATTCTGATTTTGCAGGGCTCTCCGAGAGCCAATGGCAACACCGCATGGATGGCGGAAGAGTACAAGAAGGCTGCCGAGGCAGCAGGTCATGAGGTAACTTTGGTGAATGTTGCCAGAAAGAAGATTGCAGGTTGTCTGGCTTGCGAGTACTGTCACAATAAGGGCAATGGTGCCTGCATCCAGAAGGACGACATGCAGGAACTCTATCCGCTGATGAACGAAGCCGAGGTGCTGGTATTGGCTGCGCCCATCTACTACTTCACGCTCTGCGCCCAGATTCAGGCTCCTATCCAGCGTATGTACTGCGTGAACAAACCCACCAACGTGAAGAAGATGGCACTGCTGATGTCATCCTATTCTCCAGGCGTTTATGACGGAGCCACAGCTGAGTTCCGCGACATCTGCAATTATTGGGAGGTTGAGAACATAGGGTTTGTCTCTGCCAAAATTGATGAGCAGAAAACAGAGGAAACCAAGCAGAAAGTGATAGCACTGGCGGCGAAAATATAATCAGAAACGGTTATGTTAGGCAACTTTTCTTATTACAACCCCACCAAACTGTATTTTGGTGATGAGTCTTTGAACTTTCTCAAGGACGAGCTGAAGGGCTACGGCCCTGTGGTGCTGCTGAACTACGGCAGCGGCAGTGTGAAGCGCAATGGTATCTACGATCAGGTAGTTGCCATCCTGCGTGAGGCTGGTAAGACCATCGTGGAGAACCCAGGCGTGATGACCAATCCTACGCTGGAGAAACTGAACGAGGGCGTGAAGATAGCTCGTGAGAACGAGGTGGATCTGATTCTTGCCCTCGGCGGCGGCAGCGTGTGCGACTATTCGAAGGCTGTGGCAGCCTCGGTGTTTTACGAGGGCGACTATTGGGATAAGTTCTGGCTGAAGCAGGAACAGCCCGATGCCGACCAGAAATTGTTGCCCGTAGCTTGCATCCTGACGATGGCAGGCACAGGTTCGGAGATGAATGCTGGCACGGTGATTACCGATGCAGAGCATACGTTCAAGGTGGGCCATGTGTTTGACAGTCGCCTGATGCCGAAGTTCTCTATCCTGAACCCAAAGTTTACGATGACCGTACCCGAGAACCAGATGAAGGCTGGTATCTACGACATCATGAACCATATCATGGAGCAGTACTTCTCTGATTTCGACGATAACACAAGCGACTACCTCGCTGAGGGTTTAATGCGCTCTGTAATCACCAGTAGCCGCATTGCCGTGAAGAATCCTCAGGACTACGAGGCCCGCTCGAACATCATGTGGACAGCAACCTGGGCCCTGAACACCCTCATCGGCCTGGGTAAGAAAGAGGACTGGATGGTACACATGATCGGTCACAGCGTGGGTGCTTGGACGCATGCCCCTCACGGCTATGCACTGGCCTCCGTCTCAATGGCGTACTATCGCAGGGCTATGGAAAACGGTCTGGCTAAGTTTGCCCGTTTTGCACACAACGTATGGGACATTCCGACAGAGGGCAAGACTGAACGCGAACTGGCCGAAGCTGGTCTCGAAGCCCTAAAGAACTGGATGCTGGAGATTGGATTGCCACTCACCATCAGTGAGTTGGGAGCTACCAATGAGATGATTTCTGGCATTACCGAAACCACCGTGGTCTATCCCGCCGGTTATCTGAATCTTACAAAAGAAGATATTTCGGAGATACTAAAGGAGAGTATTTAGAACAAGTAAAAAGTCAATTATGAAGAAGATGGTAATGATGTTGGCGGCACTCTTGACAATGAGCCTGAGTGCCTGCTCACAAGGAACCAAAATAAAGGAGAGTAAGGAAATGAAGAAAGTGTTAGTAGCCTATTTCTCAGCATCGGGCGTGACAAAAGGTGTGGCCGCTTATCATGATGTGAATTGGAAGGAGGGCAAGCTCTTAAATAGAGCATCGAAGAAAGATTTGGAGGATTGGGTGAAGAAATAAAAGCGTTAATTCGCAAAGTATTATAAATCCAATAATCATTAAATCTCAAGGCAAAATAATCATGCTTTGGGATTTATTTCGTATATTTGTCCGCAAATCGCAAAATAGAATATGAAAAGACTGATAATTTCCCTGATTGCATTGGTCACGATGCAGAGTGCCTTTGCTGTTGATAGGCTGTCGATGTTGCCCTCCCCTATACTTGGTGGTGAGCTGAGTAATTCTGCTGCTACATCGGTGGCAGATATCGACGAGGTGATGCCACGAATGCGGGCATTGGGACTTAACACGGTGCTCGTCCCAGCTTATTGGGAACTGATGGAACCAGTAGAGGGGCTGTTTGACTTCACGCTCATCGACCGTACCATCGACGTGGCGCGACGTGAGCAGTTGTACGTGGTGTTCCTTTGGTTTGGCGTGTGGAAGAACTCGATGTCGTGCTATACTCCTGGCTGGTTCAAACAAGACACGAATCGATTCCTACGGGCGATGACTGCCGAAGAGAAACAGATGGAGATAGCCTCGTGTTTCAGCGACAATGTGCTACAGGCCGACCTGAAGGCATTCTCGGCACTCATGCGGCATATCCGTGAGAAAGACCCGCAGCGTGAGGTGGTCATCATGATGCAGATAGAAAACGAGATAGGTATGCTGGAGTCGGCACGCGACTACTCGCCATTAGCTGAGAAAGCCTATATTAAAGAAAGGTGGGCAGAGCGCTACGGTACGGATGAGTATGCCGATGAGAAGTTTATGGCACTGAGCTATGCCCGCTATGTGGAGCATCTGGCTGAGGCGGCTCGCGAAATCCATGATATGCCGCTTTATGTGAATGCCGCGATGAACAGTCGTGGGCGTCGTCCTGGCGAATATCCGTCGGCAGGGCCGTTGGCGCATCTCATCGACTTCTGGCACAAGGGAGCACCGAGCATCGATCTGCTTGCTCCAGATATCTACGACACTGGCTTCAAGTCGTGGTGTGCGCAGTATGCGATGCCTTTGCGTCCACAAGATGGAGGAGAAATCAAAAATCGTCTCTTTATCCCTGAGAACCGTTGCTGCGAGAATAGCGGAGTCCGTGCTCTCTATGCCTTCGGCGAGCATCAAGCCATTGGCTTCTCACCCTTCGCCATCGACCAAGCGAGTCCAAAAGAAACGGAATCGGTAACAAAAGCCTACGCTCTGCTGCGACAACTTTTCACATTTTACTCTTCTTGCGTCCCTTCGGTAGCAAGCGAGCAGAACTCGAGCGCACTTTTCACTTCTAAGACTTGGGGCTTACTCTTTGACCAAGAGGATCGCGAACGCGTTATTAACGATGATAATGTGGTAATGACCTGCCGTCATTATTTCACTCTTCCTTGGGATCCCCGTGCCACCGACGGCACTACATGGCCCGAGGGTGGTGCTATGCTCATCCGTCTTGGCAAATTCGACTATCTGTTGGCTGGCAGCGGTGTGGTCATCGATTTCAAGACTCCAACAGAGAAGCAACAAGAACAGCAAAAGACATTGGGTGAGGACGGTTTTGCAGAAGCAGGTGGAAATACAAGCCAAAAGACTAACAATCATTTCAATGGCAGACGTCTCGGCCTTCTTTCCGTCGATGAGGTATCAATCGCAGATGACGGCTCGATGCAATACCTCCGTCGCCATAACGGTGACCAAACCCATCAAGGCCGTCACGCCCGCATCGGCGTTGGCGAGTGGAAAATTCTCCACATCAAACTCTACGAATATTGAACGATAATTATATGAAAAAGACAGAATATAGCAGGACATGGAAGGTCTTAGACAAGTTATGATGAAGTGGATAGTATTATCAGATAATCGAAGCAGCGATAGCCGTCTATCCACAGAGCATGGACTATCAATCCTTCTGCGGACGGAACAGCACAAAATCTTGCTTGATACAGGAGCGAGTGACTTGTTTATCCGTAACGCAGAGTTGCTGGGCATAGATCTTAGCGATGTGGACTATGTTTTCATTTCTCACGGACATAGCGACCATGCTGGAGGCTTACGGCACTTCTTAGAGCATAATCGACAGGCCAAAGTTATCGTCTCGCCCGATGCCATGAGCGGACATTTCTTTTCCAAACGGGGGAATCTGCATAGCATTACTGCGGAGTGGCCGGAGATAGACGAAGACAGACTCATCTTGATAGACCAGACCTGTGAAGTGGCAGAAGATCTCCATGTGATTGCCCATATCCCTCAGATTCATCCGATGCCCAAGGGGAATCAAAATCTCTATGTGCAGAATGCCAACGGCGATTATATCCACGACGATTTCCGTCATGAATTGGCTCTGTATATCGATGGACTGCTATTTACAGGCTGTGCTCACAGTGGACTGGAGAACATCCTTGCAGCATGTCCTTGGCCTGTTCATACCGTTGTCGGTGGTTTCCACCTACTTGACGGACAGGAATCGGAAGAAGAACTGGCGGCTTTGGCTCAACGACTTAAATTCAATTATCCCAATACCCAGTTCTACACCAGCCATTGTACAGGTGATAATGTGTTTGAGGTGATGAAGGGCGTAATGGGAGAACAGCTTATTCTTCTTTAATCACAGGCATATTCGCCTCTTTCCATGCAAGGATACCACCTTTGAGGTTCACGCACTTATAGCCGACATCTGCCAACTTTCCGGCTGCATTGGCTGAGCGGCGACCACTGCGGCAATAGATGGCGATAGTTTTGTCAATGGGCAATTTAGCCTTGGCCTGTTCCACGAAGTCGCTTTGGGACTGATCAATGAGAACGGCTCCTTTAATATGCCCTTCAGCAAACTCATCGGCCTTACGTACGTCGAGGATTACCACATTGGAGTCTGTAATCAGTTCGGCAAACTCCTTCACTTCCATGTTCTCAAAATTCTGGCTGCAAGCTGTGTTCAGCCCTAGGGCAGCCAATAAGAGGGTTAAAATCTTCTTCATATATCCATAAATCCTAATAATTCTCAATTTCAGGCACAAAGTTAGTGCAAATCGAGCGAAATACCAAATTTATTTGAGGATTTCTGAGATGCAGCCGAACTTCAACAAAAGTTAAATTTACGCATAAATCCTGAAATCTCAATTAAAACCACTATATTTGCAAGAAAAATTGAGAAAAGATGGAAAGAAAGGATATCTATCTTGCTTCGAAACCGCGTTATGAGATCCTTGACGGACTGCGCGGTGTGGCTGCCGTGCTGGTGGTAGCCTATCACTTGTTTGAAACGTATTATGGCGGGAGTGCAGACCAGCCCATCAATCACGGCTATCTGGCGGTGGATTTCTTCTTTGTACTGTCGGGCTTCGTCATCGGCTATGCGTATGATGATAGATGGGGCAAGATGACCACTTGGGGATTCTTCAAGCGCCGACTCATCCGTCTGCACCCGATGGTGATTTTCGGCACGCTATTTGGTGCCGTGATGTTCTATTTCGGCAGTTGTTCTGCATTCCCGCTTATCAATGACACGCCTTGGTATATGGTGGTACTGGTGATGCTGTGGTGCTTCACGATGATACCATTGCCCAGCGGGATGGATATTCGCGGTTGGGGCGAGACCAATCCGCTGAACGGCCCTGCGTGGTCGCTGCAATGGGAGTATCTGGCGAACATCCTTTATGCGCTCGTCATCCGACGGTTCTCGAAACTGCTGCTCGGCATCTGCGTAGCCATCTTTGCCGTCTTTACGATTATTCTCTGTCTGAACATCGACATTTTCGGCGTCCTCGCCGAACGAAGTTATGCGTCCTATACTGTGATTGGTGGTTGGAGCACCACGCCCGATCAGTTGCAGATTGGTTTTACCCGTCTGCTCTATCCCTTCTTCTGCGGACTACTCATCTCACGCATGGGTAAACTAATAAAGGTACGCGGAGGTTTCTGGTGGTGTTCGCTGATGATTGTCATCCTGTTGGGAATGCCCTGGCTTGGACTGGGCACTGAGGGCGACAGCCGATGGACAAACGGACTCTACGAGGCCTTCTGCATCCTTGTCTGCTTCCCGATTATTGTAGCCATTGGTGCAGGTAGCAGCGTGAAGGGTGGCAAATCAGAGGCCATCAACAAGTTCCTGGGTGATATCTCCTACCCCATATATATCACCCACTACCCCCTCATTTACATGCAGATGTCGTGGGCTGAGAGTCACAAGGATGCACCACTCGGTATGCATATCTTCGTAGCCGTCAGCATCTTCTTCCTCGCCATCGGTCTAGCCTACGCAGCATTGAAACTCTACGACCTGACCATCCGAGAGTGGCTAAGAAAGAAATTATTCACATCAACGTCATCAAAATGAGAATTGATCATATATGAAACGAGATTATTCAAAATGGTATAGCGTGGCGCTGATAGCCGCTATATACACTCTCGCTGGTGTGGCAGGCTGGTTAATATTTAATGCGTTAACCTCTAACCAACTAACCACAAACCCTCTCATCGCACTTCTATGTGCTGACGTGCTGGCGACGGTGGTCGTATGGGCATTCGGCTTACTCTATGAGAACGTATCCGTCTATGACCCGTATTGGAGCGTCTTTCCTCCGGTTGCATTTCTGTTGTGGGCATTCTATACCGGCATATGGTCTCTACCTGTTGTTCTGCTGCTCATCGCTTCGTGCTATTGGGGCTGGCGGCTCACGCGCAACTGGATGATTACCTTTAAAGGTATCAGTCACGAAGACTGGCGTTACACCAAGTACCGTAGCCAACACCCGTTGATTTTTCATACCATTAACCTATTTGGCTTGAACATGATGCCTACGCTCATTGTCTTTGCCGCCATGCTACCCGGGCTGAAACTGTTTGAAAGACCGTTTGATATGAATACCCTATTTGTGAATGACGGACATTTGTTTACCACGATTCTTCTTTGCCTGGCTTTTCTGGCCTGTCTTATTGCACCAACCATCCAACTCATCGCAGACAAGCAAAGCCATGATTTCCGTGCTGCCAATCCCGGTAAAGTATGCAACGTAGGTCTGTGGAAACATGGTCGTCATCCGAACTATTTCGGTGAGATCCTATTCTGGTGGGGTATATGGATGATGTATAGTGCAATTAACGGTTTTGACTGGTATATCTGCGGAGCAATCGCCATGACCGCTCTCTTTCTCGGAATCTCTATCCCCCTCATGGAGCAGCGCCAACTCGCCAACAAACCAGGCTACACCGAATACCGCAAACAAACGCGAATGTTAATATGACACGCTTTGTGCCATAAATTCACAAACTAAAACTGATACGATTATGAAGATTTTGATTTTACAAGGCTCTCCGAGAGCCAATGGCAACACCGCTTGGATGGCGGAAGAGTACAAGAAAGCTGCCGAGGCAGCAGGTCATGAGGTGACACTGGTGAACGTGTCGAAGAAGAAGATTGCAGGTTGTCTGGCCTGTGAGTACTGTCATAAT
>Ga0265298_10000872_pt1 | contig 44839 bp, 59 predicted proteins | sample AusTroGonzalo_MG_3_FD_193486 | JGI IMG/M metagenome (GOLD analysis project Ga0265298, IMG submission 193486) | Bovine rumen microbial communities from tropical cattle in Woodstock, Queensland, Australia - Gonzalo_01 | ecosystem: Host-associated > Mammals > Digestive system > Stomach > Rumen ... | reverse complement strand
GACGGCATACGAGATCACCGTTACCACGGCTTGCAAGACCTGTGGGCTGAGCACTAGAAGCAGACGTATCAGGAGCGGCATTGTTCATTACCCATTTTCCGCTTTCATCTCTATGTACATTGTCAAAAAGTCCAGCCATCTTTAACCTCCAAGTTTGCCCATTGTAACGCTATCAATCTTGCCATACTTGGCTTCGTAATTGTTCAAGGCAGTAGCTTCGTCTACTCCATTTGCAATCTGGTCTTTGACATAGTTACCAAGTACTTTCTGAGAATAATAAGAATTTTGGAAATTCGGGTTATAACCATTGCTACTCGCCCCAGTATATCCAGCTGGGTACTGACCAGTGATTGCCTGATACTCCTGAGGAGTGATAGAACCCTGTCTGTAAGCAAGGTCGGGATTCTGTGTAGCCCAAATCTGTCTTGCCATGTTCGCCATGTCAGCACCATACAGAGCTTCGTATCCACTGAAGTCGCCAACAGCCGCACGCTGAGCCGCATCGGTAGCAGACATGGAGTATCTGTTTTTCTCATTTGCAAGCTGATTCGCTTCTTGCTGTGCGGCGAGAGAGGCGTCTTCATACTGTCTCGCTCTGTTCCACTCGTTCTGCATCTGCTGTGCCGCCGCATCACCGAACAGCTGGGCGATACCGCTGAAGTCACCCGATTCAGCTTTGAGCATAGCGGTGTTGTAGTCACGCTGATACTGCTGGTTCTCGATGTTGCGCTGGTAGGTATCACGTTCACGCTGAAGTTCTTCCTCTTCAAGCTGTCTTGCACGATTCCATTCAGCCTGCATCTGAGCCGCAACCTCTGCGCCGTAAAGCTGAGCGTATCCGCTAAAGTCTCCCTGTGCCGCCTTAATCTGAGCATCCTGAAGAGCGTTATTACGTTCCTGTTCTTGTACTTTGCGGTTATATTCGTCGGCAATACGGGCACGGTCTTCATCTTCAATGCCTCTTGCTCTATCCCATTCAGACTGAGCCTGTGTCTGTGCACCTTCGCCGTAAAGACCGCCATACATGGAGAAGTCACCCATAGAGGCAAGCCTGTCAGCATCCTGAAGAGCCATCTGATAGTAAGACTTCAGCTGGTCTTGACGATTAAGCATATCGTTGTACAGAGCGGCGGCACGTTCATAGTCGTTCTTGGCAATGGCGGCGGCGATGTCGCTCTGATACTGGATGTTCAGATTTCCAATCTGTCTGTCAAGGTCAGCCTGTGCCTGTACGTTAGCCGCATTGATTGTACCCTGTTTCTGCTGATACTGGTTGCTCAGAGCAAGAGCCGCCTGAGAGCCTGTGCCGACATTCATACCATTCCCAGCAAGCTGGGTGTTCAGGTTCATCCTGTTCCGCTCATAGTCGGTAGCGGCGGCGTTCATGGTCTGCGTATAGTTCTTGGCAAGAGCCTGTCTGTTCGCTTCAAGGTTAGCGTTGTTTATCTGATTCGCAGTCTGAAGCTGTGTGAGCTGTCCCTGAAGCGCACTGTTATACATATCGTTGATAGCTTGGCTGTTATCCAAGTTACCACCGATAGACTGGGCATAGTTGAGGACATAATTATTCTGCGCTCCCTCTGCCTGATTGCGTATAGGAGTAGATGCAGAAGTAGCATCAGCCCTTGGAGTGTTGGTGTACATACCACTGCCATTTGTGGGCGCAGAAGCGTTGTCATACCTTGGCGCATTAGTATAAGTTCCAGACCCGCTGGTGGGAGCAGAAGCTATTTTTACATTAGCGGTGTTGTAGCTCTGCTGGGTGTTCAGTTCTTCGTTCGCCATCTCATTACCACCTCGTAGTCCATTCAAAGCCTATGCCGTTGCTTCTGATGTATTCCCACTCGCCAGTAGCGGGGTTATACCATTTACCGTCTTTGCCACTGTATACGTCGACGATGTCGTCAGATTCCTGTGGGAGTCCTTCGGCAAGCTTCATCTTCAGCTCGTCGTATCTCTGCTGGGCGAAACTTGCAGTAGTGGTATCCTCCTGAAGCATCAGGTGAGCCGCCAGTCCATACGGCATCACGGTACGGCATATATAATCATCAAGTCCTATCTCATCGGTAAACTCAGATACAGGAGTGACGATAGGGCGTTTGCCTTTCTCCACTACTTTCCAGTTATCTGAGTACATGAACAGTTCACCGGCAAGGACGTTGATGATACCGATTGTTCTGTTTTCGTAATCGCTTACATCCTGATCGTCGACGGCGTCGATAATCGTAAGCATCTTGTCAAATACGTCTTGAACTGTAGTTGCCATTTCGTCTCCTTAAAGAAAAAGGGGCTGACTTGCGCCAGCCCCTAATTTGATTAAGACTTGGTGAACTTGAAGTGGGTGATACCGGAGGGCAGGCATCCATCCTTATAAGCATAAGCAGACACATAGTAAGTGCCAGCGTCGATGCTCGCATACGCAGTGCCAGTGCCGGTGACAGCAGCTTCATGCACTTTCGGGTTCGCATACATGGGCGCCTGAGTGATGACGTACTTGTAAGTCACGCCGCTGTACACACCAGTGTGCGAATCCTGAGCACCAATGACGAGACCGTAGGTCGTATCGTAGGTGATTTTCGGGGCTTCGCAGACAGTAGTGGAAGCACTGGAGTTCGTACCGATGGCGTACACAAGGATTCCGTCAGCCTTATGCGCTTTGACAAAGGAGTCATAGCGGAACAGACCTTCAGCATGGGTAGCGAACGAGCCGACGACGTTGTTGAGAGTGCGGAGCTTGTGGCACTTGCGGGGGTCAGCCGTGGCGCCTTTCCACTTCGCCATGATTTTCACGCCAGTGGGCATGAGGTCATCGGGAACAGCAATGATTTTCGCATCGCCGAGCATGGCGACTTCACCGTTAATCATCTTGCCACTGTAGTTCTGATTGTACTGGAGACGCTCAGACAGACGGGTCTCGATAGCGTCGGTCACGCTCATGATGAACACACGGTCTTTCTTGGGAACGTGGAGGTTGGTCATCTTGGCGTTCATGGTCAGGAGGGTACGGACGATGTCTTCATCGTTAGAACCCTTCTTCGCAAGAGTGGTGGTAGCCGCACCGAACATGACGTTGCCAGCACCCTCAGCCCAAGTTTTCAGGCGGTAGATGTCGTTCTCAGGAACGAGTTCGTTGTCGACGGTCTCTTTCAGAGCAGTCGCCATCTTGCGGATGAAACGCTGATCCATGGAGGGGACTTCGTCGATTTCGCCGTGGAAAGTGCGTTTCCGACGGACGGTGTAGCTGTTGACTTCATCGTAAATCTGCTGGGCGGCACCAGTTCTCTGATACCACGGCTGGGTCACATCGTAATCAACAAGCTGGAAGTGGCTGGTCGTCGGGATAACGATGGTCTCATTGCCATCCCAGCTCCAGTCGTTATTCGTGAGGGACTCGGTGTAAGACTGTGTCTCAAACTCCTTGTCCATCTTGGTCTGCATATCGGTATACAGGTTTACAAGATTGGTGATTTCACCAGACATAGCTGCCATAAGTTACTCCTTTATAAATCGTCCCAAATCTTGTCGAGGTAGCTCTTCGCAGATTCGCTCCTTCCTGAAGATTTGGCGCCTCCTACCTTTCGGGAGGCATTTTTGTTTTTCTGTTTTTCCGTCTCAAGGTCTTTCTTCAGCTGAGCGATTTCCTTTTCAAAGTTGCGCTTCTCGTAGTTGTGATAAGCTCCAAGAAGGTCGCCTGTGATTTTGACGTCGTCCCATACTTCCTGAGGGATGTTCTCTGCCTTGACGTCGCCATATACTTGCTGGAACGCTTTAACAGCGTTGTCAGCCTGAAGGCGTTTCGGGTCGATAGGCTTTGGCATCCGCTCCCTGACGGAAGCTTTGGCACTGTCCAAGGTAATCGTGTTGCCTTTTTCTTTCTCAGCGTCGATGAGCATCCTTGCCCTTGTATCGATCATCAGTTCATCAATGGACGCAAAGTCCCCCTTGATTTCGTTCAGAAACGATTCGTAGCGACGATACTGTTCAAGCTGAGCGTTGCTGTTCTCAAGCTGGGTCTTGACCTTGTCATAGTTCATGCCCTTTTGGGCATACGTCTGCGATTCTTTTTTGCTAAGCTTCTTGTCCTCATGGTTGAACGTAACGGAAAGAAAGTCTGGTGTGTCTTCATCCGCTTCCGTGCCATCAGCACCGTCCGCTTCCTCAACAGCTTCGCTGGTCGGCTGGTTTGCCTCGTCAGATTCGCTGGCGGTGGAATCTTCCTCAGAAGCTTCTGTCTCCGCACTGGTATCAAATCCCCATATATCTTCGTCTCCCAAGACGTTCGGAACGTTCACGTCCTCAGTGGGTGTATCCTGTGCCTCGATAGCTCCTTCGTTCAGAATGATTTCATCCATGTTCAGTTGTCCTTTCTCCCCATGGTGAGGGATAGAAAATTTATCCTTACGTCGTCGTCGACGTCAGAACACAGTTTATTGCTTGCGAACACAATGTTAAACCAACGCATTGAATTGTCAGGGGTAAAGTTATGCCCTTGTGGTAAAAGGGCTTATAACGCAAAATATTGTGTTTCTACGAGGTGACTATACAACAGGTTGTTTTAAAAGTCAATATATTGGCATGAAAAAAGGCACAGGTTGTTAGCCTGTGCCTCCGTCCAGTTACATTCTGTCCATCTTATCGACGAACTTCTGGACTTCTCTGCGCTTCTCATCGGGAAGCTGATCCATCTTCTCACGCAATTCGTCGATGAGATTATGGACTTCTTCGTTCCCTGAGTAGCCGTCGCCTGAGTATCTGCCCATGCTGTCTCTCCGCATAGAGCGACCACGATACGCATAACTGTCGCCAATACGTTCTCCGTCATCATAGCTCCCACGATAGGTATTGTAGCTATTGTAGCTCCGTCTGCTGTTTCCGTAGTTGGAATAACCCGAATCTTCAGCCTCTATCATTGCTATCGTTGCTTTGATGGATTTGAGCGTGTGAGTCAGTTTGTCGATGTAGTCGAGGTCACCAGCGGAAAGCTTACCGCCACTGGAGCGGAGCTTCTGAGTGGCATCAGCGATTGCTTCGTCGACAGTCTCGCAGAGCTGATAAAGCGTTTTCAGTTTCTCTTCCATAGCCGTACCCCCTTATCAGGTTCCGGCGGCTGTGGTAGTCCGAGTGGGCGGGTAAAGCTCAGTGATGTACTGAGTCTGCGCCGTCAGAGCATTCTGAATGTAGTTGTTCTGCGCCACCTGAGAAGCGGCGAAGTCAGCCATGTTCAGCTTGTTCTGAAGCTCAACGATTTTCTCGTTCTTGGAGTCGATCTTATCCTGACACATTTTGTCAAGGATAGCCTGTGTCTGAGACTGGATAGCCGCACGGGTAGCAGACGCTTCGTTGGAAACGAGGTTCTGCGTCTGACAGGTAGCCAGTCTGTTGTCACAACAGCACTGGGCAAGCTGCGCCGCAAGGTTGCTGAAGCCCTGAGTATTGGCGGTCTGTTCCGCAAAACTACGGTTCAGGCTGGCAATCTCATTGCCATACATCTGCTGTGCTACAGCATTTTGCGCCCCAGTAACAGAGGCAGTAACTCCAGCAAATCCACCGCAGAGCTGAGTCGCGACATCGCCGAATCCTGAAGTAACAGAAGTTCCAAGATTTCCAAGAGCAGACTGCGTAGCCGCATGGTCAAACCCGCTGTTGGTATTGGCATTGATATTGTTCTGCCCGTTCATCAGCCAAGGGAAGTCGGTATTCAGTGCACCGTAGCCACCGCCGAAACCGTTGCCCCAACCGCCGTTGAAAGCAAGAAGCAGAATAATAATCCATGCCCAGCTGTCGCCCCCGAATCCCATACCGCCACCATAACCGCCATAAGCGGGAGCAACAGGCATGACCATTCCAGAGCTTTCATCAGAAAGTGCCATATTTAATTCCTTTCTACCCCATTAACTGTCGGGGTCATGGTCTTTCGACCGTTTATTTATTCTTCCGCTATGCGCAACTTGCGGTTGAATACTATCTTCTTCCACCAAACATCTGCATTATCTGCTGATATCTCTGCTGAAGCATCGGGTTGTTCTGAAGCATATACTGGAGTATCTGATTAGGGTTCGTCATGCCGTTAGGGATGTTATATCCAGCTTGCTTCAGCATACCGATTGGATTCTGCATAAGCATCTGCAAAGGGTTTATCATAATCAGTTACCTCCGTTGAAAGTAAAATGTCGGAATGGTGTCTCCGCTATCCCAAGAATCCCAGTAATTTCCATGTATGACGGCGACAGCATGTTCATGCGGGCCGAGAACATAGTAGCCTTTAGGATGGTCTTCGCAGAAGTCTTTCACTGTATAACATTCGGGGCAACGGTCTATCATCCGCTTCTGGGTAAAGCCAAACTGTTCAAGCAAAGCCCACCATACTCTGTCAGCAGACGGCATATCTGCCATGTCGCCTGACAGGTCACACAGGGCTTTGTGAACGGTATTCCAGTCCAACCCAGTAACTGCGCAGATAGCTCTTACAGTGCAGTCACCGACCAGAATTTTCCGGGGATTTGGATTGTATTCTATCCACATCGTTGTCGTCCTCTATGATGAATAAGTCGTCGTCGAGAAGAAGTAGGATAAGGTCGTTGTCATAGCTATCCATAGGTATCACCTCTGTAATAGATGATAATAAAAAAGCTCCGTCACTACTATGTAGCAGTAACGAAGCTTTAAGGAAAGAAGTATGAAATTTACAGAAAGCGTACTATTTCAAGGAGTCGGTCTGAAAGAATTTGGCTGACACGTCTCGGCGTAAGTTCGTAACGCTGGGCAATGACCTCTGCGCTCAGTCCGTCTATGTAGTGCAGTATCATGATTTCCCTGTCACGCTTGTGATGGATGTATTCGTTAATGAGAAACGTAAGTCTGCTGTTCGTGTATTCTTTCACTTTCCTTTTGTCTTGCGAGTGGCTGTGCCTTTCGCTTTACCGTTCTTCTTAGTACGGGTCTTGACCGTCATCTTCTGTGACACTGAATCCCACCCCATTTCTGTCGCCGATAATGTTCAATCCTTCGCCGTCCTGTGTATACTCTGTACTGGAATAATCATACTGGTTAAGAAACAGAATGAATACGCCGATAGTAGCGAACCACAGTAAGACGACGACGAGAAGAGCAATAACAAATCGTTTGATCGTTCGTTCGTTCCTTGCCATTGCGCTTTCATACGCAAGGTAGGGAACAGGGTCTACTTTAAAGCTAAGGTTTTCTTTGCAAGTACTGCAATCCATAAATTATGCTCCTAAGAAAAGTTTGATTAATGCTGTAACAACGCCACCAGCTATTAAAGCTGTCAGCCAGTTATTAAGTTTCTGTTGCTGTTCGATAACTGCAAGACGAACGGTGAGAGGTGTAATCTTGTCTTCGAGATTTTTCATTTCTAAATTACATTCCTGTCGAGTCACGAAGATTTCTTTCAGGCGTTCAATCGTAAGTTCTTCAGTAGGCATAAGTTATCCTCTTAAGTAGTAATCGGTGTAGGTGTACTGCCAGTAGGCTCATAGAACTTCTTGCCTATGGCATCGTAATAACCAACTTCATCATCGCTGTTGCGAACACATGGAATAAGAAGCAATTTTCCGTCAACTTTGATATTCCCGAAAAGCTTGCCATCCAGTTTGGATGAAGACGCAGTAGTAGACGTTGTGCCAATACACAAATCGCTTACGGCGGTAAACTCTTTCTGTGTCCATGACACCTGACTTCCCAAACCAATTGCCCCAGTCGGGAACATGATGACATCGTATCTCTGATTTACAGTTATCTTACTGGAAGCAGTACCGCCGTCATATCTCATGTAGTTACCCGACGTCGTCGTAACATAAAGGCTATAGTTCGTAGTAGCGTCGGTCGTAGTATAACAGCCAAGTACGTTACAGGCTTTCGTCGCCGAGAACGAGAACCGCAGAGTATCCGCTCCCGTCAGTTTGAAACCAGTGATTTCGTAATACGTATTTGCTCCAAACGTAATACCCTTTATTTGGGTATACTCTTTTGGCAAAGCATTGCCGTGCCTCTTCTTCCAAAAGAACAGCTCGTCTTTTAGTGCCTGTTCCATTTACGACTCCGTTACAGCAGTTCCTGTCGAGTCATACCATGTGTCATTCGCTTCATCGAAGAGGTAAGTTTCTCCAGTGTCGATGACATAGAATCTCGATCCGTTAGGGCAGTCATGCGGAAGATTGTCAGTAGACAGTCCAGCGTAACTGAATCCATTCCAGAAATCACTAACCATTGGTTTCCCTCCTTCTTATTCAGCCGATTCCCAGCTAAGGGTTGCCGCTCCGTCGTCCATTGTTACCGTCAGTACATATGCTCCGTCACTTTCGGGATACTCAGGAAGAACAAGTGGGGCTACCACAGAACTGTCAAGCTTAACGTATGTGCTTGTACCACCATGACGTCTGACAAGATAAAGACCGTCGTCGTCGGACGAGATGACGGGAGCGGTAAGGCTGTCGTCATGGACAGCTACTTTTGCCCAAGGGTCATAAAGAATAGGCATCGTCAATCCTCCTTTTCTTTCAGCCGTTCGTTAATGATGTTCCATGCGGCGCAGATTGCGGCTGAGAGAGCCGCCGCCACAATGGGCGACAGGATTTTCCAAAATGCGCTCACATCAGAGGGGAAGCCTCCGTTGAGGATGATGCAGAGTTCAGGAATAAGCACGCCGAGAAAGCTCTGCACAAAGGTTTTAATGGTTCTTATCAGCCAGTCAGGTAGTTTCATCTTTTGTCTCCTTTTTCTTACTGGATTTCTTCGTTGTTTTCTTCGGTTCTTCTACAAGAACGCTTACTACATCGGGAACAATGGTTTCTACTTTCTCTTCTTCAGGTTCACCATCGATCACTTTCGTCTTGGTGTACGGGTCATAACGAATCACTCTCGGTAAAAGCATAGTACCTCCTAATTCTCTAACAGGTTTGTCCATGTTTCGGCATCACAGATAAAGTTCGTTGTAATGCCTCTCGCTTTCTGAAATTCGTACAGTGCTATCTTTGTCTGTGTGCCATAGTCGCCGTCTGCGCCATAGCTCCCACAGGAAAAGCCTTTGCCAATGAGAATGGTTTGCATGACTTTGACCCACAGTCCTGTGTCTCCGTACTTTATCTCAGGCAAAGAAACAGTTATCTTATCGGCTTTCGGTTTCTCAGGTTCAGGCGTCGTCGTTTCTTCTTCTGTATACAGTTCCCAGCACGGTCTTCCGTAACCATAGATAACGGAAGAATCATGCGGATAAGAACACTGCTGTACCTGATTGTTAACATTGCCCTCAATGGTAATGATGGCGAACTGATTAACTTCGATCACGAGTCCTGTGTGAGAAATGCCACTGCCGTAGGAAAAGAATATTTGGTCGCCAACTTCAGGGGTTTGGAAGAACCGCCCTTTATTCTTGTAATACTGGCACGAATATTGGCAACCAGCGCCAGCGGAACCTACAGGCTGGCAGAGCAGACCAAGAGCAATCGGTGCACCGTAGGCTCGTACAAAAAGCCAGTCGATATAAATGTCACACCACTCGCCCCACGGCCCGTTCTTCTTGCCATTGTAGAAACCCGGTATGTTATCTAAGTCTCTTGCGTATTTCGTCCAGTTACCGCTCCCAGCATTTGCATCGGGGTCGTCAAGGAAGGCATCACTTGCTTTCTCCTTATACCCCTTTTGCGAGATGGCTAACTGGATTACTTTCTGTTTATCTATCATTAGTCTTCCTCAAGCAATCCGCTGAGACGATAATCGTCTTCGTCGTAGAGGATTTCGTCGTCGTCGGTTGTTTGTTTACTCATCATTCTCCTCCAAGGTTAACACCGTGGCTGTAGTAACCCTGTTGCACGATCGCCCCAAACTCATTGAGGATAACGCAAGCATGGATGTCCACATTGGATACTGCCGCCGCCGCCATGACGGTATGGAATTTCTGCTCTGCATGAGGCTGGTCTGTTTCCGTTGTGACGATGTGTGCCGTGGTTTCTCCGTTGGTCTGTAATTCGATTACTTTGTAATTCATAGCTTCTCCTTATGCAAGAATGTAAGTGCATAGCAATGTCTTGGATGTGTTGGCGGCAAGGTTTGCGGTTATAGGCCATATCTGTACATTTCCGGTTGAGCTGTCAAGGAATCCTGCAAGTGAGCCATCACTTGCCTGTACGACAGCAGTTACAGCAGGCCATTTATCGCTGGTAAGCGTAGCAATAATTTTGTTACTTCCAACATTGATAGCTGAAGAACACTTAAAGTTAATCCTCACTTGGGCTGTTCTTCCCCATTGTGCCCAGTTTGCATTATTGATGGTTACGTTCGACCCGGCTGTGGCGATATCAGAAACTGTAGACGATGTTGTTGCTGTGTCAGCCGAGGTGTGGATGTGTTTCCATGCATTCCATGCACCACTACGATATTCACGATAATGGAGAGTGCTTGTAGCGAAAACGACTTGAACAACTGCCGTTGCCATCTTAAACACAACCAAGGTAATCCACGTTTTGTTCAGCGGACTGTTTGTCAGCCCTGTGGAAAGCCCATAGTAGCCGGGAGAAGTGTAATCATTGAGGTCTACGTTTGCGACAAATGCCTTGTCACGGAAATCGCCGTTCGGATAGATATACTGCCATGCATTCCATGTAGTGCCGTTGGCGTTGTATGGTGCTAAACGAACAGCCATTCCTTCCACGCCAATTCCAATGGCGATTTGGATACCATACTGAAGTATGCCAGACCCCCCAGCATTGTAGTTATCTAATCCGAACAGAAGAAATGCATTCCCAAGGGCAGTAGGCCGTGTTCCCAACGCAGAAGCATTGCATCGAATGAGATATCCTCTTTGCTGTCCGATTCCATCGATATTTACGTTTGTGCTGTAGGCTTGGTCAATCTTAAGCTGTTGCACAAGAAGGTTTATATCTCTTGAACCAAGGTACAGTTTCCAGTCATTGGCAATCTCTACTGTTTTATCTGCCGCAGTGTGTACCTTGCCGAACGCCACGCCGAGTCCGTTGGCTTTGAAATCCATGATGGACAAGGCGGTCGAGATGGTCAGCGTAGCCGTGGCAGAACCATAGTAGTCGGTGATGGTTATCCTTGCGACATAGGAGTAGGATTCATTCAGAATCGCCGAAGACGAAAGATAGCTGATGGACTGCGTATAGTTCGACAGCGTAGTGGTATTCACAAGCGTTGTCCACGTTGATGCGCTTTCCAATCGGTATTCGATTTTGTAGGTCTTCGTGTTTGTGCTGTCAAGCGAGGTAATCGTTGCGGTTGCAACAGCCTTGAGGTACTTGCCTTGCGAATCCAACGTACCGCCTGAGTCTGCTCTTGCCAACGTGATATTGGTAAGTGTAGGAGCAGTATACGCAAGCAAAGTAGCAGTAGTGGAAGCCGTCCGTGTAAGACCACGGGAGTCCGTAACAGCTACACTAAGAGCCGTTGCCGTTACCGCATTGGGAGTGGTGTAGGTCTTCGATGTGGACGAGGATGTTTCCGTGGTTGAAGTGCCGTTGTAAGTCCATTTCCAACTGACGATGGTCGCACTATACTGCGGAGTAGCTGTGTAGTTGAAATAGGCTTTGCTCTTGCCAGTCACATACTTCGTGGTAAGTCCTGACGGATTGTTCGTTGGAGTGACGGAACCGCTCAGAGCCGGCGCACAGGAATCGGGAACAGTAAGCGTAATGGATGTGGTAGTTGTTCCGATCAGCGTAGTGCCGTCACTTGCGTAGGTCTGCAAGGTAATGGTACAGGGGTAACTCTTCCTGTCGGTGTACAGGGGAACGATGGTGGCGATGGCGGGAGTCCAACTCTGCGTGATGGTTGCCGAAGAACCCGTCTTTCCCGTTACGATGTTCGCCGTAGTTCCGTTGATAGTCCACTTCAAGGTATGCTTGTACGAATACGAAGAACCTTGCTGTGAGATGGTGATGTTCATCGCCGTTCCCACAGTTCCGTTGGAAGCGGATACTGTAGAAGCGTTTGCTCTCCATATCGCATACAGAGTCACGTTCGCTGTGGGAGTATACGATGCACCGCCTGAATAAGCTACTGCGCCCGAAGAGGATGTTGCCCAGCCGAGGAACGTGTACTGCGAACGTGTGGGTGACGGCAAGGTAACAGCCGCTGTAGTGGTGTTGCTGTTCCATTGTGCGTACAGCGTAGCCGCCGCATTAGCCGTATAATTGCCGCTTGGGTTGTAGTTCGTGCCTGTGCCATTCGATGCGGTGTTCCACTTGGAGAACGCATAACTGGTAGTTCTGTTAGCCGTCAGTGCCGCTGGGTCTGTGCCACCTGTGTAGTTCGCTTTCAGCGTTACTGTGTAAGAACCAGCCGAGGAGTTAGACCTTGTCGGTGTAGTAGCCGAAAGCACGAGTGTAACGCCATGCGTTTTCGTCTGTGCAGATGGTGCGCCACTGCCTCCGTTCGCATTATAACTGACGGTATACGTAGCCAACTGCCAAACCGCATACAGGTTTAAGTTGCCTGTCAGGTTAATGGTCTGACCATTGGTATAGGTAACGGTCGTAGCACCCGAAGTAGTACCCCAACCGAGGAAGTTGTATCCGCTCCGTGTAAACGAGTTTGTACGAAGCTGAACGGAACCATTGCCTGTGGTGTTCGCCATCGTACCGCTACCGCCGTTGGCGTTATAGGTAATGGTGAACGTGGTCTGTTGCCACTTGGCGTACAGGGTTACGTTCGATGTGAGGGTGATAGAACCGCCAGCAGAGTAGTTCGTACCAGTTCCATCGGCTTTCGTATTCCAGCCTTGGAATGAATAACCGCTACGTGTCGGCGTCGTCGACGAAAGAGTCGTTGAGCCTACGCCAGTTGTAGCAGAGGGAGCACCTGATCCGTTATTGGCGTTATAAGTAACGGAGTAGAGGCTTGGTACAGGAAGACCGTTAGCAAGAGAACCGCTTGCATAAATCCACTCGTCAAGGAGCAGAGTAACACCGCTACTGCTTATGTAGTAGGCTCTTGCAACGTCGAGGTCGATGCTGGGCGTGAGGTTTGTGCCGGCATAGCTGGTAACTGTAACAGTGATAGGCATTGAGTAGTTGTTGCCCGATGCACTGCTGTTATAGCCGCTCTTTGACAGTTTGATAGTGGCATAGTTGCCAGCCTGCATCTGCGTATACAGGTTGTTCTTGCCTGTAGACGGAGCAGACCATGTGCTGATAGCAGTACTGCCGCTCAGAATTTTGATAAACCGTGCGGAGCTGTCATGCCCTGTATACGCCACAAGACCATAAGTACGGTCTGTATCCTCGTTCCATCTGCCGTTCAGCCAGTACTGCAACGTCATGACCTTGGTGCTGTCGTTCCACAGCATCTTGTAGGCTATCCGCACGACGTTGGTGGAGTTATTCGTGAACCCTTGCCAGTATGTTATTTTGCTGGTATACAGTGCGCCTGAATCAGTTGTTGTCCATGCAGAACCGTTCCAGTAATAAGTTGCCATATATTACACCTTTACTATCGAGAGGTTACCCGAAGAACGGGGCACGAATCTGAAGTTGCCCATGGAGAAGTTGCCTCCTGTCGGAACTATGAGCGATTTCGGCGTGCGCTGTTCCTGTGTGTTCCAATAGGTGATTTTCTCTTCGGTGTCGTCCGTCGTGTTGACGATGTAAATACCGTCGTTCATGATTTTCAGTTTGACAGGGGAGTCGCTTCTGCCAAGCGTGATACCGTTTATATCCGACTGGATATAAGATTTCAGTTCGGTAGTCGTTATAGTGAGGTTGCCTGTTGTAGAATTCAGCGTTTCAATGCTTGCATCTCGGCTGGTGAACATTGCGGTGATATTGTCAGCCGTCTGTCTGAGACTTGAGGAAATCTCGTCCAGCTCCGTGATGATGCTGTCTTCACCGCCGACCTCAACGATATTACCGTTGTTGTCGGTATATGTACCACCTACTTTGTAGGTCTTCAGAATCGCCTTTGTCAGCCTTGTCGCAAACTCAGTATCCGTCAGCTCAACGAGTGCGCCGTAAAGCTCTTCGACTCTTTCCAAGTCAATCGTCAGACTGCTTAGACCTTCGTTAGCGTATTTGGCTACCTCTTTGACGAGGGTATTGACTCGCTTTACTTCGCCGTTAAGGGCATTGACAATGTAAACTAAGGTATTGCCGTTTACGCCCTGTAGCATTGTTTCAGCCATATCCCACCTACTTTGCCTGACTCGTGTAGCGTACTTTCAGTTCCGCATCCACTACCGTCGTCGTCGTATCGTTCGTGTTCGTAGAGAACGCAAGCTTGTAGTAAACGAACTTCTTGACCTTTATCTTGCACCGTTTTATCTTCGGCAAGTCGTTATCAAACTCAGGAGCAACTGTTACTTCGGTGTTATCTATTGACCTGTCCGTCTTCGACGTCACGACTACGCTGTTGTCATTTTCGGACTTGATGCCAATCCACACCAGCGCAGAGTACTTCCGCATATACGAACCGCCAAAGTCCATCGATCCCGATTCCCAGTAGCAGTCGATAGCCGTTCCGCTGTCGCTCTTTGCGTTCTCGTCCAACAGCAGAATCTTGCCGCTCTTTGTACCGATATACAGGTTGCCCTGTACTTCCATCAGCATCCTTGCGTCTACTCCAGTGTAGTAGTACCAAGCGTCTATCATGTAGTTATGGACAAGTGCGTTTCCGTCGTCGTCGACGATGTAATACTCCTGATGAAGATTGTCGTCGTAACAGTGAACCTTGGAGAAGTCCATGTTGCGGAGGGTGGCATATATCCTGTCAGAGATACGCTTTGCCTGTCGCTCGTCCATGGAGATGTTCGCAGAGTATGCAGAGCCGTTTCTCCACTCGAACAGATGCCCAGCACTGAGCGTCCTTGGCGCATTCAGCACCAGCTGTACCTGACCGTCTGCTTCGTTGCCGAGTATCTTGTTCAGCGGTGTACTGTAGAACGCTGGAGTAAGTGTAGTGTCTGCCAGTGTAACCACACCGTAGTCCAGTGCATAACAGCCCACAGGGTTTTTAAACGCCACCAGTCTTCCATAGTGCCGAATCATTGCGGAGATAGGCGTGTTCGCATCACCGACTGCCACGACGTTCAGGTCGGGAAAGTAATCCGCTCTCGGCTTGCCCCAGTAGTCAAGCCCTGAATAAAAGGCTTCGTTCGTTCCGTCGCCATACAGGAACACTCTGTTATCCTGTGTGCCAGCATACAGTTCGGCATACCGCATACTTTTGATTCGGTTGATGTTCTTGTAAATATCCCCTGTGGAAGTGGAGAGGTCGTACTGGATTTCATAGCTGTTTACGCCCACTTCGGGAATCTGCGTGAACACCACTTCACCAGTTTCGCTCGTGAAGCTCCAGCCTGTAGTAATCTGCTCGTTCGTGGCGGTATCGAACACCTGTACGTTCAGGATGTTCTTCTCAGGCATCGGGAACAGATTGCCTTCGCCGTCGGGGGAAATCCATACACGGCGTTTACCGTTCAGTTTATTCGTCTGCTCAAGCAGTTCGCCGCCACCGCCTGGGGGGATAGAGATTGCCACAAGCGGTCTGTATCCGTAAGAACCGCTGGAGACATCGGTGAAGCTCCATGAGCCGTCTGCGTATTCGATCATGGCATACTGTTTGCCGTTCAGTAGCCACAGCTTCTCTTCAAACCCGAAGAAGCAGACGTCGTTCTCCGTGTCGTATGCGCCCATGTCGACAGGGTTTTCTGTCTCCATCACGCCGTCGTCCATGAGCTTCCAGATGTGTCCGGCACAGGCGCACATGAACACTTCACGCTTGTTCACCCAGCCATGCCACATGCCCTTGACAGGGGCATCGCCAAGAGTGAACAGCTCTGTAGTGCCAGCTCTTTTGCGGAGGTTGCCGTTCTCCGTTATCTTGAAGTTACGGCAGACAGTTGCTTCGCCAAGCTTTATCTTGTTGTCACCATCGGGCGACTCATGCAAGCCGAGGAACGCCCTGATGCTGACGACTTTTTCTTTTGTGCTTGCATTAATACTCGCCATTACACCAGTCCTCTTGTGTCACCCTGTTCCTGAATCTTCCTCTGCAATGCGCCAAAACCACCGCCTGTGTTCGGGATATCCATCTTCTGCTGGAGGTCGGCGTTCTGCCCTTCCATACCACCGCCAGCGGGAGGCATCATACCCATTGCCATCTGCTGGGCTTCAAGCTCACGCTGTTTCTTCTCGAGCAACGCTCTGCGCCCCGGTACGTAATCATCGGGGATACGCTCAAGATAGTCCACGATAGTGATGTGACCGTTGCGGAGTAGATTATCCAGCGTCTGCATGGAAGCGATTTCTGAGTAATACGTCGACGAACCGACGTCGAGTTTGATGATGACAGGATGGTCTTTCAGAATCTTGAAGTCGAATTCGACGGGTACGCTTTCGGGCATCTCAATGTTCGGATTCATCTGCTGTGCGAACATGACAGCCTGTTTCTCCATATCTGTCGGCTCGCTGTCCACGTACCGCACACCGTAGTACTCGCCCATAAACTCAAGGCAGATACGTGATACATCTTCGATGCATCGGTACATATTCTGCTTGGTAAGCTCCTGTGGCGTAGCCGCCGCTCTCTGCAATGCAATGATAGCGGAGGTGTTGTCAGGTCGGGTATCACCAAGCGCAACAGACGTAGCGCCGAGAGACTCTTCTGTTTTGGAGATAACCATCTCGATGTACTGGGCAATCTGCGGAGAGATGGGGGCTGGGTCGATGGTCTTGGCAATGTCGTTGACGTTGCCATTCACGCCGATTGCTGACCCGACACGGTTATCCCATTTGCTTATCTTCGTCTTGTCATAGACCACCTTGGAGAACGCCGATTTCATAATCGACAGCATGGTCATGGCGAACGTCTTGTTGATGAAGACTTGGTTCGGAATAAGTCCTGTCACCATAGCCTGTCCGTGATAAGAATCCTGTACATAGTCCCAGTTCAGCCATGCGAACGGGAACATCTTGATGTTCATGTTGAACGGCTCTTTGACAGTGGAGTCTTTGGTACACTCATAGCACCAAATCTCGTCCGTCTCGTCATCACGCCAAAAGATGACCATGACAGTTGTCAGGTCGTTTACACTCTTAACGTCGTTGACGTGTCCGTCTTCTTCGTAGTCAGAAGAGATATGCCGCCAAGTCTCGATGTCGTTCTCTTTCGCACGCATCCGTACCTTGCGCACAGGCTCACGTTTCGCCATGATGATGTAATCCTGATCCTGTACACTGCGGTTCTGAGGGTTGCCGAAGAACACACGTGTGTTCTCGACGATGTCCATCTTGATGCGTCCTTTGACTTTCTGACCGTTCTCGGCGTCGTCGTCCCAGTAGATGTAAATACATCCGTCACCGTCTACTGCCGCATTGCGCATAAACTCACGGATAAGCGACGGCACGTTGTTCTGCTCGAAAATGGCTTCAAACTCCTCGTTGAGGATGTTCACCAGCTCTTTGTAGCCCGATGTGCCCACGGTATTCGCCAAAGCAGTGGCGTTCACCTTGATGTTGTCAGAGGTAATAGATGCAATGGTAAACAGAACGACACGCTTCAGGATGTTCACCTGTGGGGTAGGCAGACCGTTTGCTTCCACGCCTTCCCACTGTTTCCCGATAACGAAGTCCTCGTTTACACGTACATTGTCCGACAGCAGTATCATTTGGTTGTACATGATACCGTCTTCGTACATCTTACGGACGATATCATGGTCGGGGAATCGTTTGCCCTCAAACAGATACAGCTCGTCGTATTCCTGTTTCGGTTTCTTGCTCTTAGCCATTTCTGACACCTATCCCAAGCGGATTGTAGTTCACGACCTGATTCAGCCCGTTGCTCCACTGTTTCGCTACTTCGTCTACTGTCTCATCGAACAGTTCTTTCACATGGTCGTCGACGTTCGACAACGCTTTTTCATGCTCTTTCAGTTTCTCTTCATGTCCAGCCAGCCGTTCTATCAGCCTTTCCTGATAGTCCTCTGTACCAGCCAGTCTGCCCTTGACTACCGCAAGCTGTTCCTCCAGCGCATCGATACGGTCAATGGAATCAGATAGGCTCTGTGAAAGGCTGACAATAAGGTTTACCTGACTTTCGATCTTGTTGTTCAGTTCACGTTTCGTCATGTATCCGCAATCCCCTCCAGTTTCACGATTATCTTCCTGTCCTTGTTTTCCGCTGGCTTGTCTGAGTACCCGCCGTTCTGAGGCTGTTTCAAGGCGTTCATGCACCCAGTAGCCTTCTTGTTGTCTGCTACCATCTGACGTTCCAGCCAGCTCTTCCGTCTGCGGAGAGCAAAGCGGAGCGTTCTTTCGTATTTCTCGTCCGTTTTCAAGGCTTCATACTCCTCGTCGGTGATATCCAAGTAGTTCAGCATCCCAGCTTCGTCGGGGAACGAGTTCTTCCGCTCCTCCACTTCGAAGAAGTATTTCTTTACCTTTTCGTCCAGTTCTTCAGGGGTATATGTGTACTTCATGCTCCAACTCCTATGTAGCTTGCGGTTATCTCACCGCCCGTCATGTATGTCTGATAGTCCTGTCCCTCGACGTCGTCGTCGTACCAAGAGTCAAGTAATCCTTCTTCTTCCTCAACAGGCTGTTCCGTCTTCAGCGTCCTGTTGATGCAGAAGTAACGTACTGCGTCGACGGCGTGTGTGATGTCGTGCGGGTCTTTGGCGCAGTCATCAGGGTTCTTCTCATCCGCTTGTATGGACGCTATGTCCTCGTACACATCCTCCGTGTTGTCGAAGAACATCAACGCTGGCAGAGCTTTCGGTGCATTCTCCGCACCGCCCAGCATCTTGATGACATACTCGTCATGCAAGGGGATAGGGTCTAGCATCGTCCGCAGAATGAGATGACCTTGCACCCTGTTGTTGTCTGCTTTCACAATCGGCACGTTCGCCGTGTTGAACATATCCGCTGTCGTCTTGCCCGTCTCACGCTGTCTGTTCCACATATCAGGAGGCGCATACGTCACAACTATCTTGTCTTCGGGCAAAGTATGCTGTTTCACCGCATTCACAGCGTCGGGGATGTTCAGGTTGTCACGTTCAAACGTCCTGTAGCACCAGCATCTGCCGTCCTCGTCTACTGCCCACCAACAGCAGACGAACATATCAAGTCCGTAGTCAAAGCTTCGATACCTGTTCCAAAACTCAGGTATTCTGAACGGTTTCGTGACATTCTGTGCAACAGAGAAATTTGAGAAATACGAGCCAGCAAGGATATCCCAGTCGCCATAGCGCATGGCGTCCGAGTTCGCCATCAGCGAGATGTCCGACAGATACCCCGGATTTCGCTCCAGCATGATGGTGTTGTCTTCGGCTTTAGCAAAGATGAACGAGTAATCGTCAGGGTTCTCGTTCTTGTCGGGATGCTTCGGGTCGCTTTTAAATTTTCTCTCGATAAACAGCCTTTTGACCCATTTATGCCCCACGCCACCGGGGTTACAGGTTAGATAAAACCGTTTGGGGAAGTCGTTGTCACCACGCAGACAGGCGGCTAAATGACGGAACGAACGTTCAGAAAACTGCGTCGCCTCGTCCATGATGATGATGTCATGCGACTGACCCTGATACTCATTCTCCGAGTTGACACCGTCGAAGTGACCGAACTGTATCTGACTCTTTACTTTCTTCCCTTTGTCGTCGTCGAGCGTGATAGTGAGTCGGTGTTCACTCCCGTTGTACGATGCCAGTTCAGGCGGTACTATCCGCAGTATCGGCTCGATGTGGTTCGCCAGTAACTCAGGGTAGTGTGCACGGATTATCAGCACATGGATACCGGGATACTTGAGACAGTACCATATCGCTAACCTCTGAGCCGCATGGCTCTTGCCACCGCCTTTCGCTAAGCACCGCCATAGCATGTAAACTTGGTTTTGGAGTTAAAAAACTCAATTTGTTTCGGATTTAACCGACCAAGGTCTACTTCTATTTCAGACTGTTCTGTCTTTCTTGCTCTAGCGATAACGGCAACACCTCTCTTCCCTCAAAATAGAAAAAGAGTCTCTGCCATAACTTTCATTTCGTCGTCGACGTCGTCATGGTGAGACTCTGTTTTTTACCTTTTATTTTCTTGTAGTACCTAACGAAAAGGGTACCCCCGCTTTTTCCGCTACCCCTCCGTAAAAGGAGGAAGGGATTTTCACCCTCTGGCTTGTCTCAGCCCGATGCTGTCTCACTGTCCAGCACAGCCAGCGTGTGGCTACAAAAAGGAAAAAGCCGCAGTACCCACTGCCTTTATAACACAATACGTTGAATCCGTCAATAGCTTCAGTGCCAAAACATTGAAAGACAGTCAGTGAGATATATTATATATACCCTTGCAGACGAAGGTGGCCTGTTTTTCCGCTACCCCCTCTTACATGGATGCATGACAAGACAACCATGCAAGACAACCACACCACCAGCCTGCCACACACCAGCAAGCCAGCCAGCCTCCACCAGCCAAGACACACCAGCACCACCAGCGGGGGAACATGCACCTCCACCAGCCTACGCAAGCCAGCCTGCCTAGTTAACTAGTTCTAAACATACGTTGCAATGGCAACAAGATGGATAACCAGTATATCTTTTATCCTATCTTCCGTCCTATCTTTTCTTTACCTTTGTGCTAACTAGTACATCTTACCAGTATATATAACTAGTGCTTACTAGCCGATATTCCAGTCGGGGTGAACCGTAAGGTTTAATAAATCATAACAAGGAGAATTCTAAAATGAAAAAAGTTCTTGATGTGGTTACGTTCACCACAGAATATGACTGCCTGCTGGATGAGGCGTTTGTCTATGACATGGAGAAAGCACATGCTTCTCCTAAAACACTTAGTGAAAAGTGGGCGATGTTCGAGCCTGATGTGTTCGACGTAGACGTGAGTGCTGAGCAGTACAAGCAGTGGATATACGAATAAGAGGAGGGGTTCGCCCCTCTTCTTTTTTTGTTGCCGTGCTTCGGGCGGTAACTGGTTGTTCTTCCCGTTGTTTACTTCTGCCGCCCTTCGCCCCGATATTCTTTTTGGGTGACCCGTTCGGGTTAAATAAAACTTATATAATTTAAAGGAGAAATCAGTCATGGCTACATTTGCAAAGGTTCAGAAGTTCGATAAGGTGTTCACCCCTGCTCAGGGCAAGCACGCATGCATCATCGAGTTCAGCGAGAGCTACAAGATGATGGATAAAGCGACTGGCGAGTACCGCAAAAAGGACGGATGCGACGTCCTCTACAAGACCATCACGTTCTTCGACATGGATGCGAAGACCCAGTTCAGCCAGCGGTTCAGCGATGGGCAGATTTACTATCTGCTCAAGTCGCTTGCTCAGACCCATGAAGAGTTCGAGGGCAAGACCCAGTCGCAAATCGTGAAAGCGGTTGCGGAATCGCCCGTGGACATCTTCGTAAGCAAGCATCCGCAGTACGGTCTCCAGTTCAGTGGCTACGCCCCCAAAGGTTAAGAAAAGAAGCACCCGAAAGGGTGCTCTTTTTTTGTCACTGCCGAATGAAACAGCATTAAGCATAGCATAGGTGTATCGGCAGAGAGGCAGTAAGGTTTCCAGTGGAGAGGCGAGGGGGCGAGCCGAGCCGTCCTCTGCTCCTCTACCAGTACATACATAACTAGACATACATACGACCAATATACGACTGAACATACATGTAACCAGTATACGTCGTCGTCGTAAGAGAAAGTGTAAGTGTAAGTGTATATGTCAAGTGCACAGCAATCAGTAAAGCAATTGGAATTGAAAAGCAATTGGCAATTGCAAACAGCAGTGATGTACACCGCCAGCCGTTGTTCGTCAAGGGCAAGCTCGCTTCGCTCGTGCTTCGCACCCTTGACGCCCACCAGCTTTGCGGTGTCCATAATGGGTGTAAATAAGATAAGTTTTTTAGCTTATCAGAAAGGAACAAGAAACTGTTAACATGAAAACAATATATACAGTTACTATATATGCTGATGAATATCTCGATGAAGTAATCAGCATATCCGATTGGGCTTTTGATAGCCGTCGGGGTGCTGAAATCTTCATAGAGAAGATGGAAGCCCGTGACAAAAGAAAAGGCAGATCATATGTATACGGCATAGGTCGTCTGTTTGTTTTCAGTGAAGAAAGCGCAAAAGATATGATCGTAAGTTAATATACATACAGCCCGTGCCACAGGTTGCCAACTTCGTCAAGGTAGTACCTTCGGTCTCCACCTTGACTCAGTTGGCTAACCTGTAGCCACTGTCTTTATCGTAAAGTAAATAAATATATATGCATCTGTAGCTCAATGGTAGAGCGCACGGCTGTTAACCGTGATGTTGTAGGTTCGAGTCCTATCAGGTGCGCCACATGGGGCATTAGCTCAGTTGGTAGAGCATGCGGCTGTTAACCGCAGTGTCGAGAGTTCGAGTCTCTCATGCCCCTCCATATGGATTGGTAGCTCAGTTGGTAGAGCGCATGCCTGAAGAGCATGGCGTCGGCAGTTCGATTCTGTCCCAGTCCACCACTTGAAGAGGGAGGCAATTGCCGTTTGCACCTCAGTCTCGCCTACCAGCCGGCGGTTTATAAATAGGCTGGCTCTTTTGTTTATAAGCTCTGCCTGACGGAGCTATTAGTCAGGAATGTGCAATTCAAAACGACGTCGTGAAAGTCGACAATATTTTATTATAAGGAGACGATGAAAATGTCTAAGAAAGTGATGAAGTTTGAAATCGGTAACGCTGAGGAAATCCTGAAGTCCTATGCCCAGTGGAGAGACATGACCGCAGAGAAGCGGAAAGACCTTATTGCCAAGGCTGGCAACTATGACAATCGCATCAAGCTGGATGTCCAGAATCCTGTGAAAGACGGCATCCGTAGTGTCAGCTTCTACAGCTCCGGTAAGGTGTACCTCACGTTCGGCAAGTTCCACAGCATCAAGCTGGAATCGGGATTTGACCCGCAGAATCGGTATACCTCCAAGGATGGAGTGACCAAAGCATATCCGCTGACGTGGAGTGAGGCAAAGGACTATTACTCCATTGAGAACAAGAAACTGGTGGCTGCTATCAGCAAGGGAATGGCATAACAGGGAGGGGGAAACCCCTCCTATTTTTATGGAGGTGTGAAATGAGTATCTTCACAATCGGTATCCTGTTGTTTGTCCTGTTATACAAAATCATAGAGGAGGCTATTGACTGATGGAATACAGTATTCGTTTACAGTTGGCTAAGATGCCGAGACGTTATACCGAGCTTTATGAAGAGCTTCGCCTGTTTATGGGCAAAGCAGCCGCATTTGCGAAAGTGAAACAGATGTACGGATTGGAGAAGACAGTATGCTTGATTGGTTGATCGAACAGTATCGCAAAGAACATCCCGAATTGACAATCGACGACGTCGTCGTCATGGCAGAACGTGATTGGGCTGAATATGAAAAAGATATGGAGGATGGAGCATGGAAGTAATTCCAAGCATGGAATGTCAGCGTAAAGTTGGCAAGAGCTGGGAGACAACATGGGCTTCTGATGATAAAGCTACTATTTACGAAAAGCTGGCTAATGCACTGGTTAGTAAAAAGATTAACCAGTGCAGTTATATCAAGTCTATCAAGAGAATCCAGCATTATACCCATGTTGAAATCATTGTCACGCAGGACAATGGCTACCGTAGCATATACAAAGTTAATGCCGTAAGCTTTTAAGGAGGTATTGATATGCATCAGATTGAATATCTTGAGTTCAGCACAAGGAAAGCTCCGAAAACCATTATCAAAGAGTGTTGCCAGCGAGCAGACAGAAATGGTGACTACAAAAATCAGATAACCAGCATCCGATTTAAGGACGTCACAAAGAAAAGCTACAATGAAGCAGTTGAGTACATCGAAAGCATCGATAACGGCTGGTATGACAACATAGCTGTCAAGCTGAAAGAGAACGGCAAGCTGAGATGGCTTGTTAAAATCGAATATCATTGCTAAGGAGGTAATAGAAGTGTTCATTATGTTTGAGCAATGCAGAAACGTAGCCAATTGCAAAGAGTGTCCCTTTGAGGGTGAGTGTTACGTCGACGACGAAGAAGAGGAGGAAAGTGAATGATTAATTCAAACGGCGAGAACATATACACAAACGCAGAAATTGCTTACGAACTGGGGCTTAGCCCAGCAACGGTAAATGCTGTCGGGAAAAGAATATACGGCAACAGAATAGCGCATTGGACATTGACAGATGCCCAGAGAATTGTCGAATACATTAAGTCAATAAGCGTTGAAGAAGATACAAAGCGGCTTAACGCTTTACACGCAATGGTTGAAAACGTTATGGGCAACATCACATTTGACGCTGAAGATATGAAACAGCGTGTTGCAAAAGACTTATACAATGTAAACTGAAAGAGAGGTAATACAATGGCACATGAAATCTATGAAAATGACCAGATGTTCTCAGTAAGACAGGTTCCTTGGCATGGGCTGGGGAAGGTAATCAGTGAAGCTCCCAACAGTGCGGAGGCACTGCGAATTGCAGAACTGGATTGGGAAGTGTATCAGACTGAAGTAATCCGTGTGGATACAGGAAATATCGTTCCCAATATGAAGCTGAATGTCAGAAGTAATCCTGATATCGAACTGGGTCTTGTCAGTGACAGATACCGTATCGTGCAGAACAGAGATGCATTTGCATTTACTGACGAACTGATTGGCGATGATGTGCGTTATGAGACAGCCGGTTCTCTGAAAAACGGACGTACCGTGTGGATGCTGGCTCGTATGCCTGATGCCAAAGTAGCTGGCGACGACGTCGAACAGTACATGTGTTTTACCAACAGCCACGATGGTACAGGCGCAGTAAGAGCATTTCTGACGCCTGTCCGAGTTGTGTGCAACAATACACTCAGTTTTGCTATTGAAACAGCACAGCGGAGTTGGAGCTGTAAGCATACAGGTGATATGACCAGTAAACTGGCAGAAGCAAGAGAATGTCTCATGCTGGCAGAACGGTATATCATCGGTCTTGATGAGTATGCCAAGGAAATGACCAATGTTAAGATTGATGACAGTCTGCTGAAGAAACTGCTGGTTAAGTGTTTCCCGAAGCATGACCTGATGACAGACAGAGAAAAGAAGACCATGGACGAAAAGAAAGAACAGTACATGGTATGTTACTGGATGCCCGACATTGATAAGTTCCGTGGTACAGCATGGGGAGCATTGAACGCTATGTCAGACTTTGTATGCCATGCCGCTCCAGTAAGGCAGACCAAGAACTTCTATGAGAACCGCTGGGATAACATCATGAGTGGTACAAACCTCATGACAAGGATGGCATCGGCTATCAAAGACATTAACAAATGAGAGCTTGCGTAAGCAGGCTCTCTCCTATTTAGGAGGTAACTATGAGAACCAAAGTACAAGAAGACATCATAACCTATCTCGATGCTGAGTATGATATCAGAGCAATCGAAGATATGGACATCGGTGGTGGAAATGACTGTATCGAAGTAACCACATTCAACGGTGATGCTTATGTCAGGTTTAACGTAATGCCTGATGGAACAACCGACATGATTATCTTCAAGCCTACATTTCGTAAGAAACTGTCTGCTTGGTCTATGGAAGAACATTGGTGGAATAACTCAACTACCGTAGAAGAAAGCGGCGATGAATCTTTTGACGTCGTCGTCGAGAAAGAATTAAAGGAGGAAAAGAAAGTGATTGACCTGAGAGAAACCTACGCAGAGCTGATCGAGGGCTATATCTCGTATCACGAGGAAGAACTTAAGGAGTATGCAGAAGACTGCAAGCGTGAAAACTTCGAGGTATACGCAGAAGACTCCCTCAAAGACGTCATTCAGACCGTCATCAGCAACTACTACGACAATTACGACTTCGACGACGTGACATTCAACGATGAAGACATCGAACAGATGCTCATCGACGAAGGTATTCTTGATTAAGGAGGTGACAGTATGAATACCTACAACATTTTCCGTGTGCATGGTGAAGCAGTAGCAAATGTGGCAGAAGACCTTGACCGTTTCGGCAAGTATGCCGCTCAGAACATTGATAGCTATGCAGAAAAGCTGGAAGCAGAAGAAGACGAAGACGGTTACTGGCACAAGGAAGTCCAGAAGTATGAGTACGAGCGTCTTCTGTATAAGGAGCTTCTTGACTGGTTCAAGAGCAAGTATATGAAAGGCATCTGAGATGTACACCGCAAGAGAACTGTTCGACCGCAGTGACTGGGAATACTGCAAGCATTACACCGATAAGCACGAGAACTGGACTCTTGTTAAAGAACCAACTAAGAAGAAGAGAACGCTTACACTTGCGGGAAGAGTCCTGTTAGATCAGAAGCTGATAGACGGTGTATGGCGTGGCAAAGACTATCTCATCCATTTTGATGAACAGCATAATCTTCCCAACAACTGGGGAGGTTATGGCTACGCCACCGAGAAGCTGGAATGGCTTGACAGCTATGAGTCCTTTATCGACTATCTCGAAACAGTGTGCAGGCATATCCCCGGCTATAACGACGACGTCGAATTTCAGATGACATTGTTCTGAATCTGTGCTATAGTAATTCGTAAGTAATTCCACCAAAAATAAGGAAAAGCCTTGATTCAACGGGTTGACAGTGCCAATGCATTGAACTCAGTTGAAGACGGTGAAAGTCACTGAAAAACAAGAAAAGCCCTGAACCGCAATGGATTCAAGGCATTGAATTATGGAGCGGATGAAGGGAGTCGAACCCATCATCAGTCCTGTGTTTCCAATGGTTTCCCGTCTTCATTAGTAATTCTGTAGAAATCAGCCATGGATGATGTGTAGTTCAGAAGGTCTTGCTGAGCAAGCTTGATGTACACTTTATGTACCGTTTGCATATTGCTCCAACCTCCTATCTGCATGATGCTACGCTCATCCCACTTCAGGTGGTAGGCGAGAGACGCAAATGTTCTTCTGAGTCCGTGACAGCCAATGTATGGTAAGCCAGCAGATTCGCAAGCACGTTTGATTTGTCTCTCGATCCCTACAGGAGTAGTGGTAACCAAACGTCCACTGGTAGGTAACAGTTCCAGTAACCGAGGTATCATGATAGGTATGAACCGAGTAGAGGTAACTGTCTTCGTAACCTTTTCGACGTACAGGTTATCACTGTTCCGTACCAAAGCTTTATGTACATACAGTTTATCGTCGACGACGTCGTCGGTAGTGATAGCTAATATCTCTGACATCCGCAGTGAATGCAACGCCAAGATAGCCGCCAGCTCTCCAGCCTGTCCGTGAATGGCAGAGAGGAACTGGTTAACTTGAGTATAATCTAAGAACTGCAAGTCAGGAGTTATCACCATCGGCAGGTTAACGTCAGGAACATAGTAACCCAAGGCTTTAAGAGAAGACTTGACTAAGGCAAAGGCATTTGCCAAGGTCTTCGGTGAGCATTGCTCAGCATTGACCATCTCCTGATAGTTTATCTCTGAATAAGCCTGAGACATATAACTGGTGAACCTGTTCTTTCGGATGTTACGGTATCCACGTATCGTCGACGGCGACAGCACATTGCAGTTGGAATCAATATACCTGTCCAAAGCATCTCCTAAGGTAATCTTAGGCGGTGCTTTTTTCATTGCCAAAAGAGCGAGTTTGACAGCTCGTGCCTTCACCTCATAAGCCTCCTGTGTTTCTGCCGTAACTGTCATCCTTTCTCCTTTCACCATTATCTGCCCTGAGTATCCTCCGTTTTTGTTCTTTCTTGCTTTAGGGACTGCCAGCTCGCTCTTCTGGGCTTTGAATAACTGCTTGCCACAGTAACGGCAATACAGGTCTGTACGTTCTATTTCATTGTGACATGATTTGCATTTCATGGTAGCATACCTCACTGTATCAATTTCTTGCTATGTATTTGCCATGTTAAACAAACGTATTGAACCAAGGGTATGGAAGTATACCCCTAAATGCAAAAAGCGCAAATAGGGGCATTCTCGTGCGTTATTTCATATAGCTTGAGAAATCGATGATTCTTCTTGCGGAAACGGCATATCGTACTTGCGGAGGATGAAGGCTACGTTCTCACGTTCGTCGTCGGTACAGTGATGATAAGCGTAGAGTAATCTTTGCTCTTCGGGAGTAAGGCTGTACTCAAACTCTTTACCAGTGAGAAGATAGTCACAGGATACGTTAAGGCCATTGGCAATGATAAGGAGATTCTTGGACGAGATGGTGTCTCTGCCTTTCATCATTGTGATAACTGAGCGTGCCAATCCCACTCGGTCACACATGTGAGCCGGCAGTTCATCTCGTTCCTTGCATAGCTCAATGATGCGGTCATAGATCGTCACGGTAATCACCTCAAATTAATTCAAAATATTGGCAAGAAGTACTTGACTAATTCAAGACATTGTATTATACTTAGCTTTAGCAATTCAATTCTTTGTATCTACATCATCAATATAGTACAAGTCTTTGGACGTGTCAAGTAGGGAGGGAAAAATATTATTAACGAGTTTGGAAAGAAAGTAAAGATAGCTCTTATAGAAAGGGGGATGTCACAGCGAGAGCTTGCGTTGATGGTAGAAGAAGAGACAGGGCTAAAGGTTGATGAACCGTATCTGTCAAATATCCTGAGCGGTAACAGAACACCGCCAAAGGTAATCTCAGCTATTGAGAAGCTCTTGGGATTCAATGAGGAAGACGAAGCAACCGAAGCCGCATTACAGGAAATTCGTATGTCCTGAGTGTGGTGCAGAAAGAGAAGCACCGAATTTCAAACGGCGTACAGGTACTGGGCATGTGAAGACGATGTATTGCTTTACCTGTAAGCAAGAAAGAGATTTCGTACAATTGGAGGAAAAGCCTTGGATGACCTGACATTAACAAACAAGCATGAGTATGTCACGGAAGACGGTAAGAAGTTACCGAGTGTTTCAGACATAATCTCATGCTTATCTAATCTCTGCTATGGGAACGTGGATAAGTTCATTCTTGAACAGGCGGCACAGAGGGGAACAGCAGTACATGAACTGACGCTGGATTTGGACAGACATGGAATCGTGGACTGCCCAAGCGAATACGCTGGTTATGTACAGGCTTACGCAAAGTTTCTCACTGAACACGTAATGCGATGGGTGCTGAAAGAAGAGGCAATGCGTTACCAAGACGAATACGCTGGAACGATTGACCGATTCGGTATCATCGACGACGAACGTGTACTCGTCGACATTAAGACAAACTCTAAGCTGAGCGGTAAACAGTTAACGCTGTATGAAACACAGCTGAATCTGTACAGACGAATGCTTGAGAACCATGATTACCCAGTAGAGAGGATGTTTATTCTCCATCTCATGAGGGATGGTGAATATAAACTGATCGAAGTAGAGAGGACAGACGAACTGGCAGATATGTGTCTATTCATCTGGAAGAAGATGCACGAAAGGAAAAGGAGGAAAAAGTAATGGAAGAACTCATCAAAGGCATTGTAGAACAGCTTGTCGCAATGACCGAAAGAGCGGTATCCGCAGAGACAGACCTTGACAATGCGCTTTCGGAAATCGACAGGCTGGAAGCATTGTACACCGCAGAGAAGAAAGCCAAAGAAGAACTGGCAGAGCAGAACAAGAACGAACAGGATTACAGGATGTACTGGTACAAGAAGTACAACGAGTTAGAAGAACAGGTAATTAAAGAGAAAGAAGAGGAGAAAGTAAATGGATAATATTACTAACGACGTCGTCGTAAAAGAAGTTAAAGAAACTGGTAACGACGTACCAGTTAAAGAACTGGTAAAAGAAGAGAATGTAACTCTTACACCAGTTGTACCACAGGTAAATAGTGGTGTTCCTGCTGTTCCGACGGGAAACATGATGGAAGCACTCAAGGTGCAGATGAAGTATGCACAGGTACTTGCGTCGTCGACGATGATGCCGAGACAGTATCAGGGGAATCCCGGCAACTGCATGATCGCTATCGACATGGCTGAGCGTATGAATATCAGTCCGTTCATGGTAGCGCAGAACCTTGACATCATTCAGGGTAACCCCGCTTGGAAGTCCACAGCCGCTATTGCACTCATCAATAACTGCGGTCGATTTGAACCGCTGGAGTATGAGTTTGAGCACAATGAGGACTGGACAGAGTTCAGCGGTTATGCCTACGCAAAGGATATCAAGAGCGGAAAGATTTGCAAAGGCACAGTGGTCGACAAGAAGATGACGGTCGACATGGGCTGGTGGGATAAGAACGGCTCGTTCTGGAAGAAGATGCCTGAGCAGATGCTAAAGTACAGAACAAGCGTGTTCTTCGCTAGAACTTACTGCCCTGAAGCACTCATGGGCTTATACAGTGCCGATGAGATTAGGGATATCAACGGTAAGGTTGCTGATGAAACAGTAACAGTAAAGGTGAGTAAGTAATGATAGACATGCTTGGTAAAAAGTTCGGGATGCTAACCGTTATCGAACTAGCTGGTCAAGATAAACGTAAAGAATATCTTTGGAAATGCAGATGTGACTGCGGAAACGAAACAATCGTATTAGGCGGCAATCTTCGTAGTGGTCACATCAAATCTTGTGGATGCGCTAAAGCAACAGGAGAACGAAACGGAAACTACAAGGGTGGACATTGCAAAGATAGGCTATACCACGTTTGGATGACAATGAAGCAGAGATGCACTAATCCAAACAACGGTAAGTATTACGCCTATGGTGCAAGAGGCATTACCGTTTGCGAAGAATGGATGGAGTTTGAAACATTCAGAACATGGGCACTTGAAAACGGTTATAACCCGAACGCCAAGTATGGAGAAACGACAATAGACAGGATAGACGTAAATGGGAATTACGAACCATCGAATTGCAGATTTACAGACCTGTTCGTACAGAACAAGAATAGAAGACCATTTAAAAGAATTAAGGAGGAAATAGCATGAACCACATTGTAGTAGGAGAAATTTACAGAACGACAAAGCATCGGTCTGGAACAAGCAAAAGCGGTGACTGGGAACTGTTCACTATCCTTGATGAACGCAACCGTAATGAGGTAACAGTGTTCGCAAACAATCTCCCGAACAAGGGATATGACGGATGCCAAATCAAAATCCTGTCCATCACCGAAGTGAAGAACGGTGCGAAGAAGGGCAAGGATGAGAAGTGGTATCAGGTTGTATCGATGAACGCCGACGTCGACGTACTGGAGAGTGACTTGAAATCAGATGGTGACCCGTTTGAAGACCTTGATGGAGATGACGGCAAACTGCCGTGGAAAGAACTGGATATTTAAGGAGAGTAAATGGATAGAGCTACACAGAAACTGCTTATCCTTGCACATCTGATGCTTGAAGGCCCAGCAACCACATGGGAGCTGATGACCAAGTATCACATTGGCAGAGTTGCCAGTCGGGTATTTGACCTTAGAAAAGACGGATACCCGATTCAGACCACAATGATCCACAGCAGAGATGAGGACGGAACACCTGTCCAGTACGCACTATATTCACTGCCACAGGAGGGCTAAATGGTAGAAATCACCTTGCGTGTACCAAATGAGCTTGCACAGGTAATTCGTAAGTACGCAAGGACTTTCGTCGTTGAAGGCAAGAGGGAGGAAATCACTCCCTCTGCCAGAGATGAGAGCTTTGAAGTACCTACGAAAGACGACGTCGTCGCTGAGTGCAAGCGTATCCATTCTCCAGTGAATCCCGAACGGTTCTTCAGTTATTACTCAGACAGAAACTGGATGAATAAGGATGGAACAACATTCGACTGGAAAGAGAAACTGAAATCCTGGGGGACTTATAACCTTGAGAAGTCTCCGGTAGCAAGCAGTAAAACAAAGCAGACTTACGATATGTCCGTGAAGTCGGCTGATGTGAAAGCATTTATGGAGGGGCTTTGATGTATCTGTATTTCAAGATTCCACTGAAACCTGTTAGCAAGAAAAACAGTATGCAGATTGTGAGGAGAAAAGACGGAACGCCGCTCCTCGTACAGAGTCCACAGTATAAGAAATATGCAAAGGCATCAAGCAAGTATCTCAGACCTACAGGGAAGCCGATTGATACTCCTGTGAATGTGCGCTGTACATACTGGATTCACAAGAACAAGGACGGAAGTATTCCCAAGGCGAAGATTGATTTGACCAATCTGCTGAATGCTACGGATGACCTGTTGGTAGATAACGCTATCCTTGCAGATGATAACTGTCAGATTGTTGTCAGCCATGACGGTAGCAGAGTGTATTACACCTCAATCGGAGAGGAGTGTACAGAAATTGAAATCCAAGACTCAGAAGAAGTATCCGTCAGAGACAGTTAAGCTACTCCAAAACAAGTTCCCGAAATTCAACCGTATTGCCCTCTGCTATGTGAATAACCCTGAGTATGGAGTTGATATATCCGCAGAGGGTAAACGGCTGTTAAACAGGGCAAAAAACAAGGAAAAACCGAAGCCTAAAAGTAAAGTCGTTTCTGCTCGTGTCGACGACGACGTTGCAGAAAGACTGAACGATTATGTGAAAGGATTGGGCTTGACTGTGAACGAGTACCTCGGTCAGGTCATTAAAGAAGCGGTTGATGAAACATCCATGCACGAAGGAGTGTCCGAACAGGACGATATACTGCAAGACGACTTGTGAGAAGTATAAAGAGTATAACGAGAAGAGAGAGGCTGAAAGGGAAGCTCGTATCAGATACCACAAGATAAATGACTATCAGTATGACATGATACATAAAAACTATAAAAGGATGAGGAAAAAATAATGGAGCTGGAAATCGTACAGGAAGTAGCAAAGATTGAAGAAATCTCTGCATCAACACAGGCGTACATTGAAGCAACAGTACACATGCTGGACAACATCGTAAGCAGACTGAACAACTGGTTCATCTTCTGGACTGTACTTGAAGTGAGCGCATTCGTACTCGCAATGACAGCGTTCATCGTCGTCGTTATGAGGCTGAGAAGACCAAGAAAGGTAGGGAAACATGGTAGGAGTACTTAATCCTTGTTTCAGATGTCAGTACTGTACTGACAATGAAAGGAAAGAACCTGTATGCAGTAAAACAAATGAGGTACTGACGGATGGTGAGTACCTTATCTGCAAACCGAAACATTGCCCATTGAATAAATAAGGAGGAATTAACTATGGGTAAAGCACCTATCCCCGACAAGAAGAGAGACATGGTTATCACCATGACCGAGAAAGGCATGAGCATCAAGGACATCTGCTATGCGCTGGGTATCAGCGATAATGCTGTTACCATGATAAAGCGCATCAACAAGATGGTGGTGGAAGACCGTTTCGAAGAAGCCATTGCCTACTGCAAGAAATATACCTGTATGGATGTGTACAGGTGGGCACTGGAAAGAAACGGAAAGATGCCGACGGTACGTGAGGAAAAGAAAAAAGAAGAGAAGAAAGAAAACGTCGTCGTCGAAGAGAAACCAGCGGAAGTAACGGTGAAGAAGATAGACGAGGATCAGATTGCAAGAGTCATGCTGGCTCTTGGCAAGATTCTTGACGAACTGGAAGCTTTGAATGTTTCCGTTGGTAAGTGTGCGGAGGCATGGAAGTGATTCCAATGTGGATGATGATAACAGCAGAGGGCATGGCAATTGCCCTCATGCTGTATCTGTTTGTTATGCTGTTGAGGAGGAGAAGATGAGTTACATTAAACGGGAAGACGCAATTATCGCTGTCACAAGAGCGAAACTGCCTGATGTAACCGAAAATGGAGTGCCGATAGCAAACGGTAAACGAAGTGTGACGGATTGCGTTAGACGAATCAAGGAAATTCCCTCTGCTGATGTTGCTCCAGTGCGGCACGGGAAGTGGTCAGAAACATATAATGGTGACCATGCTCCGATTTTGTTTACTTATACTTGTTCAGCTTGCAAAGGCGAATCGTTTAACGAATCCAACTACTGCCCCAACTGTGGGGCAGACATGAGAGAGGAGCAGACATGAGCAAGGTAATCAAATTCATCGGTAGTGCAATCGTAGCGGCATTCCTGTTTCTTATCCCCATGACAACGGCTTGTGCGTTCTGCCTTAGTTGGAATGGTTTTTGGAAAATGTTCTTCCTTGTTTTTTGTTTTGTAGAGTATTTTTTTGTAGTAAATTTTGTTTTTCAGACAGCAGAGTTGGAGGAATAGACATGAGCATACTGATCAAAAACATGAAAATGCCGAAAACTTGCTATGACTGCAAATGTCTAACCGATTATGGTTGCGTTTTTGTTGGCGCAGTAGGGTCAGGATGGGGCGATAAAAGAAGTGGGTACTGCCCTCTGATCGAACTCCCTACGCATGGGAGACTGATCGACGGTGACAAGTTCTATGAGGACATTAACGAATCGGTATTACTTACGGACGGATTCAAAGAAGTGTTCAATCTGTGGTATGACGAACAGGATTCCATCATCGAAGCAGAAGGGGTAGAGTGATGGGAGTCTACATTAAGGGCATGAAGATGCCTTCAAGTTGCTATGATTGCGACTGCTTCATAGGAGAAGTCGGTGGTACAGACTATTGCTACTGTTGCCTTTTGATGCGTGATATAGAGGACAGTTTGCAAAAGGAATCGGATTGCCCTCTCGTCGAAATCCCGCCGCATGGCAGACTGATCGATGCGGATGCGATACTCAACACCATCGGTGAATTGCCATACAAAGGGTCGGTTAAACGAGTTCTGATGCAAGCACCAATAATCATTCCAGCTGAGGGAGGAGAAAACCTATGACACGTTCAGAACGATTCCGCTGGGCACGCCACAATGCGGGACTCAGCCAAAAGGACGTTGAAGACCGTACTTATCTTACACGTCCGACTGTATCAAAGACAGAGAACCCGAAACATGACCATCTTGACTTCAAGTTTGAAACAGTGTATACGTTAGCGCAACTGTATAACGTCGACGTCATTTGGTTAATGAAAGGAGATGTATATGAGAACACAGGAACTTGAGAGGGAAGCACAGATGTATGATGAAAAAGGAGCCTGCTACATACATGTAGAGATGGCTCCGGGCAGTGACCATTATTCAACTATCATGACAGGGGAGGATGCCCGTCTTGCACAGGCTATCTATAACCTGATCGGTGAGCTGGCACAGCAGACGGGGCGTAACCCTATACAGCTGTGTAACTTCTACCGAAAGATGTTCAAGAAGATAGGAATACACCAGTCAGAAGAGTTATAAAAGTGGGAGGGCAAAAGCCCTCCCTTTTCTCATGCTATTTTCTTTGACTTCTTATACTTAGCCCATGTAGTAGACCAGCCACAAGCTGACCAAAACTCTTCGATAACTGCTTCCTCATCCTTGTGAGCTTTGTAGTACTCTGCAAGCTCAGCCTGCGTGATACTGCCGTTGCTGTTAGCATCGAACGCTTCAATTCTGCTGATGGCATCTTTTGGTGCGTAACCGTTCTTTCTCAGCAGTTTATACTGGCTGATAAGCTTGTCACCGCCGAAGGATTCAACAGCTGTGTCAAACGTAGCGTCGTCGACGTTCGACGTAGACAGATAATCAAACAGGAGATTCGTAGCAGAAGTGTCGTAGTCGTCGGTTTCCTCACGTATAAGGTTTGTAAGAACAGACTTACCGCTCTTCATACCACTGATAGTATCAAAGAGGAGATTATAGTCACCATCTTCAAATGCCTGTTCCGCTACCTCTTTCTTCTGAGCAGTCTCTGCTGACTTGATAGCCGACTTAAACGAACCTTTCATCCCAAGCGCATCATACGCCTGTTCGATCTCAGCTTTCTCGTCGGGATGCTCAAGGTAGTAGTTGGTTAGCTCTGTCTTGCTTACAGAACCGCTTTCGTCCTCGTCCATCTCGGCGTACAGAGGGTTGCTCTTATACAACACTTTCTTGTCAAGGCTCGGCTGAGTCTTTGCCCATGTCTTCGAGAAGCCCATAGAATCCCACAGTACGCTGACCTTGTCGCCGTCTTCGGGATGCTCGACATAGTAGTCTTTCAGCTCTGTCTGTGACAGCCCGTTGCGGTTCACGTCGACGTCGTTAATGAAAGACTTGGCTTCTTTCTTTGACATACCGCCTTCAACCAAAAGGTTACGTGCCGAGTTGTTCTTCTCAGACATCTTGACGTCCTGACTCCAAGCCTTCAGGAAGTCGTCGTAGTTGTCGGGGTTCTTGCCAGTCAGGTCGGCTGTATACATGATAGCCGAGTTGATGATACGGTAGGCGTTGTTCAGCGGAAAACCGCAAGCCTGAGAGATATAGGTTGCAGTGTTCTTGATATTCGACGGAGTGGGGGACTTGACAACATACTCAAGATTCTGAACGATGTTCTGAAGAGTGGTAATCGGCCCCATGTTGATACCATAGAACTCGTTCGTCTCACCGCCCGACATTTTATCAATCAACCACTTGGCTAAGTAGTCACCACCCCAGAACGTGCCAGCCTGTGCTTCCACGGCATTCATACCGATACGGTTGAGCATACGCTGGACGGATATCTTTCCATCGCCAGGTTCTTCATCTTCGTCGTCGCCGTCGCCTCTATACTTCTTCAGACCGTGGAGCATAAAGTCAGCGGCTACAGACAAAAGAGCGAGGGAAACAGCGGCTGTTACCTGACCGCCAACTGTCTGACGAAGCACCTGCGCTTTTTCGCCTCTGGCATCTGTGCCCTTGGAGGCATTGTACTCACCGATTGCCGACATGATAAGGTTCAGGTTCTGCGTCTGCTGGGTACGGAACATAGAGAGCATCTTGATGAACTCGTTGTCTGTTCTCGCATACTCAGCACGAAGTTCTGTGTCGAACATCGGCTGTGACCGCATCATGACCTCAGTGAACTTAGCGTCGACGTCAGCAAGATACTGTTCAGAAGTGAAGTACTCAGCACCCTTATCCATGTTCTTGAGGATGGTGTCATACTCAGTTGCAAGATAAAGGTTGTCTACCGTCTTCTGGTCTTGCGCAGAGATACCGTTGGTGAACAGCTTCAGGACTTTGCTCTTGGATGCTGCACCGTACTTTTCTGCGCTTCTGATGATTTCCGTCAGCGTCGGGTCAATGTTATTGCTTATCTTGCGGTACTTGAGCTTCTCGTTCAGCTCTGACCAGTCAGTCGCTTTCATGCCTACTTTCCAGCGGTATGCCATAGTCAGAGCTTCAGGAGAGAGCAGACCCATTGCAGACCAGTAGGACGACGTCTGCTTCATCATGACAGACGGAGAACCGATCAGTGCGCCCTGTTGCAGTCTTCTGCGAAGTTCTGCGAAGATACTGTCATTCTCCTGATAGGTCGTCAGGTCTTTGACGTACTCGTTGAACCATGCTCCAGCATCCTTACCGAAGTTCTCACCGAGAGTGGTTGCAAGGCTCTTGGTAGAAGCGTCAAGGGATGTCCCGTTGTTCAGTCTTGTGAGCATATCTCTTGTCTGTCCCATGCCCACATAGTCGGAAGCACTCTGAATGTACTTGTCAACAATGTAAGAGATAGGGGAGACTACGAGATACCCAGCGTTGCCAGTACGTTTGTAAAGGAAACGGGGAGGACGCAGTCGTTCGTCGTCGTAGTTGAAGTTGAAGTCGGCTGGTGTACCGTCTTCGTTCGCCCACAGCACAGGAGTGTAGTTGTCACCGATAAGAGACAGCCCGTTACCTGTAAGCTGTTTCTTAACAGCGGATACATCCTTGCCCAGTGCGGCAAACATCTTGTCACAGGCTTTGCTGTAGGCTTTAGCCGCTTTCGCTTCAGGAGTGTCTTGGTCAAGGATTTCCTCACAGGCATGGAGAACAGAATAGATCTGATTCGTTCTGTCCATTGCCTGACGTTCAGCAGTCTCGCCCTCGCTTGTCAGGTCAACAGTAAAGCTGTTGCCTTTGGCATCCCGTACCACAAAGCCCTGTACTCGTTCGTTAATCTTATCATCCGAGTGTTTAAAGGTTTCGTATAGGGTGTCATACAGACGTTTGATTGTAACGATCTGCTGGAGAGTAAACTCATGGTCGCCCATCGGGTTGTTCTTGCTGAGAAACTCACTGTGCGGGTCAAGCTTGTAGGTCTTGTCGTCAGCGGCGAACTTGTCAAAGCCTTCCATCTTCTTTACGTCGTCGAAGTAACTGTAGGCGTTGACGTATTCGACCATACGTTTAGCCACAGAGTTCTTAATGTCAGAAGACAGTTTGTAGAACTCACCCTTGCCTTTGAATCCACCAAAGAACTTAAAAGCTGTGTCAGGAGTGAACTGATAACGGAGGTATTTCTGAATCGCCTTGCTAAGAAGCCCGTCTTTCTTTAGGTTCAGCTTGTTTGTCACAGCTTCGCCGGCAAGAGACGCAAGTCTTACTGTAGACTTATCCGTATTGACGATATTCGCTCTCATGGCATTGACAGCTTCTTCAAATGCCTGTGCCACTTCACGCTGTTGCTGAGGAGCGAACGTCCAGCCGGCATCATCGGCATCAGAAAGAATCTGCTTGAACCTGTCAGCGACCTCTTCAGACCAGTAGTCTTTCATGACGTTGTCGTCACGCCAGCTGTTATGCAGGTCAGCTACGTCTTTGATAGTAGCATAACCGTCATTGACATCGGCAAGAGACTGGAACATGTCACCAAGCTTGTCGGTAATGATTTTGCCTTTGCTTCCGTATTTCTTTCCGTCGACGTCGTTAGCGAACGGAGAGTTGAGCTTTTGGAAGTTCTTTGCGGCTCTGGTGATGCGCTTGTGCATAGCACCAAACGTGCGCTTAGCAAGTTCCCAAGCTTCAGACGGAGACATCTTTTTAGAAGCTACAGGCTGTTCAGCCTGTGCTTTGGTAAACTCATCAAGAGTAGGAACAGCTTTGTCTGCTCGTCTTGCCGCTTGATAACGTTCTTCACCAGCGGCTTGACGTGCCTGCCTGTCCAGTCGATCCTGACGTCGCTCTTCGTCGATACGCTCATTGTACTCGGCAAGAGTGGGGATATTATCCTCATTACCTGTGCTGAACCGCTTCAGCTTGGAAAAGTCTACGTTCTTAACACGATTACCAGCCCAAGCTTCAAGGGCTTTATCACGGAACTCATGTTTATACTCTCCAGCCATGACGCCGTTCATAAACTTTGTCATGCCTTCGGTATACTGGCTATGGTCTATATGGTAACAGTTTTTACCAGCTACAGAGTTGCAAACAATTTCGTCCAGTATCCCGTCAAAGTCAGAAGCGTCATAACCTCCGTCGACGACGGTACGTTCGATAACGGAATCGATACGCATACCAACAATGTCTGCAACGACTTTGTAGTAATTTCTGCCTTTTAAGCCCTTGACTCCGTTCGCTCTTGCGCTCTCTAGATCAAGATGCGTTCTTTCGTGTACTGCATTGCTTGCGAAATCGGCATCATTATCGGCGGCGAGGAGAATAACCTTATCTCCATTGTTGTAGAAGACGGTAATACCGCCGCACAGCTGATTGTTATAAGAGTCGTAAACACTTCCTCTAAGGAAAATAATACGCTTGACGCTTTTATCTCCGCTGAAAACATTGCGGGCATTATCAAAAGCTTCGCCAACTGTTTCGCTATCAGGGATTTCAAATCCTACCTGCTTGCCTCCGTCGTAGTCGTCGAAGACAGAAATGTAGTTTACTCCGTCGTAGGAAATTCGGGTTCTTCCGTCGGAAAATGATAGGGATTTTGCTTGCGGAAGTCTTCTAACCTCTGACGCTGTTGGGGTGTAAGGCTGGCTTCCCACTCCTCGTCTGTCATCGTACCCGTAGTTGTTGGCTGGCATCTGGACGCTATTATAGCCATCGGCTGTTCGTCCAAGCGGTCGGTTGTCTCTTTGGGCATTGTATCTGTCAAGTAGTTCTTTGCCATATGCGGCTTCCCCCTCTGTTAATTTGTGGTCGTTATAATAACCATTATACCCGTCACCGAAGACCTTGTCCAGCTGATAATAGGGGAGTCTGTCTATCCATGTTTCGTTGACAGCATTGCGTTTTTCCTCACGAATCGTGCTGTTCCAGTTCGCGTTATATCCGAGTTCGTCTGTCAGCCTTGCCTGTTCTTTTGTTATATTATCTGACAGTTCTTTAGACGTTGCAGTAAGTGACTCAATCTGTTCATTCAGACTTTGCCTAAAGTCTTCGTTCTCAGTAGCCTCAAGTGTAGTCCTGATATGCTTTATTGCTTTGTCGATGTTAGCAATCTGTTTACGGATATCTTCTACGTTACGGCTTACTTCTTCACGAAGATTAAGTGCTCTCTGATTAGCTCGCTTTTCGTTAACGCTGGTTTTGTTTACATCAACGAATCCTGACGCATAGATAGGTTCGCCTTTACTGTTTGTGCCTATCTGCGATTTCTTGTTTGAATCAACGGGGATATAACCAAAGGCGTTCTTAGCTGGATTGTTAACCTCATCTTTAAGGTTGCGCCTATTCCAGTTCCGTTCTTCTCTCTGTGCTTCTTCATCTTCGCCAACTGTAGAAGAGTCAACGATTTGTGTCTCGTTGTAGTGAGAGATGGAAAAGTCTTCATCAGGAAAAGCTTCTCGCAAAAGAGTGAGTCTTTCTTCTACAGATAGATCGCCAACGCCAAACTTATCCGACGGAGCGAAGCCGCTCATGAGAGACCGACGAAGCTTGATCGCATCTTCAGTCGGGAACCCTTCTCCATATTCTTCGTGAAGAGTATTGATTATCTCACCTGTAGCGTCGTCGTCGGTATATTCGACACTAGTAGTAAGGTTTGGCTTAACCGTTTCTTCGTCGCCTACGTCAAACTGAGTATTGCCTTTCCTTGACAACTGGACATAAGAATTGATGTCGAACCGACGGTTATCGTATTCTTTGATGAGATAGAAGAGAGCATTGGCGATTTCGTTCGGGGTAACAAGCTCTTCTTCAGATTCCTGTGAATATGTATCGTTGCGAACTTGGTTCTGAAGCTTAGAATTCTCAGGAGCAGTTACATAGGAATAATCAGTTGCAAGATAGTTTTCGCCTTTTTGACGTGTGCTGTCAAAGACCTGCTGACTGGTCTGATTCTCAAAGTTGCCGAAGATATAATCGGAAATGTTATCAAGCAGATACTTTGAGTTGCGTTTTAGCCCAGCTTTATCAAGCGTATGCTTAAATGCTTCGTTTAGTTCAGAACCAGTAAGCTCATTAGCTCTACCAGCAAGAACATATTTCAGCGTCAGGGATAACGGTCGGTTGCGTTTCTTCTGAGTATACAGTCTGTTAGTAGGCTGACTGTCTATGCGCTCATAGTTGATCCAAATATCGCCCGGTTTAATTTCATCAAACCATTTTGAGTTTTCTGCCCAGCCTTCTTTCTTTGACCATTGCTCTCTTGTAATACGCTGTTCGTTACCATCTGCATCTCTAACAAGGATAGTATTGTTATCCAGCTTTTTTAGAACATCGTATTTGCCAGTAACTCTTACATCAACAGTTCTGCCGTTACCGCCAGCATTTTCTGAAAATGTTACAGTGTCTCCGACGTTTGTCTTCTTCCACTGCTCGTGACCTTTCCATTGCTTCTCTCTTGTGGTAGCTGTTCTTTCACCATTAAGTATCGCATCAAATGTATTTTCAGCTTTGACATCAGAGCGTTTCTGATTACCATACTTGAAATACATTGTTGCATTATAATGTGCATTCCCAGCGGCATGCCTTTTAATCGAAGCATTGTCTTCGTTGTCAAGCTCGACACCCAACTGTTCGGCAATATCAGCTATCTTGGCATGCTGTTCCTCAAGGTCAGCCTCGGCATCAGAAATGTCCTGAGCTTTTTCTCTAAGCGAGATGGTTTTTCTGCCGTCTTTACGGTTCTTCTCGACAAGTTCTTTACCCTCAGCATCTGCTCTTGCACGAAGCTCAGCAAGCACTTCCATATTGTGCTGGTCTACAGGAAGAACAATAGACTTCTGCTGCCCAGAGAACAGCCTGTCTGCTTTCTTTTGCTCTGCTTTTGTCAGAACAGTTTGCTTTTCTTCGGCATTTTCAGTCTGAGATACTTCCTGAACAGGCTCATTTTGAACAGTTTCGGTCGTTTCTCCAGCCATTTCGGGCTGAGATGTTTTAGAGACTGTTTCTCTTGCAGGCTGGAATACCTGACCTTCGTTCTGTTCGACTTCGTCATTCGTAACCCACGGCAGGTCTTCGTTCTCATAACGGTCTGTATACCGAATAGGCTCGTTGGGAGTCTCTGCCATTCTCGCCGCTCGGTCTGCTTCCACTTCATCCATAGTGGTTCGGAACGGTGTTGCTTCGGTAACATCTTCCTCTTCAGTAGCCTGAGTCTGCTGGTCGGCAAACCGTTCGTTCATGAATCGGGAGAGGAGAGAGCCATAGAACGTCTGCTGGACTTTGTTTCTCTTACTCTTGGCTTTCTGCTCAAGGTCAGAGATATATTCTGCCATGATATGCTTAGACAGTGCCTGAATCTGCGCTTTTGCATCATCAGCAGAATTCAGCTCGTTGGCGAATTCCCCTGTAGCAAGGTAATTAAATACTGCGTTTTCCAGTACCTTCTTGTTAATTACCTCATTGGCTACATTGTTCTCGGCAAAGTTCTTCGCAATGTCATGATAGATTTTAGCGAGGTCTTCGCTTGCATTGTTAAGCAGAGAAAACGCCTGTTTACGTGAGACAAGTTTTCCACTTGCTTCTGATGCCCGTTCAAGAACGCTTCTGCCAGTCTTCTTGCTGAAGATTGTATCAACAGCATCGGCAATAGACTGTCTGCGAACTTCTTTAGCCGCATTGTTCTGTTCTCGTGCGTTGCGTACAGAGCTGATATAGTTGTCTCTTATGTTCTCTGCATATTTAGCCTTGTCTTTGCCGACATTGTTATAATCGCTGATTGCGCTGGCAGATTCATACAGACCACCGCCGATACCTGAAATACCACCGACAAGCCCGTCGTAAAGCATGTTGCCAATGCCTTGCCATTCTTCTGCTTCATAGTCAGAGAACAACTTGCTATCCTTAGTGTAGTTCTGAATAACAGAGGTGACTACAGGATTGAGAACATCGGCGAGCATTTCTTCAACAGCTTCAGTACCGAACGACATAGCAAGCTTGGAGAGAACAGGCCCAGCTTTCTTTGCAAGCGCAGTCTCTGCCATGTTGGTGAGATTGCCAAGCAGTCCGCTGTTCTCGACCATCTTGCCCGAATAGCTTCTGACACCGCCGTATCCCCACATAGCTTCAGTTGCGGCTTCGATAGCGGCTGACACGCCACCAGTAAGAACCTGAGTGGCAATGCTCTTGCCCTCGTCTCTTGCCTGTTGTGCAGTACCGCCGAACGCACGAGAAGCAAAGGAAATCGTACCAGCGACCTGACCGATACCGGGAATGGATTTGATTGCGGCGTCGATACCGTTCATGACAGCCTGAGAACCGACGTCCATAACGAGCTGTCCGACTTTGCCACGTCCTTCTTTCGAGCTTTCAAGCAGTCTGTTGGCGGCATTGGTGCTTGCGTTCGATGCCTGTGTTAGCTTCCAAAGAGTAGAACCAGCTTTGGGCTGATAGTTATTGTCTCTGTTTATTAGCCCAGCACCAGCAAGACCGAGAGTGGCAACAGTGGAAAGCTGATTCGCTCCCCATGACTGCAAGCCACCACTTAATGCATTGCCAAAATCTTCATCAAAGGTATTATGCCCAGTCTGCGCAATTTTAGCCGCTTGTCTTGCTTTCTCTTCTTCGGTTTTCTGATATGCAAATGGATTGACTTTTACATTCTGACCATTGTTCTTGTCGACAACGTAAGTGCTACCAAGCATCTGAAACGAAGGATTATACCCAGTGTCTCTTACAGCTTCTCTTTGCGCTACATAGGTATCATAAAGAGAAGTTTCGGGCGTCGTCGACGTAGTGTCAGATGTGTTGGTCTTCTTTTGAGAAGAAGAACCCTTTTCGAGTTCTTCTTTCTTCTTCATGTATTCTGCGTAAGTAAGTGCCATTGAGATACCTCTTAATAGCCTTCTTCAGTAATGTATCGAATGTACTCGTTTACAAAGTCTTCGTATTCCTTAGTGCCTTTCTTGTAGCCTTCCTGTTTTGCAACAATTTCCGCATCGCGTTTGGTGCGCCAATCGGTATATCCCTTGCCATAGTCATAAGTAAGAGACTGATTATAACTGTTGTCGTAGTCCATTGTATCAAGAGAACCAGCGGGATTGGCAGTCTGCTGTGTATTATACTTGATAGCCTGCATAGCCGCCTGTTCAGCCGCAGAATTGACATCACCCTGTTCGGGATTGCTCGTCTGATACTCTTTCCATTTTTTCTCCATCTCAGGGAGCTGTTGCATGGCGAAGAGACTGACAGGATCAGAAGCCATCTGTGTTTCGATATATGCCTGTCTGCCCTGTTCGGTAAACTGAGGATTGTTCTGCATCAAAGCATCATACCGTTTAGAATACATGTTATAGTAGTTATCGTAGTCGTTCTTGGCGGTAAGATATGCTTTCTCTTCGTCGCTTTTTTTGTTCCAATCTCGCTGGTCAGACCACTGCTGTACAGCAGACTGTTCACCCAAAGCAGGCCCGAGGTTCTGCACGCCAGCAACAAGTTTCTGATAGTTCTCGTCCTGTCCTCTGTTCGCTACAACAGAACCGCTAAGATAATCGCTTGCATTACCAGCTTTATAAAAACCAGTATCATTATCTTTAATGTAGCCTGTACCGCCACCCTGTTCAGAAGCAAGGAAGTTGCCGCTGTTCATAGCGTCCTTGTACATCTGTGAATCATAAGTCTGAAGCTTGCTAATCTGATTCATGATGTCAGTGCCGGTCTTTCTGTTGTAGTCGTCGACGGATACGAAATCACCGTTACCACGGCTTGCAAGACCTGTGGGCTGAGCACTAGAAGCAGACGTATCAGGAGCGGCATTGTTCATTACCCATTTTCCGCTTTCATCTCTATGTACATTGTCAAAAAGTCCAGCCAT
>Ga0265298_10000871_pt1 | contig 44841 bp, 36 predicted proteins | sample AusTroGonzalo_MG_3_FD_193486 | JGI IMG/M metagenome (GOLD analysis project Ga0265298, IMG submission 193486) | Bovine rumen microbial communities from tropical cattle in Woodstock, Queensland, Australia - Gonzalo_01 | ecosystem: Host-associated > Mammals > Digestive system > Stomach > Rumen ... | reverse complement strand
GGGCACGACTGCCGATGGCAAAGACTGGAGTAACAACCGAATCAGAATCCGTAAGATTGTGAAGCTATGAGAACGTTCTATGCATTAAACCTTGCGAGCCGCCAGGCGGTTCGCATGGTTGCCATCAACAACAAGTTCTATGAAATGACAGAGGGCGAGATCATCGACGAAGTTGAAAACATAAGAAACTATGTTTTCTTCGGCGAGGATGGCGACATGCTGCAGCCCAAGACCATCATGCCATGCTTCATGGATTTGAGAAACGACATGTGTTCCGTCTTCATAAAACGTGTTGATGAGTTGGTTTCTCGTATGAAACGATGGGAACTGCGCTGCGACCCTGACCACGACACTTGTGACATCGTCATTACGATGATTGAAAATAGCAATGATGATTGGACTCTCAAGATTTCTTACCTCTTAGGTGGTGACATGTTCTTTGAAATTACCGCTGTCAGCGAAGAGGTCGGAAAGAACTATGCAAGAACAATCATCGAGGCGGCCATTGCCCTGGGCGTGGACATCCGCTCAACATGGGAGTTTCATCGACTGGAGAACGAAAACGAAAACAAAAAACAAGATGAATGACAAGAAAGAAACAAAAGTACTGTCAGTCCGTGGCACAGCCAAGATTGACCGCGAGACGGGCGACGTCAACTTCGTGGCCTGTAAGCCGGGTGAGCCCGTGCAGAGGAATGTCAAGAAGCGTGGCTCCAGTTCGTTCTACGAGACCGAGGGCAAGGGGCAATCTTCACTGATTGCTCACCTGAAGGTGGACAAGGACAGCCCTGACCCTGCCGCCAAGATGTTCGAAGAACTGAACTATTTTACCAAAGACATTCAGAAGTCTGAGCCCAAGGCTCCCAAGACCTACCTCCTTCTGGACAAGGAGGGTGTCAAGGTGTCACACCGGCCTACTGAAAACGTGGTGACTGTCCACCTCACCATCAACCTTGATGGAGAGAGTGAACTGAGTGCCAAATTGTTTAACTTAACAAGCGAAGTATCGAAATGTTTTGCTATCAACCGGAAAAGACTCACCCCTACTACATAGCAGGGGTGTATAACTCGAAGACCGAGCTGTTAACTCCCGAGCGCTTTTGGGAGTTGGTCAACAGCTCGCAGGTGGAGTGGCTCGTTAACAAGCACCGCGCCATCAAGAATAACCTTGATGACGCGAAGTGGCTCGATGACGAGGACTTCATGGAGTACGACCGCAAGATGAGAAGCAAGCCCAACAGCCGAGTTGGAAAGGCTTACATCAATCTTGCAGATGACTCGAAACGTGTTGCCATGTGGTGTGATGACTTGAAGAAGCGACTGCCCTTTGTCATCTTCATTGGCACCTATCCCATGCGCAAGCCCAAGGAGACAAGTGAAGAAGCTATGTGGCGCAGTCAGCAGCATGTGCAGCTGAATGGCCTTGACGTTCTTGACTTTGACCATGTTGAAGGCGATGTCCGCGAGGCATGGGCAACGGCCTTCGACAAACTCTCTGACGAGGACAAGGCAAGAATAGATCTTGTCTTCGTCAGCCCAGGCGGTAAAGGTCTCAAAGTTGTCTTTGAGGCTGACGAGAAAGTGGGCAATCTTATCGACAACCAGATTGTGCTTAGTTCTAAGCTCGGTCTGGCAGTCGATGAAGCCTGCAAGGATGCCGCTCGCGGCACCTTCCTGACAACAAAGAACGACATTATTTTTATCAACGAAGAAAAACTATTCAATTATGAAAACCAAGCATTTTCTGAAAAGTATGCTGAGCAGTACCATCGTGGTAATTCTCAGCCCACTATTGACCTTAGTGTCTATTCTCCTTTATTTTCTGATACTCCCAATAGCAACGCTGTATCAGGTTCTGAACCCAGTCACGTCGAAGATGAACGACCGACTGATGGAAATGTTGAGGATATAACCATCAGTTTTAACGGATGGTCTGGCGGTTGTCAGAAGCTAATCGAAGAACTCTATCGAGAGTCGGGAGTCCCCGGCTCCGATAAGGGCGACAAGAAGAAAAGCCGCCACACCGAGAGTCTGAAACTCGCAAGCGACCTGCTCATCGTAACAGGTCGTAATAAAGACCTCGTTGAGAAGATTGTCAAGGCTCAACCATGGGTGCAGGACATCATCAACGAGCGTGGTGAGGATGTCCACAAGACCGTGGAGGATGCAGATGCCAGTGTCCGTGAAAAGGAACGAAAGTTCGGTCCCGATGTGAAACCCTCGATTGCGTTCATGGCTGCCGTCAAGAGATTGCGCCTCGCTGAGCGAGGCAGGCAGGAAAGCGTTCGTGATGCCATCGACAGCAAGCTGGAAGATTGGGGTAGTCGTATCGAAGCAATGTTCGACACGTTTCCCTGTCTTCGTGAGGCTTGTCAAGATTTGCGCAAGGCTGCTTATCCTGCTGCTCTCTATACTTCAGCAGCGTTCTTCGGAACGGACATGACGCGCACATGGTGGCACTTTTGGCACCGCCCCGAGGAGGTGCGTCGCTTCAATTATTGCGTCATGGTCATTGGCGACCCGGGTACGGGTAAGTCGTTTGCAACGAGGTTGTTCAAACTGATTGCAGCACCGCTGATTGCTGCCGACAAGGTCGGCAACGATGCCGTGAATCGCTACAAGAAAGAACTGAAACGACTCGGCACTACGTCTGACAAGAACAAGAAAGAGGGCTTGACACCTCCTGACGTGGTTGTCAGAATCGTGGGCACCCGTACCTCTAACGGCGTGTTCATTGAGAACATGAACAAGGCCGTGGAGATGGTGAACAACGAGCCGTTCCATCTGCACCTGCTGACGTTTGACAGCGAACTTGATTCTGCAACGATGGCCTCGAAAGGTGGTCAGTGGATTGACAAGAGCGTCTTTGAGCTGAAGGCCTTCCACAATGAGGAGGATGACCAACACTACAAGAACAATGACGCTGTGGATGGTCCTTTCGAGGTGTTTTGGAACTTCGTCTATACGGGAACTCCGCTGAGCCTGCACCGCAAGGTGACGGAAAGGAATTTTGGTAGCGGCTTGTTCTCACGTCTGGGCGTAATACCATTCCCATCGTCAAACTTCAAGATGATGGAACTACGCAAACAGACGAAAGTGAACCAAGCCGCCGACGAGCTCTTGAAGACGTGGGCTTTCCGTCTTGATGGTGTCAAAGGCGAGCTGCCCTTGTGGCCTCTCGCAGAACATACCCATGCGTGGATGAGTGAGCGACTGGAGATAGCCGACTTCAACAACGACCGCGCAGACGAGCTCCTGTTGAAACGCGTACCGTACTATGGTGTGTGCGTAGCGACACCATTCATCCTCATGCGTCACTGGGATGAATGGGAGAAGAGCAAGACCTTCGAGATTGATGACAAAGACCGGGAGCTGTGCTCACTGGTCATGGAGATTCAACATGAATGTCAGCGGTACTACTTCGGCAAGCAGGCCGAAATGTACTTTGAGAACGAGGAACGTGACGCCGAAAATCGCAGGGTGAAAAGTTCGAAGTACGTGGACTGTTATGAGAGACTGCCCGAGGCGTTCAAACTCGAAACTTTCATGGAGACATACGGCCTCGACAATAAACATGCCGCCTACGTCATCATCAGTCGATTGAAGAAAAATGGCGCGATTGCCAACGACGGCAAGGGCGCTTACAAGAAGAAACAACAAAAATTACTTTAAGCAATGAACATCACAGACCATTTCACGCTCGAAGAACTTACAAATTCCAAGAGCCACCCCGAGGCAGTAAGACTGCCTAACAGCGCACAAGTCGAAAACCTCAAAAGGGTTTGCGGTTGGCTTGAAGTCCTGCGAAGAGTCTATAACACGCGTTATCAAAGCCCCGATGGAAAGGAACAGCCCATTATCATCAACAGCGGCTACCGCTGTCCGATGTTGAACAAGGCTGTCGGAGGGTCACCAAGTTCAAATCATCTGACAGGCTGCGCGGTTGATATCCATTGTCCCGGTGCAACGTATTACGAACGCGGCAAGGTCGCCATAAGGTACGCGACACTCCTTTTAGAGATTGCCGAGGTCAGGAAAGAGAACTTCGATGAGCTTATCATCGAACGCAAAGGTACCACATGGTGGATACACTTTGCAGTCAAAGAAAAGGACAACCGAGGAAAGATTACTTGTATCACAGTTTGTTGAGGTCTCATTTCTGAACAATCAACCCCACCCCCTGTAAACATGGGGGCGGGGTTAATTTTGGTCTCAGTCTCATGGTCTCAATTTACTTCCCTTCAATAGCACCATATCGATGAAGTATCGCGGAAAAGGTGCTGGTGAGAAGCAGAAAGCGCGCATGTAAAAACTTTGCAACCGAGTTGCGTTTCCTCTGACGTTATTCCGTTGGCGGTTGTTGCTTCAGCAGTTGGCGGCAGCTTTCGATGATGTCGAGGAGCTCGTCCTTTGTCTCGGCTCGCAGCATCGCGATGCGTGTCTGTCGGAAGTTGGGAATACCCTTGAAGACGGGGGTAGCGGCGAGATGGCGACGGGTGTGGAGGATGGCACGCTTCTCGACAGCAAAGTCGGTATCGCCGGGCTTCCGGGTGAGGGACAGGCGTTCGATATTGATGCGCAGCTGGTCCTTGAGGATGTCGATTTTCTCATCGAGCGACAGTGGCTGGCGACTGAAGATCCAGGGGCAGCCGAAGGTGGCGCGACCTATCATGACGGCATCGACGCCGTAGCGGTCGAAGGCTGCATCGGCTTCGTCGAGCGAGGTGATGTCGCCGTTGCCTATTATAGGAATATGTATGCGCGGATTGCGTTTCACTTCGCCGATGAGCGTCCAGTCGGCCTGACCGGTGTACATCTGACTGCGGGTGCGACCATGAATGGTCAGGGCCTGTATGCCACGGTCCTGCAACTGCTCAGCGAGTTCTGTGATGATGAGTTGCTCATGGTTCCAGCCGAGACGTGTCTTGACGGTAACCGGCAGCTTGACGGCCTGCACCACCTTCTCGGTAATCTCCAGCAGCTTAGGAATGTTTTGCAGCATACCAGCACCGGCACCCTTGCCAGCCACCTTCTTAACAGGGCAGCCGAAGTTAAGGTCAATGAGGTTGGGACCAGCCTGTTCGACAATCTTGGCTGCCTCGACCATAGCATCGACATCGCGACCATAAATCTGTATGCCCACGGGGCGCTCCTCGTCGCTGATGGTCAGCTTGCGGACGGTGGAATTAACATCGCGGATAAGGGCCTCTGCGGAGACGAACTCCGTATAGACCATAGCGGCACCGAAACGCTTGCAGAGCATGCGGAAGCCAATGTCGGTGACATCCTCCATGGGCGCCAGAAACAGCGGGCGCTCGCCAAATTCTATATTTCCTATTTTCATATTTTTTAGAGGTGAGAGGTGAGAGGTGAGAGGTGAGGGGTGAGAGGTGAGGGGTGAGAGGTAATTCTTAACTCAGTAAATGGTAAGTGCCCCCGGCCAGCGGCTTGACAACGCCTTTCATCTCCAGTTGGAACAGGAGGGCTGTGAGCTGTCCGATGGGGATATTGGTCTTCACCGAGAGGATGTTCAGCTGCAGGTCGTTGGTCTGCTGCAACAAGCTGACGACAGTCTGTTCGTCGGGCATAAGCTCAGGGAAGAGCTGACGCTCAACGGCCTCCGTCTTCTGAGCAACGGTCTGCCAGCCCATGCTCTCGACGAAATCGTCGGCAGAGGTGATAAGGGCAGCTTTGTTGTCGCGTATCAGTCGGTTACAGCCCTCACTGTAAGGGGCACCGACGGCACCAGGAAAAGCGAAGACATCGCGACCATAGTCCTGGGCGACACGAGCGGTGATGAGCGCACCACCCTTATAAGCCGACTCGACGACAATGGAGGCGTCCGACATTCCGGCAATGATGCGGTTGCGCTGTCGGAAATTATTGGCGAAAGGCTCCGTCTGGCTCATATACTCCGTCAGCAGACCACCGTGGGTAGTCATTTCAACAGCCGTCTGGCGATGGTGGTTTGGATAGATGGTGTCCAGTCCGTGGGCCAGTACACCAACGGTGTCGAAACCACAGGCCAGCGACTCACGATGGGCACAGATATCAATGCCATAGGCCAGTCCGCTGACGACAAGAACATCAGGACAGAGCTCCTTCAGTCGGCTGACGAAACGGCGCGTGAGGTCTTGTCCATAGGCGGTACAGCGACGGGTACCGACAATGCCGACAACATGCTGTCGGTTCAAGTCAGCGTTTCCTTTATAATAAAGGACAAGGGGAGCATCGTCGCACTCACGCAGTCGGGTAGGATAATCAGCATCGTTGGGTGTCAGCGCAGAGATGTGATGTTTGGTAACGAACTCCATTTCAACGGCACTCCGTTTCAAGGCGTCGTCCCAATCCTTTAACGACGCAGCGAGACGCGGCGAGCAGTCGGCGATGATGTCGCCCACATCGCCACGATGCTCATAGACGGCCTGTGCGCTGCCCAGCTCACGATAGAGCTGTAGCGCCTGCTGAAGGCTGAAACCCGTCATGCGGGTCAGCGCCATTGTGTAATAGAGTTCCTGTTCGCTCATGACTGAATATATTTGGCAAAGGCCGCATCGTAGTCGGGGCTGTTGGCCAGCCGTCCGTTGACGATGCACACCAGCTCTACCTTGCCGCGAAAGCAGAGCTGTTCGTCGGCAGCACGGAAGATGTCGTGATGGAACACGTATTTGATGCCTTCCTTGGTGAGTCCCACACGCGAGATGAACTCATCGTCAGGACGCAGGGGTGTCTTGTATTGCAGGTTCATGCGGGCTACGACGGCATCAACGCCCTTGCGGTGCATCTCAGCAAACGAGAGGCCACACTCTTTGAGAAAGAGGTGGCGAGTATGCTCGCAATAGTGCAGATAGTTGGCATTGTTGACTATGCCCTCGATGTCGCACTCGTAGTCGCGAACTTGCATGCGGGTTTCAAAACAATAATTCATGAGGGAATGGAGTTAATGGGCAGATTGGGGTGACTTGAGGTATTCGTAACCGAAACGACAGCGCAGGCAGTCGCGACGATCGCAGTATTCTTTCTTCAGCTGGATAAGAGCCTGCGAGTCGCCTGCCGAGCGCACCTCCAGACCACACTGCTGCCACATGCGGATGATGTAGTTGTTCTCGGGCTTCAGCTGTTCCAAGAGGTCGAAGGCACGGTCGCACAGTTCCTCGCGCTGACGGTGACGGCCTACGGCAAAGAGCATTGGTATGGCCGTGTTGATCATCAGCAGGTTCAGCGAGCCGTAGCTGAGGTGCTTCTCGTTCTTGGCACTGAGCGAACCGAAGGTATAGTGCGTCTCCCAGTAGGGTGTCACCTGCGAGTGGAGCAGCGTCTTCAGATCGTTGACGGTCTGGCACTCGACGAGCGCACTGAGATTAAGCTTCTGCTGGTAATAGAGGTTGGCCAGCTGCGAGATGCGGATATGCGGGAAGTTCTGCGGACGCAGACGGAGGAAATTCCACCGACTGCTGTCCATAGGCTTCAGCGAGAACTTATGGGCCAGATACTGGTACTCGTTACGCAGACGAGCGAAATAGCCGTCGTTCAATGCATCCTGCTGGTAGTGAGCAGGAATGGTGTCGAGCTCCAACAGTCCGGCCTGCCCCATGAAGATGGCTTCTATCTGAAAAAGGTCGTCGCGATGGTGGCCAACGGCGCTGAGTGGCACGTTGTAGGCCCACTCCTCAAAGGCCTCGCCATTGATGCCGAAGCCATAGTTACGGGCCAAGGTGACGAAGAAGGCATCCTCCCACGAACCGTCCAACCGTTCGGCACGTCGGCAAATGTCCTCTGTTTTCCGTTCCAGACGCTCAGTCTGCAAGGCAGCCATCCATGAGTGGACGGTCAGTCGGCTGAGGTCGGGGATAATGCGATAGCAAGGCGGATACTGGTCGGTGTGCAGCAACTCCTCATAGTGCTCGCGGACAGAGGCCGGAATAGTGAGTTGCAGTTGTGGCAGATACTTTCCGTCGGCAGTCATCACATCGCGGTCGATGATTTCGCAGACATGCAGTACCACGTTGTTGTAGCGAGGGTCGCTGTCGTGACCATGCTGGTACCAGTCGCTGGCACGCAAGTGGATTTCAATATTGCCTACCCACAGGGTGTCGCCGATGCGCACCTTCGCATTGAAGAAGTCGGGCCCGGCGTTGCGGTTATGCAAGCCGGGATCAATGACTTCGACGGGGCGTCCGTCGGTTGTCTCCAACGGTTGTAAGGGCAGCAGACGGTGTTTCCACGTGTAGTGCAACAATTCTTCCATGCGCGTACCTTTTATATATACTTACTTGAAATCGAAGCCCAGACGGACACCGTCGTAGTTCTTGCTCAGGTCACCGATGGTGCCCAACGTTGTGTTACCGCTAAGGGCTGAGACAGTCTGCAGGATGGTGAGCAGCTTAGAAGCCTCGAAGAGCAGGGCAATGCCTTGGGTGTTCTTCTTGGCGTAGCAGTTGATGTTGAACAGCAGACTCTTCAGCACAACCTTGCTTGATGTAGCGTCAAAGGTGTAGGTACCGCTGAACTGACGGCCACCGAAGGAGGCTGAGAAGGTGTTGTCGGCATTGAACTGCACGAAGGTATTGCTGGCCGACAGGCCTAATGTCTGATAGGTGGGGAGCAACTTCTGCTTGATCTGGGCAGCCACCACTTCACCACCAGCCTTTGCCAGCAGCTTCTCGCTGGTGAAAGCGCAGCCAGGACCGCTGTATTTCCAGTTGCCCTGCAACGACTGCTGTGTCATCTTCGTAGCACCAATAATGCTGGCAATAGCCTCGATGCCACCGCCATTAACTACTCCAGAGAGGACATCGCCGAGGACGGAGCCCGTTGATGCGCCAGTACCTGTTGTTCCTGTCCCCGTTGTGGTAAACCCTGTTCCGCAAGAGACAGCCATCATGGCAGCCACTGCGATAACTGAAAAGCGTAGTTTCTTCATAAGCTTTGTTGTTGATTATATAATTGATTGATTTTTTCTGCCAAATAGTCCTTCAAGCCGCTGTCGCCCAGAACCTCGATATCGTCGTACAAGCCTAAGATAAAGCGGCCGATGCCTGTATAGCTGCACACGTTCATTTCGACCAGCCAGTGCTGTTCGTCCTCCTGGGTAATGTATCGCTCAGCTCGGGGATATTCCTCGCGAAGCAGGGAGCAGGCCAGACGGCCTAACCGCAGTTTGACGGGCAGCAGTTGCTCGTCGCTGAACATGAAAATGTCGGTGTACACTTGCTTGTGGCGACGTTTGTAGGTCCAGCTGTCATCGCTCATGATAACCTCTTCAACTCGGGCCAGCTTGAATGTCTTGTTCATCTGTGAGTCTGGTTCGTAGCACCGGATCTCGCGATTGCCGTTCATAAGAAGAAAAGGTTCCACAACACGGTTACGGCGTGTGTTGCTATGAGGTGATGAGTAGTTTTTCAGCGTGACACATCGCTGCTGTTTAATGGCCTCGTAGATGACACTCAAGTTATGGGCGTGCTGTTCGCGCAGTTGTTCGTTGTTCAAGATGGGTAGGTCAAACAGGCGGTCCAGCTTCTGCTTGATGTGCAGTACCAATGGTTCATGATTGTCTGCACGTTCCAAGATATTACGAATGACTAAGGCCTCATCCTGTGAGAAGTGGATAATGGCATCGATTTTTTTGAAAAATGGTGAGTCCTTGCGGATGCGGTAGAAAGGCTTATTGTTCTCAACGATAAAGCCTGCATCGCGGAAGAAGTCTAAATAATAGTAGAGGTTACGACGGGATATGCCGATGCTCTCACAAATATCCGGTACGGTATAGTTGTGATTCTCTGTCAGCAACATGAGCAGGTTCAGCTCCCGCTCCAGTTTGTCGTGTCTCATTCTTTAAAGTCCAAACTTAGCTGGCCATCGCCCAGCAAGTTGTAACTCTTACGGTGCAATGGCGTGATACCAAACTCCTTGATAGCCTCGCGGTGCTTCTTTGTGGGATAGCCCTTGTTGCTGCGCCAGTCATACTGCGGATATTCCTCAGCCAACGCGTTCATATAGTCATCGCGGTAGGTCTTGGCAAGAATGGAGGCAGCTGCGATGGAGAGGTATTTACCATCGCCCTTGACGATGGTGGTGCAGGGCAGGTCGCCGTAGGGCTTGAAGCGGTTGCCGTCAACGATGACAGCTTCAGGCCGTACACTGAGCTGATCCAATGCACGATGCATGGCCAGTATCGAGGCATTCAATATATTAATATGGTCTATCTCTTCGGGGGTAACAATGCCAACAGCCCAGCTGATGGCGTCGCGCTGAATGATGTCGCGTAGCTGGTAACGACGGCGTTCTGTGAGCTGCTTTGAGTCGTTGAGTAGCTCGTTCTGGTAGTCGGACGGGAGAATAACGGCAGCTGCGTAAACACTGCCAGCCAGACAGCCTCGGCCAGCCTCATCGCAGCCAGCCTCTGTCAATCCCTCATAATAATATGGTTTAAGCATCTTGTTGTTTGAACTGATTGTGCACAAAGGTACAATAAAATTGCTAATTTATCTTAATCCGCAACAATTTTAACACAGAAATTTTATCAAGTGAACTTATTGTGCACACATAACGCCTATCTTTGCACCCAGAAACAATAAAAAACAAGAATGATATGAGAACAACAATGACAATGACCCCTTCGGTTCTGACTCAGGTGATGAACACCTTAACTACAGTTGTAGAACAGCCTGTTGCCGCTTTGGCAAACTACTATTCACGGGTGCTGGAGCGCCAAGTAAGTTGCCGACAGACGTGGCAACTGCTCAACGCACAGTTGGCTTTCTTCGTGACGGTCTTTTCTTCTTGCGGATTGTTGCTGCGCTTTGCCTGTATTCTGTGGCTGGTCTCTGCTCTTTTGAGATGTAAGGCCGTTTTTTCTGCTGAAGAGCGAAAAGAACTTACTCCATCTCGGTAAGAAAAGCAAGCTTTCCTTTGCATTTCTCTCGTTTTTATGTAACTTTGGCTTCGCCGAAGTTACTGGCACTTGGAAATGAAAAGAAAAACATGTTTTCCTTTTGCATTTCTCTCGTTTTTCCGTAACTTTGCAGACGAAAAAACTAAAACCTGATTATCATGCAAAGAAAACTTTTTATCGTGATGGCCATGTTGGCTGTAATGACAGCAAAGGCCGAAGACGGAAGCCGTCTCTGGCTTAGGTATGATGCTGTGAATACAGCCCGTGTCACTGGCGCAGACAAAACGGTTGCTGCCGAGGAATTGCGTACATATTATAAGGGTGACCGTGTTCATCTGCTTATAGACCCCAATGTTCAGGGCGATGAGGCTTATCGTATCAATGGCGATACGTTGGCAGCACGTACGGAGCGTGGACTGCTCTATGGTGCTTTCGCTCTGTTGCGTGGCGACCGTACATCGTCGGCTCCCTTCTTCCGTCTGCGTATCCTGAACCACTGGGATAATCCCGATGGCAGTATCGAACGTGGTTATGCCGGCAAGAGTATCTTCTGGAAGGAGAGCAGGAGGCTGGATCTTAGCAAACCGCTCTCAGCCCTCGACCCTCAACTGATAAAGGAGTATGCCCGTGCCTGTGCCTCGATAGGCATTAACGGTTCGGTACTCAACAACGTCAATGCCTCGCCGAATATGTTGTCGGCACCCTATATAAATAAGGTGAAGCAGATTGCCGACATCCTGCGCCCCTATGGCGTGAAGGTTTATCTGTCTGTGAACTTTGCATCGCCCATGACGCTCAGCAAGCTGAAGACCGCAGATCCTCTGAATCCCCAGGTCAAGCAATGGTGGAAGCAGAAGGCCAAGGAGATTTATAAGGTTATTCCCGACTTCGGTGGCTTCCTGGTGAAAGCCAATAGCGAGGGACAGCCTGGTCCTGGCGACTATCAGCGCAGTCATGCCGATGGCGCCAATATGCTGGCCGATGCTGTGGCTCCTTATGGTGGTATCATCATGTGGCGTTCATTCGTCTATGGTGCTAACCACAAGGGCGAAGATCGTGTGAAGCAGGCCGTCTCGGAGTTCAAACCCTGCGACGGACAATTCCGTAAGAACGTCATTCTGCAGTCGAAGAACGGCCCCCTCGATTTCCAGCCCCGTGAGCCCTATGCTCCTATCTTCGACCAGATGACACAGACACCCCAGATGGCTGAGCTGCAGATTACCCAGGAGTATCTCGGACAGTCCACTCACCTTGTCTATCTCGCACCGATGTGGCGTGAGTTCTTCTCGTTTGTCAAGCCCTCAAAGCTGGAGGGCATCGCTGGTGTGGCCAACATAGGTCTCGACAAGAACTGGTGTGGACACGATTTCGCACAGGCCAACTGGTATGCTTTCGGACGTCTGGCGTGGAATCCGTCACTGAAGTCAGAAGAGATTGCTGCAGAATGGCTCTCAGCAACCTTTGACAAAGCGGGTAATCTCTCACCTCTCGCCTCTCGCCTCTCACCTCTTCTTAGCATGATGCTGCGCAGCCGTGAGGCCTGTGTTGACTATATGATGCCGCTTGGATTGCACCATATCTTCAAGTTCGACCACCACTACGGTCCTGAGCCCGACGGCTTCAAGCCCAGCTATCCGCTGGAGTGGTGTCCCGTCTATTATCACAAAGCAGACAAGGAAGGCTTGGGCTTCAACCGCAGTCATACCGGTTCTGACGCTACGAGTCAGTATCCAGAGCCTTACTGCTCGCTCTACGATGACATCAACACCTGTCCTGAGCGTTATCTCCTGTGGTTCCATCATGTGCCCTGGACCTATCGCATGAACAGTGGTCGTACACTATGGGAGGAGTTGCAGTACCGTTATCAGCGTGGCGTCAATGAGGTGGAGGACTTTGTCGCCACATGGCAGACCATGAAGCCTTATATAGACGAGCAGCGTTGGGCTGCCGTTGACAACCGTCTGCACCAGCAGCTTGACAATGCCAAGGAGTGGCGTGATGTCTGCTTGAAATATTTCGGAACGTTTGTGGAGTAATCCCACAGAAAAATACACCGGGGCAGTATGAGACGCTTCCCATCTGCCCCGGCGAAAACAAAACTAACTACTACTAATAATATTACTAAAACAAATCTCTGTTTTCTGTCGGCAAAGGTACTGCTTTTTCAGCAAGTACGCATTATCTGATGTAGCACATTTTTTTTCTTTTGTTGCAACATTATTTATCGACAGAACGTTTATTTAGCCAGATATTTTGCTTCTTGTATCTTACTGTTTTTTGATTTCGTCAAGCAAACGCTCTGCATGGCCCCATTTGTCCATCATAAAGAGGACATAGCGGATATCGACGCCGATGCAGCGTGCAAGTTGTGAATCAAAGAAGATATCGCTGGACAACGAGTCCCAGTTGCCGTCGAAGGCGAGACCGATGAGTCGGTTCTGACCGTCGAACATCGGCGAACCGCTGTTACCACCGGTAATATCATTAGTAGTGAGGAAGCAAAGGGGCATGTCGCCAGCACCGTTGAGCAGGTCTATCATCTCAGGCTGAACCTTGTAATCTTCGATGGAATCGCCCGTTTTCATCTTGGCAACCATACTCGGAGCCTTTGTCTGATAGCCAGAGGGACGGCCACCGAGGTTATACTCTTTTACCTGACCATAGCTCAAGCGCATGGTGAAGTTGGCATCGCTATAGTGGGGCATGTCCTCCTCCATACGCAGCTTGGCAGCACAGAGGTAACGCTCCTGAGTATCGATGCTGTCGTCAATCTCTCGGAAAGCCAGACGCAGGTCATCAAGGATGGATGAGAGATGGAGTCCATATTCAACAGCGAGATCAGCGTTGAACGACTTCTTGTTGGGATAGAGGCGAGCCTTCTTCTTCATTAGCATAGACTTAGTATAGAGCGCATCGGCATAGCGCTGACAGTCGCCACCATACTGTTGGTCAATGGTCTGATAGAAACCTGGCAGGTACTTGGCATCGGCAGTCTGCTCGCGGTAGTTCTTGAGCAGTGTACCAAGAATCTCGCGGTCGGTATCAAAGTCCCACGACTCACTATTGTCCTTGAGGACTATGTGCTGACGTTTACCCGAGCCCACAGGCTGTGCACCATTATGAACGAACATAGCACGTGTGGAGAGCTCATCGGTACGACGGAATGTTTCGTTAAAGAGCATCCAAGCCTTGGAGATTTTCAGGCGCTTGGCGTATAGTTGTTGTAGAAGCGGGAAGTCAAGCTGTCCTTTGAACAGACCTGTGCTGTCCTGCCACTGACGGAGTAAGTCTTCGAACTGCTGCTTCTGACCAATCAGTCCAATGGAATCAATACATTTATTCATGCCAAGGGAGTTCTTCCAGTAGTTGGAAGACTGGGCATATTTGGAGTCGTACTTGATGCGCACAGCCTCAGAGGCATCCATGTGGCGCTTCATCACTTCCTGCTTGACACCACGCACCTGGGCACGGATGGCGTTCTCAGCGTAGCGTTCCTGAATGCCATAACTCGACAGGTAACGCGAGGTGGAGCCGGGATAGCCCATCGTCATTGAGAAGGTGCCTTCCTGATAACCCTCGTCTGAGACCCGAGCCCAATGCTCTGGATGATAGGGGACGTTGTCTTTGGAGTATGCAGCAGGGCCGTTGGTCTTCGGATTGGCATAGATGCGGAAGACGGAGAAGTCGCACGTCTGGCGTGGCCACATCCAGTTGTCAGTCTCGCCACCAAACTTACCCATTGACTTGGGAATAGCGAAGACCAGACGCAGGTCTTTGAAGTCGCGATAGATGGTGGTGAAATAGCGATTACCCTCGTAGAAAGGCTTCAGTTCCAGGCGCAGTGTGGAGTCATTCTTGCGAACGTCCTTAGCCCATACGTTTTCAATGGAATCGAGGAAATGTTCGCGGTCTTTCTGTGATAGTTTCTCCAGTCCCATCTCTATGAGCTGTGGCGTAACGTCCTTCTGCTCAATCATGAACGAGACGAACATTCCCTTGTTGGGCAACTCTTCCTCGTAGGTTTCTGCATAAAAGCCATTGAGCATATAGTCGTGTTCAACGGTGGAGTGTGAGCGAATGGCCTCGAAGCCGCAATGGTGATTGGTAAATACCAGACCATCGGGCGAGACAACGACGCCTGAACAGTATCCTGAGAAATTGACGACGGCCTTCATGATGGCATCGTCGGCTTTGTACAGTTTTTCGTAGGGCAACTGATAGCCCTCCTGCTTCATCGTCTCGTAAACGGCGTTGGGCAGGTTGTAGAGTGTCCACATACCTTCATCGGCGCGGGCATTAGTCATGGCCAGTGCGGCCAGTACAGTAAATAGTAGTTTCTTCATGTTGTTTTTATTTGTTTTTTTTGAATTTCTTTCCAATGACGGGAAGACTGCTTAGGGGCAGGTCACGCTTGATAATGAGAGCCAGGAAGAGGAAGATTAGGAGCGTGTTAACCGCCAACTGCAGGAAGCCTGGCCACGACTGGGGTATCAGGGCCATTGCAGCGTAAAGCACAACGGTAGCCGTGACGTAGATGGCAATATCCTTCATCGGATAGGGAATGGGATTCTTCCGCTGTCCGATGATATAGCTAAGTATCATTGCAGTACCATAGCCGGCAACGCCACCCCAGGCACAGGCCCAGTAGCTGTACTTGGGAATCAACAGGATGTTGACGGCAAAGAGCACGATGCAGCCTGCCAACGAGAACCATGCGCCATAGATGGTCTTGTCGATGAGCTTGTACCAGAACGAAAGGTTGAAGTAGATACCCATCATAATCTCGGCTGCCATGACGATGGGGACGACACCCAGTCCCTCTCGATAGTCCTCACCTATTATATATTGTAATACGGGCATCCAACCGACGACACAGAGGAAGGCCAACAGGGTGAAAATCAAGAAATACTTCATCGCAGAAGCATAGTACTCCGTCTTGTCGCTGTCCTTGCTCTTGGCAAAGACAATGGGCTCATAGGCATAGCGGAACGCTTGGGTAATCATAGCCATGATCATCGCAATCTTCACGCAGGAACCATAAATGCCCAACTGCACGTTGGCCTCAGCCTCATCAGGATAGACGAGTGGGAAGATAATCTTGTCGGCCACCTGATTGAGAATGCCGGCAATGCCGAGGATGAGGATAGGCCACGAATAAGAGAACATCTGATGCAGCAGCCTGCCATCGAAGTTCCAACGGATGCGGAAGAGGTCGGGGATGAAGAATAACGTGATAAAACCCGTGCACAGCAGGTTGATGAAGAATACATAAAAGACTGACGTCTTGTCCAGCCACACGAAGTAGAGCACGTTAAGACCGATGTTCAGGAAGATAAAGAGCATCTTCAGTGAGGCAAAGCGGATGGGCCGTTTCTGGAAACGCAGGTAACTGAACGGAATAGCCTGAAGTGCATCGAGAGCCACGACGACAGCCATCATCAGCAGATAGTCAAGGTGCTCAGCATAGCCCAGAGCGTTGCTGATGGGCGTGATGAAGCCGAACAGCAGCAGAAGGAACACTGTCGTCAGCGAGCCGACGGTGGCAAAAGCCGTTGAGAAGACGGTATCCGACTTGTATTTCTCGTCGTTGGCAAAACGGAACAACGTGGTCTCCATGCCGAATGTCAGCAATACCAGAACCAGAGCCGTGTAGGCATAGACATTGGTACTGATGCCGTAGTCGCCCGAGTCCTTGGGCATATAGTGTGTGTAGAGCGGTACAAGCAGGTAGTTGAGAAACCTGCCGACAATGCTTGAGAGGCCGTAGATGGCCGTATCCTTTGCGAGTGATTTAAGATTTGCCATTTTTTCCTTTTTACTTTTTTACCCTTTTATGCAAAGAACATATAACAGATGGCGATAGCGGCAATGATGCCTGCCATATCAGCCAACAAACCGCAGGCAACGGCGTGGCGTGTATAGCGGATGCCTACTGAACCGAAATAGACGGCCAGAATGTAGAAGGTCGTATCAGTAGAACCTTGGAAGATACACGACAGACGGCCCACGAAGGAGTCAGCGCCAAAGGTGGTCATTGCATCGACCATCATACCACGCGCACCACTACCCGAGAGGGGTTTCATCAGCGCCGTAGGCAGTGCACCCACCCACTGGCTGTCAAGTCCCGTGGCTTCCACGCCCCATTTGACGCCGTCGATGAGCATGTCCATAGCACCGGAAGCACGGAAGACGCCGATTCCGACGAGGATGGCCACGAGGTAGGGAATGATGCGGACAGCAGTGGTAAAGCCGTCCTTGGCACCATCGATAAAGGCATCATAAACATTCACTTTCTTACGCAGGCCTGCTACAATGAAGCCTACGATGATGGTCATCAGCAGGATGTTGGCCACCGAGGTACTGACACGGTTCATCGTCTCGCCATCCATCTGACTGAAGCCCCAGATGACAGAAGCCACAAAGAGGCTGATGCCGCCCAGTGTCAGCAGTAAGGTTCGGTTCAGCAGGTTGATACGCTGGTAGAGCGATGTGATGATGATGCCTGCCAATGTCGAGAAGAATGTAGCCAATAGGATGGGAATGAATATGTCCGTAGGCTGTGCAGCACCCATCTGTGCACGATAGACGAGGATGCTCACGGGAATGATTGTCAGGCCACTGGTGTTCAACACAAGGAACATAATCATGGCGTTCGATGCCGTGTCCTTCTTTGTGTTCAGCTCCTGCATCTGCTCCATCGCCTTCAGGCCAAGCGGTGTGGCAGCATTATCGAGTCCCAGCATATTGGCTGCGATGTTCATGAAGATGCTGCCTGTCACAGGATGTCCCTTGGGAATATCAGGGAACAGGCGTGTGAAGACAGGCGACAACAATCGTGCCAGTACGTTGACGACACCACCTCGTTCTCCAATCTTCATGATACCAAGCCAGAGCGTCAGAACGCCCGTCAGGCCGAGGGATATCTCGAAGGCGGTTTTCGATGACGAGAACGTGGAGTCCATCATCGCTGGGAATACGTCAAAGTCGCCAAAGAACACCAGTCGTATCAGTGCGATGATGAAGGCGACGAGGAAGAATGCTATCCAAATGTAATTCAGTACCATACAAGTTGCAAAGGTACGAATAAATTAAGAAAGGAGAAAGGAGAAAAGCGTTTTTTACAAAAAAAACGTATTTTCTTTTGCTCTTTCCGCAGTTTTTTGTACCTTTACCCGCCAAAATAGTGACATATGAAAACAGCGAAGTTATCTTTTCTTCTTTTGGCTGGTCTCCTGTTAACGACCTTCTCATGCGAAAAGGAGCAGTTCAACAAGGAGGCTTATGACGATTTGGTAGCCTACAGATTTCTCGTCGACAGTATGGATAAGGCACACGACTGGTGTCTCACTTATAGCGATACTGTTACCATCGTGAATCAGTCTGCGGATATCTATGCCGTGGAGGTGTTGACGCAAAATCCTTACCTGTCTGATGGTGCTGAGATAGCTTCTGCGGGCATTTGTCCTCAGAATAGCCAAATTGCCCTTGCCTACACCCTGCCCTCTACGCAACGCCAGGCTTATATCGCAGCCAAGCGTCAGGACGGCTCCTATCTTGGTGTCGTTGGATTTACTGTAGGGACTGACATCGTGAACTTGAATGCTGAGGCTATACAGACCGTCGGCACCGTCAAATCGGTGACACCACAAACGTTCACGTTCCTTTATGAGGGCGGCTTTCCCGTGCCTGGCGACTTCGACTATAACGACATGGTGTTACGCGTCAGCAAGCGCATTGCCGATGATGCCTCCTACATAGACTTGAAAGTGACGCTGGAGGCTGTCGGAATACGAATTCCGTATGCTGCTGCCATTCAGTTGGCCGATGTGAAATACGCAGACATTGAGAAAGTGGAGATTCTTGAAGGAAAGCCCATGGACGAAGACTATCCCTTGAAACGCATGACCATCACCAGCGACAAGACCTTGCTGAAAGGTCGTCATAGCGAGGCTGTCATCAATCTCTTCGAGAGCGCTCATTATGTGCTGAACCATGAACTGGACGAAGTGGGCTCTATACAGACACTCCTTTATAATACTGCGGGCGAGCGCGAGGAATACAGCACAACAGCACCGTCTGTCAGCCGTACTTATCGCATCTTCTTCAAGGATAGTCAAGTGGCACGCCACCTCACCTTCGACCGCATTGACCCATTCCTTATTCAGGAATACAACAGTGGTCTGTGGGAGATTCACACCTATCGCTATAAGTTCGCAGAGGTTCTGAAAAGCATCTATAACGGCAAACAACATCTTTACGACAATCATGTCAGCTGGTCACTTGTCGTACCCAAGGGCGACTTCCGCTATCCCGTCGAGGGAATGTCGTTAGGAACCTATAATAGCGTGATTGGCGAGTTCTTCGGTCCTTATACGTCTTTTGCCGATTGGATTATGGACCACACGCAAGCCCTCGACTGGTACGAGCACCCCACTTATACGCAGTTGCTGTATTAAGTTAAGGAGTAAAGGGAGTAAAAGGAGTAAAGGAGATAAAGGAAGATAAAAGCGCCCTCGTTCACTTGAACGGGGGCGCTTGTTACTTATTTCTTGTAGAGCAGATCTTCCACTGGGTGTTTGTACCACTCGGCATAAGCCGGATTCTGTGGATCAGCAACGTAATTGACGAACTCGGGATATGCATCCTTAATGCTGGTCCACTCCCTTGGCCATCGCCAGTCGGTAGGAATCATGACGGCGTGTGGATCTTGGCCAGGCGTTGAGAGGTGCACCTCTCTCTCAGGTGAATCCACCCAGAAGTCAAAGGTCCTGAAGTTAAAGCCCTTGGGCGTCTTCACTCGTATGGTGATGGGGTCCTTCGTTTCAAATTTACTGCCGGTACCAGTATTGATGAACATACCTGGCGTACCCGACAATGCTGCGTGAACCTCCTGACCTCCAAAGATTAGGCCCTTGTCGGCAAAGTGCACATACAGACCATAGGAAGCACCAGTACAGCATAGCGTAATATCTATCTTTGTGGTGTCTATCGTGTAGTCGTCCTTCAGGTGGTAGTTTGCTTTCAGCACAACGTCGTTCATGTCATAGTCTGCACGCTTGGAGTCCTCGAAAGCGTAGGTCCAGACGGCCGGCTTCACTTTCTTCGGCTGCGGAACAGTTGACTCATATCCAGGCGTACAGCCACAGACGGCAGGCTCAAAGTCCTCGCTGCCTTCAACGTCTAAGTTGGCGCAACCCTTCTCCACCAGCACCGAACCACCGTTTCCGTCAGGATTTGGTGTCTTGCCAGCAGGAGAGTTATAATCGTTGGAGGAGCCATATCCGTTAAGGATATAGTCGCGCATGGCCACATAGGCGTCTGTGCCATGGGCCTGTCCAGCTCCCATTGACGGGTCGTCAATACTCAGGGCGATGTTGTTGATGAAATAGCCACTCGTAATCGGCTCGTCTCCAGTCCAGTTCAGGTAGGTGATGCCTCCGACTTCCAGAATGGCATAGCCCTTCTTCGGACCAATCCAGTTGGTGTTGTTATTGCGTAGCGTACCCAGTTCCGTCAGCGAACCGTAGCCCAAGGCTACATAGCTTTCATCCGTCGTGCCGTCTCCACTTTGGCTCATAAACAGCTCGCCACCCACCTTGAAGTAGGAGCCTTCTTCCACCTCAATGATGAAAGCACGCATATCCTCGTCGCAAATCCAGTGACAGGCATTGTAGATGCGGAGGTTCGGTGTGTCGTAATTTCCACCCCACGACTCGGCCTTGCCCGATCTGGTGATATGCACAACAGCGTGGTTGTAGATGGAGCTATATGCAGCACCACCCACCAGGTTGGTGCACTGGAACGTGCCGTAGTTATGGAATGTGCCGTAGTTGTTGTTGAAGGTGCCGATGTCGATGGTTCCACCGTTGTAGCCTTCCAGACCCTCAGCGTTTCCGTTGGTGACATCGATTCTTCCGCCACCGGTAATCTTGCCGCCAGGCATAACGACCAGACGAGCCTGATTGACAAAAGTCATCTTGGCATTATCAGGGATAACCAGCTCACCGCCATCGTCGATGACAATCACTGCTCCACCACCAACACGCTGTTCCGCATACTCGGGAATCGTCCACTTGCCGCTGACATAGACCGTACGTGCATCGCCCTGAGTTGCCTCGGTCTGCAACACCTCGATAGTCTTATTGTAATTACCCGTAATCTTGAACTTCTTGACATAGTTCTCGTCGGGAGTATAGCCTGGTGTTACGCCACTTACCCAACTTGTCCACTTGCCGGCCTCACTAAGAATCTGGTAAAGATACAACGTAGCCTCAGTACCAGTACGTCCAAAGTAGTCGCTTGTCTGATTCCAGGCATATTGCGTGTAGGGACGGCAATAGGTCTCGAAGAACGTGCGGTCTTCCTCGGAGCCCGTAAATCCGCCAGGGTTATACTGGAGTGTTGCTGCGTCGCCTATCCATGAATACCATGCTGCCTGAGAGTATGTGCTGTTATCGTAGTTATCCGTCGTATTGGCATCCGTCGGCTCCTTGGCACCCTCAAGGAACGACTTGGCATAAGCATCATCAGGGATGGTGATATGGGGCACGCTGGGCGACACCTCGCTTTTGTGTATGCCACGTGCCATCGGGCGAGATTCATCACCTGTGGTGGATGTGTCGCCTATGGTGAACGCCAGTTTTCCGTCTACAACGGGAGCCGTCCGATAGAAAGTATATCCGTGATTATCCGTGATACCAAGGAACAGGCGCTTTTCGGCCGACGGACAGTCAAACTGCTGAAGCAGCATCACGCCGTCCTCCATGGTTCCCTCGGCGAGAACTGTTCCATACTCGTTCGTCAGCGGGTCGTTAGAGTAAACCTTCACGTTGTAGGAATCTCCATAGTTCATGTTAATGAGAATCTGTGCCGTTACCGAGGAAGACATACTCCAGTCTTGGTCGGCAGGAATCTCAACGCCCAACACTTTTTTAGCATGGTTCAAGGCGTCCTGCTCAGTAAACAAATCGTCGCTACAAGCGACAAAAGCCAGTCCCGTGACCACGGTGGCCACGGTATTCATCATTATTCTTTTGCACTTCATCATCGGAAAGCCAATTAATTAATAGGGGATTATCTCCCTGTTTTGCATGCAAAGTTAATGTTTTTCTTCGAAAAAAATAGCAAAATCATCATGAAAAATGCCAAAAACACCATAAAAAAGGCAAACACAAAGAAAAAACATCTCAAGAAAAAAGCACTTGCGGTTTTTTCCGTAAGTGCTTTTTCTGCTTCGTGGACCAGCCAGGGCTTGAACCTGGGACCTCCAGATTATGAGTCTGTTGCTCTAACCAACTGAGCTACAAGTCCGATTTTGTGGCTGCAAAGGTACGGTAAAAAAACGAATTATCCAAACTTTTTTTGCCCAAATAGCAAAAAAGCCGTAACTTTGCACCCTGTATGATAGCTGAGTCAATAATTAATAAGGTGAAAACCAATGGTCTGAGTACAGTGGAGGTCGCCGACAGCCGCGAGCGGCATGGTATGAACGTGCTGACGCCTCCTCGTCGCAGGTCGCTGTGGCGTCTCTATCTTGAGAAATACGAAGACCCTATTATCCGCATCCTGCTGGTGGCAGCTGTGGTGTCGCTGGTACTGGCGTTCGTGGAGAACGACTTCATTGAGACCGTCGGCATCATTCTGGCTGTGTTCTTTGCCACCACCGTGGGCTTCTACTTTGAGCGCGATGCCGCCCGTAAGTTCGATGTGCTGACGGCGCTTGACGAGGAGCAGCCCGTCAAGGTGCTGCGCGATGGAGTGATACAGCAGGTAGCACGCCATGATGTGGTGGTGGGCGATGTGGTCATTGTAGAGACTGGCGATGAGATACCGGCCGACGGCGAACTGTTCGAGGCTGTTGATCTGCAGGTGGACGAGTCGAGCCTGACGGGTGAGACGCTGACCAATAAAGAGGTGAGAGGTGAGGAGCTAGAGGTGAGAGAAGAGAATGAGGGAGCCTACCCGAGGTACCTGCTGCTGCGCTCGTCGATGGTGATGAATGGCAGCGGACGCTTTGTCGTTACCAGCGTTGGCGACCAGACCGAGATTGGCAAGGTGGCACGTCAGGCAACGGAACTGACTGCCGTCAAGACACCGCTGAACATCCAGCTGGACCGTTTGGCGAAGCTCATCAGTAAGGTGGGTGCTGCCGTCTCCATTCTGGCATTCCTGGCATTCCTCGTTCACGATATTCTGACTGAAGAGCTGTGGCACACCGACAATTATATCGGTATGGTCGAGGTGGTGCTTCGCTACTTCATGATGGCTGTCACACTCATCGTGATGGCCGTTCCTGAGGGCTTACCGATGGCTGTCACCCTGGCGCTGGCCCTGAACATGCGACGCATGCTGAAGTCGAACAACCTGGTGCGTAAGCTCACGGCATCGGAGACGATGGGTGCCGTCACCGTTATTTGTACCGACAAGACGGGTACCTTGACGCAGAACCGCATGACGGTGGTGGATGTAAGATGTATGATGGAAGATGGAAGATGGTCAGACCTCAGCCAACACCCCATAGCCAAGGCCATCGCCCTGAACACCACGGCGACACATAACGTAGGCAATCCCACGGAACAGGCATTGCTGCAATGGCTGCAAGAGCAGGGCGTTGACTATCAGCAGTTGCGCGATGCTGTCACCATCACGGCACGCGAGCCGTTCTCGACAGAGCGCAAGTATATGACAACCACTGTCGGAGAGACGACCTATATGAAGGGAGCGCCTGAGGTGGTGATGCAGATGTGCCAGATGACGGACGAAGTGCGTCGCAGTGCAGAGGCACAACTGCAGGAGTGGCAGCAGCGGGCCATGCGCACGCTGGCCATTGCCCAGGACACGACCTTGCTGGCCATCGTAACCATCAGCGACCCGTTACGCGAGGATGTACCGGCTGCTGTTGAGCAGTGCCATGAGGCTGGTATCGAGGTGAAGATTGTTACTGGCGATACGGCTGCGACGGCTGCCGAGATAGCGCGCCAGATAGGTATCGCAGGAAAGGTGATTACTGGTGCCGACTTCGCCGCCTTGAGCGACGAGGAAGCGCTGAAGGTGGTTCGCGACCTGAAGGTGATGTCGCGAGCACGTCCTACTGACAAACAACGACTGGTGCAGTTGCTGCAACGGCAGGGCGAGGTGGTGGCCGTCACTGGCGATGGTACCAACGACGCACCAGCCTTGAACCACGCTCATGTGGGACTGTCGTTAGGCTCAGGCACCAACGTGGCCAAGAATGCCAGCGACATCACTCTGATTGACGACTCCTTCCGTAGCATTGTTCAGGCCGTCATGTGGGGCCGTTCGCTCTATAAGAACATACAGCGTTTCATCTTCTTCCAGCTGGTGGTCAATGTGGCTGCCCTGCTGCTGGTGCTGGCTGGCTCCGTGATTGGCACTGAGCTGCCGCTGACGGTGACACAGATACTGTGGGTGAACCTCATTATGGACACCTTTGCCGCGATGGCTCTGGCCTCGCTGCCTCCCTCGCGCGAGGTGATGCATCAGAAGCCTCGCTCACAGAACGATTTTATCATTTCGCCAAGTATGATGCGTGGTGTCGTGGGCCTTGGCACGCTGTTTGCCGCAGCCATGTTCGTCTATCTCTACAAGATTGAGATGTCCGACGGTGGTATCGACATCCGCGAGCTGACCATGTTCTTCACCACTTTCGTCATGCTGCAGTGGTGGAACCTGTTTAACGCCCGTACGCTGGGCTCTCATCATTCCGCTTTCCGCTACCTGTGGCGTTGTCGCGGACTGCTGTTGGTACTGGTCATGATTCTTGCCGGTCAGTGGCTCATCGTCACCTTCGGCGACAAGATGTTCCGTACCGTTCCCCTGTCGCTACAGACGTGGCTAACGATTATCGTCGGCACGTCGCCTGTGCTCTGGTTGGGCGAGATCTACAGACTGTTGAAGAGATTGAGAAAATGAGAAACGAGAAAGCAGCTACCATAGGCATGTTCGACGGCGTGCATCGCGGCCATCAGTTCGTCATCCGACAGTTGATGGAGCAGGCCCGGCAGCATAGTCTGCTGCCACTGGTCATTACCTTCGACAGCTCTCCCCGTCAGGAGCGTGTGCTGACACCACTCGACGAGAAACTGCGACTTATCCGCGAGGTAGGCGTCGAACAGATTGAGGTGCTGAGCTTTACACAGGAGCTGAAAGCCCTTTCCGCCCGACAGTTTATGCAGCAGGAGCTGCGTGAGCGTCTGGGCGTACGGCTGCTGTTGACGGGCTATGACAACCGCTTCGGCCATAACCGCGAGGAGGGCTTCGACGATTACGTCGGCTATGGACGGGAACTGGGCATCGACGTCATCGGGCTTCCTGCTGAGGGCAGTTTCAGTTCCTCGCATATCCGTCAGCTGCTGACCGCTGGTCAGGTGGCCGAGGCTGCCGACTGCCTGGGACGCCGCTATACGATTCAGGGCCACGTTGGTCACGGCCAGCACATCGGCACAGGACTCGGCTTTCCCACTGCCAACCTCGTAGTCGATGATGCCCAACAGCTCATTCCTGCCTCAGGCGTTTACGCTGTCAGTGTAGAAACGCCCGGCGGCATCTATCCTGGCATGATGAATATCGGCACGCGTCCCACCTTTGAGGGACACGCAACAACGCTCGAGGTTCACATCCTGCACTACAGCGGCAACCTTTACGGTCAGCCTCTCAGCGTCAGTTTTGTCAGTCGTCTGCGCGAAGAGCGTCCCTTTGACAGTCCCGAGTCACTGGTACGGCAGTTACAGCAAGACGCCATACAGGCAGAATCCATCATTAAAGAAAAACCATAACCTATATGAAGAAAGCTATTATCTATCTCATTGCGTTCATCGCCATTCAGCTAATTGGAGGCTCTGTTGTGCCGTTGGTATTGAAAATCTGCGGCAGTATGCCTGAATCGAGTGTGGTACTCATTGCCACGACAACATTCGTTGGTGTTCTGACCATTGCCATTTTCCTGCTGGCAGGCATGGCCGAGGTCTCACCCAACTGGCTGCGCACCCGTCCGTGGGGAGTCCTCTTTTGGAGTGTCATCGCTGCCTTGGGAGTCATCATCCCCTCAGCCTGGCTACAGGAGCTGATGCCCGATCTGCCCAATCTGGTGGAACAGGAGTTCGACATGATTCTGCAGAACCGCTGGGGCTATGTCGCCGTTGGTCTGCTGGCACCGCTGTCTGAGGAACTGGTGGTTCGTGGCGCCATTCTGAAATCGCTGCTGCAGTCTCCGAAGTTGTCAGCATGGGGAGCCATTGCCATCTCTGCCGTCATCTTCGCCATCATCCACTTCAACCCTGCACAGATGCCCCACGCCTTCCTCATTGGCCTGCTGCTGGGCTGGATGTACTACCGCACGGGCAGCATACTGCCTGGCGTGGCTCTCCATTGGGTGAACAACTCTGTTGCCTACGTCATGTACAACCTCTATCCCAATCCGCAGATGAAGCTTATAGACCTCTTTGGCAGTCAGCGCACGGTGATAGCCGCCGTCTTGTTCTCGCTGCTCATTCTGTTGCCAGCCATCTATCAGCTAAACTTGCGCATGCGAAAGGCCTGAATAGGAAATGTCGAGAGGCCACTGCCGATGCTCGGTAGTGGCCTCTCTTTTTTTGAACTTAGTATGTTATGAAAAATTTGAGAGAACGGAAGCTTCACAGCTTCCATGGTTGTAGTGTTTTAATGATGATTATTTTAGAGAAAGCATAGAAATAATTCTTGTTAATACTTTTGCAGCGTAGGTGCCATCACCTGGGCTGTGTCTGTCAAGTTCTCGGCCTGCACGGGCTCTTCCATGATGATGGAGTCGGCCTTCATGGCCTCCATAGCAGCCTTCGGGTCTTCGTATCCCCACTCCCAAGGAGCCTGAGCGGCATTGCCTAAGGTCAGGATGATAGCGATGACAGCTGCAGCCTTGAACAGAGGCATTAGGCGCTGTGTCATGGAGATGGTACGCGCCTTGACGGTCTTCTGCTGCTCGGTCATTGCGAGTATTCGCTTGTCGAACTCCTCGCCCAACGGCTGCTCTTTCTGAGCCGTGGCGTCGAACAGACTCTTATACTTCAGCAGCCACACGGGAACATCTTCCTGTGAGAAGAACGAGCGGAGGATATTCTCCTCCTGCAGCGTGGTCTCACACTGCCAGTAGCGTTCCAGTAGTTGTTCAATGTACTTATAGTCCATGTTTGTCTGCTTCGATATATTTTTGTTTGAGATTTTGTCGGGCTCTGAAGAGGTTCACTTTTACCTGTTCCTCTGTGATGTCCATAATCTCAGCTATTTCTTTATACGTTTTCCCCTCCGTTTCGCGCAGCAGCATCACGGTGCGCTGCTTCTCCGGGAGACTGTCCACGAGGTTCCTTATCAGTTTGATGCGGTCTTGCTGCATGGCGTGCTCCTCGGGGTTCGAGGCGTAGCTGTGGTCCGCTGTCTCATGTATCTCTTCGCTGAGGCTTTCGTCCTGGCGACCCATCCTGCGGGTCTTGTCGAGTGCCAGGTTGCGGCAGATGGTCAGACAATAAGCCTCTATCGACTCTATCTTCGCCCACTGCTCGCGGCGGTTCCACACTTTTATCATCGTCTCTTGGACAACATCCTCAGCCTCCGCATGGTCGAGAGTGATGCGGAGTGCCAGTCTGTAGAGCTCGTTCTTCAGCGGCAGGATATCGTTTTGAAAACTGATGATTTTCATCGCTCTCTATATAAATGACGATTGAAAAAGCTAAAAGTTACACTTCAGGGCTATTTTTTAGGGAACTCACCTCTCATTTCTCACCTCTCACCTCTAATCCTCGTACCACTCTTGCCATCAAGGGCAGTAGCCAGGGTGATGATGACCTCCTTCACGCCAGCCTCAACGGCAGCCAGAGCATTCTCAATCTTGGGCAGCATGCCACCGCTGATGGTGCCATCAGCCTTATAGCGCTCAAAGTCCGGTCGGGTGATGACGGGAATCACGCTGTCATCGTCGTCAGGATTGCTCAGCACACCCTTCTTCTCAAACGAGAAGACAAGCGTCACATCATACTGCCCAGCCAGTGCCTTAGCCGTCTCCGAAGCCATTGTGTCGGCATTGGTGTTCAGGATATGTCCTTCGCCGTCGTGTGTCAACGGTGCAATGACGGGCACCAGTCCGGCCTCGATGAAACGGGCGATCTTTGCACCGTCAGCCTTCTTCACATCGCCTACGAAGCCGTAGTCGATGCCGTTCTTCAGCGGACGCTTCACAGAGCGGATGACATCGCCGTCGGCACCAGTCAGTCCCACGGCATCGACACCCTGCGACTGCAGCAGCGCCACCACGTGCTTGTTCACCAGTCCGCCATAGACCATCGTCACCACGTCGAGCATCGCCGCATCAGTGATACGTCGTCCGTCCACCATCTTTGTCTCGATGCCCAGCTCGCCAGCCACCTTCGTAGCCCTGCGGCCACCACCGTGTACCAGCACCTTGCGGCCCTCAATGGCACTGAAGTCCTTCAATAGTTGTGCGAGCTGCGCCTCGTCCTCGACGACGGCTCCCCCCACCTTTACTACAGTTACTTTCTCTTTCATGCGTTCTTTGTAAAATATCTATGCGCCTGCAAAGATACGAAAAATCGAAGGCAGAACAAAAAGAATGCATTCTTTTTTATGCTGAGATGCAGTATCTTCGCCAATTTATCGGCAAAGATACTACAAATCATGTAAAAAACAAAATACTCCACAATTATTTGTGTCGAAAGCCCTAAATCACCATTCGTCACATTTTCATGCAGAATATCCCAGATATTTGTGAGACAAGCAACTTTGCAATACCTTTGCACTCGATAATCGCGAAATTTGATGACGGATGCAACTTTTCGCGTCTTGAGAACGTCTAACAAGAAAACTTAAAGGAACAATAAGATGAAAAGAATGTTTTTAGGAATGACAGCCATCATGGTTGCACTATCCATGTCGACGAAAGCTCAGGCACAACTCATGGGCGACAGTATCTCCACTGACACGACCGCATGGTTTAACCAGACGCAACAACTGGGTGGTGTCGTGGTAAAAGGTCGCCTGCCCAAGACACGTGCCAAGGGCGAGGCCATGCGCACAACCGTCGCAGGTACCATATTGGAAAAGGCGGGAACAGTGTCTGACGCCCTGAAGCGGATTCCCACGCTGGATGCTGAACACGATGATGCCGTGAAGGTCACTGGTCGTGGCGAAGCCGAGGTGTATATCAATGGCCGTAAGGTGCAAGACATGAGCGAGCTCTCACGACTGCGCTCTGAACAGATTCAGCACGTTGACGTTATTCATAATCCTGGTGCCCGCTATGCCGCCTCGACGAAGGCGGTGGTGCGCATCACGCTGAAGAAGGCTCAGGGCGAGGGTCTCAGCTTTCAGGATAATGCCGGCGCCAAGTACCAGTACGGGCACACGCTGACCAACAACCTCGACATGAACTATCGCACGGGCGGTCTCGACGTCACCGCTTCGTTCTGGGCAGGTCGCTATGGCCACGGCAAGTCGCTGCAGGAGGACGATATGTACTACCTGGTAGGTCCTGACCGTATCGACGGCTATTCCAAGCAGGATACCAAGCACGTCTGGAAAGGTCTTTCGCCACAGTTGCAGGTGAACTATATGATAGATGAGAACCATAGCTTCGGTGCCTTCTACAAATACGACTATCACCCGACGGGAAAGCTGACCAGCCAGTTTAATACCAACGAATACATGAACGGTGTCTTCACGGAACGCTCGGAGAGCGACGTGTGGCAGGATGAAAACTTCAAGAAGCACATCTTTAACGCGTATTATAATGGTAAGGTGGGGCAGCTGGGTATCGACCTGAACATCGACGGACTCTTCGACGACACAGAGACGCCAGGCAGAACTGCAGAAACGACGACACCTGCTGGCAGCGTGACTCGTGGCTCTACTGACGGAGCCATCGTCCGTACCATCGAAAGCAACACCAAGAGCGGCAACAACTTCTGGGCCTCAAAGCTCATCTTCAGCTACCCGGTGTGGAAGGGCAGTCTCTCGCTGGGTGGTGAGTATTCCTACAACCACCGCACGGATGCCTATTCCTACAATGCCTCCGAGCAGGTGCCCGTCACCGCTACCGACACCGAGATCAACGAGAAGTCGGCTGCCGCTTTCGTGGAGTACGGACGGGCATTTGGAAGAGTGTTCGTTCAGGCTGGCTTGCGCTATGAGCACCTGCAGAACGACTACTTCAACTTCGGGAAGAAGGAGGATGAGGTGTGCCGCAACTACGGCGACTGGTTCCCCACAGCCGTCATCACGGCTCCTGTCGGTAAGGTGCAGCTGTCGCTGTCATACCGTCGCGACATCAAGCGCCCCAACTACAGTAACCTCACGAGCTCGACCATCTATCTGAACCGTTATGCCTATCAGAGCGGTAACCCCTACCTGAAGCCGACCTATACCCACAGCATCGTGCTGAATGCAGGCTACAAATGGATGGGTATGAGCATAGACCTCAGCCGCATCAAGAACTCTGAGACGATGTCAACAGAGCCCTTCCCGGGTGCCGACGACCCTCTGATCTGCCTGCTGCGTCCCATCAACACCAAGGAGGACTACAACCAGGTGAGCTTCAACCCGTACGCCAGTCCTACCATCGGATGCTGGCACCCCACATGGTTTGTCTATCTGCTCTTCCAGAACTACAAGTCGCCAACGGCTGATGGCTCCATCATTACGCTGAACCGTCCGTACTTCAACGTGGGTTGGGACAACACCATAGAGTTGAAAAAGGGCTGGCGCATCAATGCAGGTGCCCGCTTCAATCCGAAGGGCGATGTTGGCAACTGCAGAATGCTGAAAGCCCAGGGCCGTGTGGATTTGGGCGTGCAGCGTGACTTCGGCCTGCGCCGTCTCGGTACATTGACTGCCGACCTGCGCTGCAATGACATTTTCAACAGCAACGAGACCAAGGCCATCGTCTATGGACCGCGCGAGTTGACGGTGACTAACCCCGTACGTCGCACGTTCTCGATTGACCTGACGTGGAAGTTCAACGAAGCACGCTCTAAGTACCGCGGAAAAGGTGCTGGCGAGAAGCAGAAAGCTCGCATGTAAAAACTTTGCAACCGAGTTGCGTTTCCTTTAGTGTACCTTTGCGGTTGAAAAGGAACTAAATTAATCTATAAGAAGATGAAAAAAGTGATTTTTTGGATGACAGCCGTGATGGTTGCATCAATGGTGGCCACGATAGCAAAGGCCCAGACACAGACTGTCAGAGGACAGGTATGCGACGTCGCCTCGGGGGAGCCCATGGTCGGCGTTACGATTACAGTAGAAAACGAACGGAACAGCGAGGGCCATCATGCACGCAAGAATGGCCGAGCCGTGACGTTCGAAGACGAAGTCAACGGCACCACGATGGGCACTGTTTCGGACATCGACGGAAACTTCGTTATCTATAATGTACCCGTAGGACGCCACTCCGTCCGCGCCACCTACATAGGCTACGAGCCCGTGCTGCTGAAGGAGCAGCTGGTGACATCAGGTAAGGAGCTGGTGCTGAACCTGAAGATGACCGAGAACATCGCACAGTTGGGCGAGGTGGTGGTCAAGCCCCATGTGAACAAGCAGATGCCGCTGAACGAGATGGCCCAGGTGGGTGCCCGCATGTTCAGCGTCGAGGAGGCTACGCGCTATGCCGGCGGCATGGCCGACCCAGCCCGTACAGCGTCGATGTTTGCCGGTGTGGCCACGGGCGGTGCCACTAACGGCATCTCCATTCACGGCAACTCGCCCCAGATGCTGCAGTGGCGCGTGGAGGGTGTCGAGGTGAACAACCCCAACCACTTTGCCGAGATCACGGAGGCTGGCGGTGGTGTCTTCACATCGCTGAACGGTACGGTACTGGCCAACAGCGACTTCATGACGGGAGCCATGCCTGCTGAATATGGCAATGCCCTCTCGGGAGCTTTCGACATGAAGATGCGAGCAGGCAATAACACCAAGCACGAGCATGCCGTGCAGGTGGGAACCTTAGGTGTTGACTTTGCCTCGGAGGGCCCGTTAGGAAAGAACACCAAGGCCTCGTATCTTGTGAACTACCGCTACAGCTTCCTGGAGATTGCCAAGAAACTGCACGCCATCAATATGGAGAACGAGACGCTCGACTACCAGGACCTGAGCTTCAAGCTGAACTTCCCCACCGCCAATAGCGGCACCTTCTCTGTTTGGTTTACAGGACTCATCGATCGTTACGAGAACAAAGTACCCGATTTCTCTGAGTGGGAGACGCTGTGGGATTCCAACGACTCCTGGTCGAACCAGAAGAGCTGGGCTGGCGGTCTGACGCATACCTACCGCTTCCGCTCTGGTGGCATGCTGACTTCCAATGTCGCCTACACTGGCAACTATCAGAAGCTGGGCGTCAACGACTATACCGAACAGATGCAGCAGATGCCCGACATGAGGGGGCGCAATATGTCGTGGAATGTGATTGTCAGCACCCAGCATAAGCATAAGTTCTCGTCGCGCTACACCATGCTGAACGGCTTTGAGCATCGTCATATGGACTTCTGTACCTGGCTTGATATGATTAAGGAGGTGGCAGGTCCGCTCTATCGTCTCTACGAATCTGATGGCAACACCGGTCTGACGCGCTTCTACACCAACCATAAGCTGGCATTGAGCAACCGTCTCTCTACCGTTGCAGGTGTCAACGTGATGTGGTTCAATCTGAACAACCAATGGCTTGTGGAGCCTCGCGTCAGTCTGCAATACAAGGTGTCGCCATCGAGCACCATCTCGCTGGCCTATGCCCTGAACAGCCGCAAGGAGAGTACGGATACCTACTTCGTAATCATTGACCATTCACCATTGAACATTGACCATTCTACAGGGGCGCAGCCAACGGTCAATGGTCAATCCTCAATGGTCAACAAAGACCTTGGCCTCACTCGCTCTCACCATATCTCCGCCTCGTTCTCACAGCGTTTAGGAGAGAATGCGATGCTGAAGATTGAGCCCTACTGGCAGTATGTCTTTGACGTTCCCGTAGAGCAAGGCACTACCTATTCTATTATTAACCACAACCTGTTCTATCAGGATCGTGCACTGGTTAACGAAGGTGTCGGTCGCAATTATGGTATCGACCTCACGCTGGAGCGCTATCTGAAGAACGGTCTCTATGGCATGCTGACAGCCACGCTCTTCAAGTCGGAGTACCGTGATGCACAGGGCGAATGGCACCATACACGCCACGACCGCCGTTACATCACAAACATCTTAGGCGGTAAGGAGTGGATGATTGGTAAAGCTAAAAAGAACGTCTTCGGACTGAACGGCCGTCTTACGCTCATGGGTGGCGACCGCTATACACCGATGGCTCCCGGCACAACCTTCGAAGACGTGGCCAAGCGTCCTGACAGGGGTATTCCCCAAGACGGCAACAACCCCTTCAGCGAACAGCTGGGTATGAACGTTGGCTATGCTTTCTCGGTGAAGTACACCATCAACAAGCAGCATACTGCCCAGCACTTCATCCTGGAGTACCTGCAGATGCGCTCGTTCCACGGTCAGACGTTCGACTTGAAGACCCACGAACTGGTCAACAAATACACCTCACTGACCTTCCCCAATATCGCCTATCGCGTTGAGTTCTAAGGGCTGACGTCAGGTCGTCTGATGGAAAAAGCAGAAGAAACGCATGGTTTTTTCAAGAATCATTTGGAAGATAACGGAAAATTTACTAAATTTGCCGCGTCTAACCAATAAACAACAATTTATGAAAAAACTTTTTGTGTTTATGTTTGCCCTTACTTTAGGGCTGTGCATTACTTCGTGCAAACAGAAGAGTGGCGAGGCTGCACCCGCCGAGACTGAACAGGCCGAGGCTCAGGCTGAGCAGGATCCCGTGGAGGTTATGAAGGGTCTCGTTGAGAAGGCTAAGGCTGAAGGTGCCAACTGGAGCATTGACCAGTGGAAGGATGCCTACAAGCAGGCTATGATTGCCATGAAGCCCATGCTGAACGAGCTTGGTTCGCTGACTTCTTCTGTGGACGAGAAATCTGATCCCAGCAAGATTGCCGAGATGATGGAGAAGGCCAAGAAGCTGGAGGAGCAGTACAAGCCGCTTCAGGACGCCATGAACGAATTTGAAGCCCTCGCCAAAGGCACGGAGAACGGCAAGGCCGTCAACGATGACGAGGAATGGGGCAAGAGCATGATGAAGGAACTTGGCATCAACTTCGATTTGTAATCAACCGAAACGTTATTCAGAAAGAAAAAATGACATGGTCACGCTTGTGATCATGTCTTTTTTTACCAGTATTTCTTGAAGTGGCGACTCTTGCCGCTAAGGAATTCCTTGATGGCAGCAATAAGGGCCTCGTCCTCATCGTTCGTTTGGGCAGCCACACGGAAATAGTAATTATCGAGACCGTGGAAGTTGGCAGCATCGCGAATCAGCATGCCATGATTCTGCAATAGCCATTGTTTCAGTTGACGGGCTTCGGTCTTCTCTATGCGACAGAGCATGAAATTGGTATAGCTGTCCAAGACTGTCAGTCCGTCAATGGCGTGTAGCTGAGCCTGCAGATGCAGGGCCTCATCAAGATAGGCATTGCGGTCGGCAATGGGCTCGAAGTTGGTCTCAACCATATAGCGACCGGCCTCCAGCGCAAGAGCATTGACACTCCAGGGCTGACGCAAGTGGCGCAAGCGGTCGAGAAGAACGGGGGAGCCTGTGACATAGCCCAAACGGAGACCAGGCACACAGTAGCGCTTGGTCATGGAGTGGAGAATCAGGAGGTTATGACAATCGGTCATCTCGTGAGGCTGCAAGACGGCCTTACGAGTGAAACTCTCATAGGATTGGTCAACGACGTAGATATACTGCGGATGATGGCGGACGACATAGCTGACAAGGGCCTTTGACATCACATTACCCGTTGGGTTGTTGGGATTACAGAGCCAGTAAACGCGCTTCTCGGGCAACTGCTCCATCATGTCGTTATCATAGTAGGACACGATGTGATTATGCTGCTTGCAGGCGTCCTCATATTCGCCGAAAGTGGGCTGTGGAATCACACTGGCCCAGCCCTTGAACAGTTGTGCAATAAGATAAATGGCCTCCGTGGCACCAGCAGTCACCATGATTTGTTGCGGCTGAATACCCAGATGCTCGGCCAACAACCGTTCCAGCGTAACGGGTTCCGGTTCCGGATAAGAGCTGATGACATCCATCCGTTCTGCCAGAAACTGCTTCAGCGGTGTTAAATCAGCATGGGTGAAGATGTTCGAACTGAAATTCATCTTCACCTGATCACCATACTGGAAGAGGTCGTCGCCGTGTCCGTAAATCATAGATTTTCTGAGGTCTTAATACGGATGGTAAGAGATTCTTTGTCGAAAAGCACCTGTGGCCGTTCCACATAACGGCTAAGGACTCCTTGCTGCGCCAGTTCGTGAGACGTGCCAATGGCTACGCCCTGCTGACGGTCCATGAGCCACACGGTATCTGCCGTCTGTAAGGCCAGTTCCAAATCGTGGGTAGAAAGGAAAACGGTCTTTCCTGCCTCACGGCTGATACGCCGCAGGAGGAGCATGGTCTCCACCTTGCTGGGGAAGTCGAGGAATGCCGTCGGCTCGTCCAGGAAGATGACAGGCGTCTGCTGTGCCAATGCCTTGGCTATCATCGCCTTCTGCCGTTCGCCGTCGCTCAATGTGTCAACAAGCCGTTCTTCCAGATGGCTGATGCCCACCAACGCCAGCGACTCCTTGACAATGCGGTGGTCGTCATCGGTCATCCGTCCCCAGAAGTCGGTGTAGGGCGAGCGTCCCAGGGCAACAAGCTCTGTCACCGTCATGTTCTGGACACTTGGCTTCTCGGTCAGCACAATACCAATGAGCCGACTCCGTTCGCGGTCGCTGTAACTACTCAACTCGCGGCCCTCAATGAAAATGTTTCCGCTAAGTTTCGGCTGGAAGGCGGCAAGCGTACGCAGGAGTGTTGACTTACCCACACCGTTGGCTCCCAACAGACACGTCAGCTCACCTTGTCGAATGGCGGCGTTAATGTCTGTAGCCACGGTTTTTACGCTTTTCTTGTCGCGATAGCCGATGTCTAAGTGTTCCAGTCGTATGGTTTCCTGGCTCATATCCTGCCTGCAAAGGTACAATAATTTTTTATATATCGCTCAATCAGGGCAGCAAAAATTTCATTACGCTGTAAAACCTGGGCTTTTCCTATCATCAGCAGTTGTTTGCGAGCTCTTGTCATCGCAACGTTCAGTTTGCGGTCGATAACGCAACCGTTATCCTCAAAACAGGTAGCGGTGATGAACTGCAACTGACTATTGTCGCTGACGGCAAAGTCGTAGATGATAACGTCGCGCTGGGAGCCCTGATAGCGCTCAACGGTATCGATGCTGATGTCGAGCAGCTCAGGAATCCCCAGCCGCTGTATCTCGTGACGGATACGGCCTATCTCGATGCGGTAGGGTACGATGACACCAACGGTCTTCTGCGAATCAAAGCGGTCGCCATAGAAGCGATGGATGCGACGAAGCAGGTCAGCGACGATGGCTGCCTCATGGTACTCTCCGGACATTCCGGAATCAAAGAATGCGACGCGCTCCTGCTTCAGCAGGTCATCGAGCGTGTCTTCCGACGGCAGGTCATAGTCCAAGGCTTCGGCCTGCTGATGTGCCAAGGGCACAGGCGTTATCTGCTCTTGCCTGTAGAAGAATTCGTTGGTAAAGGCTGCCACATCGGGGTGCATACGTCCCTGTTTGTGGAGCACCCCGACAAACTGTGTGCGTCCTGCCTGTCGCTCTTGCCGCAGCAAGCGTTCAAAGAGTGAACGGGCACCGTCGCCACTTTCCTGTTGTTGTACGACAGCGGGCAACTGCTTGTAGTCGCCTATCAGTATGAAGCGGTCAATATTCTTTGTCAGGATGCCGACAATACCTGGCTCCAACAACTGCGAAGCCTCATCGACGATGCAGAGCGAGAAGTGTTTCAGAGCGAAGATGAACGGACGTGACTGGAGCATGGATGTGGTAGCTACAATGACGGGCATCTCACGGATAAGCTGTTGCATCTCCGCAAGCTTCGGACGCTCACCCAGCCGGTGCTCCAACAGATGGTTCACAAAACGTGGATCGCTCGATGTCTCGTTGCCCAGTCGCAGGTAGTCAATGCCAGCAACGGTCAGCATGTCGCAAATCTCGTCAACGGCGCGATTGGTATAGGCGGTCAACAGAAGGGAGTCTTTGGGCGAGAGATTCTCCTCGACGAGAAAGCGGAGGGCCATCGATGTCTTGCCCGTTCCCGGGGGGCCCACCAGCAGGAAGAAGTCGCGTGCCTGCTTAGCCTTGAGCAGGATATCATCGTAGTCGGGGTGGTAGCTGCGACTCAGCTGTAGCGAGGTGTCGGCTTCGGGAGCCCGTTGTCCTAAGAGCAGCTGTCGGCGACGGTCGTCAGCGGCTGTCACCAGCTCATAGATGCTACGCAAGTTGCCCGTTGTGGCGTTGTCGCTGGAGCCGTGCTCCACAGCGTAGGTGCCATCAGTAAAGAGGTCGCCATTCTGCTGGCCATCGTTCAGACGCACCACCAGCCGGTCGGTGTGTATCTCCTGCAGCGTACCTTTATATAATATGTGGTGGCGCACATCGGGCATGTCGTCGTAACGATAGACATAGACGGCATCACCACGACGGAAGTTACGGACATAGTCTGTCGTATTCTCTGGGATTGCCAGCGTCAGCAGGTTATAGCCGCTATCAGCATCCGACTGCTGTTTCTCCAGCAGTTGCAGACCGGTATAGGCGTTGCCCGTGTGCAGTTTCTCGTCTGTTGACATGCGCCAAAGGTCGCTGATGGCCGTCTGTCCAAGACGGGCCTGAATGCGTGAACAGAGTTGTTCGCGATAGACGAAGCGGGTCATCTTGAGGAAGTAGTCGCGCTCCACATCACCCATCGGTGGCAGCAACGGCAGCAAGGCTTCAGTACCCTCCTTGGCAAAGTGGAACTCCCACGCCACAAGCAGGTTACGCATCTGGATGGCACGTGCCAGCAACTGTGGCTGATAGTCCACACGCAACAGTCCTTCGCGAGCCGGATACTTGGAGTAGAGTAGACGGATATCGATAGCTTCGTGATGCTGCTGGAAGTTCATACGCAGGATGCCGTAGTAGAGCAACAGCTGTACGAAGTGGTCAGTACGGTGGACGATAGCGGCCTGCTTCTCGATACGGTGGTTGCGTCCCGACTTCTGTTCCACCAGCAGTCGCAGGTCGTCGGTCATCAAGTCAACACGGCCCTGCAAGCCCAGTGCCTCACAGACAAACGACGGCTCCAACAAGGCATGATGACGGTCATAGTCGGCAAAGAGTTCGCTGACCACCTCCTCGAGATTGGCAGCCTGCTGACGGGCATCGTTGATGAAGCACTCGCCATTGAAATCATCGCAAGCACAAAACTGCATGGCCTGTTCACGGAACGAGCGCCATAGCGTCTCCGTGACATCGAACGGCTGGCGACTGATGATGTCGTCGAGTGCAGCACCGGCAAAGTTTCCTAAGAGAATAGCCTGCGAGTTAGCACGTGGCTCCAACCGTTTCAGCGTGTAGCTCAGCGGATGCATGCCAGGCTGTGCAAAGCAGGCAGCGATGGACGTCACATCCATCAGGAAGTCGGGCTCCACGACCACAATCTGAGAGTCGTTCACAAGGTTCAGCTGCATGCCCTTCCACAGTAGCGGTCGCACTGCTGCCACCGCCTCGCCGCTAAGGCACACACTGCCCTCTGCCGTCTCGCCATAGACGTAGGTGTCGTCCCAGTGGCTGACGGTACATCGTTGTACTGTCCACGTATTGTTTGCTTTCACGATGCTATAGTTTCAATCGTCTCCACACCCACCTCGGAATCCTACGCCAAAAGGCTGTTAGCAGACGATATTTCCAGTCGATAACACGGATATGTTGCTGATGACGGATGGCACTCATAATCTCCTTTGCCACGGCCTCCGGCTGCAGCATCATGGGATAGCGGAAGTCGCCGCTTAGCAGATCGGTGTCAACAAAGCCGGGCCTGATGTCCGTAAACCGAATCTTCAGTCCACGGGCATGAGCCTGCTGCTCTAAAGCCTGCAGATAGACGTTCTGCATGGCCTTCGTGGCCGAATAGCTGGGTGCAGGCCCCAGTCCCTTCGTGCCGGCTATCGACGTGATAGCCGCTATATGGCCGCTACCCTGTTCGGTAAAGTAGCGGTAGGCCTCGCCAACCATGCGGGTGAAGCCCAGGGCGTTGGTCTGCATCGTTGCCAACTCGATGTCTGCCTGTAGTTCGCGGTTCTGCTTTCCGATGCCCGAGGCATAGAAAAAGAGGTCCATGCCACCCAATTGCTGGATGAGCAGTCGAAGGTGCTGTGGTGCTTCATCCTGCGTCACATCTATCTGTTGCCACGCCGTTGCTCCCAACTCTTTCAGTCTGTCTTCGCGTCGGGCTGCCACGCCAACCGTCCAGCCGTCGGCCATCAGCTGTCGTGCCACCTCTCGTCCAATACCCGAGGACGCTCCGATTACAATTGCTCGTTTTTCCATACAAATGTTGCGTTTTGCAGCAGACAAAGATACGGTATTTTTCTGAAAAAGCCATAAAACAGCAGCAAAAAAAGCGAAAAGGAAATAAAAGGTTTGCGGAATTGACGGAAATAGCGTAATTTTGCAACGCAAACGATGAAGAAGGTACGGACGATAGAGATGCAACGGCTCACGGTAGAGGAGTTTCGCGAGGCCGAGAAGCTGCCGCTGGTAGTGGTGCTCGACGATGTGCGCTCAATGCATAATGTCGGCAGCGTACTGCGTACGGCCGACACGTTTCGTGTGGAGACGGTCTGTCTGTGTGGCATCACATCGACGCCACCATCGGCAGAAATTCACAAGACGGCCTTAGGGGCTGAGGACAGTGTGCACTGGGAGTATTTCCCAACGGCCTTGGAGGCTGTCCGCAAGCTACAGCAGCAGGGCTACACTGTCTATAGCGTTGAGCAGGTGGAGCACTCCACAAAGCTGCAGCGCTTTCAGGCAGAGCACGGGCATCGCTATGCGGTCGTTTTGGGCAATGAGGTCAAGGGTGTCCACCAGGAGGTGGTCGATGCCTCCGACGGCTGTCTGGAGATTCCACAGTTGGGAACGAAACACTCCATGAACGTCAGCGTCACCGCTGGCATCGTCATCTATAAATTTGCCGAGCAGCTGATGCTGAAATAGCCTGTGCCACAGGCTCTCAGAATGGAGAAGGCTGTTCGAAATGCATACGCTGACCTGTCACTGGATGGGTCAGCGTTATTTGTTCTGCATGCAGATAGAGGCGGTTAGACGGTTGGCCATAGAGTTCATCGCCCTTAATCGGACAACCCAGACCGTCCTTGTGGGCACAGTGCATACGCAACTGGTGGGTACGACCGGTGTGGGGATAGAGAGCGACCTTAGAGGTGTGGGGTGAGAGGTGAGAGGTGAGAGATGAGGGGGAACTATCCAATAATTCATAGTCTGTAACGGCTGGCTTGCCCAACTGATAGTCTACCACCTGTCGCGGACGGTTCAAGGGATCGGCATAGAGGGGCAGGCTGATGGTGCCCTTCGTAGGTTTGTCCTTGGGGAACGGACTGCTGAGCAAAGCCACATAACGTTTCTGAACGCTATGCTCCGAGAACTGTTGTTGCAGGTTGCGATAGGCATCGCGGTTCTTGGCCACGACCAGCAGGCCACTGGTATAGAGGTCGAGTCTATGAACGAGCAGAGCACCCGGCCACCGTTCTTGGGCAATAGTGGCCACACTGTGGCGCTCTGTGCGTCCAGGCACGGAGAGCAGTCCCGAGGGTTTGTTGACAACAGCCAGCACATCGTCCTCATAGACCACACTGATGTCGAGCTTTGGAAAGCCTTCGGCATCGGGTGAGGGATCGACATCGAGTCCCTGCAGCATCCATGTGAGTACGGGCTTGCACTTACCACGACAAGCCGGATAGAACTGTCCGTGATGGCGCACCTCGCTCTTGGGCGACGGGCCCCACCAGAACTCTGCCATACAAACGGGTTTCAGATGATTTTGGTAGGCATACTGCAACAGTTTTGGAGCACAGCAGTCGCCAGTACCACCTGGTGGTAACGGATAACGGCGCTGAATACGTGGCGAACAATGGTAGTCGCGCCACACTTCCACAAGATTGTGCGTCTCGCCTCGTGCGTTCAATACTTGATATTGGTGGAAGAGCCACAGCTGCAGGTCCTGCGAACGCTGACGGCGTTCTTCACGCTGACTTTCATCGCGCATCGCTGAGATGCGACGCTCCTCCTGCTTGAAGTGTCCGTCAGGCTGTTGGGCATCGAAGACGGGTGGCACGAAGTAAGGCCAGTCGTTGCGACCCTCGAGTAGTCCTGAGTAAGCTGCCAAAAATGCTAACTGTCCGTCGACTGTCTCCACGACCAACACACCAAACATCTTTCCTTCCGTCAGCGTCATTGTCTGCAGTTCCTGCTGCACCTCCTTGGCAGCTAGTAAGCACAGCGGATGAGGCTCGTAATAGAAAGGATAGGTAAAGCGCTCGGGCTTGGGGATGTCGGTATATAGGGGATGGAGCATCACAACAAATCAAGGCACTTCTCGATGGGAATACCCCGTTTCTTGTCATCTAGATCGCGGTTGCGGTCGATGAGGCTGCTCACCACATCCATTGCCGTCCGCGTGCTCTGCTTCAGGGGTTCGCCCTTCAGCAGGTGACCAATAAGAACAGCTGAGAAGATGTCGCCCGTACCATGAATAAGGACGGGAATCTCGTCGTAATCCAAGCGGAAGTATTCACCGTTGAAGTGGTTGTAGCCGATGACACAACTCTGACCCTCGACACGGGCGCTGGTCACAATGGCCGAACGGCAGCCAATGTCGCGCAGTCGGGAGAGCATCTCACGGGCCTCATCCCACGACATGCCTTCCTCACGATAGGGTGTCGATGTCAGGTAGCAGGCCTCCGTATAGTTGGGGAACGTCAGGTCGGCCACAGACACCATCTGGCGCATCAACTCCACCGAGCGCTGCGTGATGCCGTTATACAGTCGTCCACCGTCGCCCATGATGGGGTCAACGAAGATGGTGGTACCCTGTCGCGACTGCTCTGTGCAGTATTTTGACACCAGCAGAGCCTGTTCCTCACTGAACATCAAGCCCGTACAGATGGCATCAAACGAGAAGCCGAGGTCTTTCCAGACGGGCAGCACACCACGCATATATTCAGTGGTGTCCATCACGTTGAACTTGCCGTAGTCGAGGGTGTTCGACACCAGCGACGTCGGCAGATTATATGTCGGATGGCCCAGATAGGTCAGGATGGGCATCATGGCCACCATACCCACATGGCTGTAGCCAACAACATCGTTAATGAGCAGTATCTTCTTCATAACGGGTGCAAAGGTACAAAAAAGTTCATAATTCATAGTTCATAATTCATAATTATTTTCTAACTTTGCAACCACTATGATGAAGAGACAACTTATAACATCGATATTACTTTGTACCTTGCTGAGCGCTCAGGCACAAATCAACGACCTGCCACGTACCTCGCCAGAGGCCGTCGGCATACGGTCGGAGCAGGTGACAGCACTGTTCGACTCGCTGCTGGCATACCCTAAGACGGAGATACACAGCTGTATCGTGATGCGTCACGGCAAGGTGGTGGGCGAGATGTATCCGGCACCCTTCCGTGCCGAATACCAGCACACGCAGTTCTCGTGCTCCAAGACATTTGTGGCAGCAGCCGTGGGCATCGCCATCAGTGAGAAGAAACTGCGACTGACGGACAAGCTGGTGTCGTTCTTCCCCAACAAACTGCCCAACATCGTCAGCTGGCAACTGAAGAGCATCACCGTCGGAGACCTGCTGACCATGCGCTCAGGCTTTGTTGTCGATACAAAGATGCGCACCAAGAGTCGCCAGTGGATTCGCGACTATCTGGCCCACCCCATGAACGCAGCGCCAGGCAAGAAGTTTCAGTACGACTCGATTGACACCTATCTGCTATCGGCCATTGTCCAGAAGGTGACGGGCATGACCGTGATGGAGTATCTTCGCCGTCGCGTCTTCCAACAGCTGAACATCCGCGAGGTGCAGTGGGAACTAAGCCCAGAGGGCATCACCACAGGCGGTTGGGGACTCTACATACAAAGCGAGTCGCTGGCCAAGTTCGGACAACTGCTCCTGCAGCGAGGCAAGTGGCACAGTAAGCAGCTGATACCAGCCGAGTGGGTAGATGCTATGATGAAGCGTCAGACGAATACAGGAAGCAACAGCAGTAATGGTTACGGCTACCAGATGTGGACGTGCAAATATCCCACAGCCATGCAGGCTAACGGTGCCTACGGACAGTTCATCATCGTCGTGCCCAAGGAGGACGTGGTGGTGGTCATCACCCAGTGTACGCTCAACGATACCGGTCGCGAACAGGCCTACATCTGGAACACCCTGTTCAAGGGCATGCAGAAGCAGTCGCTGGCACCCTCCAACAACTGGCAACAGCTGAAGGAGCGCACGTGGTCGCTACCCCTGCCGGAAGGTGCCCAGACCAACCTGGTGCTCTTCAACCCCAAGCCCAAGGCCAACGACCCAGAGCCTTATCAAGACAAGACCTTCCAACTGCAGAAGAACGCGCTGGGCTGGTCGCAGTTGCACTTCGTTGCCGACAGCCTCATCGAGATTACCGATACGGCCCATCGCACGGGATTGGTGGAGCTGGGCTATCAGAAGTGGAAGACATCGAAAGTCAGCCTCTATCCCCTCAATGCACGCTATGCCGTCGTGGGACAGTTCAACCCCATCAAGCCCCCCTTCCGCGTTGGTGCCAGCTATGCCTGGAAAGACGATGAGCTACAGGCCAAACTGCACTTTGTCGACTGGATGGGCTCCGTCCTGCTGAGAATACGCTTCCAGGGCGACCATCTCGACATCATTGCCAAGGAGAACTATCAGAACAACCCCATCCGCATCAGTGGAACGATGATGTAGGAGTAGGAAAGGAGTAAAGTAGTAAGGAGTAAAAGTAATAAAAGGAGAGCAGGAGTAAAAGACGATGAATATTATTGTTTCAGAGGAGATCAAGCAGGTCTGTCCTGTATTCGTGGGTGCTGCCGTCGAGGCCCAAGTGGTGAACAGCCCCTATTGCGCACCGTTGTGGGACGAAATCCATGAGTGGGAAGAGCGATTCCGTCAGCAGCTGACCACCGAGTCGCTGAAAGAACTCAGCGGCATCGCTGCCACCCGTCGCGTCTACAAAGCCTGCGGCAAAGACCCCTCGCGTTATCGCCCGGCCTCCGAGCAACTCATCCGTCGCATGCTGCAAGGCAAGGAGCTCTACCAAATTGACACCCTTGTCGACCTTGTCAACCTCGCCAGCATCGTCTATGGCTACAGCATCGGCGGCTTCGATGCCGACAAGATGGTGGGCGACACCCTGACCCTCGGCATTGGCCGTGAGGGTGAGCCCTACGAGGGCATCGGCCGTGGACTGCTCAACATTGCCGGACTACCCGTCTATCGCGACCAACAAGGCGGTGTAGGCACCCCCACCAGCGACAACGAGCGTACTAAGATGACACTCGATACCACCCACCTGCTGGTACTCATCAACGGCTATGACGGCAGCGAAGACCGAGTACGCCAGAATGCAGAGTTCATCCAGAAACTCGTTCGCCAATATTGTCAGAGCGATGGTGGCACCATCAAAATCTATCGATAATACAAATGTTTATAAAAAGGTTGTAGGTTTACAACCATTTCACGAGAAGCAACAAACGCCAACTACAAACGTCAGAGGAAACTCAACGAGTTTTAGTCGTATCTCTATGAGATACGATTCTATCTCGTTGAGATATGCGGCTATCTCATGGAGATACGCGTATTTCCTCAGTTCCAAGCCTTTTCACAAAAAA
>Ga0265298_10000870_pt1 | contig 44868 bp, 64 predicted proteins | sample AusTroGonzalo_MG_3_FD_193486 | JGI IMG/M metagenome (GOLD analysis project Ga0265298, IMG submission 193486) | Bovine rumen microbial communities from tropical cattle in Woodstock, Queensland, Australia - Gonzalo_01 | ecosystem: Host-associated > Mammals > Digestive system > Stomach > Rumen ... | reverse complement strand
AGCAATATATGTATTTTTGATAGATACGACTATGGTGGTTGCTTCAGCTTATAGAAATATAAGAATAAAAATCTGAAGCAATGGAACTTATATTCCTTTAATGAGTGCTTGAAACGCTATTCTTGCAGGAAGTTCTTACTTCACAAAATCAAGAATGGATTTGTATGTATATAAAACAATACATCAAAGCTGATGAGCATTACATTTGAATAATGATACATCTTACTCAGCAATGAGTGTAGCTGAATGACAAACAGGAACAGCAACAAGTGCTAGGACAATGAGAGCAGATTATCTGAAACAAATTATTGAATATCACGCCTGAAACCTTGATAGTAATTATCATGATAGCTCAAAATATGATGCTTCAAATCCGAATGGATATACAAGCAATCAATGAACTATCACAGGAATTACTATGAATGGAGCAAGTAAAGGAACAAGTGGAGTAGTGGATTTGTGAACAGTAATTACTTCACACCAAAACATAAAAACAATCAATGGAAATACTATGACAGGAAGCTGAAATGTCAGTATAAATGCAGTTCCGAGCTGATGAACTACCTGACAGGTATTAACTAAAAATGCTAATTGATATGGTTGGGAAGATTCAGCAGGTGGGGGAATGGATATGGAAACTATAAATGCTATTATAGATTGAAAGTTATGAAATTATGATACATTATTCAAATTAGAAAGCTGATTATATAAAATTCTAAATGATTTGGATAGTGAAGATAATCTTTGACTTACTTCAGGAGAAACACGAGCTGATATTGTAGGAAGTGCAACAAATATGTCTAAAGTTTCTCATTCACGAGCTGTTATGAGTAAAGTCGTAAATAGTCCTTATGCAATATGATTAGTAGTAAATAGTAGTAATGCTATGAAAGAAGTTAGTGAATGTTGGAATAGTATGACAATAATAGCAAGTGATATGGATTCAGCAGTAAGTTATTTAACAAGTCCTTATGTAAATACTTATATCAATACAGCAATAGTTCAAGATGCTTTCAATTGGGAGAATCTTATCCCTTATATGCCTGATAGTTTATTCACTACAATGTATTTAGAAGATTCTACTAAAGTTGCTGAAATACCAACAAATTCAGAATTGAAAGATAGACTGAATAAAATGACACCTGATGCATTACTTCCTGCCATATTCTATCGGACTAATTTGAGTGGATATTCTACGTTTGAATCATTATGTCAGAATAGTTCAGCTATACAAACACTAATGAATAATACAAATGCAATGATTATAGTAAATAATAATGATGAAGCTAAAGCAATATATGAACAATACTCAATCTATAATATATCAATAGTAGCAAGTAATCCTTCAATGTTAGCAAGTTGTCTAAAGAATGCTGATTGGGTAGCTTATTTCTCATCATCAGAACATAATTCAGAATTACAATCTGAAAAGACTAACTTATATAATACAGTAGTAAATAATTCATCTTACTTTACGCAATATACAAGGACATATCAAGATTGAGTAACGAGTCTGAATAATAGCACAAAAGTATCTAATGCGATAGTATTCTTTGCTTGATGATATTGGAGTTCTACAAGTCAATATTCAAATATGTTCCATAGTAATTGAGTCCAAGCAGTAAGTGCGAACACTTATTATAGACCTACTTCAGTAAGTGCTACACAATTAAGTTGAGTATCATTCTCTAATGCTACATTTACAGAAACAGGAGACTGATATGCAGCGATAGCAGTATATACAGCAAACTAAAAAACTATAACGAAAAAGCTCTCCGAAAGGGGAGTTTTTTATATCGGTTTGTATAATCAATGTTAGTCAAAACGAAATTATCAAAAACTATATTAGCAGATGATGATAATTTTAATCAGAGTTATGCTTGAACAGAAACAACTATTGTAGAATGAGTTGCTTTATTGGATTGAACAGCTTATTGTAAATGAAATTATATCTTTACAGGAACTCCTGACTGAAGACCTTGATATTTCTATACTTATAAAAATTGAATTAAACAATCTACTTATTCAATAAGCACAGCCAATACTCCTGTTCAATATAACTTAAGCATACCAAATGTAAAAGCTTGAGATACAATAAAATTTAGCTGAAACTGATATAATTCAGGTTATACACTTCAAATAAGAACAATACATTCTTGAATTTCTTATCCTTTATTATCAGATTGGTTTGGTTGAACTCCAAAAGGAGTAAAAGCTCTTTGAGAATTCTTAATAGTCCATTTATATTGAATAAATGAGAATTGACTTTATAAATGATGAATAATGACAGAGAAATCTACTTCAGCAACGACAGGAAGTGTGGCTTTATGAAATGCTCAATGATATATAAGAGTATATCTCAACGGAGAATACATAAAAATCCCTTACTATTGAGATTAAAAGAAAGCTCTCATAAAGAGAGCTTTTTTATTACTCGTTATAATATGGTATTTTAATATATTCTCAATTGAATCGGACTTTAATATAACCCGTAAAATTTCAAGGAGTTATTTCTCCTGTGGTAGCTGTTGTATCCTTTTTTACCATTATTCATCAGATATAATTTCAATTACTATCATTTCAATAAAGAGTAGGATATATTTCTATTCAGATTCCTTTTACTTCACTTGGTTTTAGATTAGGTCAATACGGCTCTATAATATAAGAATATATATTTATATCTACATTAGTTATATAAACGTAGGTGCTAGAGCCATTAGAGTTTACAAAATAAATTTGTAAAGTGTTATTATTAGTTTTTACATTTGTCTTAAATGTAACGGTTTTAGTAGTATTACCATATATTGTAGCTTCGTCTATTAGAGTATCATTTATTACAAGTCTAACCGAGCAACCTATACTACCTGTATTACTAGAGTATCCTGATACATTTACTATATAATTTCACGATGATAAACCTGTTCTTTGTGTAGCAACTATTGGACTAGAACTATTATTTATTTTCGGGGTAGTATCGGTGCTATTATAAATAGATATATTCTCTTTCGTTTTGACTAACATTGATTGTGCAAACCCTTCACTAATTCCATAAGGCATCAACTTACTTCTCGTTCTTGTGCTACCATTTACACTTACATATCCAAATCATTCTGAATATTGTGTTGAATCACAAGCTACACAATAATAATTAGAAGCATTGACTGTATCCATATAAACTACTATATCTAATAATTCTCCTTTTGTTCATCAGAAATTATTATCAAGAGTAATTGTTTTTTCAGCATAATCTGAAGAAATATCTGAATAAGCTATACTTCCTGAAGCTATTACTTGATTTCAATACCAATAAGCTTCTACTCATTCCGTAACCGTAACTTGAACTCATTTTCTGACTTCTACCTTTAGATTTTGTGTAGAACTTCACACCATTTTTACTTTCAATTTCAATTGATTTGAAGCTACTCCACTTCCTATTCTTTGGATATGGATTTGAGTATTAGCTGCGACATCAGAAACATTACAATCCAAAGTAGAATCTGCAAGAGTAGGAGTATTCTGTTTGAAAAGTGTATCTGATAGAGTATATAATTCTCATACTAATCCACTTTCTTCAAGGTGGTCTATTGCTCCTGCTTCTTCTAATTTTTCTACTCTTTCATCTAAATCTTCTAAAGAATCAAAGATAGATTCTATTTGAGTATTCAATTCTCAAACTTTAGGAATCATATTCCTTGCATCAGTAGGAGTTCAGCTTGTAATAGTTGCTAATTTAAGAGCATTCTTACTTGGCATAGTTCAGACTTGGATTGTAGCAATCCCTGTTCAATCTTCATTTGCTAATTCTCAATCATCAATATAAGTCTGACTTACTTGAATATAGACATCTCCATTTCAAGAGATAGAAACTTCAGAGCTGTTATAAACTAAAGCATAGATAGTTTCTCCACCTGTTCTTTCACAAGGAACTCGTGCTTTTCAGATTCAGACTTTAGTTGCTGAAACTTCTAATCATTCAATAACTCCTGCTTCTGATACAGTTTCAATATATTTAGAGAAATCAGTATCACGAGAGATATTGTTTCAATTCAATAAAGCTGTTCTTATAGCCATAATTTTATCGATAAAAATATAAATCTGATCATAATATAATCAGAATTTTAAAAGTGTGAGAAATTACTTCGGTTTGCACAATCAATGTTAGTCAAAGTGGATAATTCCACAGTTTCAGCTCAATATATACAAAAATCTAATAGCGATAGTCATACAGAAAGTTTTAATGCGTGGACAGGTTGGTATGAAACTTGAAATATAAACTGATATCAATTTTGAGGGGAAAATCTAACGGCTTTATATAGCTGAACTGCTACAATACAATATACGGCAACGATAAGTGGCTCGGGGACAAAAAATTTTAATATATATGATATTACGGCTAATACTCAAAAAGGGACAGCAAGCTCAACAGGTATAGTAAGTTTATCGCTTGATTTAATAGCTTGACATAAATATGCTCCTAATCGATATAGTAGTAGTAATGTATCCGGGACATATACAAGGTCAACACCTATCACAATAACATATCCACTCTCTATACATAAGAATAGTAAATATATTGGTCGCACTAATGATATTCTTTGATTATGAGAATTATGAACAATGACAATATTTTGAGTTTATAATTGAGAATTCTTTGCTTGAATAGAAACCACAGAAGCCACCACCTGAACAATTACTCCGTGAAACTTTGTTTGATATTTACAGATATGAGATTATAAGATTCCTTATTACAAATAAAACAAAAAAAGAGCCGTAAAAAGCTCTTTTTTAATTTGAATGAAGGTTTAATTATAGTAAGGAATTTTAACTATATTTCAATTATAATTCACTTCTAAATAACCAACAGCATTTCAAAGAGTTATACTACCTGTAGTAACGCTATTTGTAGTACCTGTTATTATACCACCTTTATATACTCCTTTATCATTATTACCGTAAAGATGGACTACTATAAATTCTCATATAGCTTTTATTTGTTTAGGAGTACCGCCTACTCAAACTATTAAATTATCCATGTATTTAATACCCGAGTATAAAGTACGTACTCCTAATTTATAAGCACTATTATATCATTTTACAGTTACTTTTACTACATCTCATTTGTTTAAATCTTTATTAATGCTAAAATCATTCCGAGTAGAGGCATAATATGAATAAGTAGTTAATTTAGTACCATTTACATATAAATATGCATAGGACATTCTACCATCGCTTCAAGAGCCTTGTAATTGAGTTTTAAAGTAAAAATTTCCGTCTAAATCTGCCGTATCTTCTATTACTGTAGTTTCGGTATCGGAGTACGTTTGATTAAAGTTAGGGTTATTTGCTATAACTTTTTCATACGAGCTACCTTTTACTTTACATAGCAACGATTATGCAAACCGAGAAAAAATTTAGCACTCTCTTTAGCGATTGAAGAAGAGAAATCAGACTTTTAATCTAGTGAAAATAAAAAAGTAATTTAGCTGTTTGCTAGTAGCCCCTTAAAGATAATTTAAGGGTGTTTTTATATAAATAAAAAAATCATGGAACGGAAAACAGAACACTTCTTTGATGGCGATAAAGTATCTATCGATAAAGTAGTGAATCAATTACAACAGCATCCTGATAAGATGCACGATATCGTAGATTATGTCGTTGATAAGGTGGCACATTTTGCAGAATTCCATACTAAAAAAGCTCATTTGAAAGAAGATTACGATGAAGCAGTAAAAGATTTATACGCTGAATATATGGAGGACGAAGACGATTAGTTTTATTTCTTAATTAGTAAGGAAATGAGTTTTATGGATTTCTTATGATCTCTGAGAGGAGATTTCCTAAAAAGCAGGTTACTATCAATGGGGATAGAACCACATAAATTAGAAGGAGTTGACTTTAATAATATGGATCAGTTGAACAAGCTCGCAGAACAATTGATGCCAGATTTAATAAGGTCAAATCCAAATATCGCAAATCTGATTAAACAGAATAGCGGTATGTTATGAGCGGAAAAACAGAAGGAAGTTGTAGATGTAATAGATAGCACGAAATAAAAAAACGGTGGCTAAGCATAATCCAGTACACACCAGCTTTTTATTTCAATGTTATTGAAAGGCATGGATACTCAAAACTTCTGAGGAATGGGTACATGGTTAATAATCTTGATCTTGTTCCTATTCATGTGAAACTGATTTGGTGGTTTCTGAGGATTTGGTGGTAATGCTATGTGATGGTTATTGAACGGTCAAAACAATAATAACAACCACGACAACACAGTGGACTTGATAAACAATAACACTCAGTGGCAACAGCAACTAGCAGCTCAGCAAAATCTAGCAAATCAAACTACATTGATTACTCAAGGTTTCTGTAATACTAACAGTAACATCGAGAAAGCTATTCTCCAATGACAGCAAAATACTGCTGCTATTATAGCTTCTTGAACTGCTAACACTCAGAAAATCCTTGATATGATGTGTAACAACACTATCACACAATTGAGGACTGACCTTGCTGAAGCAAAGTTAGAGGCAAACAATGCAGCACAGACTAGAGATTTAATCAATAGACTTGCTCCATATCCAACTCCTAGTTGGATCGTAAGTTCGCCTTACACTTCAATTTATCCGCCTGCAACAACTGCTAGTTCTTAATTAGAAATGTTGTAAGCAAAAAACGTCTCCCTAGTGGAGATGTTTTTTAATTAAAATAACTCACAGTTTTATAATTTTGAGTATAGTATAATCGTTTTAGTTTATAAAAAATTATCATGTTTGCACAGATTTGAACAGACCAAAACGGAAATAAATTCCGAGCGAATCCTAAAAGAATGAATGATTATTCAAACTGTAAAATCGAATATAGAGAAGTAACGGAACAGGAAATTATAGACTTGAAAATTCCTACGGTACGATGTGAGGTTCAGATTCCTTTACCTGTTTTTGTACAAAGTGAGAGAATTCAGCAAAAACTAGCAATGCTGAATCTGATTTATGACTGATTGGATAGAAGGACTGTAGATGGAATTATCTATCTATCACACATCGATTTAAACGATGTACCACAATTCTTGTCTATGGAAGAATATCAGCTTTGTAAAGAGGCTGGAGTAGTTTTTGATGAAAATATCACAAATCTTTATGAAAATAACCTAACGGAAGATGAACAAAATACTGATGAAGAAGAAACAGAATCAGTGGAAGAAACTTCTGATTAGTATAGTTCTTCTTTGTGTCGCTGTGATTCTAAGCGTTATATTATATCCTGTGTGAATAATTTATACTTTGTGGATGATTATTGATAGGATAATCTTTCCAAGAACGAATAATGCTGTAGAAAAATCTGTCTGATATTTAGCAAATACTATAAAAAGTATAGCTCTCTGAATAGATCAGATAGGAAATGTAATAGGTAGAGATTTATTCAATAAAATTCTGATCACTAGATGATGATATAAGTTTGGAAGAGTGCAGGAGACTATAAGTAGCGTACTATGACATAATCAGATTACCTGAACTCTTACGAGTACAGGGGAGCGGTTGGCAAATCTATTAGATAAAATAGAAAAAGACCACTGCAAAAAAGCTATTATTTATTTCGATTAAACTAATGAAAATCATGGGAGAAGCGAGCGGTACTGGTGCAATAGTAAATATTGCATGAGGTCTAACATTGGGAGCAGTGTTAAACTATTTCTGAATGACATCAGAAACTTTAATAATTCTGACTGTTATGTTAATTCTTGATTGGATTTTTGGAGTAGTAAATGCCTATCTTCAGGAAAATTTACAATCAAAATTAATGGTAAACGGTCTGATTAAAAAACTTACAAGGCGATGCATTCCATTTATAGTGATTGCTGTATTGAGATGAGCTGGGTTTGATAATATCGAACTTATTTCGACTGCGATTCTTTCAATATTAATCGTAGCTGAATGATATAGTATAATCTGACATATCTACAGCATAAACTATAAACAGGACTTACCTGAAATAGACGCTTTAAAATTATTGATTCAGTGGATAGCAAAATTATTCCAATGAAAAATAAATGATACGCTAAAGGAAGATAAAAAAGAAGAATAACTAAAGAATAACTTTATTTCCTAACAATAACAAAAAATGTGGGAATACAGGATTATACCTTCAGATTTATGATTCAGTATTTATAGGAAAAGGAAACTAGAAAACTGACTCATAAACGTGGAATATCTAAACGGATATTGAAGATGGGTAATTAGTAGGGGAAGTGCGAGAACTTTCTATAATCTTGATGACGCTGTTTCTGCTTTAGTTATTGTAAGAAAAAAAGCATGAGAAAACGAGTAATAATTCTGATAATGATTGGATGGCGAATGCTATTTTTAGATCATGGTATAGTATGATAGAACGATTGTTTAATTTGGTGCAGGGGATAAATAACTTATGGAAAAATTTTAAGTTAAAACGAAAGATTTTATCCTATAAGGAAAAAATCAAATGAAACATAAAGAAAGACCAAACAGAATTATCGAAATCAACTGAACGCAACGGAAACTCAATAGAGTAATAGATAAAACTGCCACAGATTTACACCATATAATGTGACAGTGCAATAAACACCTTTACAATGTTAATATCGATGAAAATAAAATAAGGATGCCAAGAAGAGAACATGTAGCTCTAAATAATTATTTCTGAAACAAGCAGAATCCTAGAGAGCAATTAAAAAAAGTATATGAAACGGTCAAAACTGTACTCAGTCCTTGAGTAAGGAGAGAGTTATACACAATACTATATGAAGCAGATGATGAAATGTTTTATATCCCAGAGCTAATAAAATGAAAGAAAAAGAAAAAACAAAAAACGAATGATACGAATACAAACACCTAAGAATATGCAGACATGGATTACAAAGGGAATCGTGTCGTAAATGTTTATTTGAAGTGCTTTGTCATTTAGAAGAACAAAAATGAAAGGTTACTCACGGTCAAGAGAAGACTTTAGAGAAAGACTTGTAAAAAAGTATTTTATTCCTTATCAAGAAAAAATGGAAGAAAAAGAAATTATCGGATGTCTAGGTACATGAGAATCAGATTCTGATTTCGTATTGTGCGAATGAGACATAGACATCTTACCTACTCTTTACGAGAAAGATGAAATCAGGTACGAATACAATCAATGAGATAATGATTGGAGCAGAGTATCATGTACAATTTTCTCTGCCATCGGATCATTATCAGATTTGATTAATTATGGATTCAGTGAATGAGAAATAAAAGTCTATGATGACTATAGTTATAATAATCCTGAATTCACTCATATTAGAATGAAATGACAGGGTTGGTATACTAAAGATGCATTTGACTGTGTGCGTAAGGTGTATAATGCTTCAGAATTATCTAAAAAATACTGAAAAATCGCACAATATCGTATCAATAAATTCAATGATGAATTATTGGAATGAGTGATAAATAAACTCTATACGATATGATGAAATCACGGATTGACATCAGAATATACGAAAGATAGAAAAGATGGAATGGTGGATGGTACAGATTTCTGATTGAATACAAATGGTCATGCTGTAGATATTATCAATTATAAAGGTCAAAGAAGTGTAAAAAACAGCTACAAAGGAACAGCAAATAATATCTACTGACTCAAACATAATCTAAGTGAAATATCGAATTTCTGAAGATATTTCTATGTATATACACTCGTGAGAGAAGATAATTTGGAAAGAATCAAAGAATTAAATTCATTCAAATCAAATGCTCTAATCACTATCGAGAAATTATGATCTATGCGACATGAAACAAAAGATAAGAACTTCAAGGAAGAACTACACAAAATGGCTGACAAATTGAGAGATAAGATAAAAGATATCAACGAACAGTTGATTTTACTGAGCTAATAAATATGAAATAAAATACTTCGTACTATGAAAGAGAGGGCGACGGCTCTCTTTTTTCTTTGCTTGTATATATTGACAAAATAGAAAAAATATAAAAAGTATTGAAACAGGAAACAAAATCATTATAACAGTATCAGTGTGATAGATAAAAAGGGTAGGGTAGAGCTAGCTGTTTTACCTTTTTATTATATCGTAAAAATGATTATAAAAGAGTTTGAATTACGGTTAAGGGAAAACAGAGGTTTCTCAGAAAATACCGTAAAAAATTATACTAGAACTATAAAATTTTTTGATAAATATTTAAAAAAAATCACATTTAGTTGGGGAGTGGATGATCCAAAAAAAATTAAATTATTACACGTAAATTGATTTATTCAGAATCAAAAAATTAAATGAAAAGATGCTAGAACATGTAATAACTACTTAGCTTGAATAAAATTATTTCTCAGATTTTGTTTGATTAGTGATTATGAAACATTGGATTATAGGAAAATCATGTATTCAAGAGAAATAGAAAAAAAGATAGATAGCTTAACAGAAGAAGAAGCAAAGAAACTATTATATTATTTCAAAAAAATTAAATGTATCACAGAAAAAGACGAGATCATAAAGACTAGAGATTTATGTATTTGTCAGTTGCTACTTTACACATGACTTAGAGTATCTGAATTATCAAATCTAAGAGTAAGAGATATTAAAAATCAGATGCAGATTATAGGTAAATGATGAAAAGCAAGACCGATATTTTTAACGGACGAAGATATAAAGCTGATTGATTTGTATTTATATCTAAGGAATAATAATAGTGAATGGTTGTTTATTTCTCATAGTAGTAATTCACTCTGAAACAGATTATCAAATGTATCAATAGAAAAGATAATAAGAGAATGAGCGAAGAAAGCAGGTATAGAATGAAGAGTTTTCCCGCACAAACTAAGGCACACATTCGCTACGAACTTATTATGAAGTTGAGTCCAATTATCACATATCCAATATATGCTGTGACATAACAGTCTATTGACTACACAGAAATATTTGACTGTATTAAATAATGAATTAGAGAAGTCACACAACATGATCAAGAGATATTAAATATTGTTTTTTTATGGGGATTCAGTATAAAATAATTAATTTATAAATAAAAAAAACGATGTGGTCTTATAAAGAATACTATCAAAAGAATAAAGAAAAAATGCATGATAGGAATAGGAAGTATTATCGAGAAAATAAAGAAAAGCAGAATAAATATTGAAAGGAATACTACCGTAAGAATAGGGAAAAATTATTAGAGTATGCAAGAAAACAAAGGGAGAAAGCCAAAATTTCTAAAAATTCAGAAAATTAGGGGAGTAATTTTAGTTTTTTCAGACTTTTTTTAGTCCAAAAATTTTAGTCGAGAACTAAGATTACTCTTTTTGTTAAAAAAAATGTATTAATTTTCTTGCTTTTTAATTTTTTTTGACTATAATAGTATCAACAAAGTTTGAAGTGATGCCGTACACACGGCAGTAAATTATTTTCTCTCTTACTTTGCACAAGGTACAATGAACGAATTATCGTTCACATAATGCTTATAGGTTTACTTCGCACAACTGTGAATGAACGAACCGTACCGACTGCAAGTAAAGAAGATAAGGCTTCAGACTTTGTGTCTGGAGCTTTTTTTAAACCTTCTATCACACAAAATATAAGGTTCTACCGAATAGAAAAAGCACAGATTAAGGGTTTTGCATACAGCATTGATCTATAACAGTGCTGTAGAAAGGAAAATGCGAAACCGCCTGACTACAGTACTCTTATAGATTGGTGCTTTTGGAACTCAAAAAAAAGAGAAGAAGGCTGATCTACAAAGAGACTAGCCTTTTATTTTCTATAGGTTCTACCATGAAGATTATTAGCAAATGAAATGGTCGCAACTACTACGGATATGAAACTACCAAATCAAATCCAGTAGAAGTTGTAAAGGAAGGTGGGAGATTTTACAGAACAAGATTTGTCATTGGAGAATGACTAAGGGCTGTATGAAATCCCATAAAGAATTTTAAATTGATTGAAAAATAATCATGAGGAAACAGGTGACGATATTCGATACACAATACAGATTCATGAAAACTTTTAAATCAGAAAAACTGATGATCTCATTTATTGAGTATATGTTTGAAGATATCGAGCCTTCATGATTAACACAGGAAGAAATGGAGTTGTTTGAATCACTTAGAGACAGGATGGACAACTGCAAGAAAAAAATCGATGCATGAAGTATTTGATGAAGCAAATCGCATTGATGATGAAGACCACAAAACAAGCAAAACGACTGGGAAAATAAAGAAGAAAAACAAACAGAAAACAAGCACAAAACAAGCACAAAACAAGCACAAAACAACCAAGATAAAGATAAAGATAAAGATAAAGAAGAAGATAATAAGATAAAAGAAATACATAAAGAAACAGATATGTGCAACAAGTTGCACGATGAGTGGTCGTTTGATTTGTTTTGGTCTAAGTATCCATCAAAAAAAGACAAAAAGAAAGCAATGCAAAAATTTAACAAAATGAATGAAGAAAAAAGAAAATTAGCAATCGAATGAATCGACAAACTTAAACAATCTGATTCATGGAAGAGATGATTTATTCCAATGCCTACAACTTATCTGAACGGCGAACGTCGAGAAGATGAAGTAGAAACGAAATGATCATCATACAGCATTGAACAGATGAAGGAACGTGAAAGACAAATGAGAATGGAACAAGCAAGAGAAATTTTAACACCTAAACAATCTACAAATGGAAATGCCAGTGAAACTAAAACCGTTGACCGAAGAGCAAATATCAGCGGTATGTAGATTCTTCGACACAGGAAACAAAGGAGATTACACAGAAAGTCAGATTTATTTCCTTTATTGAAGAATGAAAGCTCAGTGAATTAAATTCGCAGTTCCAGAAGAAAAGCTTTTCAAAGAACAGAAGAAAAAAGCTGATACTTACAGACGAAAAAAGGAACAAGAGATTAATGAACATCTGAAGGGATATAAAATCGAGACAGGTTGAGATGTTGGAAAGTATGAATTGATGAAAGTAAATAGTCGAGTAGATGGAAGAAGTATAGTAATCTGAATCATGAAATCCTTTGATACAGAAAATGCAAGAGTGAAACGATCTCATGCAGTAGAAATCGAAGAAAGATGTAATCCTGATTATTTCCAAGAAGTAGTTGATAGATTTAATTTAGTTATCGAATAAGAAAATGGCAAAGACAGCAAAAATTACAGAAATTTGAAAGAGTTATTCTTTCGAGTCTAAATTCTGAACGAGATGGAATATCAAAATTAAATTAGATGACTGAACGGAAGGATCAATCATCAAAGAAAAACAAGATGCATTAAATGTCGGAGAAGAAATAACATACGAAACTACAGAAGATGATTACGGAGTACATATAAAACAGATTCAACAGAAAAAATGATACAGTTACAGTAAATGAAATTCAGATAAGGTGTTGTTAATCACAAAAGCTATGGAGCTAGCAGTACAGATGAAGATTAATGATAAAACAGAGTCTATAACAAACAACTTTCAAACTATTTTAGACTTAATGATTAAGGCAAATGGATAGAATACTACGATTTGATATAGAAACGTGTCCTGAAGTTACAACGGAGGTTGAATGGGCAACGTATCCTAAAAGGCAATGTTGGGAGAAAAAAGCTGAAACGAATCCTGAAATAGATGGAAGTTTCAAATCTTATCTCAAGAAAGCATGAATTTATCCAGAATTTTCAAGAGTTGTTTGTGTAAGTTTCAAGGTAGATGGTCATGTAAATACAGTTATTGGTAAAGATGAACGAGGTTTATTAGCTGAAGTAAATTCAGTGTTTAGAAATTGGCAGTGAAAACTTGGATGATTCAATATCTATAACTTCGATATTCCTTTCCTATGGAAGAGAATGATCATTAATCGTTACGAGCCTGCTATGAAGTTATGTATCGCAGATATTAAACCTCGAGAAATGGAAAATAATATCGTGGATGTAATGCAGATATGGAAACAAACATCGTTCGCATGCTCGCTTGATTTACTTTCTCAGACTTTACTTTGAGATAGTCCGAAATCAGATGGAGCAGGTGACATGGTCGCAAGTGCTTGGAAGTCTGAAAATTACGATTGGATAAAAAAATATTGTGAATGAGACGTGGATTTTACGATCAGATGTTACAACAGAATTAAACATCCTTTAGAAGTTATACACGAGCCTGAATCTGAACCTGAAGAAGTACCATTTAAAGATGATAAAATTGAAGAGGCTGTTGAAAAGTTAAGAGAAAATGAAGTTACAGAAGAACAGCTTAAAGCATTTGATGAATGAATCGAAGAAAGAAAAGCTGAAGCAAAGGCAGAGGCAGAAAGAAAAATGAACGAACCTATAGAAGAAGCTCCTTTACCTTTCTAATCAATCAAAAATGAATGATGAGGAAGCTAAGAAATTTGAAGAAGAAATAGATAAAAAGCGAGACAAAGTCAGGCAAATGACAGAAGAAGATACTGTCAAATCTATAGAAAGAAAGCTAAAAGATGTAAAACCCTTATATAAATGGAGGGTATGGAAGAAGTGAAAACGAGTTCTTACTTACAAGCCATATCCTCCTGATGATTACCATAAACGAAGATAAACCTTTTATCCCTTATAAAAACGAAAGCATGGACTTATTTGAAGACATTAAAAACTTATCAGAGGCAAGAGACCTCTTGGCAATGATTCAGAATCAGCCACAAGTAATCTGTGAGCAGTACTGAATCGAGATGGATGATATGATAGCTGTGGAAGAAGAAGTTATACAGAGAATAAATGCTATTGAAGAGAAAGATATCAAAAGATATGTCGAATATAAACTCTCAATAGTGAATGATGCAGAAATGAGAAAAGCATGAATTAAACTGGAGATTGAAAGATTACAAAAATTACTGGAGACAGTCGATAAAGAATGAGAAAAAGCCAAAAAGAGTATCGACTGGATCATGAAAGCAACGAAGACAGAGAAATTAGAAACAGCCTTGAATAACCTTTCATATCGTAAATCAGAATCAGTTTCAATCTTAGATGAGGCATTGATTCCTGAAGAATATTGGAAAGAGAAAGTGACAAAAACCATCGATAAAGTCAGCATTAAAGAAGCTATCAAAAGCTGAAAGGATGTAGCAGGAGCTAGTATCGAAGAAAAGCAAAATCTACAGATTAAATAACCGACTGGAAGTTACCACACTCATAAAAACAAAAACAAAAAAATCTTTTATTCTTTACAAACAAACATGAACAAAACAACAAAAATTATCTTAGCGATTTTAATTGCGATAATCATTTGACTTATTGGATATGCAATAGCAAGCCATCAAAAAGTAAATGCTCAACAAGAGATTATCGACAAACAACAACCTATAGTAGATGCTGCATCTAGGATTGCTGAATTGGATAGATTAATCGAAATAGCACAGAATAACTATACGGAGGCAGAAACTTTAAAAATGGAATGCGAAGATACTTGGAGAAAAGAAATGGACAAAGCCCACGAAAAAGCTGATGAGTATAGAGCTGAACAATCAAAACTACTGGGTTTAATCAAGAGCAGATAAGCTCCGACAAAAATCCTACTGAAGAGTTGTACATAGAACCCAACCCATCAGAAGAAGAAGAGAAAGAGCAAGTAGAACTGGCAGAGATAATTCAAGCGAAGAAAATAACTCACACTTGATATCCTGAAAATAGCTTAGCTCAAAATGTTGTAAGATATGCTTACGAGATAGGTGGTTATGACTTTGTGGCAGTATTTGAATGTGAAAATGGAACTTATGATATGCACAGATTATGAGATAATGACCATGCACATTGATTATGCCAGATTAATGATAGATTCCATAAAGACATACCAGAAAATTATGAAGAAGATTATAAGGTAGCTGTGGAATACTGCTACAAAAAATGGAAAGAATGAACTCCATTCTACTGACCAAGTAGGATAATGAAAAACTGACAAAGATGTTCAGATTATGTGAAACCAAGATTTATTATAAAATAAATAAAAAATGGCAAACAAAATAATTCGAGTCTTAGCAACTACAGCAACGATAATGATTGTATGATTATGAATCCGAATAAAGCGAGAACTTAGTCTGCCAGTTAGCCCTTTTTAATTCTTAATCATATTATCATGTTAACAACTATCGTATTAATCGTGATTGTGTGAATGCTGATTTATCTATGATATGTAATCTGAGATGCACACGCACGAAACCAGTTCTTTGAAGAAAAAAAAGAAATTCTGAAAGAGAAAGACTGGTGGATTGACAAATTCAATGATTGCTCCGAAGATTTAAAGAAAGTCAAAAACGAGCTGAAAGATGCCACCTGTAGAAACAATGATCTATGGAAACAGAATTCATGTCTAATCAATGAGAATGATGCACTCACAAATAAATTAACTCAGTACACTCTGAGATATGGAGAGATTAAACAGACTATCGAAATGGAGCATCAAGAAGAAATCATCCAATACTACAATGAATGATTGAGCTATAAGGAAATAGCAAAGAAGATAGGATGTGGAGCAAGCACAATCCAAAGAGCTATAAAAAAGCGAGGACTTGTTAGATAAAAATAAAAAGTCACGACAGGGTGAGTTGGTGGCTACGGTCACCATCTCAAATGGAGAATTTTATTATCTTACTTCGTACAAATTCTCCATCTGAGGTAACACTCACTCTAAGCGGATGGAGGTACATCCTGATGGTCTTGGTGGCTCGTGGCTCTTGTATCCGATTCTGAACAATATTAAAACCGCACCCACGAGCCATTTAATCAGATTTTATTTCTTATTTTATACTCATGTTTAATGAAGCTATCCTAAAATCAGCAAAGAAAATCCTTGATAAAAAAAGTGTAAATCAAATTCGAGGAGCTATGCATTACAATGTTTCGAAAAATTTACTGACAATTACTGATTCGTTTGTTCTAGCAGAAATAAAAATGGCAGATGAATACAAATGAAAATTTGATGACTTACTGGCAAATGATATCACAATCGATTATTACACAGTTTGTGGATTATTGGCAATGATAGAGCATCCAGATGCATATTGGAAAATTTCTGGAGTGTCTCTAGGAAATGCAACAATTCAGGACTTCATAGAATATGAGTATGCAGATTTAAGGAGCTGTAGAAACTGAATAAGAGTCAGACTTCCTATAATTGAAACCAATAAACTCTGAGATTATAAAGAAGAAAGATTATTCGACCTTTGAGAAGATAATACAAAGAATATCGCTGTTACTTCAAGTTTCGAGAAATTCCAAGAAGTATGTGGAAGTCTATTAAATGCAGAAATTCCAATCATTAAAGTCTCAGAAAATACGTATATCGCAGAATGAAAAGTAAATATTGATAGTCTAGGATTAGTCCAATTAGATACAAGAATCTGTGTTACGAGAACTTTTGAAAAGGAGTTTACAGAAACGAAATAATTGACCACGCATGTCGTAAAAAGGCTAGCAGTTTACTTATATCGTGAGGTATAGGTGGGGTGACCAAAGACATCCTTTCATGAAACTGTGGCTGACAGCCGTATATGTCAGGCGTTATGTAGATAATAAAATATAAAAATACTCAATAATTAACACTTAATGGTCTGTATGTCATGTTTGGCAGGTGTGATACGGCACACCTTATAATGCGGAGTAATCCGACGGTCTAGGATGTCAGACTCATAATCTGATTATAGGTGGTTCAATTCCACTCTCCGCAAAATTTAAACGGTTCGCCAAAACCAAAACAAAGGTCGCCAAACACAGATTTTTATTCTTTTATTCTGATAAACATGGGAAAAACGGAAGCTATGTACATCACTCCAGAAGATGTATTACAAAATCAAACTGAAGAATTCTTTGATTTTGAATTTAAGATGGTTGCAGGACAGCCAGTAGAATGTACTTACAAAGGAGAAAAGGTGGACGAAGAAATCGGAGCGTGACTATTTCTAGTCAGGGAGTATTATCTCAAAAAATGTGATAAACTCAAAGAAGCAAGAGCTGAACTAAAAAGAAAAACAGAGAAATATAAATCAGATTTAGAAGCATGGATACATTCTAAACATTGCTATCAATCAGCGATAGAGCATATAACCAATCAAAGTAACCATTGGAAATATACAGTCAGAGCATTCGAGCAGTTGGCAAAAGCCAATGAGAATACACAAAAGGAAATCGAAAAAGATAAAAAGCAAAAATTTAGTATTTGAAAAGAGGAATAATGGGTAAAGATTGAACTATCAGAGCAATGCATGAGATAAAAAAAGGAAATAAGCTGGGGAAATGATCTACGTATTATTGGATGAATTTCCTTGATGAAAATTACAAGTCAAAAGTTCCGTGAAAAATGCTTGAACTGGTAACATTCAAAAAAACAAACAGAATAGCAAAGGTTATGGTATATGATAACTGCATAGCATTTGATATAAACTATCGAGATGAAAAGAATCATAGTTACATGAATGTTGACCGAAATGATGCAGAGATAATTGAACGAGTAAAAATGACAAAATTCTGAAAGTTAAACATATTAGGAGCAGTCAGCTTTGTATTAGATTTATGATATGAATTTATTGAAGATAAATTCTGTGAAGAAGAAATAGAAGAAGAACCTGAATTACAGAGTTATTATATCTGAAATGCTATACAAAAAAGTTTATTTTAAATAAAAAATAACAAAATGCGGTTCTGGATGACATGTCAGATTAAACACATTATAGGATATCCGAAATTCAAGAAGAAATTTGAGAAAGTATGGGGAGAATTACCAAGCCATAGAGCTAAAAAGAAACTGAAAAGCTGTTGGCATTATTTGGTAAATAACGACATAGAATCAGCATGGCATTTTTATTTACAGTTGTATGATTGTTATGAAGAAGGACATTCTGAGGAATAATTTATTTTAATCAGATTTATAAAATGACAGACACAAAAAATTTAACAGTCAGAATTAAAGAGGCTGAAGTTAAATATGGAGAATGGCTATTCCGTATTCAAAAAGAATGGTTCTCTAATGATTACAACGTTTATCTTAAACATGAATCATGGACAGATAGTACAAAGATTGATAGAAAATTTCCGACTTATGAAGAGGCGTATCAATTTGTAAAAGAATATTCAGAAGAAGTGGAAAAGATGAGTAAAAAAAATGAAGAAAAATTAACATTAGAAAAGCCACGTGTTAAAAAAAACAAAAAAAATTAACATGACTATTTATTTCAGTGGATATATATCATGTCGAGAATGAATAAACGAAATTATGCTTGGATAATGTGGAATAGATTTCCTAAGAAGAAAGAAAAAGCAGAACAAAAATGGTTGAAAAAGTTTTATATCTGACTTAAGAAAAATGGGTAAAACAATTCAATTAACAATGAAGGTGGATGAGTGAGCTATTATTGAAGAATTACAAGAAAGTTTTGTGTTAATATTACAAGAACACCACATAGATATCTTAACAGATGAAGATAAAAAAAGAATAGTTGAAGAAACATTAGAATATTTGAAAAGTTGCAGAGTGTGAGAGATATTAAATAATTTAGAACCATAATTTTATTTCATTTATTTATTACAGATGAAACGAAAGGTAGAAAAGACAAACGATCCTATACATGAATGCTGTTATGAAGTATCTTATAAAAAGAATCGGTATTCATTCTGGAAATGTAAGAAGATTTTTATAGTAGATCATTTGTGTCAGTTACCATCAATAGATAGTGTAATCAAGGCAAAATATTTATTAAAAGTCTTTTACTATATAGCTTCAGAAGATAAAGAAGCGATAGTCAAAACTCCTACTTGATTAAAACCAGTATCGGAAGCTATTAAAAGGATAGAAGATGTATTGGAATGGAAAAAATAATTTTATATTTTTTCAGAAAAATATCATGATAACAGTAAAAGAATATGTTTTTTGATGGGGTGTGTTACTTGAAGCATTTTTACTCTGTCTGACAATCTATTATTACAGAAGAAATCGTTATTATAACTGTGCGGACAATATGCGAACGTGTATCTGATTATTTACGTTTATCGCATTCTTTATGTGATTCGCATTTGTAGATTGAGGTTTTAGTAGTATTACAAAATAATCATGCTAACAGTAGAGAAACTAAAAGCTATGCAACCGTGAGAAATCTTCGCTAAGTGAGAAGCTATCGATGACTGACAAATAATCCGTATTTGGTGTGAATGACACAGAGTCCAACGAGTAGCTGTGAGATGAAAAGGATATCACGATCGAGCGATTTATTATCACATTATTAGAGAAGATTATTTTGATCCAGAATTCCCTGATTATGGTTTTGAATGGACAGACCAGAGAATAGCGGACATTTGAGATAAATTAACAAATGATGCAGTTATAAATCTGCTAGTTGAGTGTGAACCTGAAGCTTTTAATTTGTATAGATACTAAGGATGGAACATCTCAGACTTAAAGTTCATGTGATTACATGAGAAAGAAAATTGGAAAGAAAAACATGGTATTGATGGGTAGATGTCCATGAAAGATCGTACAGTATATTTTGAGAAAAAGATAATACAATTTGGGGAAAGATTAATGACTATGTTCCAAAAGAGCGATTAAAACCTTTAGAGTTAGAAGATATGAAATATGCTGTAACTCGATGGGATGTATTATTCTGATTCTTTTTAAAACATAGATCTATTGAAGCTCAATGTTTATGAGTAAAAGCATTTGCAGAATATATAGATGAGACATGTGGATTTTGAGACAAATATAAAGAACGGAAGAAATCACAAAAATTATACAAGTATATTTATTCACATAATGAAGATAAATAATGGAAAAATTACTGAATCTATTAAACCAGTACGATGATGAAGAAGGGAAAGATTTATACGAGTGGGAGATAGAATGAGAAGATATTATTTGATATAATCGGTTCTGGTGATGATATGAGACAATAGATGTTTCAAGAAGTGTAATAATAAGTAAGCGATACTGATTTATCGAGCGATTAGTGAAGAAAGATAAGATAGATACAGATGCTTATAAAACTGTATATAGTGGAGATTTAGATAAACGAAGAACATTAGTTGAAAGTAGGGATGGAGAAGAAATATATCAGGTAACAGAGCATTGAGTTTATGAAAGTCTGCTTATGCTGTTATCTATTCAGGAAGAACCAGTCAGCTTTTTAATTACTTTATTAAAATAATCATGAGAAAACGAGAAGAAAAACCTATAAACAGGGAAGACTTGGATATAAAAACTAAAGATCCAAGATGGAGAAAATTTGTAGATTTATTTCAAGAATGGTGGCTAGAAAAATTTGGAGAAAAAAGCTATTTCACCTACAAAAACAGATTTGATAACGTGCATATTTTATCAAGGAGTTTTTGACTCGTGCAGTGGCTTGTTGAAAAAGACCATATCGAACGAAAGAAATTCTGAGAAATGGATACAGATATTAGTAAATATTCAGATTTTGAGTTATCTTACGATACACCAATAGAAGATTATACAAATATTCTATTAATGGAATTATCAATACATGATAGTCCTGTCAGCTTTTTACTTGATATTATTAAATAATCATGATACCACACAAACAGAAAGTTGCGAAAGTTACAGCAACAGAAAGTATTATTGAAGAGAAATATCCGATACAAGTTGAATATTTAGAAGCTAGAGTTAATTATTGAAATTGGATGTTTGAGATTCGTCGTAGAACAGAGACAGTAAATTTTGAAGCAAGGTTTGAAATAGAAGTATTTAATAAATGCTTCTGAAGTGGCACGGTTTTTTTGCATAAAGATAGGAATGGTAACGATCTAATCATTCCTACAATGGAAAGTGCATTAAAAGAAATAGAAAAATTTATCACTAACGAATTACACTAATCAGATTTTTATATTTATTTATAGGAATGTGATACACATATCAAGAATGAGATAGATATTTCAGAGAAATCTATAAGCAATATAGACTTTGAATATACTATTACTTAGAAGAAAAGTGTTTTAGAAAATGATATTATTGTAATTACAAATAGACTTTTATATATATTTATTATTAAACATGGTAGTACCTATAACACACACAGAAGTAGTACCTATGACTAATTGTTGAGAATGATATGTATTTGTAAAACTTAATTGAAATGCACGAAAATGTATGCAAGAAGTACAATATAATCAACTATTAGAAGAACGGAATAAAGAATCATCAATTGTTGGTATAGGTTTTATCGTTATTGTTGTTGTAGTGATAATAATTGGAGTAATTTGTAGCAGAAAATAATCAGATTTTTATATTTTTTTTCAAATAATCATGGAACAGAAAAAAGAAACAACAAATGAGTTAGAGCAACTCAAAAAAGAAAATGCTGAATTAAAAAAACAGCTAGAAATAGAAAAGCTCAAAGCGGAGAATAAGAAGCTCCAAGAGGAAATTGAAGAGATAAGGAATCCTAAACCATCAGTTACTTTGTGATGATCTGGTGTTACATTAACTCCAAGCATGCCTTATCCACCACAACCAGTACAGCCTTATCCTCAATATCCGCTACCACCACAGAGTCCATTTACTTATGCGAATAATCCTACGAATAAAGCTATACCTTGTTAATTTATCTAATTTATCAAATAAAATGATAAAAAAATTACTGCGAGCATTACTGATATTCTTACTGATATTGTCAGTCAGTCTAAACTTCTTTCAACGAAGTAATCAGGCTGTCACATGTGAGAATATTAATACACATTGGAAATCAGAATTATTATATTTCTTAGGACATAAACACCTAGATTGAAATAAAAACTGAATTCCATGTGAAAATTTACTTGAAACAAAATAAAAAACTTATGGAATGCATGAACTGTGGCAAGAAAAGTGATAGGAGCAGATTATGCAGAGCATGTAGAAAAGAAAAAGAAACTGCAGGAGCGATTGTTAGTCAGAATAAATCGAAATTAAAGAAATTATTGAATAGTCATTGTTACGATTCAGAACGATTTATAAAGTTCAATCTATACACAAATAATATCAATAACTACGGTAAAATTCTGATGAAATATAAACAGACAGAGACAATCTGAATGTGGGTAAAAATAATCAATTCCTGTAGTGTAATAGTCTGATTCTTTGGATTATTGTTCGCATTTGAAGTTGCTCTTGTTTCTTGCTAAAATATTTATATCTTACTGATATTTATATGAGGGTTTCGCATTATGAAAAAGTGGCAAAATATTGCTGTAAAAATTCTGTACATATTAACATGAATAGTTGCGTTAATATGACTTTATTTTGCAGTTTCAATTATTATCGTGAATCGATAAATTTATTCACTAAAATTTTGTAAAAATGGAGAAAAAAACGAAAGCATGTCCTTTTTGTTGAGAGGAAATTCTTGCAGTTGCTAAAAAATGTAAACATTGCGGAGAGTTTATAGAAAATAAGAATGAAGAGACAATAGAAGAAAACACAAAGCAAGTCTCAGGATGTAAGAAATTCTTAATTGTAGTGTGATTTGTTATATTTTGTATCCTCTTACTTTGGGGAATGGTATTACTGACCAATTCAGCTACATGAGGAAGTAAAGATTTAAAGACTTGTGAACGTCGATTACAGCAAAAATACGGAGATAGTGTTTATATGAAAAATATTGATATTCAGAGAGCTGAATGAATAAAAGCTATAGTTTGAGAATTTGATAAATGAGGAAAACATGATTTCGCTTGTGTTAAAGATTTGACTGGGAAGAAATGAAAGAATCGTAATTGATTCTTTATACTTTCGGTAGATAATAAAGTAATATCTGCGGAATAATCAAAAACTAACACTTTTATAAATCTGAGTATATTACACTCAGATTTTTATTATTTTCTCAAAATAATCATGGCAGATGATGCATTAAAAGTAAAAGTTCAATTAGAGGCGACTACAGATACAAAGCAGGTACAGAAAGAGGCTACAGAAGTAGCAGATACAGCACAAAAAACACTCGACAAAAAACAATTAAAGCTCAAAATAGACGATAATCTAAAGGAATTAAAAAAGAAATTAGAAGAAACAAGGGTGGCGTATCAGAACTTATTAAATCAACCTATGAATTGAACTACTAATCAGCAGTTGGAGAAGTTGGAAGATCAGATGGAAGATTTGAGAAATGAAATAAAGGAGAATGAAAAGGCTTTAAGTGATTTATGATGAACTGGAAATAAACTCTGAAATGTATTTAAAAATCTAGTAGGTAAAATATCGGCATTATGAGCTGCAATGAAAGTCTTTCAGACATTAAAGAAAATGTTTGTAGATTTTCAAGAATCTCAAAAAACTTTAGTACAAGCTACTGGTGCAAGTGGTGATGCTCTAAGGCAACTTTCAGACGATATGTTGGCAGTACAAGGGAAAGTGTGGCAAAGTCAGTGAGAAATTGCAGAAGCTGTATGAGAATTGAATACAAGGCTCTGATTAACTTGAAAAGAACTCCAAGATTTTACAACTAAATACTTAAAATTTGCTTCTGTTACATGACAAGATGTAAAATCAGCAATAGAAGGTAATGTAAAAATGTTTTCTATTTGGGGAATCACTGCTAAACAGCAGGCTGAATATTTAGACAAATTAACTGTAGCAGGTCAGAAAACATGAATTAGCGTTCAGAATTTAACAAATCAATTACAAGCAAATGCTCCAGTTCTTCAAGAATTATGATTTAGTTTAGATGATAGTATCGCATTATTAAGTAATTTCGAGCAAGCATGAGTTGAAGCTTCACAGGTTTTACAGTCAATGAAAATGTGACTGAAGAATCTTGCAGACGATGGAGTGCCACCTGCTCAGAAATTAGAAGAAGTTATTAAATGAGTACAGGACTGAACGATAGATTTGAATCAAGCAATGGATATCTTCTGAAGTAGATGATGAGTTGCTATGTATAATGCTATCAAAAATGGAACTTTTGCTTTATGAGATATGAAGAAAGCTCTTGAAGATGTCAACTGAGCAGTAGAGCAGACATTTTCAGATATGGAGACATGGTGAGATTTATTTAGTAGGTTATGGGAATGAGCAAAAAGTGAGATAACATCATTCGCTAACGATTCATTCTATAATTTTCAGCAGATAGTAGAATTCAATAAAGAATGGTTTAAACAAACTAAAGATTTGATTCAATGACATACAGAATTGACTTTGGTTTATAATAAAGAGACAGGAGCTTTTGAGTGATTACAGGCAGTGTATAAGGACGACTACTATAATAAAATGAAATTACAGGAAGCTACTGATAAATTGGAGAAAAAAACATCAGAATTTAACGAAGCAATAGAAGCTTCAAATAATGCTTTAAAAGCATTTTCAGCTATATCAGTAAATCAGAGTTCTACTAGATCAGATTTTGAAGCTACTAGACAGCAAGCAATAGCAACAACTGAAGCAGTAGTAGGATTATTAAAAACTCTAGCACAGTTGAATAATCAGAAAATAGATTCAAAAAATTTAGCATGAGAATTAGTTACATGAGCAGATTTGAAAGAGAAATTTGAAATACAAAAAAGGCTTTGAATGGCAATTGATAACTTAAATAAATTGAAAAATAGTACGTATAAATGAAAAGATGATGGATGAGCAGTTGGTGAAGCTTTATTATGAGGAAAAAGTGGTGGTGGATGATGAAGTAAGTCAAAAGCTGAAGATATGGCACAGAGTTTTCAAAAAGAAATGAAGGAGCTTTATAATGACATGGATTCAAGTGTAACTGAACATCAAAATAAATTGGATAAAGCAAAAGAGAATATCAAGAAAGTAGAAGATCAATACGATAAACTAAGAGATACAGCAAAGAAAACATGGGAAGATGCTGAAAAGTCTATCAAGAAATATAACGAGCAACTAGAGAAAAATCAGGCTGATGCTATTACGAATCTAGGTCAAAGATACGTGGAATTGAAGAAGGAGTTATTAGATGTCGATAGTTACATGAAAAAAATCGTGGAAGATATATCATGGAAAGATATTCAATTCTTCCAAGACCAATGAATGACTGAATATAGATGATATGAAGTAAAAGATTTGATAGAATTAAAAGAAAAATTAGATGAATTAAAACTTATAGAAGAAAATACTACAGAAGAGCAAAGAAAATCTGAAGAATTTACAAAGAAAACAAGTAAAGCTCAAGAAATCCTAAATAATCTGAACGAAAAAGCATTAGAGCTTGAACAGAAAAAAGCAAGTGCTATAGAAAAACAAGCAATAGCACAGTCTATAATGAATCAGGAGAATTGAAAGCAAAATATTATGACTCTGACAAAGAATGGAGCAGATATCGGAACTTATTATTACGATATCATGGAGGAAACATGGAAGAAAATCGAAGATGAAGAGAATATTCAATATGCTAAACAGCTTGAAAATCAGTCAGTAAATCTCAAAGACCAATTAGAACAATATACACAGGAGAAGAATGAAGAAGTAGAAATTTTAGTAGATATTACAGCTAGAAAGGAACAGTTAGAAGTACATTATAATCAAGTATTCCAAGAGCAAATCGCTAAACAGAAAAAATCCGTAGATGATTTGATTCAGAGATGGGAGGTGTTAATTGCTAAGAAAAACGAGTATTATTGAACTTCAAGTTCTGCAAGAGCTTATGGATGAGATATTACAAATGCTAAAGTAAGTCTAGTAGGAGAAAACTGACCAGAGCAGATAATAGCAAGGACAGCTAGTTATATTCAGCCAAGAAATGCTAGTAATAGTTATTCAACAGTAAACAATACAACTGACAATTCATTCAGCATTAATTGAATGCAGATAAACGTAAATAATGTCGATGATTTCTTAGATGAATTAAGGCAGAGAATGACATACAGAAAATAGTTGAATTACATGTATTAATTCTTACAATAAATTTGTTTGTTTGTCATAGTTTGGGGGAAGTCTGGGTAGAAATATCCAGATTTTTTCAAATATTTCTCTTGAAATCATATAAAATAATGCTACTTTATAAGTGTGTGATAGATAAATAACGGTAGAACCACTTTATAAAGTGGCTTTTTGCGTTATGGTAAACAAAATATGACAAAAACATAAAAGGAGAATTGCTAACTGATGAAGTGAGCTAATTACCTTTGAACAAAAACGGAAGCAGAATAAAGGGAAATCAGACCTTACTGGTAAATTTTATCATAAGGAAGATTTACAGTCCTTTCAGTTCGCCCATGCCTTACCTAAAGGGACTTATCCTTTATACAGAAACAATGTAAACAATATCGTTTTCGTAGATTCTATCGAACAGCATGAACGAGTGGATTCAATGGTGAAAGGTAGAAAATACGAAATCGAATTGAAAGTTAAGGAGTGAACGTTGATTACTTGGTTGAAGTATCAGCGATTTTTATTTATTCAAAAAAAATAATCATGAAAGGATTTAGACAACCAAAAGAGCCAAGCAAGGCTGAATTAAAAAAAATTATTCAGAGACAGGAAAGAACGATTAGATGATTAGATGCACAAGTTGAATTGTATAAAAAAATCGCCATGAGATTGAGAAATTGTAAAGATTTGAAAGAGTTGGAAGAATTACGAAAAGCAATGCAAGAAGCAAAAGAAGCAGTGATTTTTGCTGAAAAAAGAGAAGATTGAAAACTCTATGATCCTAAAACATGAGAGGAGTTGGAAACAAACCAAGAATACGATGAAAACGCTGAAGAAATAAACCAAGCAACAGAAGAAAATTCAGATTAATCTTTTTATAAATTAAAAACGGAAGCAAATGTCACATCCTAGTGTATGTCCTAAATGCAAATATAACCGACCAATATTTCTAAGTTATTGTCCGCATTGTAGAGATTTATCTCCTAACGAAAAAGAAAATGCTAGAAAAGAAATTAATAATAAGTTTGACACTATCTTGAAGAATACCAAGCAAAAAAAACAAGAAAATACGAACATGAAGAAGACTGATAAGCTCAAAGGATTACAGGGAGCGAGAAATTCAAAAGCTAAATGAACTAAAAGAGCAAAACCTAAAAGCTCTAAATCTAAACGAAAGATTAAGAATAGAGTATAGTTTTTGGATGCCTGACATGAGAAAATCAGATTTATCTAATAAGATTGAGAGTATAAACGACATGCTAGTAAAATATTGATTGCTAGCAGACGATAATCGAGAAATTATTAGTGAATTAAAGGTAAGTTGTAATTGAGTAGATAGGACACATCCTAGATGTGAGATAGATATTTACTCATTAATACAAACTCAAGGATGAAAACAGTTGACATGAAAGTCGCTGATTTAATCCCATACGAATTCAATAATAAAGTTCATGATAGCGAGCAAGTGAACCGTATAGCCAACAGCATTAAAGAGTTCTGATTTACACAACCAATAGTAGTTGATCAGAATAATGTGGTGATTATTGGACATGGTAGATTACTTGCGACACAGAAACTGGGAATGGAAAAAGTACCAGTGTTAAAGATGGAAAATTTAACAGAAACACAAATAAAAAAGCTGAGAATATTGGATAATAAACTGAATGAGAGCGAACGAGATGAAGAGAATTTGAAACTCGAACTGGACCAATTAGATAATGATTTGAGTATATGAGACCTCGAATTAAAAGCTGAAGATTTGTTTGATTTGGAGCTGGAGGAGATGGATGATGGAAAGGAAATCATAGAAGATGAAATGCCAGAAGTCGAAGAGGCGAAAGTAGTTAAAGAATCAGATTTCTTTTTTCTTTGAAATCATAGGCTTCTTTGTTGAGACTCCACGAAGGCGAAAGATGTCGAAAGATTAATGGATGGAGATTTAGCAGATATGGTTTTTACAGATCCGCCACGGAATGTAAATTACTGAGCAGTAGAAAAAGACAATCCGCAGTGATATAAAAAGAGAACAATATTGAATGATTATATGTGAACAGAAGATTTCAAGAAATTTATGGCGGAGACTTTCGCAAATATGGAAGAATCATGTAAACCTTGATGTATGACGTATGTTGTTATGTCAGCACAAGAACGATGAAATCTAATGCTTACTTTAGCAATAAATGACTTCCATTGGTCGAGTACGATCATCTGGAATAAAGATAAATTAGTTCTATCAAGAAAGGATTATCACACGAAATACGAGCCTATTTGGTATTGATGGAAGTGATGAGAAAGCAGGCTTTGTCCTTTAGAAGATAGAACACAAAGCGATGTGCGAGACTTTGATAGACCAACTAAAAGTGAAGAACATCCGACAATGAAACCAGTCTGATTAGTCTCTAGAGCTATAAATAACAGCTCTAAAAAGTGAAACATCGTATTAGATTTATTCTGATGAAGTTGAACGACACTTATTGCATGTGAGCAGGATGAAAGAAAGTGTTATATGATGGAACTTGATCCGAAATATTGCGAAGTGATTATCAAAAGATTTCACAAATTAAATCCTTCAGCTGAAATAAAATGCGTGAATAGAGAAGTAGATTTAACACCTATTTTAGCTGATTAAATAACAGCAGATGGCAAAGAAATATGATTGGACAGAGCTGAAGCTCGAATACTTCCAAAGTGAAAGGGATGATGTCACAGGATTTTTTCAGGAAAATCTAGGGATAAAACTTACATGATGAATCAGAGAAAAAATCAAGTGATGGGCTAAAGAGAAACAGGCGTATAAAGAGAAAATCATCAAAAAAGCTCTTGAAGAAAACGCAAAAAAAAGAGCTAAAGAGCTTCAAATACCTATTGAAACTCTGCAACTCTGAAAGAAAAATGCGTTAGTTTGAATAATGAATGACCTTACAAAAAAGTCAGATAAAATGTCTATGAGTGATAAAGTGAAGTGATTAAATGCTTTAAAAACTGAACTTTGAGAACCAACGACAGTTAGCAAGAATGAAAATATCAATAAAAACGAACCTTTAGACGTTAATGATTTTATCAGAGATTAATTTTTTATATGGAGGCTACTACTTTACAAAAAATCAAAGTATATTTGCACAGTATTAGACCTTTTTTTGTTAATTGAAGTATTAGATTAGTCGCTGAAAATTGAATACTGAAAGTACATTACAAGTCAGCTTTTATTGATTTCAATGTTAAGGAGTGGATTCCGATGAGTGATAAACAAGCATTTGATACAGTCAAACGGTTCTGTTTTAGTGCTTTTTGCGATTATGAGTGGGACTGAAGAACTTTATCAAGCAGAGAAATTTGAATACTTTTGTGAGTATCAAGTGAAGTAGTGAGATGGATGCTTAGCAATATTTATAAAAAAATCAGATTACATGGAGAGCTTTTACAGGAAGAGCAAGAGACTGAGCTTATATACCATCGTAAACAAGAACCAACAAGAAGTCTGATTCAAGAGGAACAGAGCACAGGAAATATTAGAGAAACGCAAAAACGAATTGAAAGACCGCTTTGGTAGAATCAGATTAATTGTGTTGAAGTGAAGACAGATGGGTATAACAACCAACGAAGCTATCAGCTGACTTGATGATGCTGTAATTTTTCCTAACCAAAATATCTGAATTTTAGCACAGGTAGATACTACCAGAGATGAAATATTTGATAAAGTAAAAACAGCATATCTTAAACTTCCTGAAGCATTAAAACTGAATGATTGAAAAGTACGATACAAGCCACAGACTAAATATTCCACAAAAAAAGAATTAGAGTTTTTAGATAATCACTCCAAAATCGCAGTGATTACAGATTCTCGTGGTTGAACATGGAGTAAACTTCATATTTCAGAATTTGCTTTTATTTCTAATGCATGAGAACTACTTGCGTGAACATTACCATCAGTTCCGAAAGATTGAGACATTATCATAGAAAGTACAGCCAACGGATTTTGAAACGAGTTCGAGCTATTACGACACAAATATTACAATAATGATAGTTACGAGCGGAGCTGTATTTTCCTATGATGGTGGCTAATGCCTGAATATGATCTACCGCTTGAAGAATGAGAAGTGGTAAAGCTACCGCCTGAATTGGAGCATTTAAACAAGCCAATGATAGATTGAACGGTACTTACTGAATGACAAAAAAAGCGGTATCTGAATATGTATAATTCTCAAACGAATCCTGATTATGCTTTTCAGGAATATCCATCTACTCCAGAGGAAGCATTCTTGAATACATGAAAGCCAGTATTCAAAGCAAATGTTATAAAAGCTCTTATAGAACCGCCTTATACAGAAGATGAGATTATTCCAGATTTGAGAATTTACAGACCTGCTACTGAAAGACAGGTTAGTTTCTGAATAGATACTTCTGAATGAGTGAGTGGATGAGATTACTGTAGTATAGAAGTAAGAGACCGAGAAACAGCTCAATTAATGGCTTGCTATTACTGACATACTGATCCGTGAGAATGACTTTGTAATATCGTAGATAGATTAATCGACCTTTGATATTGGGGAAGAATCGGATGAGAAAAAAATAATACATGATATGCTTTTTATTCAGAAGCAAAGAAAAGGGAATGGTATGTTTTGTGTTATGTGAATGAGACAGTCGATAGAACATACGATAAAGTTACGCAGGAAATCTGATGGGTAACGAATAGCAAAACAAGACCAATAATGATGGCTGAATATAAAGTCGCAATAAATAAATGATTAATTACTGAGATGGACAGCAGAGTAAAAGCAGAATTATTTACATTTATTTATGACGATAAGATGAAAGAAGTCGCACAGGTTGGATATCATGACGACTGAATAATGGCTGATGCAATATGCCGACAAATGAGAAAATATCCTGTGCCAGAAATCTAAAAACTCACACTTTTAAAAGTTTGATTATATTACCGCTAGTTTATTTTCATACCAACTAGCAATGCCAGATTTAAAGAAAAACATGTCAATGTTTCGTGAATATGTAAAAACGAAATATAAATACGCTCAAATTTTCTCTAATCAAGTGAGTAAATTTGCTGAAAGAGATTTCCGTTCAAGTGTATTTAAAATCAAATCAGACTTAGCTCATGATGTAGAAAAAGATGAATTATTGTATATTCCTATCAATCTTTGAAGAAGTATCACTAGAGCTTACACGGATTATGTAATAGGGATGTGATATAACGTAGATTTCTGAAATGATGATATAAACGCTGACTTCTCAAAGATAGATGATGCAATCAGACTCCAAAAAAAGCTGAATAATACTATCGATATTCAAGGAAGTATCTGATATTGTGTAGTAAGAGCAAGAAAAAGAGAAAACGACAAATTTCCTAGAATGGAGATTATCCCTGTGAATAATTACTGTGCCAATATGGACTGATTATCTATCTGAGATGAATTTGAAGATATAAAAGAACACTTCATTTTCTCTGTAGTAGATGAGTGATTTGGAGGAAAGAAATATTTTTTTGTGGATAGATACGAAAAAAACGAGAATTGAAACTGATGGACTGGTTATTATTGAGAAAAATGGAAATACACAGCAGATTTCATCCTAAAAGATAGATTTGAAGAATGAACGGAAGAACAGCTAGAAAGATTACCATTATTCTTATTCAATAACGATTTAACAAATATTCATGTAGTAGAACAAGATGGAGAAAAACTAAAGAGAAATTATTACGGAGATATCCCTAGATACTTTAATCAATCTGATTACGTAGATTTAGCTGATTTATTCCAAGAGATAAACGATAGATGAAGTCAGATTTCTGTGGAATTTATCAAAAATCTTACAAGTAAATTATCTGTGCCTGCTGGATTTGCTTCTGCTCAAACTGCAAAAATTTTGAGAAAAAAATCTAAAGGAGAAGATGAATACGCTGAAAATCCTGATTATTTGGTGCATAATCCATGAGAAAATCCTGCTCAATATATCACAAAAGATGCAACTTATATTACAACTTCGATTAATGAGTATCTGCCTTATCTATTGAAAATGGTTTCTATCGTTTCTGGTGTGCCAACGAGTATGTTATGATCTAGTATTTATAGCTGATGAAATAATCCTGTATGAACTACTGAAAAAGAACGGCAGATATTCTATTCAAGAGTAGAAAGTAAACAGCTAGAAATCTATTCTCCATTGCAGAAGTTATTTAGACAATTAATGGAATACTACACAGGAAAAAAGATAGAAGAATTACCAACTATCAGATTCAAAAAACCTACTGCATACGATATCGCAGAAAGGACAAATACAGCAGTTACTCAATTAAATGCATGAATAATGAGTAAAGAATCAGCCATCGCTTTCTGTATGTGATATGATGATGCAGAAGTACAGCAAGAGATGGACAAAATCAATAAAGAAGAAACAGACAGTTACGCAAAATATAAAGCAACTATTCAGAAAGATTTAGACGAGAAAAAAGAAGATTTAGACGAGAATTTAGACGGAGAAAAAAACCAAAATTAGACCAGCACAGCTCCGAGCCTCTGAAGAAAATCGGAAATTCCGAATTTCTACATGCTAAAAGAGGAGCTGTCATTTATAACTTAACTAAACGAAAGAATGAAAAGTAATATACAACGAGGAGCTATCTTTGAGAATGATGAGCCAGTAGTAGAGCAAGTGAAAAATGCTTTACAGCAGATAGGAGAAAAACCATCAAGATTCTTTAAGATGTTTCGAGTATTACGGATTCAGATTTGTTTTGCTTTAGCATTATTGATCGCTTTTATTTTACTGCCTATTCGATTAATTTATGGATAGAAAAAGACGACTTCCAGATTATAACAATGAGAATGATAGAAAATTAATCAGACTTTTTTCTGAATCAATGCAGGAGCTTAGAGCTATATATTTTGAAGCGATGAATGAGTGAAATAAAACTAAAGCAATGAGAATCCTTAGACAATTAAATCAGATTTCTAAAGCTCTTAATGATGAATACTGAAAACGATCAGAATACGAATTGACTAAAGAATATGTGAAAGGTGCTTATTACATAAACGATGTAGTGAAATGATGAACAGTATTTCTTTCTCTTAATAAGATACCACAGAAAGAGTTAAACGAAATGCTAAAAGATTTATGAAACGTACACGTTCAAGCAGTAAAAGCCCTGATAGATACTTCTGATATGTATGTGAAAGCCAGTCTGGACTGAATGGAAAGAGTCGCTATACAAAGTCTATCAAAACTCCATCAAGAATTAGTGAGGGAAGAACTCGCAAAAGGAATCCTAAAAGGAGAAAGCATGTTGGAGATGAAAAACGGAATTTCCGATTTATTACAAGCTGAAAATATAACAAAATTTCAGGATAGAGCTTGAAGGTATCGAAACATGGACGCTTATGTAGAAATGCTGACTCGTACAGAAACTAACATCGCAAATACTCAAGGGACAATCAATAGAGCTATTCAGCTTTGAATTACTAAATTTCAAATTACAGAACAGCCAGATTGTTGTGAGATTTGTGCAGAAGTGAATGGAGATATTGTAGATGTTACTCAATGAGATGTAGAACTTCCACCATTCCATCCAAACTGTAGGGGATTTATTACTGCGGTTGTATAAATTAAAAAATTAAAAGTCAGTTAATACCTATTATATCGAGTGTGAGGAATAGAAAAAACTCACACTTTTTATTTTTCGCTTATATTACCGCCGTTTTAATTGTTTACAAAAAAACGGATGAAAAGAATTTTTAGAAATGGTCGCTGGGTTCGAGTTCTTTTAGATGCCAATACAGATGGAGCTGGAGGATGAGAAAGCGGAGACGATGGACAAAAGTCTGATACTGATTCGTCTGATACCTCTAAAGACAATCAGGATAAAAAAGAAGAGGGTAAAAAAACTCCTGACAATGTGCCTTATGACAGATTCAAGGAGGTTAATGATGCTAATAAAGCAATGAAAGCAAAATTAGCTGAATACGAAAAAAAAGAGGCTGAAGAAGCTGAAAAAAAGAGATTAGCAGATGAAGAAGAAGCCAAGAAAAATGGCGAATTCGAGAAACTGCTAACTCAAAAAGACCAAGAGATAGCTGATTACAAAAAACAGCAGGAAACTTGGAAAGAAAGAGAAGAAACTGTCAAAAGCAGAAATGCTGAGAGAGTCGAAACTCTAAAAAAGAACTTAGGAGATTGATGGAATGATTATGAAGCTCTTGTGAGTGATATAACTGATCCATTCAAGCTAAGTCAAAAGCTAGACTCGATAGAGAAAATTGCATGATCTAAAAAGTCTGGCGGTTCTTCTGGTGGCTCTAATATGCCTTCATGATGAAAAAACGAGTGAAGACTTGCTGAACTGCAAGAGAAAGCCAGAAAATGAGAACACCTTACTAATTTAGAACAGCAGGAATATTTAAGACTTGCTAGGGATAAAAGAAGTAAGGAATAATCCTTTTATTTATCATTTTATACTAAAATGTTACACTTATCAACAGATTTCAAACTTCAAGAATGGGTTACTGCTATCCTTGATTTAGTACCTGCAAGAAACCTAATAATGCTTGAAAGAGCTGAATTTGGTGGAAATGTAGAAAGCACAGAATTAACATACTTCTCTCAAAAACAAGTTGTTAGAGCTGGTACTGTTACTACTGCTGCTTTAGCTTCTGCTACTACAATAATTGTAGATAAAGATTTATTCGAGAGAATAACTGAAGGTTATCTTTTAATGTGTGGAGAAGAAGTAATCAAAGTTACTGCTAAAACTACTGATACTACACAAGATGGTTATGCATTAACAGTAGAAAGAGGATACGGAAGTACTCCTGCAACAGCAATCGCTAAAGATGCTGAAATTAAAATCATGTCAAAAGTAGATAGAGAAGATGGAATCACTGAAGATTATAAAGCTGTAGATTCTGATGAATTTACAAACGTAATCCAAGATTTCTCAAAAACTATCTATGTTACAAAAAGAGCAGCTGCTCTTAAAAAGAAAGACATGGATGACTTGCTTGATCTAGAAAGATTGGCTAAGTTCGACGAAATGTCTCAAGAAATCGACAAAACTCTCTACTACGGTAGACAAAATAAAAATCCATCAGACAAAAGAACTACAATGGGATGATGGAAAGAAGCAATCGCAAATGCAGGATGAGTTATTTTCAATGCAAATGGAACTCTCAGCGAAGATGACTTTGAAGCATGTCTTTTGACTATTGCTCAAAGATATGGAGAACCAGAGCTTATCGCATTAAATGCTTGGACTAAAAATAAGATTGCTAAAGGATGGAGAAATGGAGTTTATGATGAAAGCAGAGGTGCTCAGAAAGCAGGTAGCCAATTAATCGCTTATGTTTCTGACTCTCTAGGAAAAGAAATTCCATTCGTAATCGATAATCAAATCGAAAACGGACACGTATTCGTAGGTAAAGCAAGACCTTTAATTCATGCTATGAAAGATAGAGAATTCGGTAACGATATTTTCTTCACTTTCTATCGTGAAAGCTCAAGCTCAAAGCTTATCTATGAATCTTTGCAGTCAACTATTACTGCTGAATTCCAAGAAGCAAATAAAGAAGCATTCATCTATAATGTAACTGCTTGAAGTAAAGCTCCATCTGAAGTTGTTGTTAAAAACACTGTAGATGCTCCAGTAAATATCGCTGGATGAGTTACTGTAGATAACGAGGATACTGATCCAGTTCCTACTAAAGAAATAACTGAATAGTCATTGGGGGAGAAATCCCTCTTTGATTAATTTTATCTCTGTAAAGAAAAATATTATGCTTTACGAAATAATTGTTGACTGTCGCATTGCTAACAAAGATTACAAAAAAGGTGATATTGTTAGTCGTGAAGAAGTAGAATACTTTCCAAGCGTAATGAGACCTTTTTCATGAAAAGCTCCTGTAGAAACTCCTGTAAAAGCTCCTGAGGTTGAAGAACCAAAGGAAGAAAAAGCAGAAGAACCTACGGAAGAAGCTGAAAATTCAGATGTTTCCGACACAAATGTCGGAGAGACTGAAGAAGATGCTGATGAAGTAGAAGATGAAGAGGTTGAAGAACCAAAGGAAATAAAATCTTCTAAAAAATCACGGTCAAAAAGAAAATAATTTTATCTCTATGTCTAATAAATAATGTCTCTACAAAAACCAATAAATCCATGACATATGGTTCCTAACTCAGCAGAGTTTTGGATTGCTAAAGATTGGGGAGATGACTTGTTACAGCTAGGATTCTATAAAAACCAATCATTAGCACCTGCAGGAGAAAGCATAGAAGATGTTTACTCTAACGGAGTTATCAAAAAGACTAAAGATTGAAACAAAGTTACAGTAAACGTAGAAGTCCACGAATTGACAATTGAAAAATTGGCTATTATGCAAAGTGGACTTGTTGAAGTACATGCTGAAACTGTAAGTAATGAAGCTGAGGTATTAATGCCATGAGAATGGGAATTGAATAAAGGAATTCTCCTTAAATATTCTAATGCTGACTGAACAGCTGTCACTGTTGCTTCTGTAAAAGCTCTTGTAGATTGAACAGAACAGACTCTTGTGGCTGATGCTGATTATACAGTTGGAGTAAATGCTTTTGGTGCTTCTTACATTACTTTGAAGATAGCATCAAGCTCTCCAAAACTTTCAGCAGATTCTCCAATTAAAACAAAGATTACTGTAACATATAGTTCTACTAATGCTACAGCTCAATTGATGGATCATAAAGCAAATGCATTAGCTTCTCCATTTGTAATGGTAATTGTTAATGAATTTGAATATGAAGGAGAGAAGAAATATATCAAAACTTTCCTTGAAAACTGTCAAGCAAGCAAAGCAATGTTACAGCAAATCGCTGATAGTGATAATACTACTGTAGGTTTCCCTGTAGAAATCACAGGTGTTATCAAAAAACAAGACTTTATAGGATTCTCACAGACTCCTTCTAGTTAGTTTTTGTCATAAAAAACGGAAGATTTGGGGTTCGAGGTAATGCTCGAACTCCGTAAAACAACAGAGAGGCGACAGGTTTTCTTTCGTTCCTGTCTTTGCTTCTCTGTTATTTTATTTAGAAAAAATATGTAGATGACAACTCCTATTAATCTTCAAGAATTCCTTGATGGATATAAAAAATGTGAAATAGAACTCTGAGATAAAAAATGGGTATTCAGAGAACCTAAAATGAAAGATTTATGAAAACTCTGACTCATGGAAATGCTAGAAACTTATTGTATCGAGTGAGAGCGATCAGAATTTCAGGAAATTTTAAATAATGAATTGTCAGTATCTAAGCAAAAAGAACTGATGGAAAAACTGCTCGGAGAATTGGGTTTAGTATGAACGCCTCTGAGTGAAATGTAGAATATTCAGAGGCTCTGATAGTTTGGAGTATCTGTATGATAATGCATTACTATCCATCTTATACTGAAGAAATGATAATGGATTTAACTTCAAGCAAAATCTGATATTTATTGGAGATGGTTTGACTGACAAAAAATCCTGAATGATTAAATAAATTCAAGAATCTAAAATTCAGTAGTAAGTTTGAATTCGAGCAATACATCCTAAATAAATTCAAATTGATATAAAGCTGTTGGTGTGAAAAACTAACAGTTTTTTATTTTTGATTATATTACGAGCTGTTTATATAAGAACACCGCAGAATGTACAATAAAATAATGGCTTATAACGTAAAATATAACTGATTGACCTTCGTAAATAATCCGCTTTTCAAACAGGAAGGGGGAATTTTATGTTTAAAGGAGTTCAGTTTTTATGAAGTGGCTACGAGTGCGAGCAGTGAAAAATACGCAATTAGACATGGAGAATACGTTTCTCCAACAACTCTAAAAAATAGAAGGATCAGATTTTTGTTTGATATCTTGGCAGATACAGAACAGGAAAGGCGAGCATTACTGAATAAAGTACAGAGAGCATTTGCTCCAGAAAGTAATCCATCACCATTCAATAAGAATCTATGGAAAGATTTATCATTCATGGATGTAGATGGAAACGTGCGAGAATGTAAGTGTCAGATATATCAGTGAATACAATTATCTGATTTTGCGAATGAAAAGTGGGTATGAATTAGTGCAGAAGTGATTACAGACTCGGCATATATGAAGAGTAGGGAAGAGTTCCACCAAACAATAACAAACACGATGTCGTGAATAAAATTACCAACTAAACTGCCATTTCCACGAACTTATTACAGAGTTATTGAAAATGAGTCAGCTATGGAGATTCCATTGACTATCACAATGACCATCGCAGATAGTGACACAAGCAACTATCCATACGATAAAATCAAGATAGTATTCAAGTCTGAGTGAGACGAAATGAGAGCATTCCACCTGACTGATATAAATGAGTTATCATTGGAAGTGTGAGATAAAATCACGGTAGATAGCGAGAAAAGAAGAGTGTATTTGGAGAATGGAGATGGGACAAGTGATATTACAGGATTAGTGACTGTAGGAAGCGAGCGACCAGTATTACAAGGCTGAGATAATCAAATCTGAATAGATGTGTGAGTGCGAGACACTGTAATCACTGCAGATATAAAACGAAATAAAGTATTTTAATCTATAATTTAACAAATAATGGGTGCTATAATTACAGCTGAAGAGCTAAGGGAATGAAGCATAAATCAAGACTTAATCGATTTATCAGACAATCAGATTGATAGATATATCAATATTGTGTCTAATAAAATTTGGACACAAATTGATGAAGAGCAATTTACTATAGATGGAGAAACTTATGAATATCCAGCTGATTTAAAACTGGCTACGATAAGTCTAGTAGATAACTATTACGCTTATTTCGTACAGCTCAAACAGTCAGCAGTTACAGGGAAAAGAACAAGCTATACGGAAAAAATCGATGATTACACGATTACAGAAAATTTTGATAATACTTCTGCGATTACATTCTTCTGAATACCTATAGATATGCAGACATTAAAGATTCTGGATAGATACATGGATTCAGATCAATACGGATTCTGGAATATTAATCCACGTTAATTTACATTAATAAAACGCTCAAAGATGATACAAGATTATTTCTGTAATAAAGTATGGGTTAGGAGTAGAGAAGAAAGCACAGTTTATGAAGATTGAATCTCAAAAAAGCAATACAAGGAATGTGAAGTGGAGATTCCATGCAGAGTAAGTTCTTTGAATTATAAAGATTTACAGTTGGTTCAACATATAGACGATGTCCAAGTAAACGTTCTCAAACTCCATACAGCTCCAATAGTAGAAATCAAACCGACTGATTATGTAGTGTGGAAATGAGAAAGTTATCAAGTGATAGCGAAATATGAAGCACAAGATAAAGATTCAGTCAGATTTAATAAATATTTTATCAAATTGGTTAAGTGATAATGAAATATACGGTAGATCAGCAAGCATTAAATAAAGTGATAAAGAACCTGCAAAATGATTCTGATAAAGCGTTAAAATATTGCTGAGAATATCTGGCTGAAAAGATCAGTCTCCAACTGAAAGAAGATAAGGCTTACGATTTATGAAATTTAGCAAGAAGTATAGATTACAGATTAGTGAGACATTGATTGGTGGAAGTATGAAGTGCTTTGGTTTATGCTCCTATAGTAGAGTATGGAAGACAGCCGTGAAAATTTCCACCATTAGATGCTTTAGTAGGATGGACTTCTCGTAAATGAATGATTAAAGGCTGACCAACTCAAAAATATAATAATCTGCACTATACAGATAAATGAGTGATCTATGTGATAGCAAGAAGCATAGCAAATAAAGGTATAAAGTGAAGACATACATTTCAGAATGTAGTAAATAGAGAAAGAAAAAATATTCAACAAATTTATATCGATTATATGAGTAAATGATAACACCAAACCGACCAAAAGCATTACAGACTTATTTACTTAATGCGGATATCTGAACAAATAGAGTAGGATTTCTCAAAGTAGAAATGGGAGAATGACCTGCTGTAGTTTTTAATGAATGAGATTGGGGTTATCCTGATTTGATTCAAGATTATACAAAGTGAATAGACATATTTCCTGTCCTTATCGATACAGTAGTGAAGTATGAAGATTATAAAAAATGATACGAAATCAGAGCAAAAATCAGAGAATTATTAGGAAAATTTAATGGTTCTTTGAGTAATGACTGGGAGTGAACTATAGCATTTCAGCAGTTCTTATCTCCAGTATATAACAAAGAAACAAACGAGATAGTATTCTGAAGTATTTATCTATTAAAGCAGAATTACGATTATGAAGAAGAACCTACGCCTGAAGTTTTACCTACTAATGAAGAAGTAGAGAATGCTGACGATTCAGATTAAAAATTGAGAAAATAAAGTAATCGCTGTAATAAACGATATTTTTTCTTTACAGGTAGATGATGAAGTCAATAAAGGTGGGAAGCTAAAATTCAGATTTCCTACTGAAAAACGATTACAGAAAATGCCAATAAAGAAATGATATAGAATATCTGTTTTATATTGATTGAAAATCTGACAAATAGTCAGACTTTTTGATGGATATATAACAGATGTATTAGTCAAAACTGATAGCATAGAAATACAAGCAGAGAATCGGCTTAGTTATTTACAGAATAGAATAATCAGAAGTTCAAAGAATTATAACTGAACAATATCAAATCTAGTAAGTCAGACATTTACACAGCTAAATACTACATTTGCATTACCAATTACACTTTGATTGAATGATTGTCAAACTGCGATTACAAGAGAATTTGATGTTTGAACGAGCTTTTATGATATTCTGAAATACTGTCGAGAAAGTGAAAAAGATTTGATAGTAAGAGTAAAGGACGGAGTGCTTGAAGTGAGTAAAAATACATGAGAAGTATTAGATGGAATATGGGAATACGATGTGAGAAATACAAGAGCCACAAATATTGCTGATTGGAGTTGGAAAGATAGCATGGATGACTTTTACAGTTACATCCAAAACGAAAACGGAAATCAAAGTAATTCAGATTTCAATAATGAATATAAATTGATGTTTGAAAAATACGAATGAGAAGCAACTCTGACAGTTCCTAGCTGAAAAGCTATTCCAAGTGTAAGTGTGAGTAGAGATACGGACTGGTGGGATTTCTATATATGAGATAGAAAAAATATCAGATTAAACACATGATACGAGCGATTACCTTTGGAATATTTAGGATTGATACAAAATAGAAAAATCACGATCAATGCTAGTGGATGAATAAGAGCAGAGATAAAGATAAGTGAAGAATACACATCAGAAACAAACATATTGGATCTGATTTTAACAAATTTGAGAAAAAACTAACGATTTTATATTTTTAATTATAATGATCATGTTCATATTAGAAGGAAGTGACACACAGTTTACATTCCATATCACAGAAAAAACTAAAAGCGGACAAGTAAACGATGTCGATTTAACAGTTTATGATAAGATTTTGCTTGAGATGAGATATCCAAACGGAGTCGTGGAATATGAATGAAGTTTGGAAAATGAAGAAAACTCTTCAAGTAATACGCATTCATACGTAAAATTTGAAATCTTATCAGAAGCTACTAAATGAAGAAGCTGAAAAATTAGATGTGATATTTGGGGTGTAAAAGATGCACAAAAAGTCAGATTCAATTTTGACACGATCCAATGAGAAGTTTTATCTAGTGTAAAAGTGCCTGATGGACTGCAAACGACTGGAAGCTGAACTGATTAATAAAAAATCGTATGTAATAGAAACTCTCTGAAAAAAATATTTCTGGGAGAAATCAAATATAAAATACGATGTAAAATGTGAAGAAAAGTCAGTTTATACTGTCAGTCAAAATCAAAAGAGATACGGAGTATGTTATTGTGTGAGATACAGACCAGTCTGACTTTTGGAATGGATATTAGCACGCTGATGGTGGAATGATAAGGGAATATGGACAGAAGATTGAATTTTTAATGATTGAATAATCTAAAAAATGACATTACAATATATTGAGTATGGAGATACAGGAAAGGTTGCGAGAGAGAAAATCAACTCAATAATGAGTGAAGTTGAAGCAAGTATTCCAAGTATTTGAGAAAACTGACATTGGTATATATGATGAGTGGACACAGGAATTACAGCAGTAGGATTAGAATTGAGAGAAACAAACAATCTGATTAAACAAAATAGCAATCATAAAACTTTCACGGATTTACAGCTGAATGACTGAATGACACCTACAAGCATATTCCCTATATGAGTAAATATAGGAAATGTAAGTAGTTCAGACGGTTGGACAGTAAATGGAATATTATTGAATGCTAAAACAACGGATTGACATTATGTAAGGTGGTTATATTGAGAAGATTGAAATTTATACTTTGACTGATGAAGGGGAGTATTAAAGAAGATTCCTACAAATGAAGAAGTAATGAGTGCTATTGATACTTTAAGAAATGAATTATCCACAGTAGCATTTACAGGATTATCAAGTGATTTAGATAATGACGCTCTATTTACTTCAGATAATGTATTGACTAAAGCTGAATATGAAGCTCTTTGACCTGAGACCTGAAGTGATGATAGAAGATATTTTACATATAAAACTATAACAAAAAATTAAACATTTTATTCTTTATAAACAATACAAATGGCTACAAAAAATGTGATTGACGCCTTGAGATTAAACAATGGGGTATATTACACGGCGAATGACTGAGAATTAACTATTCAATTGAATAGTAATCAGGTGTGAACATTTAATGCTAATGAAGAACAGGATAAAGTTATCAATATCCAAGTAAGCAAATCCACAGTTGGATTATGAAATGTGGATAATACTTCAGACGCTAATAAACCTATTTCTACTGCTACACAGACAGCATTAAATGCGAAACAAGGTACACTTACTCCTTGAACTTGAATCTCTATTGATAGCAATAATGAAATCAGTTCAGATTGTCTTCCTTGAACTACTAAATATTGAGCAAGTTTAGATATGTCAATCAATACAACTACTTATGTAATTACTGCTCAATTAAAAGACCAAGACTGAAATAATCTATGAACAGCAAAAACGATAGATTTACCATTGGAAAGTGTAGTTGTAAGTGGTAGTTATGATTCAGCTACAAAGAAAGTAATTCTTACATTGAAAGACTGAAGCACAATAGAATTCTCTATTGCTGATTTGGTTTCAGGATTACAAACAGAGATTACTTCTTCAAATAAATTAGATGCTGATTTGGTAGATGATTCAGAAAGTTCTCACAAGTTCGTTTCTGCTTCAGATAAATCTACTTGGAGCTGAAAACAAGATGCTTTAGTATCAGGAACAAATATCAAAACAGTAAATGGAAATAGTATCCTATGAAGTGGAAATCTTGAAATAACAGCAGGGGTATCAAGTGTAAATGGAGAAACAGGAGCCGTGACTTTAGATGCTGACGATATTGACGATACAGAAACTACAAATAAGTTCGTTACAGCTTCAGATAAAACAAATTGGAATGCAAAAGCTGATACAAGTGATATTGGAAATGCTACAATTACAGTAAAACAAGCCTGAACAAGTATGGGAACATTTACAACAAATCAGAGCAATAATGGAGATTTGAATTTAGCAGGAAGTAAAGCCGTAACTTCTACTGAATATAATAATTTACCTGCTACAAAAACAAGTGATAATAACTTATATATTCAATACAAAGTCGTTACAGTATCCTAATTTAGTTATGAATAAAAATAACGAATGACTAATAAAAATATTGTAGAGAAATTTATACAAAATGGAGTAGAGCTTGAAGTCCCTACTCCTAAAGTCTATATCATAGATGAATCTATGGTTACGGTTTCTACTACTAAAACTTATTGAGAAGCTCCATACAATACAAGTTATTATTACACAAATATTGTAGTAAATGAGAACGCTTGAATACAATGGGAAGAATGAGCAATATATGTATTTTTGATAGATACGACTATGGTGGTTGCTTCAGCTTATAGAAATATAAGAATAAAAATCTGAAGCAATGGAACTTATATTCCTTTAATGAGTGCTTGAAACGCTATTCTTGCA